>Ga0182024_10004988_pt1 | contig 30090 bp, 27 predicted proteins | sample P32metaG_FD_120480 | JGI IMG/M metagenome (GOLD analysis project Ga0182024, IMG submission 120480) | Permafrost microbial communities from Stordalen Mire, Sweden - P3-2 metaG (Illumina Assembly) | ecosystem: Environmental > Terrestrial > Soil > Wetlands > Permafrost | place: Sweden: Stordalen...
GCGGTCATAGCCCGCGTACTCCTGGTTGACCGCGACCAGCGGGCGCGGGGGTAGCGTTCCGGCATGGCCATCGCGCAGCAGCGTCACGAGATCGGCGACCGTGGATCGGGGGACCAGTGGCACGTCGATGCGCGGCCGGCCGAAAGCATCCGCATACGATGCGAAGAGCAGGACGGTGACGGTCACAACGGGCACTCCGAAATGTACATCGGAGCGCCACATGAGTTTACGCCCTGAGGGGCGAGCCCTACGGCTAGGCCTCGGACAGCTCCGAGATCGGCACTCGCGCCACGAGGGCTCGCAACTCCTTCGACGGCTTGAACACCGGGACGGGACGGGCCGACACCTCAACTGGAGCGCCGGTGCGCGGATTGCGCGCCATGCGTGTCTTGCGCTGGCGGATCTTGAAGGTGCCGAAACCCCGCACCTCGATGTTGTGCTGCTCCCGTAGAGCGTCCTTGATCGCATCCAAAAAAGAGTCCACTACGCGGGCACAATCTTTCTTCGAGATCATGGGCCCCGCAGTGCGCGCGATCTGGGTCGTGACGTGCTCGACGAGGTCGGCTTTGGTCATTGGTGGACCCCAGCGTAAGGACGCGTGCGTGGTACTCGACTTAGTGCCAACGGGGGCCCCATCGGCCCCCGCCTCGTCGTCGAAGCTATGACGTTACTTATTACGCGTCAAGAGCTTGGCTCACTCACCTCAGGAGGGATACCCCTCCCGGAGGCCCCTGCCAGCCCCGTGGCGCCCATACTGGCCAGGAAGGCGTCGAAGAGCGGCCGGGCGTCGTGCGGCCCCGGCGCCGCTTCAGGGTGGTACTGCACGGCAAAGATCGGGAGCTCTCTGTGGCGCAGCCCCTCGACGGTTCCGTCATTGAGATTGAGGTGCGTCACAGCGAGCGCGGGCGCGCCCGGGATGCCGTCCGCGGTGCCCTGGACCGCAAATCCGTGGTTCTGTGAGGTGATCGTCACGATCCCCGTCGCCAGCTCGCGCACGGGGTGATTTCCCCCGTGGTGGCCGAAGGGCATTTTCGCGGTCCGTCCGCCGAATGTCAGGCCGATGAGCTGATGGCCGAGACAGATACCGAACGTTGGGACCCCTGAGCGCGCGATCGCGCGCACCGCACCCGGCGCATACGCCACCGCGGCCGGATCACCCGGCCCATTCGACAGGAAGATCCCATCGGGTTTCCGTTCGAGCACCGCTTCGGCGGGTGTGGTGGCGGGCACGACGGTGACACGGCAGCCGTGCGCATCGAGCAACCGCAAGATGTTGCGCTTGATCCCGTAGTCGTACGCGACAACATGCCGCGGCGCCTGTGGACTACCCCAGGTGTAGGGCTCGCGAGTCGAAACGCGAGACGCGAGATCGAGCCCTTCCATCGCCGGGCATGCCTCGAGGGCGGCACGCGCACTCTCGCTCACGTCCGTCCCTGGCATCACGACACCTCGCATCGCGCCGGCTGACCTCAGGTGGCGCGTGAGACGTCTCGTATCAACGCCGGTCAATATTGGGACTTGTGCGTCACCCAGCCACGTGTCGAGCGAGCCGGTTGCGCGCCAGTTCGAATGCGAGGCGGACAATTCGCGCACGACGACCCCAGCGACCTGCGGCCGCGAGGACTCGGGATCTTCCTGATTGATGCCGTAGTTGCCGATCTGCGGCGCGGTCAGCACGACGATCTGACCGTCGTACGAGGGATCGGTGAAGACCTCCTGATAGCCCGTCATGTTCGTCGTGAACACGACCTCGGCTGCCCTCGGCGCGGTCCCGGCCCGCATCCGGCCGTGAAAAAGGGTTCCATCCTCGAGGAGGAGGAACCCTGGCTCCATCGGCGGGCTTACCATCGCCCGATCCGTTGCACGTCTATGGCTTCGACTGTCCCGCAGGCGCCGGTTTCGCAGGCGCCGGCGCCGTGGCTGCCGCTGCCCCTGGCGCTGCAGTCCCTGGTGGATTCGCCCCGCGTGCAGCACCAGGTGTGGCGCCAGGTGCGGCACCAGGCGCGGACGACGGCGCCGCCTGGAACGGCAGACCCGGAGCCGCGGTCGCCGGCGCCTGCGTCGATGGTGCTGCAGGGGGCGGCGTCACTGCCTGATCGAGCACCGATTTCGGTACGCGCGCGTGCGCGGACGAGATCTGGAGCACCAGCGCGATCGCTAGAAAGACTCCGCCGGACCACCAGCCGATCTTCGTCAGGAGGTTGCCCGCCTGGCGCGTGCCAATGAATGCGTCCGGCGACGAGCTCACGCCGCCAAAGCTGGCCGCCATGCCGGTGCCCTTCCCGCTCTGGAGCAGCACCGCGGCGGCTAGAACGAAACAGTCGACAATCAGCAGACTGAGTAGGAGCTTCTGAAACATTGTCAGCCGGTAGTGGGAAATCCGTAGTGTTCAAACTTGCCCGTGATGACGGCGTGGATCAAGGCCGCGTCCGGACTGCGCACGCCTCGTCACTGCGCCGCGCGACCCGCTCCGGCCTCGACGATCGCGGCCCACGAGGCGGGATCGAGACTCGCGCCGCCAACGAGCAATCCATCGACCCCCGGGGCAGCGAGGAGTGCCGCGGCATTGCCGGGGTTGACGCTGCCGCCGTACAGAATCGGGAGGTGGTGATTCGGGTCTTCGAGCAGCGCGCAGACGGCCGATCGCAGCGCACCGTGCGTCGTGCTGGCGTCGGCGGGGGTCGCAGTCCGTCCTGTGCCGATCGCCCAGACGGGCTCGTACGCCAACAGCGATCCTGCTACTTGCTCGCGTGAGAGCCGGCCGAATCCGGCGCGCACCTGGCGCCGCACGACGGCCTCGGTGTCCCCGGCCTCACGCTGGCCGAGCGTCTCTCCGACGCAGAGTACGGGCGTCAACCCCGATCTCACCACCGCCTCGCACTTCCGGGCGGTCTCTTCATCCGTCTCACCGAAGACGTGCCGGCGCTCCGAGTGGCCGACGAGCACAAACGTGGCGCCGGCGGCGCGGGCGAGCGGCGCCGAGATCTCGCCGGTGAACGCGCCCTTGTCTTCCCAGTAGATGTTCTGCGCACCGAACTGCAGCCCGGGTCGTACGCCAGCCGCGTCTCGCGCTGCGGCCAATGACACGTCCGGCGGGAAGATGATGACCGTTCCACCGTGCGGCGCCGGCGACAACGCCGCGAACGCGGCGATGAACTGCCGGGTCTCCGCGGGTCCCAGATTCATCTTCCAGTTCGCCGCCAACACGGGCCGGGCCCACCCACCGGATTCCATCACCCGCCTCCCGCGCCTACCACGGGTGCGTCGCCCACGCCATCACGGCGCGTCATCCAGCGCTGCGACGCCCGGCAGGATCTTTCCCTCGAGAAACTCGAGCGATGCGCCGCCACCCGTGGACACGTGGCTCATCCGGGATTCGAGCCCCGCCTGCGCTACGGCGGCCGCGGAATCGCCGCCACCGACGATCGTCGTCGTCCCGTGTTCGGTCGCGGCCGCCATCGCGCGCGCGACCGCCATCGTGCCTGCGTCGAACGGCGGCGTCTCGAACACACCCATAGGACCGTTCCAGATCACCGTCTTGGCGGTCGCGATAGCGCGCGCATACGACTCCGCCGTCCGCGGCCCGATGTCGTACATCGCCTCCGCCGATGGGATCTGATCGCGCGGCACCGCGTGCGCCCGCGCCGGCTGGTCGAGCGCGGGGGCCACCACTGCGTCGTGCGGAAGGGTGAGCCGCGCACCCGCGCTGGCGAGCAGGTCCTTGGCCATGCCCACCCGATCGGGTTCGACGAGCGATTTGCCGATACCGAGGCCCATGGCCTGGTAAAACGTGCACGCCATCGCGCCGCCGATGAGCATCCCATCGACTTTCGGCAGGAGCTGGGCGATGACATCGATCTTGCCCGAAATCTTCGCCCCGCCGAGGATCGCGACGAACGGGCGACGCGGCTCGGCGAGCGCCTGCCCCAGGTACTCGAGCTCCTTCTCCATGAGCAAGCCCGCGACCGCCGGACGCAGCACGTGCGCCACCCCTACTGTCGACGCGTGCGCGCGATGCGCCGCCCCGAATGCGTCATTGACGAAGACGTCGCCCAGCTCGGCGAGTGCCCGCGCCAGATCGGGATCGTTGGCCTCCTCGCCGCTCAGGAAGCGGGTATTCTCGAGCAGGAGTACTTCGCCGGCCGGCAGGTCGAGGGTCTTGCGCACGGCCGCATCACCGACGGTCGTCTCGAAGAACGTGACGCGCGCCGTGAGCAGTTCCGCGAGGCGGCGCGCCGCCGGCGCAAGCGAGTACTTGGCCTCCGGCTTCCCTTTCGGCCGGCCGAGGTGCGACAGGAGGATGACGTTCGCGCCGCGGTCGCGCAGAAACTGGATCGTCGGCAGCGCCGCGCGGATCCGCGTGTCGTCGGTGATCTGCAGATCGGGACTGAGCGGGACATTGAAGTCGACGCGGACGAGTGCCCGCTTGCCCTTCAGTTGCGCATCACTCAGATCGCGTATCGATGCCTTCCGCCCCACGGTCAGACCTGGCCGGGCGGGGCGGCGTCCGTCTGGCCGCGCCGGGCGTGGAGCAGATACGACCAGATGCCGAAACCAATGCCCGCCAGCGCCGCCAGGTACCCGAGTAGCCCGAGCCGGCGGTAGTGCTCATACTGCGTCATCGCCCATTCGCCCTTCGCGACGACGATCGGCTGCGTGGCAAGGCGGTGCATCCCCGAATTCGAGAACAGCACCAGGATGACGCCCATGACGACCAGGAGCAGCGCGAGCCCGTCGCGAGCCCGGTCGCCGCGATTCGGCGAGGTTGCCGGACCGCTCACTGGCGGACCGCTCACAACCGGGCCGCGATCAGCCGCAGCAGATCAACACACCGGCAGGCGTAGCCCCACTCGTTGTCGTACCACCCCGCGACTTTGACCATCGTGCCATCCACAACCATCGTGCTCTTGGCGTCGAGGATGCACGAGTGCGGATTGCCGATGTAGTCCACCGACACCAGCTCTTCGTCGGAATAGGCGAGAAAGCCGTACAGCGGTCCCGAGCTGGCTGCCGCCCGGAACGCCGCGTTCACCGCCTCGGTCGTCGTGGGACGCTCCACTTCCGCCACCAGATCGGTCAGCGAGACATCGGGAGTCGGCACGCGCATCGAGACGCCGTCGATCTTGCCCTTGACCTCGGGGATCACGAGACCGGTCGCCTTCGCGGCGCCCGTCGTCGTCGGGATGATCGACACCGCAGCGGCCCGCGCGCGACGCAGATCCTTGTGCGGAAAATCGAGAATCGACTGATCGTTGGTGTAGCTGTGAATCGTCACCATCGACCCGTGCCGGAATCCGAACGCGTCGCGGATCACCTTCACCATCGGGACCAGGCAATTCGTGGTGCACGACGCGTTCGACACGACGTGGTGACGGGCATTATCGTAGACGCCGCTGTTGACGCCCATCACGACCGTCAGGTCCTCGCCCTTGGCGGGCGCCGAAATCACGACCTTTCGCGCTCCCGCAGCGAGGTGCTTCCGGGCCTGCGCCGCGTCGGTAAACCGCCCGGTCGATTCCAGCACCAGATCGACGCCCAGCTCCTTCCAGGGAAGGGCCGCCGGATCCTTCTCGGCGGTGACACGCACGGTACGGTCGTCGATGTGGAGTCCATCGGCAGCGGCGCTGACCTCTCCCTCGAACGTGCCTTGGACGGAGTCGTACTTGAACAAATGAGCCATCGTCTTCCCGTCAGTCAGGTCGTTGACGGCGACGATCTCGATATCTGCGACGTCCTGTTCCAGCACGGCCCGCAACACCTGGCGGCCGATGCGGCCAAATCCGTTGATACCAACGCGTATAGGCATGGGCGAAGTCTCTCCGGGACAGGTACAGGTGTCAACGGGCCGCCGAGTGCGGAGAGACGATTGTGATAGCCTGGCGTAAGTCCCGCCGTCGAGTGCCGATCGCCAGCGTGAGCTGGCCGCGCTATTCCGTCAGCCGGCGACCGCCGCCCACATGGCACGGCGATCGGGAGACTCGCCGAACCAACGTTCGAACGCGAGCGCGCCTTGCTCGATCAGCATCGGCAGCCCATCCACCGCGCGGAGGCCGCGGGCACGCACCTGCCGGACCCACGCAGTCTCACCGCGCCGGTAGACGAGATCCATCACATCGGCCGTGCGCGGCAGGAGCGCCGGATCGATCGGGAGTGTGTCGTCCCTGACACCGATGGTCGTGGCGTGGACGACGAGCGCGGCGCCCGCCACTGCGCTCACCGCAGTCTCCGCAACGACCGCCACACCCGGGAATCGGCTGCATAGGGCGCGCGCCCGCTCGGCGGTGCGATTCCACACCTGCGCCGTGCATCCATCCCACGCTGCAACTGCGGCGAGCACGGCGGACGCAGCGCCGCCGGCGCCGAGCACGGCGATGACGGACGACGAGGGCACGGCACCCCGCAGGCGCACGACGGCGTTGTGAAATCCCTGCACGTCAGTGTTGTCACCGGCGAGCACGCCATCCTCGGTCCAGAACGTGTTGACGGCGCCGGCTTGCCTAGCCACCGGTGTCAGATGCGCGCAGGCCGCCGCCACGGCCGCCTTGTGTGGTGCCGTGACGTTGCCCGCTGCGCCGTTGCGCGCGAGCGCGCCGAGGAGCGCGCCGAGGCCGGCCGGCGCAACGTCGCGTGCTTCGTACGTGAGCGGAATCCCGGCGGCGCGGAGCGCCGCGTTCTGAAAGACCGGGGACAGCGAGTGCGAGACTGGATGACCCAGCAGGAGAAGCTGGGCGGGGCGCGCGATCAACTCGCGGCGCGCTCCGCCGCCAGCCGATCGACCGCGCGCTGAATGTCGGACTCCAGCTCATCGACTGTCGCGCGATACACATCGAGGTCGCCCCCAAACGGATCCGTCACCGGACGACCGTCGTGGCTCCGTGTCGCGTAGTCGGTGAGGAGGTACGACTTCCCGGTGCCGCCCAGCGCTTCCACCCGCTCAAGATGGTGCGGTCCCATCGCCAGGATCAGATCCGCCTGCTCCACCAGCTCTGGCGTGAGCTGCCGCGCCCGATGCTCCGTGAGATCGAGTTGGCGCTCGATCCCGACGAGCAACGCGCCGTCGGACGCCGGCTGGCCGTCCACCGCGCTCGTGCCAGCGCTGCCGAGGTCGAGGTGAGCGAGTCCGCGGTCCTGCGCGATGCGGCGCGCGATCGCCGCCGCGATTGGGCTGCGGCACGTATTCCCGGTACACACGAAGAGAATGAGCATGGCCCGTCCTACGCGTCACCGATCAGATCCGGGACGCTGTCGCGCAAGGCGTCGGCCGAGATGGCGCCGGGACGAATCACTCGCATCCGGCGACCCGTACAATCGACCACGGTCGACGGCGCGGATGTTTCGAGCCGGCCGCCGTCGAGCACGCGCAGGACGCCGCGACCGATGGCGTCGCCCCACTGCGCTACAATCTCTCCGGCGGACGAGGCAGGCGGTACCCCCGGACGGTTGGCACTCGTGGAGGTGATCGGCTCGCCGTAGGTGCGAATCATTCGCGTCAGTCCCGCGTGCGGCGTCCACCGGACCGCCACGCCACCCTCCGGACCGCGGAGGCGGTCCGGCACTCGCCGCTCCCCACCGGGCAACACCAGCGTCAACGGTCCCGGCCAGTACCGGGCTGCCAGCGCGGCGGCGGCGCCGGCCAGATGGAGCCCGAGGCGTCCGATCATCTCGCTGCCGGCGATCAGCAGCAGAAACGGCTTGCCGGGCGGCCGTCCCTTGAGGCGCACCAGTGCGTCCACACCGTCCTGGTCGACGCTCCCGCCAAAACCGTAGACGGTCTCGGTGGGGTACGCCAGGACACCGTGCCGCCCGAGATGTGCGATCGTGTCCGATAGGGAGGCATCGACCTCCGCAGGCGACCAGAACGGAATTGCTCGCGCCGGACTGGGCGCCCCTCCAGATACGCGTCCGCCACCCGCCGCGCCCGCGTCCCCGCGGATCATCGGCCGAAACCCGCGCGTCGCGGCGTCACTCCGGCAACGCCGCCAGCGCGTCGGCGCGCGCAAAGTCGGATTCGTCGGTGATCTTGAGCGCCCGTTCGCTGCCACGGACCACGACCACCGGGATGCCGATCCGTTCGCAGAGTGCGGCATCATCCGTCGCTGAGACGTGGTCGCGCCGCGCCGCATCGTGTGCGCTGACCAGCATCGCTCGCGGAAACGCCTGCGGTGTCTGCGCGCGCCACAGGCGGGTCCGCTCGACGGTGCGGACGATCCGTCCATCCTCGCCGACTTCCTTGAGCGTATCGACCACCGGCAGCGCCGCCACCGCGCCGCGCCCCGCGCGCGCCTCAGCGATCACGCCGTCGATGGTGGCATCGGACACGAGCGGCCGGGCCGCATCGTGCACGACGACGATGCTCACGTGCGACGGGAGGTCCTGCAACCCGTTCTCGACTGATGCCTGCCGGGTCGGACCGCCGACGGAAATCAGGAGCCGGTCGAGGTCGGACTGAAAGAGCCACGGTGGCGGATCACCGACGTGCGATCGGGGCAGCACACACACGACCATCGCGACGTCGGCCCGGGCCTGGAACCGCTGCACGCTGTGCAGCAGCATCGGCTTGCCGGCGACCCACCGGAACTGTTTGAGCTCCGGCGACGCGGTCCGTGTCCCCGACCCGCCAGCCACGAGCACCACTCCCACGTCTGCCGGCCCGGCGTCTGCGCCGCTCGCCAACGGGAGGATGGATGGCGCCGGCCGCGCGGGTTGCTGGCTCATCGGATGCTAGATGAAGAGTTGCGCGAACAGTGCGTGCAGCGTGGACACGCCGATCGTCCGGATCTCCGCCACCTGGCGGCGTGGAACTGCGCGATCGGCGAGATATGCCGTCGCCATCCCCATCTTGGCTGCTTCGGCGAGACGGCGCTCGACCTGCGAGACCGGCCGGACCTCCCCGCCCAATCCCACCTCGCCGATGAACACCGCGTCGGCCGGCACCGGGCGGTCGAACACGCTGGACGCCAGTGCCGCCGTCACCGCGAGGTCACCACCCGGTTCGTGCAGCCGGACACCGCCGACGACGTTGAGGAACACGTCAAGCGCCGCAAAAGACATCTCCGCGCGCTTGTCGAGTACCGCGAGCAGGAGCGCGAGCCGCCGGCTGTCGTACCCGGTTGCCACGCGCTGCGGTGTGCCGAATCCGGCTTTGGCGGCCAGCGCCTGGACTTCGATCAGAACGGGCCGTGTCCCTTCGAGCAGTGCCGTCACCGCGCTTCCGGAGGTCGCCCGGTGCCGGTCGCCGAGAAAGAGCTCCGATGGATTGTCCACCGGAACCAGCCCGCTCTGCGCCATGTGAAACACACCGATCTCGTCGACGCCGCCGAATCGGTTCTTCGTCGCCCGGAGTATTCGGTGATCGATGCCGGTCTCGCCCTCGAAGTACAGCACGGTGTCGACGATGTGCTCGAGCGTCTTGGGACCCGCGATCCCGCCGCCCTTGGTGACGTGTCCAACGACGAACACCGTGGTTCCCGATTGCTTGGCGTACCGCATCAACCGGGCGGCACATTCCCGGACCTGCCCGACGTTGCCGGGCGCGCCTTCGAGATCGCCCGTAAAGACGGTCTGAATCGAGTCGATGATGAGCGCATGCGGCCGCACGGCGTCGGCGGCCGCCAGAATCGTCTCGAGGTTCGTCTCGCAAAGGAGCGCGACATCGCCCGCAGAGTCGGTCAGACGCTCGGCCCGGAGCTTGACCTGCAGCGGGGACTCTTCGCCCGACACGTAGAGTGCGGCATGACCGCCCGACTGCAAGCGCGCTGCGACCTGCAACAGCAGCGTGGACTTGCCCGCGCCGGGCTCGCCGCCAAGTAAGACCATGGACCCCGGGACGACGCCGCCGCCGAGTACGAAATCGAACTCGCCGAGTCCCGTGCGCCAACGCGCGGTCTCGGAGCCGGTGATCTCACGGAGCCGCGGCGTCTCGGGTGCGGGGCCGCCTGCCCCGGTTGCGGAGCGGCCGCCGGCGCGGCGTCCATTCGCGCGCTTCGCCGCCGCCGCGACCGCGATCTCCTCCGCAAGCGTGTTCCACTCCCCGCAGGAGTCGCATCGCCCGCCCCACCGTGCGTGCTCGGCGCCGCACTCGGTGCACCGATACACGGTCTTGGTCTTCGCCATGGTCAAATAATACGGCCCCGGCCAGGGCGCGCGGCCGGCGCCCCCCGCGATCGCCTCGTGTTACCTGGCCCGTTACTGGGCGGCGCTGCGGGCGGTATAGCTCTCGAACCGGGTGTAGGTCTTGTGGAAGTACAGGTTCACGGTCCCCGTGGGCCCGTTGCGCTGCTTGCCGACGATGATCTCGGACCGGCCTTCGAGCGAGTTGCCGTCCTTGTCGGTGAGCCCTTCGTAGACCTCGGGCCGATAGATGAACATGACCAGGTCCGCGTCCTGCTCGATCGCGCCGGACTCTCGGAGGTCCGAGAGTTGGGGCCGCTTGGATTCGCCGGTGCGTTGCTCGGGCGCACGCGAGAGCTGGGACAGCGCGATCACCGGCACTGCCAGCTCCTTGGCCAGCGCTTTCAGCGATCGCGAGATCTGGCTGATCTCCTGCTGGCGGTTCTCGGACCGCGCGGGCCCCTGAATCAGTTGCAGGTAGTCGACGATGATCATCCCCACGCCCGAATCCACCTTGAGCCGGCGCGCGCGTGACCGCATCTCGAGCAGGGTGATCCCTGCGCTGTCATCGATGTAGATGGGAGCCGAGCTGAGGATGCCGGCGGCCCGCGCGAGCCGCGGAAAATCGTCATCGCGCAGCAGCCCCTTGCGGAGGCGCTGCGCGTCGATGCGGGCTTCGCTCGTGAGGAGCCGCTGCACCAGCGACTCCTTGCTCATCTCGAGCGAGAAGAGAGCGATCGGGATGTTGTGCTCGATGGCGGCGTGCTGGGCAAGTCCGAGACAGAACGCGGTTTTGCCCATGGCCGGGCGGGCTGCCACGATCACAAGGTCGGACGGCTGGAAGCCCGACGTGATCTCGTCGAGATCGGCGAACCCGCTGGCGACCCCCGTGATGCTCTTGCCGCCCTTGGACAGCGCCTCGATGCGCTCCATGGTGGGCCAGAGCAGCTCCTTGATCCGTGTGAACTCGACGCCGCCCCGGATCTGCCCGAGCTGCATGATCCGGTGCTCGGCCTCGTCGAGCAACTCGGCCGCGGCCGTGTGTCCTTCGAACGCTTCGGACACGATCCCGGTCGAGACTTCGATGAGGCGCCGGAGCAACGCCTTCTCGCGGACGATGCGGGCGTGATACTCGACGTTGGCCGCCGTCGGGACCGCATCGATGAGGAACGTGATGTAGTCGCGCCCGCCGCTGGCTTCGAGCTCCCCGCGCCGCGCAAGCTCGTCAGCGAGCGTCAGCGGATCGACGACATCGCGGCGCTCGGTCAGCGCCTGCATCCCCCGGAACAGCCAGCGATGCGCCTCGCGATAGAACATTGTGTCGTCGACGATCTCGGACGCGCGCATCACCGCGTCCGTGTCGATCATCATCGCCGCGAGGACCGCCTGCTCGGCATCCTCCGAATACGGGGGGCGGCGGTCGCCGTACGGGTCGCGTTCCGGAGGCGGGCCGTCGTCCGGGTCAGAGCCCGGTGCCATCGAGGATACGACGTGCGTACTGGACATCTTCCCAGGTCGGACGTTTCCAGGCCGGGTTCCGGAGGAGCGCGGCCGGGTGGTAGGTGACGATGAGGGGCACACCGTAATACCGGTGTACCGCACCACGCAACTTACCGATCGTCAGCGGAGTCTGGAGGAGCGTCTGCGCCGCGAAGGTGCCGAACGCCAGAATGGCCCGGGGCCGGATCAGCTCGAGCTGTCGCACCAGATACGGACTGCACGCCGCTACCTCCGATGGGAGCGGGTTGCGGTTCCCGGGCGGCCGGTGTTTCAGCACGTTGCAGATGAAGACGTCTTCGCGAGCGAGCTGAATCGCGCCGAGGATCTTGTCGAGCAGCTTCCCCGCCTGGCCGACGAACGGCCGGCCGGTCGCATCCTCGGTCGCGCCTGGAGCTTCGCCCACACACACCAGTTGCGCCGTCGGCGAACCCTCACCCGGCACGGGGTTGGTCGCCGTCCCGTACAACGGACAGCTCGTGCATTGGGCGATCGCGCGCGCGAGATCATCCAGAGTCTGGTGCGCGGCGAGCGGGCCGCCAAACAACTCACTCGACGCCTCGCCGACCGCGATCCCGGCGGCCCAGAGCGGCCCGAGTGCCACCGGCGCGACCTCGGACTCGGCTGGTCCGGAATCCAGTGCCGGAGGAGGCGCGCCGGCGCGCGGTGAGGCCGGAGGTAGCGCAGCGCTGCGCGGAGGCGGCTGCATTGGGACGGGCTCCGCGATGCGAGGGATCGCGACATTGCGGTCTGCGGCGGCCGCGAGCACCGCGCGCCAATCCCCACTCGCCGCGCCGGGCAGATCGGGTTCGGCAGGACGAGGTGCAGGCGAGGCCGGTGCCAACCCGGACGATGGAGCTGCATCAGGGGCCGGCCTCGTGGCCCGCTGGGCACCAACGATCCGCATGACGTCGTCGACGGTCATCCCATCCAGCACCAACTCGCGCTCGCCCGTGTCGCGCCGCTGCTCGAGATATCGGCGGAGCCGCTCCTTACCGTCCACGCATCAGCCCCTCGACTCGATCGAGAATGGCGTCCGCGACCTCTGTCTTCTCGAGCAGCGGCAGTTCTTCCGGCTCGTTCTCACCGGCCAGGAAGGTCACGCGATTGGTGTCCGTGCCAAAGCCCGCGCCCGGTTCGGTGGCATCGTTGACCACGACCAGGTCGAGCGCTTTCCGCCGCAGCTTGTCCCGTCCTCCCGCCAATGCGCGCTCCGTTTCCAGGGCGAAACCGACAACGATAGCGTGTGCCGGGCGGAGAACGCGTGTCGAGAGTAGCACGTCATCGGTCGGCACGACCGCGATCTCGCTGAACGGGCCGTCTTTCTTGATCTTCTGCGCGGCGACCGTCGCCGGGCGGAAGTCTGCGGGTGCCGCGGCCATCACCAGCACGTCGGCGCCGGGCAGGTGCGCCGCGACCGCCGCGCGCATCTCGTCCGTCGTCTCTACCGAAATAATCTCCGGGCCGACCGGTGGCGCGACCGCCAGGGGGCCCGCGATGAGTGTCACGTCGGCTCCGCGGCGCCAGGCGGCACTGGCGATTGCGACGCCCATCTTGCCACTGCTGCGATTGGACACGAACCGGACCGGGTCGATCGGCTCGCGGGTGCCGCCAGCGGTTACCACGACCCGCCGTCCGCGGAGCAGTCCGTCCGCGTCGAGCAGCCGCCCGACGTGCGCAAAGATTGTTTCCGGCTCGGGCATCCGTCCCGGCCCGCTGCCTTCACCGGCTGCCAGCGCACCTGAATCAGGCTGCAGCAGGTGATACCCGAGCTCCCGCAGATGCGCGGCGTTGCGCACGGTCTGGCGATGCGCCCACATCCGGTCGTTCATGGCCGGCACGAGCAGCACTGGCGCGTCGGCCGCCAGCAGGCACGCACTCAGCAGGTCATTGGCATGGCCGTGGGCCGCGCGCGCCATGAAATCCGCGGTCGCCGGCGCGACGACGATGGCGTGGGCCGACCGGGCGAGCGCGATGTGATCCAGCGTGTGCCCCGCCGCAATCAACGCGGTGTGCACGGGGCGGCCCGTCAGCGCTTCGAAGGTCACGGCGGTGACGAACTCCTGCGCCGCCGCCGTCATCACGACGTCGACATCAGCCCCCGCTTTGGCCAGTAACCGGGCGAGCCACGCCGACTTGTAGCTCGCGATCCCGCCGGTGACCCCGAGAACGATCCGGCGGTGGGCGTAGGGGCGCACCCCGGCCGTTACTCCGGCCGGCGCCGCGGAACGACCCGATACGTGATCTGAGCGCTGGTCAGCTCTTCGAGCGACCGGGTGGTCAGCTTCTTCTCTTTGGACAAGGAACGGTCCCGCGGGAACTCATTGAGCCCACGCGCATACTTCGCGGCGACGAGCACGCCGAGGTATTTGTTGGTGGAATTCGCGGCGACTTCGCCGGGAGTAAAAACACGCATACAACCTCCAGAAGATTCAATCCGCCTGCACCATCACCCATCGCGATGGCGGCAATCGAGCCCGCCCGTTCCCTCGCATCCATCTGACTTCTACACCAGCCCCACGCCACGGCGTTCCCGCCCGGAGGACATCCCAGGCACCGCCTACCCCCTCGGCACCGCCGCTGCCGGCGACTGCAGCCGCAAACCCGCGATTTCGCGGTCCAGCCCGTCCACCAGTCCGCGGACCCGCTCACCCATCGCGGGCGTCCTCGTCCGCCTCAGCGATTCGGCGTCGATGATCGCCGAGGTCTCGCGAACCGCCTGTTCGCGATCCCCGTTGATGACGACGTACTCGTACTGCTGAATCGCTTCCAACTCCCGCTTTGCCGTCTCCAGCCGGACCAGCAGGTCCGGCAACTTCTCGGTCCGCCGCGCCATCAGACGCCGAATGAGCACTTCCGCCGACGGCGGGACCAGGAAGATCAGGACCGACGCAGGAAACGCGGCGGCGAACTTCGCTGCGCCCTGCACGTCGATGTCCATGATCACGTGCCGGCCGCTGTCCAGCACCCGATCGACTTCGCTGCGCAGCGTTCCGTACAGCTTCCCGTGCACCTCCGCCCATTCCGCGAACTCCCCGGCCTGTTGGCGGGCGATGAAGTCCGCGTGGGACAAGAAATGATAATCATGTCCGTCGGCTTCTGCGTGCCGGGGCGTGCGCGTGGTGGCCGACACGGAGTATCCCAGGTCGGTGCGGCGCGCCAGCAACTCCTTGGTGATGGTGGTCTTGCCACCCCCCGAGGGGGCAGAGAGGATGATCGGGAATGCGGTCATGCGCGCGGCATCATTCGAGATTATCGACCTGCTCGCGGATCCGCTCCAGCTCTTCCTTGATGGCCACGACCTCCTGGAGCATGGGCGCATCGTTGGCCTTGCTCCCGGTCGTATTCGCCTCGCGGAGCATCTCCTGAACGAGGAATCCGAGCCGCTTGCCGATGCCATCCGCGGCGCCGTCGCGGAACGTCGCGCGAAACGCGGCGATGTGGGCGGCGAAGCGGTCCAGCTCCTCCGCGACATCCAGCCGGTCAGCCAGCAGCGCGATCTCCTGCGCAATCCGCTGCTCATCCACCGCGATTCCCTCGGTCAGCACGCGTACCGCTTCGCGCAATCGGTCACGCGCCTCGATCACCCGCGCGGGCGCTCGGCCGCGGATCCGGCCGACCGCCGCCTCGATCAACGACACTCGCTCATCGAGGAAGCTCGCGAGGCGCGCCCCTTCCGCGGCTCGCATCGCAGAGAGCGCACCCACCGCGTCGTCCACGATCGCGATGAGCTGCGGGCCGGCCGCGTCCCCGTTGTCCGCCGGAGCGCCATCCGCCTCCGCTGGGTCGGCCTCCGGCACGATCACATCCGGCAGGCGAAGGACGGTCGCGAGATCGAGGTCGCCGCCGAGACCGTACCGCGCCTTGAGCCCGGTCAACTGCTGCACATAGCTCGCGAACCGGGTCTCGTCGATCGCGCCGCTCGATGCCGCGGCGTCGCGATGGGCGCGGGCTGTGAGTGTCACGTGTCCGCGTGTGATCTGGCGGCGCAGCGTTTCGCGAATGTCGCCCTCCCAGCGGGCAAAGGCGCCGGGCAGCTTGATGCTGGGATTGAAGAAGCGGTGATTGACCGTGCGGACTTCGACGCTCACGCGGGCCCTGCCGACGAGTCCGTCAGCGGCCCCGAAACCGGTCATGCTTCTGATGATGGGCAAGGGCCTAAGTTATGACGCCACAACAACCTTGTCAATTCCGCGCGCAACTGGCGCTCAATTCCAGAACGACCACCGGACGCCGTAGACGTTGACCTGCCGCGGCATCAGGTAGCCTGGGACGAGCGTGTAGGTGTAGCCGAGCACGTTGCGGAAGTCCCAGAAGATGGTGGCCTGCAGGATGCGAAGCTCGAGCAGTGTCGAGAGATCGTACGCCACCGGTGCGAACACTTCACCACCGCCCGCGACGGGAAACGGCGTCGGCGACCGATACTCGAACGCACCCGACGCGTGGATCGAGAACGTGCGCCGCGGGAACTTGTGCAACCAGTCGGACTGGAGCGACAGCTCGGCGCGCGCCTGATAATTCGGGCGGTACGGTCCCGCCGAGCCCCAGTCGATCCCGGTGATGTCGGCGTGTATGCCCTCCCAGATCACGCCGCGAATCGATCCGAACTCTCCCGTGGTACGGCCGACGGCGGCAGGCGCATAGCTCGAATCGTACACCGAGAGCGCGGCCACCCGCCCCGTGTCCTGTGTCATGACGCCGCCGCTGAACCAGATCTGGCCGATGCGCAACCCCACCTCGCCGCGCATGGCCAGCGACGTCGGCGGCGCGTCCGCCGCGCCGGTGGAGGTCGTGCGGCTCGCCGTCCCCATGATGCTCAGGAACGGCAGCGGCGTCAGCCGGGCGGACACTTCTTCGATCGTGATCGGAATGGTCTCGAACGCATTGGGCGTCGTGAGGGTCGGCCATGCCGACGGTGCGTCGTGATCGATGTACGCCGACAGCGCGAGCGGCCCGCTCTCGAAGCTGGCGCGACCTGACGGCTCGTTGCTCGTGCCGTGCCCGGCGAACACACGCACGCGGTCGGTCCCGCTGAACCGGATGCCCCACTTGGAGAAGCCGCCCGACGCGATGTACTGCGATTCCGATGTCGCCGTATCGGCGGTCGGCTGCGCGAAGGGAAGGCCGGTCGCGGGATTGATGATCGTGTCCTGGGCGACGGAGGACTCGATGCTCGAGTTCTTGAACTGGAGCGTGGTCGCCATCACCTGGGCCCACACACCGTGATCGGGATCGCCGTAGCCGCCACGTACGTACGCCGTCGTCCACGTGCCCTCGAAATCGCCCAAGCCGGGGCCCGGAGGCGGACCACCATTGAGATCGACTTCCGTCAGCGGATCCATCCCGCGCCGGTACCGATTGCCGAAGACGTCGAAGGACCACGGGCCGCGCGCGTACCCCAGCCGTGCCATCAACGACGTCTCGTCTCCTCCTCCGCCGAACGGGCCGATGTTCGTGAACTGCTGCGCCGCGACCTGCACGGACTCGCCGGGCTTGAAGCGCTCGCCGTAAAACGCGCGGTATTCGTTGGTCTCCTGCGTGCCCGTCGCAACATCGGCGCGCGTGGATGGCGTGAGATGATCGACGCGCCAGCTCCGGAGATAGACGCGGAGCTCCTCCGCGCCGCGCTCGACCGCGACTTCTTCCAGGGTCCAGATCTGGATCGTCGCCAGATCGGTCGTGTTGCCGTCACGCGCATTCAGGGGATCGAGCTCGACGCCATCGTAGAAGACCCGGATGCGCGCCGCGTTCCCCATGTAGGTGCCGATCATCGGCGTTGATATCCAGCCCGCCCGGAAATCAGTGAAGCCGGGGATGCGGACCAGCAGGTCGCTCAGGGTCTGGGCCCCGGATGTGAAGAGTTCATCCCGGTTCCAGTGATACGCGGGACCAATACCCAGCAGCCGCGGCTGTTCCGAGTGGGCGATCGGCGCACGCGTCTTGGTCGTATCCGGATGGTACGACAGCAGGATGCTGTCGGCCTTCGATACATGGGCGCGCGACGTGTCCGTCCCGGCGACCGAGTCGCTGTGCACGTGCGCCGAGTCCTCGGGTGATCCCTGCGCCGCCGCCGAGCGTGGGGCCGCGTAGAAGACGGCCCCGGCAAGACAGCCGAGGCCGACCCGTAGCATCCGTTTCTGCCACGAGCGCGTCGGACGACGACGCGGACAGGCAGCGAAGGTCAGCGCACCCGCCCGCGGGCGAATTCCACAAACATGCCGACTGGTACCCCAGTAGGCCCCTTGGGGATCGCCACCAGATCCGACTCGGAATATGCGGTGCCCGCGATATCGAGATGGACCCAGGGCGTCGTATCGACGAAATCCTGGAGGAACTTGGCGGCGGTGATCGCCCCGGCCGCGCGGCCTCCGGTGTTCTTGATGTCGGCGACGTCTGACGTGATCGCCTCATGGTACTCGTCCCACACGGGCATCTGCCAGCCACGCTCGGCTGCACGTTCGCCCGCCGCGAGGACCTCCGCCACGAGCGCCTGATCGTTGCCGAACACTCCAGTGGCGAAATGGCCCAGCGCCACGACGCACGCACCAGTCAGCGTTGCTGCGTCCACGATCGCGGTGGGCTGGTACCGCCGCACGTAATCCAGCAGGTCGGCGAGCACCAACCGGCCTTCGGCATCGGTATTGATGATCTCGATGTACTTGCCGGACGCCGCCTGCACGACATCGCCTGGTTTGAACGCGACCCCGGACGGCATGTTGGTCGTGGCACCTACGACGCCGACGACGTTGACGGGGAGTTTGAGCCGCGCGATCGACTCCATGGCCCCCAGGACCCCCGCTCCGCCGCACATGTCGAACTTCATGAACTCCATGCCCGCCGCCGGCTTGATGGAGATACCGCCGCTGTCGAAGCACAGTCCCTTTCCCACGAGGGCGATCGGCTTCGCGCCGGCCGCTCCGCCCTTGTATTCGAGCACGATCATACGCGGATCCTGCGGCGTGCCTTGCGCGACTGAAAGAAATGAGCCCATGCGCAGCGATTCGAGCTCGCGCCGGCCCATCACGGTCACTTCGAGCCCGTGACGCCGCGCGATGTCGCGCGCCACGTCCGCCATGTGGTCCGGGGTGCACACGTTGCCGGGCATCATCGCCAGCCGGCGTGCCACGTCGTATCCCGCCCCGATCGCTGCGGCCGCCGCGAGGGCCTGCTCCGCCCCCGCGAGATCGTCCACGTGAATCGTCGCCGCCGTCAGCGGCGCGCGACGCTCCTCGGCCGGCGGCGCAGTCTTGAGGTCGGTGTACTCCCACGGCCCCAGGCCCAGCCCGATCGCGACGTGTTCGAGCTCCGCGACCGTCGCCGCTCCCGCGTACCAGACCAGCGTGCCCGCGCCCATCCCGTGGGCGCGTCGCGCGGCCAGTGACGCGGCGCGGCGCAGCGCCGGCCCCCGATCGGTGGCTTTGCCCAATCCGACGAGGAGCACGCGGACGGGGCCCTTGGCGCCACCGGCCAGGTGCAACACCTCGTCACGTCCTCCGCGAAAATCCCGGCGCTCGAGTGTCCGGGCCAGCGCGCCGCCCAATGCGGCGTCCACGGGGGCCAGCACAGGAGTGATCGTTGCACCCGGCGGCAGCCCGAGCACCAATAACGGCGTATCGAGCGCCGCAAGATCGGCGCGGCGAACCGAAAGTGTCAGCATTATGACGAGGAGAAGGAGTACGATCGGCGAGACGAACGATGGAAAGTATGCCACACTGCCGGCGCCCACCAGCGTGGATGGCCACCGCGGCTGTCATCCGGTCGTGCCAAACCCCGCGGCGATGCAATTGATCGAAAACAGCAACGCCGACAGCTCGGCGTTCCGCTGATCGGTGTCCGGTACCAGTGTCCGGACCCGGTGCAGCAGCTCGATCTGGCGTCGGTGCACCTGATCAAGCATGACGATTCGGCGCTCCAGCCGGTTGCGAAGCTGCGCAAATCGCTCGGCGATCATGTTCGCGCCCGTGATCCCGAGGATGGCCGACACTGTGCGCGCGTGCTCCGCTTCGATCATGCCGAGGATGGCCGAGCGGACGCCCTCGTCCGGCACCAGCCCGGCGTAGGCCCGGCACAATCCGAGATCGACGGCGAGGAGCGTCTTCTCGGCTTCGTCGAGAATCAGGCGGAAGACCGGCATCTCGCGGAACATGCGACCTAGTAACGCCTCGCCGCGCGCGCCGCGGATCGCGGTGAATGACGCGATCGCGCTCCCAATGCCGTACCAACCCGGCACGCAGTGCCGGTTCTGCGTCCACGCGAAGACCCAGGGGATGGCGCGCAGGTCGGCGAGCTCGCGTGCACTACCCCGCCGTGCCGGCCGCGAACCGAGGTTGAGGAGTGCCAGCTCTTCCAGTGGAGACGCGGCGCTGTAGTACGCGAAGAAGCCGGGATGCTCGACCAGGCCGCGGTACGATGCGAAGGCGGCGCCGGACAGCGCCTCCATCGCCTCCGCGAACTCGGGCGATGGCTCGGGGACGTCGCGCCCCAGTGTGTGGCCCAGCACGCTCGCCGCGAGCAGCTCCAGTTGATAGAGCGCGGCGTCCTCCGACCCGAACTTGTACGAGACGACCTCGCCCTGCTCGGTGAGCCGCATACGTCCGTTGATCGAGCCAGCCGGCTGCGCCGCAATTGCGCGCCCTGTCGGCGCGCCACCCCGGCCGACCGATCCGCCCCGTCCGTGGAAGAACGTGATCGGGATCCCGGCTTCCGCGCCCACGCGCGCCAGCCGGGACTGCGCTTTGCTCAGCTCCCAGTTCGCGGTGAGGAATCCACCGTCCTTGTTCGAGTCGGAATATCCGATCATGACTTCCTGGGTCCCGCCGAATGTCCGCACGGTGCGCCGGACGAGCGGGACGGCCAGCAGTTCGCGCATCACCGCGGGCGCGGCGCGCAGGTCGGCGATCGTCTCGAACAGGGGCACGATGGGGAGAGTCGAGCGCTCGACGCCGAGCGCGTCGGAGAACAGCCCTGCCACCTTGGCCAGGTAATAGGCGCCGAGGATGTCCTCGGCACCGGCCGTCCCGCTGATGATGAAGCTGCCGAATGCGCGCCGGTCCACGCTCGCGCGCAGCTCGCTCACGAGCGCGAACATTCCGAGGGTGTTGGCCGCTGGGGCGGGCCACGGCCGCTCGCGCTGCTCGGCGGGTCGCGGCGCGCTGAGCTCATCAAGCAACCACGCGCGGCGCGCCGGGCCGTCGGCCGGGACCTCGCCATCAAGCGCGCCGATCACGTCCACGGCGCGGGCCAGTATCTGAGCGTGCTCGCGCAGATCGAGCCGAACGGCCGAGAAGCGGAAGGCCTCGACCTCACGACGAAGCGGACGCACCAGCGCCGCGGCCAGCTGTTCACATCGTGATTCCCGCAGGGCGCGCTCGAGGGTCGCCAGATCGCCGAGCAACTCCTCGGCGTCGGCGTAGCGCGGCGCGGGTGCGCCCGCCCATCCCCGTTCCGCGTGGCTCCGCGTCGCCCCGAGGCGCCGCGACATGATCGCCAGGTACTGCCGGAAGATTTCGTTCGGGTTGCGCTCGGCGATCCGGGCCGCATCGCCGCTCGAGGCCAGCGCCTTCACCACCTCGCGACGAAACCAGAGTGGCGCCGCGACCGACTCCTGCGAGATGCTGAGCGTGCGGAGGAGTCTGGTCAGGCGCTCATCGTAGTGGCGCAGCGCGGCGAGGTGATTCGAACGCACGGCCGCGCGGGTGACATCATTGGTAACAAAGGGGTTACCGTCCCGATCTCCACCAATCCATGAGCCGAACTCCAGCACCGCGCCGACGTCGCCGCGGGCATCCGGGTAGGTCTCGTGGAGTGCGTGCAGCAGCCGGTCCTGCAGCGCGGGGACTGCATTGAAGAGCGTGGCCTCGAAGAAGTAGAGCCCCCACGCCACCTCCTGCTCGACGGTCGGCTTCTGCAAACGGAGCTCGCCGGTCAGCCACAAGAGGTCGATGTCGGTACGAAGCTGCGCGAGAAGTGCTTCGCGCTCCGGCGGTGTCGCTCGTCGCTCGGCGAGCGCCTCGTACGTGCGGTAGATCGCGCGGTATTTCTCGAGCACGGTCACACGTTTTGCTTCGGTGGGATGCGCCGTGATCACGGGCGTGATGTGCAGCGCGGCGATCGCGCTTTCGACTGCGGCCGTGGACACCCCGCGGGAGCGCGCCTCGTGCAGCGCCCGCCGAAAGGTGCCGATGGCGGGCGCTTCGCCGGGGTCCGCTGATTCTCCTTCTCGCCGGGCGCGGAATGCGGCGTACTGCTCGCCGAGGCTCAGTAGTTGAAACCAGAGACCCTGCGCTTGCAGCGCGCGGGCGGCGGCACGCGACGAACTGGCGAGCCCCACGTCGGCGCGGCGGAGGGCGGCGCCAGATTCGGGATCACGGTCGCGGACAACCGACTCGAGCAGGCCAATGAGCAGCTCGTCCGGTAACGCCGTCCCGGGTGCGGCGGGGGGAGAGACCGCGGTGGCCATGGTTCAATCTTGGGACCGCCGACCGCCCAGGCAAGCACACTCGGCGGCCACACCAAACGCCCCGCGCGCCAGGCCGCGCCGCGGCGCGCTCGTAGAGGCAGATATCGATTGACTCTTCTGCTACTTAAGCACTCCAATTATATATATTCATATAGTGTATTAATCAATTCTGGTGGAGGGGCCACGCATGCGACCGAACGACGCACGAGAAGCAGCACGCCGGAAGAAGGCCTTCGGGGATGCCCTCGACACCCTGTTGAGTCCGACCGCACGGGAGGCGGCACACGCCCTCCGGATCTCCGCTAGCGCGCTGTACGCGCTCGCCCACCGTTCCCGGCCACAGATGCCATCCGCGGAACGCCTCCGCGACTTGGCGCTCGTGTGCGAGGCGGAAGCGGAGCGCCTGACGCTCGCCGCCCGGACATTGCTGCAGGAAGCATCGCGTGCCGATGCGTTGCATAAATGACTATGCCAGCGCGACGCTGATCGGTGATATTTACGGGTATGTATTTGGCATCACAATCCGGATCGGCACCGGAACGCCGCGATGGAGCGCGACCGCGAGATCTCAGGTCGCGCCGCGTAGCCGGCGTGAGGCCCACTCAGCGAGCAGCGCCAGCACGATCGCGGCGAAGAACCACGCCCGCGCGTCCGAACCGGCCGGTCCGTGCGGTCCAGCGAGCACCAGGGTCATAGGGCCCAATGCGTCGATGGCCGTCGCGGCGGGCGCATTGTCGGACCCGTGGCCGGGAAGCGACGCAGACGCGACGCGCTCCAGCGGCGCGTACGCGACAGCGCTGACGAGCCCTGCCCACCAGTCGCGGTGCGCCCCTTCCCCGAGAGTCGTCGCCATGCGCCAGCGCCAACTGTCCAGATAGCCGGACTGGACCACCCGGCCGTCACCCGCCCGCCGCGCAGCCACCGCGACAGCGCGATCCCGCATCTCGAGGGTGACCGCATCGGAGCGCAGGCCGATGATTGGGAGCAACCCCAAACGCCGTTTCGCAGCCGTTTGCAGGGAATCGCCCGGGCCCATCGGCGCCGGTGGCACCAAGGCCCCTGGGGTCCCGGGCGCCAGATCGCGGATCGCAGGCATCGCCGCCGCCGAGCCGGCGAGCACGAGCCCGCCGCCCGACAGCACATACTCTGCGAGGTGAGACGCCGCAGCGATACCCGATGAGTCGGTGACGACCACGGCCGCATACCGCGCGGTATCGATCGGCCCCGTGGCGCCCTGGCGCATGTCGCTGTGCGGCGCGAGCGAGAGGCGCGTGTCCACATGCCACCCGCGCTCCTCGAGTGCATCGACCACGAACCGGGATTCCCACCCTGCCTGGCCCAGTACCAGCACGTGGCGTAGCACGAGCAGTCCGGTCACGACCGCGCTGGCGGTCGTGTGCGCCGCTTCGGCGCCGACCGCGCCCTGGATGCCACGCGTCGTGATGCTGGCGCCGCCCGCTGCACCGACCGTGACCGTGTCCAACACGCCGGCCCCGTCACGTAGTGTCATCATCGCTCCTGGCGAAGCAGCCAGCAGGAGCCGCGTCACGCCGGCCGGATCTGCGACTGGGCCCGCTACAAGGGCGATCGGCAGGAGCCCGCGGGCGTGCCACGACACCCGCGTCGCTGCACCAGCCAGTGCGGCCAACCAATCCCGGGTCGCCGGCGCCAGTGCGGGCCCGGTCTCGGCGTCCACGGCGGGCGGCGCTGCCACCGTACTCCATCGGACCAGCGCCGCTGGGAGCGACGCGGGGTCCGCACTTTCGCGGCCCGACGCCCGCCTCGGGCCCGCCGACTGTACCAGCACCCACAGCAACATCGCCGCAGCCAGCGCGTGCAATGCCCACTCGAGTGCGATTCGGCCGGACGAGACGGCTGCGGTGGCCACCGAACTCCCGGCGGCTTCACCGGGAGCGCCAGGCGCGCGCCCGGCACTCCACGCATCCGGCATGGCACGCTCAGCGCGTGAGCGCATAGACGATGATGTTCACGCCGAACTTCGTGTTGTCCACGCTATTGAACCGCTTCGATTCGGGGTGGTACCCCCACTCCGAGCTGTAGTCCTTGCTCGAGTAGAGCACCTGGATCACGTCGCCCTGCATCACCGCCTGGAGGTGAGAGTGGACGATGTTGTCTCCCCATCCGTTCAACTCATGGCTCGTCGCCGGGGGACCGTCCGGAAACCGGAAGAAGCACGAGTACAGGCGGTGCGAGGCCGGCACATCGACGAGGGGTCCGACGGTCCGGGTGATCTCCTCGGTGGCGGTCTTGTGAAAGATCCCGCCGATATCGTGGTTGTGGTCATCGATGAACAGCATCCCGCCACGGTCGATGAACCCGCGCACGTTGGCGCGCTCGCGGTCGGTCAGGCGAAACGGCAAGTGCCCGGTCAGGTAGATCAGGGGGTAGTCCGATATCGCAGCTGATGCGAGAGGTACGACCACCCCCACAGGCGCCACGTCCAGACTGGTGTAACGCGCGACCGAATCAATCAGATTGGCGGGCACGAGGGGCGCCGCGTCCCAGTCCCCCGACTCATACTGCCCCGTCGCGAAGACGAACTGGCTCATTCGCCGCCGCCATCCCAAGCGGAGAGGCCTTGCACCACCGACGGCGCGCCCGCAATTACCCGGCGCGCCCGCGCCAGACTGCCGGCCGGGTCCCGGCTCGCGCGGAGCGCCGACGCGGCGTCTTCGAGCGCCGCGGCCGCCGACGGCCATGCGCCTGTGAGCGCGATCCGCAGCACCGCGATCGAATCGGCCGCCGCCTGCGGCGCTTTCCGCGCGAGCTGCGCGACGGCGTCGAGCCGCCCGATCGCGGCCAGCGCTGCGGTGTCGGTTGGCGGCTCCGCGGTCCGCGGGCCGGCATCTGGCTTGTCCTGGCCAGTCAGGCGCACTCGGGCGGTGTTGACGACGACCGTGGGCGCACCGCCGCGCAGATAGAGGCGGTTGCCGGCGCGCGCGCGATCCAGGACGCGAAGCGCGACCAACTCGGGCACGAGCGCGGAACCCAGCCTCGCCGTGTGCAGCTCGGCCGCCGCGTCACCCAACGCCCGGAGCGCCGTGTCGAAGAGCGGGCGCTGCCAGTCGGGGAGCACCAGCGGCCCCCCGCCCTCGTCTTCATCCTGTCCGTTGAGCAGCGACTGCACCCGCTCCGACAGTTGGTCTTCCTGCCGGCTCAGACGCTCCGCATGCCGCAGGAGCGTATCCCGCGTAAGACGGCCCGCAGCCCGTGCCAGTGCCCGCGTGCGTTCCACGATCATCCGCTGCGTCACCTCTGCCGAGTCGACGGGCGGCGGCACCCCGGCTTCGACCGCAAGGGAATCGTATTCGCCCGGTGCCGCGATCCGAATCGTCCTCGTCTCGGACGTGCCGATCCCGGGGCCGCTCAGCGCATTGTCATCGCGAGCGACCGCGCGCACGGACAACCGGCCTCCTGCCATCAGCCCGATCGAGGCGAGATCAATCGTCGCAGCCATCGCCCCCTGCCGCGCGTCCGCGAAGCTCGCCATCCCGACTTTCCGCTCGACGCTCCGGTAGCTCCCCTCCTCGTTGCCCGCCGAGACGATCAGCTCGAAGTAGCCATCCCGAAGGCCGATGTCGTCGGTCGCCTGCGCGTCAATCCGCAGCACGCCGCGAGCGGCGCGGAGCGTACTATCCCGCGCAGGCCGGCCGAGCACGACGGAAGGCGGGCTATCCGCGACGGCGTCGAACTCGACCAGGCGCTCATAGTCGCGATCGCGAAGCCGCATCAATCGGGAGTGAGCAGGCATGGTGACGCGCAGATCCCACTGCGCAGCGCTCGTACCAGCGGCCGGCGTCACGTCCACCGAATCATCGCCCAGCGTCGCCAGCAGCCCAGCGCCCGGGCCATGACCGGAGATGTCGATAACACTCCCGACGAGCGCGCTGATCACGGCTGGATCGTGCACGTCGCGCGCCGGCTGGTGTGCGTATGACGGGGGGGTGACGTGCGCCGCCAGCTTCGACAGGCGGTTGGGGGCCGCCGGCGCAGACGCGGCTCTCGTCCGTCGGAATGCCAGATCGGATGGACGGCCGGCTGGAACGGCGACCAGCAGTACGACAGCCGCGCCTGCAGCGGCCCCGCTGCGCAGCAGCGCTCGCGCGCCCGAGCGGATCAGCATCCCGCGTATGTCCACGGTGGCGGCGATGCGCGCAAGCTCGTCACGGACGTGGGCGGCGCGCGGGTCGATCGCGGTCACGAGCGCGTATTGCAGGTGCGGCGCCCGCGCTTCGATCCAGAGCGCTGTGCGCTCCGTCGACCACACGGCCCGGCCGCGCCAGAGCCTCGTGCCGGCGACACCCGCGCTTGCGCACGCTGACAGCGCAAGCGCGAGACCGGACCGGCCTGCGAGGAGGCCCACCAATGAGTAGACGGCAACGCCAGCGGCCGCCGCCCAGAGCGCGCTGCACACGGTTGTGAGGCCGGCGAGGACCGCACGGGCCTCTCGTACGCGCTGGAGGGGCGTCACGCGGGTCGCAATACCGAGTTCGGACGCCCGCGTCGCACGAGCGCTTCGGCGGCAATGAGAACCAGCGCGGCACCGAGCAACCACGGCACGACCGGCTCCTCCGCCCCGGTCGCGGGATCGATGGAATCGCTTGTGAGGAGTGGTCCAGTCCCCGCGATCATCGCCACGGCGGCCTGCGTGCTGGGTGAGACAGCTCGCCACATGTCACCGCACGGTCTTACGAGCGCGGTGACCAGATCCCCGAATTCCGGCCGGAGTACGAGGTCGCCCGTCGCCGGCACTGGAATGGCGGCGTCGCGGATACACCCGCCGCCCATTTGATGCTCGACGACTGCCGGGTCGCCGTCGATCCACCGGGCGCGGACACGGCCGGATGCCGCGCCAAGCCGCCACGATCTGGCAAACGACGCGACGACGGTGATCGGGTCGGGCTGGAACGTGACCACCGCGCCGACGGTGTCGGAGGGCACTCGCGCGGGCCACGCCGGGGCTACGCGTGCCGCAGGCCAGGCGATGAGCACGCGGCCCTGTCCGCCCCGAACCCAATCGGAATCCGCCGCACCCGGCAGGTCGCGGACGATCCGTACGCCTGGGTCCGCGGCGCTTTCCACGCGCGCGCCGGTCCCGCCATCGTCCAACACGCGGTGCCGCAGTGGCGCGGCAGCCCGGAGCGGATCATCCACCGCGCCCCGCAGGATGATCCGCGTCGGGGCGGATGAGTCCTGAGCACCCGCGACGGTGACGACGCGGATGCGGCCGGGCCAGAGCGCACGAATCGCCGGCGTCGCCGCATCGATCTCGTCACCGGTGGCGGGAGACACGAGGTCCATCTCGATCGAATCGGCGCTCGCGCGCTGGCGCGCCGCTTCCCGACGGGCAACGATCAACGCGCTGGACAAGCTGCCTCGCGCCGAGACTCGATCGAGCGCCGCGGCGGTATCCGCTGCCCCGGCAACTGGCACGACATGAGCCGCAGAGTCGAACACCACGAGCGCATCCCCGTCGCGAAGCAGCCGCCGGGCACTGTCGCGCACCGGCCGAATATCTGCGACATCACTGGAGCGGTCGGCGACCACGATGCGCAGAACCCGAGCGCGGTGCGCCGTGAAATGCGGCTGGGCAAACGCGGCTCCCGCGAGTGCGATGGCTGTGACCCGTATGAGCAGCAGGAGCAGATTGCGGGGCCGCTTCTCCACGGCGACGACCACGGTCGCGGCCGCGGGGACGAATCGGGCGGTCGGCAGCGCAGCGGACGGTCCTCGCCGCGCGACAAGCAAGTGGAGGCCAATGACTCCGGCAGCGGCGGCAGCCGCCGCGAGCAGAAAACCCGGCGCGAGAAATGTCATGCGAACGGCGCGCCCAGCCGATCGTCCGCCGGCTGGGGCCAGCCGGCAACAATTCGCCGGACCGCTCGTGCCGCGGGCTCGCCCGCGCTCCCGCTGACGGTCAGGACGTAGTGCGCGCCGGCGCGATGAAAATCGTCGGCCAGCTCGCTCCGCCAGCGCGCGAAGCTCGCGAGGTAGGCGCCTCTCGTGGCCGGGATGAGTGGACGCTGCAGCGCCGGCGTCTCCGGGTCGGCCACCAGCGCGGCTCCGCGAGGGGGATCCAACTCCCGCGAATCCACGACGTGGACGGCGTAGACGACGGTGCCGCGGGTGCGCGCCGCCCGCACCAGCGACACGACGGCGTCGGTGTCTCCGAGAAAGTCGGACACGAGCGCGACCCGTCCCTGGAGACTCGCGAATGACGGCGCCATGCCGGCGGACCCGCCTGGCACCGCGTCGGTGAGCGCCTGTGTGATGCCGGCGACGACACCCTGCCGCATGCGCGGCGGCAGTACACGCCCGCTGGTGATCCGGAGTCCCACCGGATCGCCGGTCGCGTGCGCCACGGCCGCCAGACCAACCGCCAGCCGGGCGGCGTGCAGCCATTTGGCGGTCGTGCCGGCCGGGAATGCCATCGATGCACTCGCATCGACGACGACCGTCGTCGGCAGGGGCGCGTGATCCTCCGCGAGGCGCACGTACGCGCGGTCGGTCCGCGCCAGCACTTTCCAGTCGAGGCGCCGCACGTCTTCACCCTGACGGTAACTGCGATACTCGGCGAACTCCGCCGAGCTTCCCCGCGTTCGGGCCCGGTGGCCACCAGGGGTCCCGCCGGAGACCGGCCGCTCGGCCGGCCATCGGACGCCGTGCAGCGCGTCGAGGACGTCTCCCGTCGCGAGCACCGTCATGCCTGGCTAAACCGAGATCGCGCTCGTGGGCTCCGGGATCGCGCCGAGCAACTCGGTCACGATGCGTTCGGCGCTCACGCCTTCTGCCTCGGCTGCGAAGTTCACGAGTACGCGATGCCGCAACACGGGGAGCGCGACACGCTGGATGTCGGCCGGGGCAATCGCGAGCCGCCCGGCCAGCACTGCATTGGCCTTGGCGCCCAGGATGAGCGCCTGCCCGGCTCGCGGACCCGCGCCCCAGCGGACGTAGCGTGAGACGATCGCCGGTGCGCCCGGCGCATCGGGCCGAGTGGCGCGAACCAGCGCGGCCGCATAGCGCAGCGCCGGCTCCGCGGCGGGGACTTCGCGCACCATCCGTTGCAACGCGATCGCATCCGCGGGTGACAGGACCGGAACCAGCGGCGGCGCAGCGGTGCCAGTCGTTTCGCGAAGAATCGCGATCTCCTCCCGCTCGTCCGGGTACCCGACGCGAATGTCGAACAGGAAGCGATCGAGTTGCGCCTCGGGAAGGGCGTACGTCCCTTCCTGCTCGATGGGATTCTGGGTCGCGAGCACGAAGAACGGCGCCGGCAGCGCACGAGTTTCACCGGCTGCCGTCACACGATGCTCCTGCATCGCTTCGAGCAACGCCGCCTGCGTGCGCGGCGGTGTGCGGTTGATCTCGTCGGCGAGCAGGATGTTGGTAAAGACGGGCCCCTCGACGAAGCGGAACGCGCGGTGGCGGGTGACCGGGTCCTCTTCCATTATCTCGGTGCCCGTGATGTCGCTCGGCACGAGATCGGGCGTGAACTGCACGCGCCGGAATCCGAGGTGCGTCGCTTCGGCGATCGACCGCACCATCAGCGTCTTGGCCAGCCCGGGCACGCCAACGAGGAGGGCGTGGCCGCCCGCGACGAGCGCCATGAGGATCTCGTCGAGTACCTCGTGCTGGCCGACGACGCGCTTGGCGATCTCCGCTCGGAGGGCAGCAGCGGCAGCGAGGAGCCGCTGGCGATCAGGAGCCTGGGTATCGAGTGATCGGCCGCCGGGCGTGCCACCCGCCGCCACTGGCGTGGATGGAGCGCGCGACAACGCGGGCGCACCGGGCGAACCACTACCGGTCATATATGTGGCGTACTCCCAGGTTCACGGGTCGGCGGCGACCGAAGGCGGAGCGGCTCCCGGCGGCGAGCGCTCCCGTCAATGAGTCAGCCCGCTACCCCTTCGCGTTTACCAAGTCACATCGGTACGGGAGTAGCCTCACTCGACGCCCGCCGAAAGGCAAGCGGGAGCGCGCCCGGCGCTCACGCCCGGCGCTCA
>Ga0182024_10004989_pt1 | contig 30089 bp, 27 predicted proteins | sample P32metaG_FD_120480 | JGI IMG/M metagenome (GOLD analysis project Ga0182024, IMG submission 120480) | Permafrost microbial communities from Stordalen Mire, Sweden - P3-2 metaG (Illumina Assembly) | ecosystem: Environmental > Terrestrial > Soil > Wetlands > Permafrost | place: Sweden: Stordalen...
CTGGTGCTCCTCCTCCTCGCGCGGCTCATCGCCGGGTGGATACGCCAGCCGAGGACCCGCTTACTCGTCGCCGGCGTCGTCGCCCTGACATTGCTGGTCGGCCTCGCCAACGAGCAGCTGAACAAGAGCAACCCCCGGCTGTTCGACTTCCGCGGCGCAATCCAGGACATCAAGGCGAATGCCGGGCCGGACAGCCTCGTCCTGTTCGAGCCGTCCAGTCTGAGCTACGTACTCGACTACTACGCGCCCGGCCTCCGCCGCCAACCGCTCACCCAACCGGTGTCGGCAGGCGGGGAGGGAAGCCCCGTGTTCGTCCTCGCGTCGTTCCAGACCAACAAGACGTTCTTCAACGAGACCAACCGGGTGGTCGGACAGCTCACCTTCTTCCGAACCCTCGTGCGCCGTTTCAAGACCCCGCAAACATTCGTCTGGGAGTTTCAATGAGCAGTCGGCCCTGGGACGTCCGTCTTCGCCGAGTCACGTGGGAGCCCGTGCCGAGCACGTGGAGCGTGCGCCGGCGCGTGCGCATCCTGATCGTCCTCGGCGTGCCGTGCGCGGTGTGGTATTTCGGTTGGTTGCTCAACCCCGCCCGGGTCGGCACCCCGTATCTCTACGGCATCCTGATCGCCGCCGAGCTCTTCAACCTGATGCAGGCGCTCGGCTTCTGGTGGACCGTCGCCAATGAGCGGGTGCGGGAGAAGCGAGCACCCAGTCAGTGGGTGGCCGTCGACGTCTTCATCCCCGTCTACAAGGAGCCGCCGGACATCGTCGACCTCACGGTGGCGGCCGCCGTGGGCCTGCGGGGCGCGGAGGTGAGGGTCCATGTGCTGGACGACGGCAACGACGACGCCATGCGCGACCTCGCAGCCCGGTACGGCGTCGGCTACATCCGGCGCCCGGAGCACACCGGCGCCAAGGCGGGCAACATCAATCATGCCCTGACCAAGACCAACGCCCCGTTCATCGCCGTCTTCGACTCCGACCACGTGGCGGACCCCGGCTTCCTCGAAGCCACCCTCGGGTGGATGGACGACCCCAAGATGGCGTTCGTTCAGACGCCGCAGTACTACGCCAACGCCGAGGACAATCGCATCGCGGCGGCGTCCTGGGCCCAGCAGGCGCTGTTCTTCGGAGCCATCGCTCGCGGCAAGGACGGGCTCGACGCCGTGTTCTGCTGTGGTACCAACGTCCTGTTCCGCCGGGAGGCGTTCGAGAGCGTGGGCGGGTTCCCGACCAACTCGCTCACCGAGGACTTCGAGCTCTCGATCCACCTCCACGAGAAGGGCTGGAGCTCGGCGTACGTGCCGGATGTGCTGGCGCGAGGCCTCGGGCCCGAGGACACCGCCGCCTACGTCTCCCAGCAGCAGCGCTGGGCCAGGGGTTGTCTGTCGGGCATCCCGCGCGCGCTGCGAGCCCGGCTGCCCCTGCGTCTCAAGGCGCAGTACCTGCTGTCGGGCCTATACTTTCTGTCCGGGTGGACGGTGCTCATCTACATGAGCTTCCCGGTGGTCCGCCTGCTGGGCGGTGGCCAGCCCCTCGGCGGTATCGACGCGCCCGTGTTCCTGTTGCACTTCGCCCCCTATTACGCCGTGGCGCTGACCATGGCAGCCGTTGCCGGCGCGGGCTCCTACACGTTCGCCGCCTTCGCGCTCTCGGCGGCCAACTTCTGGATCCACGTGTTGTCGACGATCTACACGGTGCTGCGCAAGAGCGGCTCGTTCGTCGTGACCCCGAAGAAGGGCGCGGAGGCCCGCCAGCCGGGTGCGGTGATGCCCGCGCTGGCGGCCGTCGGGATATTGGTTGCGGCCAGCATCTATGGCCTCATTCGAAACCGCGACGCCGCCACGATCAACAACGTCTCCTTCGCCGCCGTCCACGTCTCGATCCTGATGACGGGCTGCTGGGCGGCGCTCCAGAAACCGCGCGCTCCAGTCACCGAGTCGCTCGAGGCCGCCCAGGCCGCGGCATGAGCCGGCCCGTGCGATACGTGGTCGTCGCGATGGCCCTGGGTGGAGCGCTGCTCCTGGTGGCGTGCGGGGGGACAAGCTCCAGTCAGAGCCCGGGCTCACGCTCCACTTCGAGCTCGGTGGCCACCCCCCAGGAACAGGCGGTGGCCGCCGCCCAGCACTTCCTGGATCGCTACGTGAGCTCCGATGGACGGGTCGTACGGATCGACCAGGGGGGCGATACCGTCGGTGAAGGCCAGGGGTACGGGATGTTGCTGGCGGCCGCCATCGGCGACTCGCGGCGCTTTGACTCCATCTGGGCGTGGACGCAGAACAACCTCCGGCGCCCTGACGGGCTGATCTCATTCCTGTGGGACAAAGGCCGCGTGCAGGACCCCCAGGCGGCGTCCGACGCCGACCTGGACGCCAGCCGCGCGCTGCTCGTCGCCGGGTGTCGCTTCAAGCGACCCGCCCTCCGACAGCAGGGCGTGGCCCTGGGCAACGACATCATGCGCGTGGAGGTCGCCTCGGTCGGAGGCGCGCCGGTGCTGACGGCCGGTCCCTGGGCGGTCACGCCGCCGGTTACGGTGGACCCGAGCTACTTCTCGCCCGCCACCTACGCCGCCCTCCAGGCGGCATCGGGCGATAACCGCTGGGGAATGGTGGCGGCGAGCTCGCTGTCGATCACGAGCGCCTTGATGCGAGCCCCGTCTCGGCTGCCGCCCGACTGGGCGCGGATCGAGAATGGCCAGCCCGTGGCCATCGGCTCGCCCAGCGACCCGCAGGCCCCGGCCCGGTTCGGCTTTGACGCCGTGCGCACGCTCGTCCGGCTGGCCGAGGATCCCAACCCGGCCGGGCGGCGGCTGGCCGCCGGCGCCTGGCCCGTGTTCGCCGGGGCAAATCCCACGAGGCTGCCCGTCGAGCACACGCTCTCCGGCCGACCGCTCGGCGACATCCTCAATCCCGTCGTACTGGTGGCCGCCGCGGGGGCGGCCGACGCCGCCGGACACCCGGCTGCCCGAGACGGCCTGTTCGACTCCGCCGAGGCCCTGGACCGGCGATTTCCGACCTACTACGGCGCCGCCTGGATCGCGCTGGGCCGGATCCTGCTCACCACGAAGCTGCTCGACAACACCTGCTCGTAGGCTCCAACGCGCGCGACGCCTGACGGCGCCTCACGGCCCCTCGCGGCGCCTCAGGGCGCCTCGTCCACCGCGCTGAGCACGGCCGCCCGGAAGCCCGCCGCCGTGGGACGGTCCTCGGGGACCTTGGAGAGCCCTTCCAAGATCACGTCCTCGAGCGCGCGGGGGACGTCGGGGCGCCGTTCGCGCACCGAGGGCGGCTCGGCATTGACATGAGCCCACATCTTGGCCATCCCGCCCTTCTGGCCCGCGAAGGGAGGCTCCCCGGTCAGCGTCTCGAAGAGCACGCAGGCCAGGGCGTAGACGTCTCCCCGCGCGTCCGGCTCGCTCCCCTCGATCTGCTCCGGCGCTATGTAGTCAACGGTTCCCAGCACCTGATCGGCGCGGGTCAGCCCCGGGGCCGTCCCCGCCCGCTTGGCCAATCCGAAGTCCGTTACGTAGACGTGATCCTCGGAGGTCAGGATCACGTTGGAGGGCTTGACGTCCCGGTGGACGAGCCCATTCTCGTGGGCAACCTCAAGCGCCGCGGCGATCTGCGCGGCAGTTCGCGCCGCCCGGCCAGGCTCCAGAGGACCATGGCTGTGGATCAGAGTGCCGAGCTCGGTGCCCTCCACCCACCGCGTGACGATGTAGACGGTTCCGGCCTCCTCCCCCGCCTCGTACAGCGGAACGACATTGGGATGGTCAAGCGCGGCCACCGCCCTGGCCTCACGGCGCAGGCGCTCGCGAACCACGGGGTCGCGCGCCACGTCGGACTCGACCAACTTGAGCGCGACGGGCCGGTCGAGCCGCACCTGGCGGGCGCGGTAGAGGATCCCGATCCCGCCGGCCCCGACGACGCTCTCGACCTGGTATCCGGCAAAGGTGGAGCCGGGAGCACGCACGTGGCTAGAGGTCGCGGTCGGAGATCAGGCCGGCTTGCAACGCCCGCTGCACCAGGCGAATCCGCGCCTCGTCGTGGGGCAGCTCCTCGACACCGAGCTTCGCGCACAGCACGCTCGTGTGCGTCTTCACCGCGCCGGCGGATAGGAAGAGCTCGTCGGCGATCTGCTGGTCGGCGTCTGGCCCGGCGAACGCGGCGCCTGCCGCATAGCGGCGACACAGGGCCACCAGGACGCGACGCTGGGTCGTCGACAGGCTCACCGCGGCCGGGGTCTCGGCTGCCTCCGGCGCATCCGATTGCTCTCGCTCAGGCGAGCGGAAGCAAAGCGTCGTCGTCCCGAGGCGCAGGGTGTCGCCGTCGTTGAGGCGCCGGCGGCCGCTCAGGCGCTCCTCGTTGACGAACGTGCCATTGCGCGAGGCGCCATCGTCGACGACCTCCCAACCGTCCTGCACCCACTCGAACCGGGCATGTAGCCGCGAGACCTGAGCGTCCCAGTCGAGCAGCAGATCCGACGGCGGCCGGCGTCCAACCGAGACGCTTTGCGAGCCGGGGTCAAAGCAGAAGAGCCGCTGCCGCCCATCATCGTCTCGGTACAGGAGGAACGGCCGGCCTGCGCGCTCGGCATCGACGCGAGCCTTCAGCTCAGCGACCGGCTGGGCGTCGGCGGCAGGGTTCGGGGACACCGCGCCATTATCTACGGGGAACCCGGCGGCGTCGAGTCCCCGTGCCTGGCAGATAGCTCAGCAGAGGCGTAGGGTTGCAACTCGGATGGCGGGCGAGCAGCTTCGGGTTATCGAGGGCAAGGAACGCGGCAAACGCCTCAGCGTGGACGCCGATCTGCTGATCGGCCGTTCAGCTCCCGACGCTGACGGAAGGCTCGGCGACGATCCCGAGCTCTCACGCCGGCACGCCCGGGTGTGGCGCGGGGTCGACAGCCAGCTCATGATCGAGGACCTCGGGGCCGCGAACGGGACGTTCGTGAACGATCTGCGGATCGCCGCCCCGCGGATCCTTGACCTCGGCGACGTCATAAAGGTGGGCCGGACCGTTCTGCGCGTGACCGACCCGTCCGGCGCCGTGCCGGGAAAGACGCGACCTCCCGCGCAAGCCCCTGTGAACGAGCCCTCCAGCGAATCCGCGGACGCGGGCGAGGAGCTGATAATCACCGCCGGGGCGGCCGAGGGTCGCCGGTTCGCTCTGAGGGACGAGCTCGTCATCGGACGCGGGGTGAGCGGGGAGGGAAGGCTGAGCGACGATCACGAGCTCTCCCGCCGCCACGCCCGCCTTGCGCGTGACGCGAGCGGCCGGCTCACCATCGAGGACCTCGGGTCCGCGAACGGAACATTCGTCAACGGCGAGCGCGTGCCCGGCCGTCAGGTGCTCGAGGTGGGCGACTCGATACGGGTTGGCTCAACGACGCTGCAGCTGGCGCTTCCGGGGCCCACCCCGCTGCCCGCGCCGACTCCGCCGGCCCCGCTCCCTGTCCGGGCAAAGAGGGCCGACAGGCCGGCCGCTCCAAGCACGGACCGGGCGGTGGTCTCCTCCGCGCTGCCTCTGGGCTCCGTGTTTGCGGGGTGCCGTCTCCAGGAGATCATCGGCCACGGGGACATGGGAGTCGTCTATCGGGCCGAGGAGCTCGCGCTCGAGCGCCAGGTGGCTCTCAAGCTCATCCTCCCCGAGCACTCCGGGGAGGAACGCTTCCGCGAGCGCTTTCGTCGGGAGTCCCGGATCGCGGCCGCGATCGACCACCCGAACGTCATTCCCATCTTCGATGCGGGCGCCGAGGGCGACATGCTGTTCATCACCATGCGCCTCGTGGCGGGCACCGACCTGCGCGCGCGGATCGCTGCGGAGGGCCGCCTCGAGCCGCTTCGGGCCGCGCGCATCATTCGCCAGGTCGGCGCCGCGCTCGACGCGGCTCATGCTCGCGGGATGCTGCACCGCGATGTCAAGCCCTCCAATGTCCTGCTTGCCCGCGAAGACCACGTGTACCTCAGCGACTTCGGGCTTGCCAAGCGCCAGTCCGCGTCAGTCGGCGGACTGACGCGGCACGGGTCGATCGTCGCCCGGGCCGAGTACGTGGCACCCGAGCAGATCTTGAACGAGCGCGTCGACGCCCGCGCTGACGTCTACGCGCTGGGGTGCCTGCTGTTCGAGACCCTCACCGGGGAGGCGCCGTTCGCCGGCTGGAAGGACGGCCCCCAAGCGCTGGCCCACCTCGACGCCCCGCGGCCTTCACCCGTCGAGCTGTATCCCGACGTGCCTGGTGAGTTCGACGACGTGGTGAGGCGGGCGATGGCGACGGATCCGGGCGAGCGCTATCCGTCGGCCGGCGACCTGGGGCGAGCGGCGCTCGTGGCCGCCGGCGGGTTGCGGCGAGCGCGCCCGTGGTCGGTCGTTGCCACCGGAGACGCGGCTCCCTCTGCGGACGCACCATCCGCGGACGCACCGCTCGCCCACGTGCCCGCCGCCACTCCTGCACGGGCGCTCGCCGCCACTCCTACACGGGCGCTCGACGGTCCACCGGCTGGTCGCGCCGACGCCCTTCGCTGGGTGATCGCACTCGCGTCGCTCGCGATCGTGGCCGCGGGCATGGTCGCCGCACTGAGTGCCATCTCGAGTCTGTGACCGATCGCGTCCGCCGAGAGCGCCGCGCGCCCATCTCCATGATCGGGGACCAGCCGGGCCGCGCGCCCAGTCGCGGGTAGAGCTAACTGCTGCCCGACAGCGTCAGCATCGCGGCGCTGGCCGCCGGGAGCCTGACCACGTAGCGGCCCCCGACTGGCGCCACGTCGGAGCTGGCGGCCGGGCCCGAAAGCAGACCGGTGGACGTCTGGGCGCCGAAGCTCTGCCCGCCGAGGGTCACCCCACTGGTCGAGCTGACACTGGGGGCGCGGAGCCACTCGAGCGCTGCCCGCCCGGTCGTCGGGATCCGTACTGCCACCGACCGGGTGCCGTGCAGCGCGTCGTTGACCAGCACGACGTGCACCACTCCGTCGGGGGCGCGCGTGGCCCACGGGCGCACCCCGGAGGCGGAGCCTGAGACCTTCAACAGCCGGGCTCCCGGGGGCGCCGCCTGAGCGAACATCATCAGCCCGTAGTACTCCGGCCGAATGCCTGCCTGCCACGCCCCATCCTGGTAGCGCAGGCGAAACGGCTGGTAGATGGCCCCCGGGAAGGTGTGGATGTTGACTCCGTCGACTCCGGCCCGAGCCATGGCGAAGGTGGCGTCGAGCGCCCACAGGGCCGACGCGAAGGTATCGCTCACGCCGCGCTTGCCGCTGCACGAGACGGAGTTGAACTCATCCACCCGGACCGCAAGGTGGTGTGCGTGCGCGGTGTTGGCAAAATCGATCACGCTGTCGGCGAGCCCGTCCGAGGAGGCGGGAGCGAGCAGGTTCGGGATCGTTGGGTACTGGGATGAGCTCCTCGCGGTGAAGCAGCGGTCCAGCGGATAGCGGTGCACGGTGGCCACGGCCATCCGTGGCTCGGCGTCGGCGATCCGTCCCACGGCCGCCATCCATTTGGCGGCTCCGGTGGCGGGAGCCGCCAGCGGGACACCAGGCGGCAGCGCAGGCGTGATCTTGGAGATGTCGCGGAGGTAGCTCGCCACGTTCCAGGCTTTGGGACGCCCGGTCACGCCGTGGCCGTTTCGCCGATACCAGGGGAAGGTTCCGTAGATCTCGGGTTCGTTGCCGAGCTCGAGCGCCTGCAACCACGGCGCGCCGATCGCGGCGAGCATCGCCTGGCCCTCGGCCCCGGCCACCTGCGGGCTGTCGACTTCGAGGTCGATCCCGACGATCATCTGGGCATCCAGTGCCTGAGCCAGTGCCCCGGCCACCTCCAGCCAGTCAGGGGTCACGGTGTAGCGGATCCCCGCCGGCTTGGCCATTCCGGGGACCGGAACCCAGGTGCGGTCGGTGCTATCGCCCCCGATCCTCAGCACCGGTCGCTGCCCGGGCGCCAGGTTGCGTATCAACTGCTCGAACACCGGGTCCAGCGCCTGGGGATCGTCACCGGCGTAGGCAGGCAGCGCCGAGAACTCCATCGAGAGTCCCAAGAACCCGGATGCAACCGGTGGCGCAGGCTCAAGGCCGCCGATCGCCAGCACCGGGGTCCCCGGCGGAGCCGACAGAGCCATCGTCACCACCCGCCCGTGCGAACCCGGGCTACCTGAGCTCGACGCGGTGAAGATCGCACCGACGATCGCTCCGGCGGCGAGGAGAGCCGCCAGTCGCTTGCCCGTGCGCACGCGAGCACCCTACGGGATCCAGCGGTCAGGCGAGCCGGGTCAGGCGGGCACTTCGACGGGCGGGCTGGCCGGCGGGGTGACGCTGTCGAGCCGGTCGACCTCGGCCAGCGCGGGGAAGAAGCGCCGCCAGCTGAGGGCTATCAGCATCGTCATCGCGCCGCCGCCCACCACCGCCGGGATGGTGCCGACCAGGAAGGCGGCCAGCCCGGATTCGAAGGCGCCGAGCTGGTTGGAGGCGCTGATGAACACCATCTCGACCGCGTTGACCCGCCCCCGCAACCGATCGGGCGTGGCCAGCGCGACCGTGGTGGAACGGATGTTCATGCTGTAGAGATCGACGAAGCCGCTGACTCCGAGCGCCAGCAGTGACAGCGGATAGAAGCGCGAGAGGCCGAAGACCACGATGCACGCGCCGTAGATCAGCACCACGTTGAGCAGCAGGCGCCCGGCCCGGCCGCCGATCGGGCGCCGGGTGATCGCGGTGGCGCCGAGCAGCGCCCCGACCGCGGGCGCCGCCCGCAGCACCCCGAGCCCGGTCGCCCCGACGTGCAGGATCGAGCGCGCGAAGATCGGCAGCAGCGCGACCGCCCCGCCGAACAGGACGGCGAGCAGGTCGAGCAGGATCGCCCCGAGCAGGATCTGGGTGTGTCCCACGAACTTCGGCCCTCCAGCACGCTCTCCACGCTGGCCGCCTCCCGGGTGCCGTCGGAGGCGACGTTGGCGGCCCGGGCCGGTCGTATGGCGAGCGCGCACAGGAAGGCCGCCGCGCAGGCCCCGGCGGCCAGCAGGTAGACCAGCGACGGCGAGGTGCCGTAGAGCAGCCCGCCGAGCGCCGGGCCCACCACCTGGGCGCTCTGGGTGGCGATCGAGCGCAGGGTCATGGCGCTCTGCAGCAGCTCGGCGCCGACCAGCGTGGGCGGCATCGCCCGAGAGGCCGGCGTGCCCAGGGCCCTCGCCGTGCCCGCCACCACGGCCAGCGCGAGATACGGGACCACCGACGTATCGCCGGACCCGCTGGTCAGGGCCAGCCCCACGCCGACGGCCGCTCCCAGTACCAGGGATCCGGCGAAGATCAGCCGGCGGGGCACCACGTCGGCGAGATGGCCGGCGGGCAGCGCCAGCAGGAACAGGGGCACGAACTCGGCCAGCCCGATCCAGCCCAGATCGAGCGCGCTGCGGTGCTGGGCGTAGACCTCCCACCCGATCGCCACCTCGAGCATCTGCAGGCTGACCCCCATGCCCAGCAGCGCCAGCCACCACAGCCTGAAGTCGCGCGACTCCATGGCCGGACCCAAGCGTCTCACGGGCTCTGAGCCTAGTTACCCCCGAGTCAGCGACTCCCGAGGCCGGATCCGTGGGTCAGTCCTCGAGCAGCGCCGGCGGCAGCACCGAAGGCGCCGAATCCGTGACTTCGACCGCCGTCAGCCGCCCGTAGAAGTCGAAGTGCAGCACCAGCGAATCCAGCGCCGGGATCCGGTCTGCTTCGTCGTGGACGCCGAGCTCGACCGAATCGCGGACCTCGCCGTCGCCCAGCTTCAGATAAGCCCGTCCGTCCGGGCCGGTGGTCACGGGGATCTCAGCCACCGCTCGACTGTAATCACGCCCCTCAGCCCCGGTCAAGATCGGCGACGTTTCCAGAAAGTAGCCCGGGTTTGGCCGGTCGGGCTGCGAACTTCTTTTTTGCTAAGGAATGGTGGCTGGGCAGCTTCGGTTGCCCCGGCGGCCGGCGGACGCCGTCGCGGCGAGTACTCCGGATCTCTCAACGCGTGCCTCTTGGCTGAGAGATCCGCAGTACGCGCCATGCGGGTGCTCCCGATCTCGCATCGGAAAATCCGCCGTTGCGAGATCCGGAGTGCCCGTTTCTGGCGCCCCCGGAGGTCAACCGTGGCCGGTGATCATCGCTGCCCTTCCCCAGCCAGAAGTTCGAACCCAGGCAGACCACGATTAGCCCGGCGCCGAACCCGCGCCACGACCAGCCCCTCCGAGCCGGCTAGTACCGGCGACTCAGGCGGCTGGCCTCGATCAGCTCAGCGAGGCGGACCAGCTTGACCCGCGGGCGCCCGGACGGCTGCCCGAGAGCCGACTCGTGGGCGTCGATCGCCTCCCAGTCGCCCCAGGTGACCAGATCGGGAACCCGCTCGCGCAGCCAACCGGCGATCGCCTCGGCATCGGCGTCCTCGGGGGACGGCTCGCCCAGCGCGCCGGCCTCGGAATCCTCCACGATTCGGGCCACGGTGTCGGCCGCGTCTTTCTTGTTGGTGCCGATCACGCCCGAGGGACCGCGCTTGATCCACCCCACCGCGTACTCCCCCCGACAGGTGCCCGCATCGTCCACCACGCGCCCGTCGACGTTGCGGATCAGACCCCGCCGTTCCTCGAACGGGATCCCGGCCAGCGGGACCCCCCGGTAGCCGATCGAGCGCAGGACGAGGCCGCATTCGATCACCTCCTTCTCCCCGGTGGGCTCGGCGCTGACCCTGCCGTCGGCGGACTGCACGAGACGATTGATCCCCACCCGCACCCCGGTCACGGGCCCGTCGGAGCCCTCGCCGAGGATCTCGAGCGGCGAGCGCAGGAAGCGCAGCTCGAGACGGTGGGACTTCCCGCTGGGCGCGCGCTCGGAGTACTCGCGCAGGATCTCTACGTTGCGCCGCTTGGCCGTGTCCTCGGGTTCGGCCACGCCCTCGAGCTGGTCGGGATCGACGATCACGTCGGCGCGCTCCAGCTCGCCCAGCTCGCGCAGCTCGGGATTGGTGAACGCGGCCTCGGCGGGGCCCCGCCGGCCCAGCAACACAACCTCGGTGACCCCCGCCATGCCGAACGCGTCCAGCGCGTGATCGGCGGTATCGGTCGGCGCCAGCTCCCGGGGATCGAGCACCAGCATCCGGGCCACGTCGATCGCAACGTTGCCGTTGCCGATCACCACCGCCCGCCCTCCGTTGAGCTTGAACTGGTGATCTGCGAAATGCGGGTGGCCGTTGTACCAGGCGACGAATTCGGTGGCCGGATGCGATCCGGGCCGGTCCTCGCCGGGGATCCCGAGGCGGTTGTCGGTGGCCGTCCCCACCGCATAGATCACCGCGTGGTAGCGGGCCAGGAGCTCCTCGCGGGTGACGTCGGTGCCGAGGGCCACGCCCCCGAAGAAGCGAAACGCCTCGTGCTGCGCGGTCTTGGCGTAGACCCGGGTCACGGACTTGATCTTCGGGTGGTCGGGGGCGACGCCCGCGCGCACCAGCCCGAACGGGGTGGGCAACAGGTCATAGAGGTCGACCTCGAAGCCCGCCTTGAGCAGCTGGTCGGCGGCATAGAACCCCGACGGCCCGGCCCCAATGATCGCCGCGCGCTTCATGGCAGGTAGACACCCTCGCCGCGGTGCGAGCTCCACATATCGGAGGTGACTATAGGCTGCTGTTTGACAGCTGAAATTCGACTCCCCGATCTCGCCCAGGAGCATGCCCGACCCGCATTTCGCCGCCGTTCCCGGGGGCTTTACCCCCGTGATCGCCCCCGAGGACAGCTTTGACGCGCTCTATGGCCTGGAGATCGTCGACAGCGGCAGCGACGACGGTTCGCTGCGCGGGCGGGTCGCGATCCGCGATCAGCTGCTGGGACCCTCCGGCGAGCTGCACGGCGGCGTGATCGCGGCCGTCGCCGAGAGCCTGGCCTCGCGCGGAACCTTGGTCGGCGTCAACGATCCCACCATGCTGGTGATGGGACTCTCCAACGAGACCAGCCACGTGGCGCCGCTGCGGGCCGGAAGCCTCAACGCGGTCGCCGTGCCGCGTGACCGGGGCCGCGAGCTCTGGCTCTGGGAGGTGCAGTCACGCGATGACGATCAACACCTGTGCGCCCTGACGATCGTCACCATCGCCATCCGCCCCCAGAGCGGTCGCCGAGCCTCCTGAGGCTACGCCGGGGGCTCGGGGAGTCTCAGGTCGAGCGGCGCCTCGGGAGTGAACTCCGCCGAGTAGGCCCGGCGGTGCAGCTCGTCGGGGGTCGCGCCGGCATCCCGCGCGGCGACGATCCGGTCGGGATCCAGGTTGACCCCGATCGGGTTGGCGCTGAACTCGGGAGCGGTCAGCATCCACTCCTTGGACCTGGCCCAGTCGCCGAACTCGTCGCACTGCAGCTCGACCGAGTTGCCGTCCGGATCTGCGTAGTAGAAGGACATCGTCATCCCGTGGTCCAGGCACGCGTGCGGGACGATGCCCTGGTCCCTGAGGGCGACGTAGGTGTCGAGCAGATCGTCCATCGACGGGTACTCGTAGGCGGTGTGGTGAAGCCCGGTGTGGCGCAGCTTGTCGGGATCATCGGCGAGACCGGGAACCGCCAGGAGCGCGATCCGATGGTTGGCGGCATCGTTGCTCAGCCACGCCCCGCCCTCGAACTGATGGGTGACCTGGGTGCCGATCACCACCCCGTACCAGTCGATCATCTCCTGCAGTCGGATGGTCTTGAGATTGACGTGATGCAGAACCGGATTTGCCACCGTTGCTCTCCTCGCGGTCATCTGGACCTCCTCGATCCCCAGCAAGCCTAATCTCCGCCGCCGGCCCCGACCCGCGCCGTCTGCTCGGCGATCCACCCGTCGATCAACCGCCCGGCGATCGAGAACGTGCCCCGGGAGGCGGTCACGCCTTCCACCTGCTCGGGGGTGAACCAGCGGGCGTCGCGGATCTCTGACTCCTGAGGCTTGATCTCCCCGGACATGTAGCGGGCGCGAAAGCCGACCATCAGCTGGTGCGGGAACGGCCACGACTGCGATCCGAAGTAGGTGATGTGGTCGACCTCGATCCCGGTCTCCTCGCGGACCTCGCGGACCAGCGTCTGCTCGAGCGTCTCCCCGGGCTCCACGAAGCCCGCCAGGGTCGAATAGTGCGGCTTGGTGCGGCGCGTGCCCCAGGCCAGCAGCGCCTCCTCCTCGTCCTCACCGCGGGTGACCAGGACGATGATCGCCGGCGATACGCGCGGATAGGCGTTCAGACCGCAGTTGGGACAGTGGCGTACGCGCTCGGCCGGGTCGGGCACGGTCTCCCAGCCGCACCGGCCGCAGAAGCGGTGCGTGCGATCCCACTCGACCACCTGGACGGAGCGGGCCGCGATCGCCCACAGCTCGTCAGAGATCAGCCCGTTGAGGCCCCGCAGCCCGATCCACTCCAGGCCGTCGGGTGGCGCCTGCCTGGTGGCGTCGACCGCGATCACGGCCCGGTCCCCGATCGAGCCGAGCACATGCCGGGGGCCGTCCAGGTCGACGCTCGCGGATAGCTCGGCTCGGTCTCTGTGCGGCGCGACCAGCACCCGGTCTCCCGAGACCCAGACCTGCAGCGGCGCTCCGGGGAACTGCTCGGGCGCCAGCATGTGAGCTTCGAAGTCAGCGGTGCTCACGGGCAGCCGCGCAGTCCGTTCATGCATCAGCAGCCTACCGTCGCCCCGGCCCCGGCCCCATAGCGTGCCGGCGGCGCTCAGCCGACGCCGGCGAGCTCGGCGAGCCGGTGGCGCATCACCTTGCCCGAGCCCGTGCGCGGGATCTCCTCGACCAGCTCGATCCGGCCCGGGACCTTGAAGCGGGCCAGCTCCTGCGCGCAGTGCTCGCGCACGGCCCGCTCGTCAAATCCCGAGGGGTCGCGCGCCACCACGTAGGCGACGACGATCTCTCCGAGCTCGCGGTCGGGCTCGCCGGCCACGGCGACGTCGAGGACCTGGGGGCTGTCGGCGAGCACGGCCTCGACCTCGGCCGGGTAGACGTTCTCCCCGCCGCGGATGATCAGCTCCTTGATCCGCCCCGTGATCGTGATGAAGCCATCGCGGTCGACGCGTCCGAGATCGCCGGTGTGATACCAGCCTCCCGCCAGCGCCTCGCGGGTGGCCGGCTCGTTGTCGTGATAGCCGAGCATGACGTGGGGACCCCGCACCCACAGCTCCCCGTCCTCGTCCGGCCCCTGGTCCGCGCCGGAGCTCGGATCGACGATCCGCACCGCGCTCCCGGGCAGGGGAAGGCCGCACGAGCCCATCACCCGGGTGCCCTGCGGCCAGTTCATGGTGACCATCGTCGAGGTCTCGGTGATCCCGTATCCATCGAGGACCAGCACCCCGAAGGCCTCCTCGAAGTCGCGGTTGAGCGCGGCCGGCATGATCGCCCCCGCCGAGACGCAGAGCCGCAGCGTCGGGCAATGAAGCGAGCCATCGGGCGCGGCCTGCAGCAGGCGATGGAACATCGTCGGCACCCCCGGCATGAAGGTCACCGGCTCGCGTCCCAGGAGGTCGATCACATCCGGAGCGCGGAAGCGCTCGCACACGTACTCGGTGGCGCCGACCGCCACGATCCCCACGATGCACAGGACGATCGCGTAGGAGTGAAACAGCGGCAGGGGCGAGAGCACGAGGTCCTGGGGTCCGAGCCCCACGATCGGCGCCCAGCAGGCCGCGACCACCCACAGGCACCCGCGCTGGCTGAGCAGCACGCCCTTGGGGCGCCCCGTGGTGCCCGAGGTGTAGACCATCCACGCCGGAGCGTCGATCGACGCGGCCCCCGCAGAGGGGAGGGGCTCGCCCGAGCCCGTGAGCTCCTCGAAGGCCAGCGTCCGCCGCCCCTCGCCACCCGGTCCCGCGAGAACGATGTGCTCGAGCGAGGGAGTCTCGGCGTGCTCGACGATCCCGAGATGGTCCTCGTCGACGATCGCGGCCTTGGCGCCCGAGTCAGAGAGCATGTAGACCGCCTCCGGGGCGCTGGCCGCCGGGTTGATGGGCACCGCGATCGCGCCCGCGCGCACGGCCGCGAGATTGCCCTCCACGGCCGCCACCCCGTTTGCCAGAAGCAGGGCCACCCGGTCGCCCCGCCGGACCCCCAGGTCGGCGAGGCGGCCGGCGAGCCGCCGGGTGCGCTCCTCCAGCTCCCGGTAGCTCACCGCCCGGTCGCGGTCTCGGAAGGCCACCTTGTCGCCGTGCTCGGAGGCCCGGCGCACCAGCAGCGCATCGATCGGTTCGATCAGCTCGGTCCTGATCATCGGCCTCTCCTCTCTCGGGCCACACCCGACACCTTGGCTCAGGAGGCGTCGTCCTCGAGGTCTGACCAGAGGTGCAGCGCCCGGGAGCGGCGCTCCTGCCAGAGCTCGTTCTTGGTGGTGAAGGCCTCGAGTCCCTTGCCGGGCTCGGCGTCGGGGATGGCCGGCGTCTCGGGTCGCCAGTTGACCGCAGCGGTCGCCAGCTCGCTGTAGGCCTCGAAGGCCAGGGCGGTCGTCATGTCGGCGTCCGCGTTCTTGTTCATCGTGAACTTGAGCTGGCGCAGCGCCTGCTGGTTCTTGACCAGCAGGGCGCCGATCAGCTGCTCGAGCTCCGCGTCGAGGCGGTCGTCTGCGACCGCCCGGTTGAACAGGCCCCACTCGACGCCCCGCCGGGCCGACTGCAGGGCGCCGATGAGGTTGATCTCCTTGGTGCGCCGGCGGCCGATCAGCCGGATCATCCGGGTCGTCCCGCCCCACCCGGGCGTCATCGCGCTGTCCACCTCGGGCATGCCCCACTGGCAGCTCTCGGCGATCATCGCCAGGTCGCAGGCCATCGTGATCTCGAGGCCGCCGCCCAGCGCGACACCCTCGGCGACCGCGATCGTGATCTTGTCCAGGTCCTCGATCGTGTTGGCGAACCGCTGGTAGAAGCGGATCCGGCGCATCGTCTGGTTCGGGTCGCCCCACATGCCCTCGTGGATCTCGACCAGGTCATCGCCGGCCGAGAAGCATCCGCCGGCGCCCCGCAGGACGACCACATGCAGGGCCTCGTCGGCCGACACCTCCTCGACGGCCGCCACCAGCTCGTCGGTGAGCCCCACCGAAAGCGGGTTCAGGGGCTTGGGCGGATTCCAGGTGATCGTGGCCACCCGGCCGTCGTGGCTGCGCTCGAGCGTGACCTCGTCATAGTCGGTGACGTTCGTGGGGCGCAGCGTCGGCACGGGATAGGCCGGGGCGAGCTTGGAGGGGGACCGCGTGGGCATATGAGCTCTCTCTCTTTCCTGAAGGGCGGTTACGACTAGACTAACTAGCGCTCGCTAGGCTGTCAAGGAGCGAGCGAGCGCTCGCTAGAGTCCAGCCATCGTCGACCCTTCCCCCCAGCCGCTGTCCCCGCCCGGAGGCCGCCTGGACGACGTCCGGGACGCCGCCCTGACCCTGTTCGCCCAGTGGGGCTATCACGGCACCACGATGAGCCAGATCGCCGAGGCCGTGGGCATGCGGGTGCCCAGCCTCTACAGCCACATCCGCTCCAAGCAGGACCTCCTGGCCGAGATCATGCTCGCCACCACCGAGCGGGTCTGGGCCGACTATGTGGGCGCGGTCGCCGACCGGGGAACCGCCCCCGAGCAGCTCCGCGCGGCCATCGAGGTCTATGTCCACCGTCACGCCACCCACCGGCGCCAGGCCGTGGTCGTCAACCGTGACATCTCGAGCCTTGCCGAGCCCGTGCGGTCCCAGGTCCTCGAGCTGCGCAAGCTACACGAGCACGCGATCCGCGACCTCATCGCCGCGGGTCGGTCGACCGGCGCGTTCACGGTGGAGGACGCCTCGATCGCGTCCTTCGCGATTCTCGAGATGGGGGTCAGCGTGGCCCGGTGGTTTCATGACGACGGCCCGCTGACCGCCGACGAGGTCGCCCGCCAGTACGGACAGTTCGCCGTCAACCTGGTTTCGGAACCGGCCTGACCCCGGTTGACCTGGCGCCCGCCGGCGTTAGGCTTGGCCCACCTCCCGTGCCGAAGCCCAGCGAAGATCGCAGAAGCTCCCCGCCGCTCGCGGTCCGACTGGCGATCTCCTGGCTGACCAACGCCCTGCTGCTGGGAGTGGTAGCCGCCGCGCTCAAGGGAGTCGACGTCAGGAACGCCGGTGCGCTCCTGGAGGCCGCCGCCGTCTTCGGCGTGCTCAACACCGTGCTCAAGCCGTTCCTGCGGTTCGTGACCCTGCCGCTGGCCATCCTCAGCTTCGGCGTCGTCTGGTTCTTCGTGTCGCTCCTGATGCTCGTGATCACCCGGGACATCGTGAGCGGCTTCTACGTCTACGGATTCTGGACGCTGGTCAAGGGCACCTTGATCATCTGGGTGGTCAACCTGGCGCTCGACTTCGTGCCCGGGCCGTGGCAGGTCACCGGCAAGCGCCGCCGGCGCCGTCAGCGCTGAACGTCCCGGCCACCGCCCGGGTGACTCGAGCGGCTCTGCTCCCCCCCGGGTGGGCGGCTGTCGCGCCGCCCGGCGAATGCCCCGAAGTCGTATGGTATGTTGACTGTCTCAAGGATTGTCTAGTTTGCCTGATCCCTCCGAGACCGCCGCCAGCCTGCCCGCGCTCCTGCGCGCCGCCCGCCGGACCTACGCGTCCGCGGTCCGCGATGCGCTGAGCGCCGCCGGCTACGACGACGTCCCTCGCAACGGCAGCTACGTTCTCGGTGCGATGGCTCGCTTCGAGGTGGCGCTCAGCCGGATCATCGCCGACCTCGGGGTGTCCAAGCAGGCCGCCGGTCAGCTCGTCGACACGCTCGTGGCCCGCGGTTATCTGCACCGCTCGGTCGACCCCGAGGACCGCCGGCGCCTGACCCTCGGCCTGACCGAGCGCGGGCAGGATGCCGCCACGGTGATCCGGACCGCCGTCGCGGGCGTCGACTCCGAGCTCGCGGGACGCGTCGGTGAGGACCGCCTCGACGAGGTCCGCGGCGTGCTGGCGGCGCTCGCCGAGCTCGGGGACGAGACGCGGTCATGACCGCCGCGGAGCTCGGCGATGACGAGCTGCTGGAGGCCGCCGCCGCCAATCACCGGGTCTGGTTTGACCGGATTGCCCGAGCGGCGGGCGGCCGGACCGAGCGCTTCGGCGACACCGAGCTGGTGATCGCCGGGGGCGGCGCGGCCACGATCCCGTTCCCTACCTCCTCAGAAGGGCTCCACGCTGCGGTGAGCGAGATCCGCGTCCTCGGGTTGCGGGATGTCGGCTGCTGGTCGCTGGCCCCCGACGCCGAGCTGGGAACCTCACTGGTCGCCCGCGGGTTCGGCTGGGGGTGGCAGCCGCACTGGAGGGCCTGGGACCTGACGGCGATTGGCTCCGGTGAGCCACCGGCGCATCAGGTGGTCGGGGCCGAGCCGCCCTATGGCGACGACGTGCCCTACACCTGGGAGGGCTTCGAGGTGCCCGATACGTTCCACCTCGGCGTCCGCGCCGAGGGGGGTGACCGTGGGCCACCTCGTGGCGGGGGGTGGCCGGCATCTACACCATGGGGGTCGCCGCACCGCTGGGCTGGGGACAGACCTGGTGGTATGCGCCGGGACCGGGGCCCACGCCCCGGCAGGCCGGGCTCGCCGAGGCGATCGGCGGCGGCGCTCTGGGCGCCCTGGCCGAGCTCGACCCGACCTCCGAGGAGCTGCGCGCGCCCCTGCCGGGCCACACCAGCCAGCTGCGCCTGGCCCTGCTCACCGGCCGGCTCCAGGCCGCCGGCTGGCTGCTCGACCGCTCGCCGGCTCTCATCCGCAAGCGCCTTGAACCGTTCGGGGCAACGCTGCTGGACCACGCGGCGCGTTGATCCCCGCGTCGGTGTTCGAAGGCCCGAGGGCGGCGCCGTCGCGAATCGAGAGCAGCGCGGCGGCCTCGGCCCCCAGGGCACGTGTGCGAGGTGCCCGGCGACGAAAACCGCGCATGCTCACGCAGCAGGTATCCGCTGTGCACGCGGCGGTCGACTGCGTCAGAGCTGATGCCCGCTGCCATCAGCTGGCGGCGCGAGACGCGGCCGCGCTGGAGCCGGGCGATCATGGCGATCCGCCGGTTCGCAGGACCGCAAACGCGGGTTTCAGAGCGCGCTAAAAGCAGCTTGACTAGGTGCGCTCCACGCCCCCCGGAATCCGCGGCTCTCAGAGCACGGCCGCCGGCCGAGCTCGAATTGCGCTCCGAAACGCCCGGTTTGTTCGCCATGCGACCAAGGCTGACGCAAACCGAGGGCCTCAACCCTTCCAAGCCGCCCCTTTTTTTGCACCTCAGTCACACCGCAACTCGAAGTTGTGACATCTCCGCCTCGGTGGACCGGGCGGCCGGGGCTCCGGAGGGCCGGGCGGCCGGTGATAGTCGCGATGCGCCCGCGGATCGGTGAGAATTCGTGGCGTGATCGTCACCTCGAGCCGGTTTGACTACGAAGAGACGGTCGGGCGCCTGCTCGACGCGCTGGCGCGACACCAGCTGACCGTGTTCGCCCAGATCGACCACGCGGGGGCGGGGCGCCAGGCCGGTCTGGAGCTGGCCGACGAGCAGGTCGTGGTGTTCGGCAATCCGAAGGCCGGGACCGGGCTCATGCAGAGCGACCCCAGGATCGGCATCGAGCTGCCGCTGCGGATGCTCGTCTGGGACGGCGACGAGGGGATCCGGCTTGGCTACGACGACCCGCGGGAGCTCGCCGAACGCTACGCGGTGGGCGAGCACCGGCCGACACTCGAGGCGATGTCGGCCCTTCTGGCCGAGCTGGTCAAGCAGACCGTCGAGTAGGGTCAGCCGCCCGACCGAGCGGGGCCCAGCCCGTGCTCGAGGGCCTCCTTGACGCCCGCGTCCAGCGCGTTGAGCCGGTAGAGCGCCAGCGCCTCGGCCGAGCCGAAGCGCCCGCCCGGCGCCGAACCGGGGCCGTGGTGGCAGAGCAGGCAGTGCAGCAGGGCCAGACGACGCTCCTCGTCGAGCACGCCGGCGCTGCGTTCGCTCAGGATCCGTTCGCCGATCACCAGGTGACCAAGCAGGCGGCCCTCCTCGGTGAGCCCGATCTCGGCCCCGTAGGTGAACTCCCGCGTGCGCCCGAGGTCGTGGGTGAGCGCGGCGCAGATCAGCAGGTCGGAGTTCAGCCGCGGGTGCAGCTGGCAGGTCTCGTGCGCCAGCGTGGCCACCGCGACCGTGTGCTCGAGCAGCCCCCCGAGGTAGGCATGGTGGCCGCCGCGGGTGCAGGGCGCCCGGCGCCAGGCGGCGCGCAGGCTCGAGTCGTCGAGCAACCCCCTCAGCAGGCGCTGGTACCCGCGATCATAGACCTCACCGGCGAGGTGCTCGAGAAACCCCTCGAGCTCATCCAGGTCGCGGTAGGCGGTGGGCAGGAAGCGTCCCGGATCGACCGACTCCGATTCGCCCGCGCGGCCGATGTCCACGAGCTCCAGGACCAGCTCGTCGCGAAACCGCTCCACCTTGCCGCGCACCCGCACGACGTCGCCCCGCTCAAAGCGCCCGGCCAGAGCGTCGGCATTCTGGAAGGCGCGCGCCGGCAGCGTGCCGCTGCGGTCGCGCAGCTCGAGCGCCAGGTAGGGCGTGCCCGTACGGGTCGTCAGCCTGTCCTTTCGGGTGCACGCGAACAGGCCATCGACCTCCTGACCGGGCCGCAGCGCACTGACCGCGACCACCGTGCTCTCGCTGGGCGCCATGAGGGCATGATGTACCGTGAGTCGGATGCAGCCGCTGCAATGGGAGCATCGACCGGACGGTCTGCGGGCGCCCGCTCTGGTGTGCGCCTTCAAGGGCTGGAACGATGCCGCCGACGCCGCTTCGAGCGCGATCGAGTTCGTGGGATCGGCGCTCCAGGCCGAGCGCTTTGCCACGATCGACCCGGAGGAGTTCTACGACTTCCAGGCCACTCGCCCCCGCACCAAGCTGGTCGACGGGCAGACCCGGGAGATCGTCTGGCCGGCGGTCGAGCTGTTCGCCGCCCGGGTGCCCAGGGCGCCTCGCGACCTGATCCTGGTATCGGGGAGCGAGCCCTCGTTTCGGTGGCGGACCTTCTGCCAGATCGTGGTCGAGCTCGCCGAGGTCCTCGGGGCCCAGCTCGTGGTCACCCTGGGCGCGCTCCTCGCCGACGTCCCCCACACGCGGCCCATCTCGGTGACCGGTCTGAGCTCTGACAAGGCGCTCGTCGCTCGCCTGGGGCTGGCGCCGTCCTCGTATGAGGGGCCCACCGGGATCGTCGGCATTCTGCATGCCGCCTGCCAGCAGGCCGGCCTGCCGTCAGCGAGCCTGTGGGCCGCCGTTCCCCATTACATCGCCGCCACGCCCAACCCGAAGGCGGCGCTCGCCCTGGTGCGCAAGCTCGAGGGCCTGGTCGGCGTGGCCGTCGACGCCTCAGAGCTCGAGGTCGCCGCCGCCGACTACGAGCGTCAGGTCAACGTCGCTGTACAGAGCGACCCCGACGTCCAGGCATTCGTGGAACGCCTCGAGCAGGCCGCCGGCTCGGAGGCCGACGACGAACCCGCCTCGCTGCCCTCGGGCGAGACGATCGCCCGGGACCTGCAGCGCTTTCTGCGCCAGCGCGGCGGCGAGGGTCCCGCCACCGACTGAGCACCCCCGCGCCGGCGGCGCCCCGGGTCACCTACCCACGGGCGCCGGTCTCATCGCTCGGCGGCCGGGCAGATCAGCCGGTAGTCGCACATCGAGCAGGCCGCAAACGAGGGCGTGGGCTCAAACCCCTGGGAGAGGATCCCCTCCGCCACCTCGGTGGCCACGTCGCGCACCCACTCGCCCCGGTCGCCGTCGTCGCTGGGGACCTCCACCTTCTGGTCATCGAGCAGGTAGTAGTAGGCCTGGCGGGAGGCGTCGAGGTGCCAGGCCTCGCGCGCCCCGACCGCGTAGAGCGACAGCTGGACGTCGTCGGCCAGCTGGGCGGCGCTCTTGGGCCGGCCCGTCTTGTAGTCGATCAGCTCGTACTCGCCGCCGGGCAGAAGGTCGACGCGGTCGACTCGTCCCCGCAGCAGGTGGGGCCCGAGCTTGAAGGTGAACTGACGCTCGAACCACACCGGCTGGACGGGCTCTGACTGAAAGCGCTCGTGGTAGCGCGTCAGCGCCGATGTCGCCTTGCCGCGCAGCTGGCGCTCCTCCTCGGAATCGCCGAACCCACCCCGGCGCCATCCGGCGTCCAGGAGGCCCAGCAGCTCGGGCAGGGTCGGGGTGGGTGGGTCCTGATTTGAATGGAAGCGCTCGAGCACCTGGTGGACGAGGATCCCGAAGCGCTGATGGAGGGTCGGCTCCTGGGGGATACGGAACACCCGCGCGAACTTGTACTTCAGAGGACACGTGCGATAGGTGTCGATGTCGGTGGCCGACAGGACCACGCCTTCGCCCCGTCGGGGCAGGAAGGGCTCCAGCGAAGGCTCGTCGCGGGCCACGAGCGCCTGAGCGCGCCGGCGGGCGTCGCGCTCGGTGTCGAGCAGATAGTCGTCGAGCGCCGAGGAGACGAAGATCTCGCGCTGCTCGGCCGTGACCGCCTGCAGGATCCGGGAGTTGACGTCGTGCAGCGACTCGGCCACGCTCTGGCCGTCCGGCCGCGCGATGAGCGCCGCCAGCTTGAGCAGCTCCAGATAGCGCACGACGGCATGCGAGACGTCGAGGTCGGTGTCGAAGCGCAGCTCCCCGAGCCTTCCGCCCGCGCGCATCGTGCCCTCGAGCAGCTCGTCGCGGAGCAGGCGATAGGTGGAGTGGAGCGCCTCCGCGGGACCGAAGAGCTCCTCCTCCTTGTCTGACCACAGCTCCCCGAGGGCGGAGGCGACAGCCTCCAGGGCGGGGGCCGGCGAGAACGCCGATCCGCGGTCGTTGGCGCGCGGGTAGGAGAGCACCAGACGTCGGCGCGCCCGGGTCATGGCCACGTAGAGCTCCTGCCCGAGGGCCGCGCGCCGGTTCTCCTCGGTGTCGGGCGCAAGCTCGTCGCGCAGCAGTTCCTCGGGGATCCGCTCGGGAACCGGTCCGGTCACGCCCGCGTGCAGCCCGATCACGTAGATGTGCTCGGCCTCCAGTCCCCCAGCGGCCGCCCAGGTCATGACCTGGACGGCTCCCGCCCCAGCGAGCTCGGGCTCCTCCTGCTCGCGCAGCCCGAAATCGGCGACCGCCGCCACCGACCGGGCGAACTCGCGGGGGGTCGCCTGGGGGGAGCGCGCCACGTAGGCGGCCGCCAGTTCGCCGAAGCTGGCCAGCGCCCGCAGGCGCTCGACGACATCGGACTGGGCCGCGAACAGCTGCTGACGGCGCAGTCCGAGGCGATCGATCAACCGGTGGATGTAGAGGTCGGGACGGCTGGTGTCGATCGTCGCCATCCCGGCCTTGTAGAGCTTGAGGAACACCCGGATGCGCTCCCGGGCCTCCGGCGGGACCTGGGGGGACTCGGTGGCCGCGGCCAGAGCCGCCACCATGTCCAGCTTGCGCCGGCGCGCGATCTGTGTGCAGCGGGCGATGTCGACCGAGCGCAGCTCGATCGGCGGCCGGGCCAGGGCGCGCACGACGGCGCCGGCGTCGGTCGGGTCGGCCAATAGCCGCAACCAGGCCAGCACGTCCCGGATCTCGGCGCGCTGGAAGAACGCCGCCTCCCCGATCAACCGGTGCGCGATCGCCCGCTCCTCCAGAGCGACGCTCACCGCTTGGCCCTCGTGGCCGATCTCGGGCACCAGAACCGCGATCTGACCCGGGGAGAGGCCTTCACGGGCCAGGAGCCGCTCGATGTCGACCGCCACCGACTGCGCCTGGGAGCGCTCGTTGGCGCACCGCCAGAGCTCGACCTCGCCGGGCTCCGAGAATTCCGAGATCGTGCTGCCGGCGGTCGCGGAATGCTCTCCCCCGGGCGCCGCGCACGCACTCAGCGCCGTCGAGGCCGCGCGCCACAACCGGGCGCCACAGCGCAGGCTGTCTCCCAGGGCCACCACCCGAGTCTCGGGCGACTGGAAAGCCCGCATCCGCGCCGCGCCGGCGCCTCGGTAGCGGCGCAGCCCCGCCGACGGGTCGCCGGCCACGGTCATGCTGGCCGCTGCGATCTCGAGGGCCAGCGAGGCCGGCGCGAGATCGAGCTCCTGGGCATCGTCGAGCAGCAGATGGTCAAAGCGCCGCGTCAGCTCGGGCCGGCGGCGGGCCAGGGAGAGCGCGTCGACGATCAGGTCGCCGTCGTCGCGCGCGCCCGCCTGGGCGAGCAGCCGCTCATGGGTGGTGTAGACGGCCGCGAACTCCCGCTCCAGCGCCGCCGTCGAGGTCTCACCGTCACCGAGCCCCTCGGCCCACTGCCGGTACTCCTGGGCGCTCACCAGCTCGCCCTTGAGCCGGTCGATGCGCCTCACGAACCCCCCGAGCAGGGTGTTGGGACGACCGCCGAAGTCGTGATGCTGAAGCGAGAGCTCGTCGATGCGCTCAATCAGCATGGCCAGGCGGTCGCCGGGGCTGAGCACCGAGTCAAGCGGGTCCCATCCGCTACCCCCGCCCGCGCCGGCGGCGCGCAGAAGCAGCGCGGCCAGCTGCGCCGGGGTGAGCACGAACAGCTGCTCGTATCCGATCTCGAGCTCGACCTCGAGCCGTTCGCGCAGGGCCGAGACGCGGGCGCTCGTGGGAACCAGGACCGCCAGGCGCTCCGGCGCGGCCCCCTGGCGCACGAGCCACCGAAACCGCCTCTCGATCACGCGGGTCTTGCCTGAGCCGGCGCCTCCGGTCAAGACCAGGCGGCGCTCGGAATGCGTCACCGCCTCGCGCTGAGCAGCGGTCAGCCCGTCGAGGGGCCGATCGGAGCCGGCGCCGTCGGACATCAGGTCAAGGTCGGCCGGCGGCGCGCTGCGTTCGTGCTCCACACTCACCGTCTGACAGCATAGGTCCAGAATGGACTCCACCCGAACGGCACTCGACGCGGATTGGCTGGGGGCGTGCCGGCGAGCGGTCGCCGGCCTGGAGCGGGTTCTCGATCAGTCACCGAGCACCGCCGAGCGCGTCCGCGAGACCGGCAGCCGAGGCAGCGGCGGCGACCGAACCCTGGTCATCGACAGCTCGGCCGAGGCGGTAGTCCTGAGCGAGCTCGACGCCATTCACGCCGAGGGCTACGACTTCATGGCCCTGTCGGAGGAACGGGGCGAGGTGGACTACGGCGATCGGAGCGTGCGCGTGATCATCGACCCGATCGACGGCTCGCTGAACGCCAAGCGCGATGCCTGTCATTACGCGCTCTCGGTGGCCGTCGCCGACGGCGAGACGATGGCCGATGTCGCCTTCGGCTTCGTGCACGACTTCGGAGCCGGGGAGCAGTGGTGGGCGATTCGCGGACAGGGGGCGTGGCGCGACGGCGAGTTGCTGGATCCGTCCGCGCCCGAGCGGCGGACACGAGACGGACGCCTGGAGCTGGTCGGGATCGAGTCGGCGGATCCTCGCTGGGTCGCGGCTTCGATGGACGGTCTGCTGACCTGCGCCCATCGCCTGCGGGCCCTCGGCGCCATCGCCATCACCCTCTGCCAGGTCGCGGCCGCCCGGTATGACGGGATGGTCACGCTGGCGCGTTCCCGCGGGGTCGACGCGGCCGCCGGCCAGCTGATCGTCCGCGAGGCCGGCGGCGTGGTCAGCTTCCCCAGCGGCGAGGACCCGCTGGGGGCGCCATTGGACGCCACCGCAAGCGCTCACCTGGCGGCAGCGCGCTCGGAGCAGGGGCTGCGCGAGCTGGAGCGGATCCCAGCGTGATGACGTGGACGCTGACGTGATCGACTGGATCCTGGCCGAGAAGATCGCCGGCTACGTGGCGGGCGCCGGCGATGCCGCCGCCCCCGTCGCCGATCTGCCTGCCCTGGCCGCCGAGTCCGAGCGGCGCGTCACCGCCTACACGGGGCTCGAGCCCAGCCGGCCCCTGCCCCCTCCCGAGGGCATCGAGCGGCGCGAGTGGGTCCAGACCAACATCAAGGCGATGCGGGGACTGCTCGACCCGGTGCTCGAGCGGGCCGGTGACGGCCTCGGGCCGCTGCGCCCGGCGGTGCAGCTGGCGCTCAGCGTGGTGGTCACCACCGAGGTCGGGGTGGTGCTCGGCTATCTGGCCCAGCGGGTGCTCGGCCAGTACGAGCTCGTGCTCCTCGACGAGGGCCTGGAGAGCACCCCGCCGCGCCTGCTCTTCGTGCTGCCCAACCTCGGTCAGGCGGTCAAGACCTTCGAGGCCCAGGAGCAGGAGTTCATGACCTGGGTCGCCCTCCACGAGGTGACCCACGCCGTCCAGTTCGCGGGCGTCCCGTGGCTGCACGGCCACGTCGCCGGCCTCGTGCGGGAGCTGCTGGCGAGCGCCGAGCTGCGCATGGACGCCCAGCGCAAGCTCCGCCTCCCGAGCACCGGCGAGATCAAGCGGATGGCCGCCTCGCTGCGCAAGGGCGACCTGATCACGATCTTCACCTCCGATTCCGAGCGCGAGACGCTGGACCGGGTGCAGGCCGTGATGGCGGTGATCGAGGGTCACGCCGAGCACGTCATGGATGCTGTGGCCCCCGACCTGCTGCCGTCCCTGCCCCAGCTTCGTGCCGCTCTGGACCGCCGTCGCAAGTCGCAATCGGGCCTCTCGCGACTGTTCGCCAAGCTGCTGGGTCTGGAGCTCAAGATGCGCCAGTACGAGCAGGGCAAGTACTTCTGCGACGCGATCGTGCGCGCGGCCGGGACCGAGGCGCTGGTCCGCGTCTTCTCAGGGCCCGAGGCGCTGCCGACGATGCCCGAGCTGCTCGACCCCTCGGCCTGGCTGCGGCGCGTCGGCTTCCACGGCCAGCTGCCTCAGCGCTCCAGCGCCTAGACCCGCCACTCGTCCACGTTTCGGTCTGACCTCGCCGACGCCCTGAAGGGCGGCGCGCCGCACCCGGTCACAAAAATGTAACCACCACTTTGCGGCGGTTTACAAACATGTGTTCGATATCGCAAGCGGACCAGCTACCATGCTCAACAAGACCGAAAGCGGAGTTGATAACAATGGCTACCACCAGCAAATCGGGCTCTACAAAGCCCGCCAATCGGGCAAAGAGCACGGGTGCAGCGGCGGCCCGGACGACTAAGACGACGGCCCGGGCGAGCGCGACGAACGCGCGCAAGACCGCCACTACCACGCGCCGCAGTGCCGCGGCCACCCGCTCCACGTCGCGGCGGACCTCATCCTCGCAAACGCGGTCTTCGCGGGCCACGTCGGCCTCGATGCAGCCCCAGACCCGCGTCGAGCAGGCCCAGGTGCTGGCGCGCCGGTCGCTGCTGGTTCCGGTCGGAGCAAGCCTCATGGCTCAGGAGACCCTGGTCTCGACCGTCAAGGTCCTTACCACCAGGTACGGCACCCGTGCCTCGGTGGAGCGCGAGCTCAGGCGCTACGAGCGCCGCGGCGCCAGCGCCCGGAACCGGTTCGAGCGCGAGGTGCGCCGCACCCGGACCAAGTTCGAGCGCGAGCTGCGTCAGCGCCGGACCCGCGTCGAGCGGACGGTCAAGCAGAACCGCCGTCGCGTCGAGCGCGAGGTGCGCTCGGTGCGCTCGGACCTCGAGAAGCAGTCGGGTACGCTCGGGTCACGCGTCGAGAAGATCGTCTCGGACACGTCGGACCGGATCGGCTCGATCGCGTAGCACACCACTTCCCCCGCCCGGCGCCCAGGAGAGCGCGCGAGCGGGATAGGTTCGCCGGCCTCATATCCTCGCCGGCGGATGAAGCACCCTCTCCTCCCTCAACCGCCGGGGCGTCACTTTTGTGGCGCCCCGTCGGTCCTTAAAGACAGGAGCGGGGCGCGTTGAAGGTGGTGCCGGCCGGGCACGCACCTATCAGCAGTAGGAGACTGTCTTACGCAAACCGATCAGGAGGTCCGAGCCGGTGGAGCTGTGTCTGATGATCGAAGGGCAGGAGGGCGTCAGCTGGCCCCAATGGGTAGATCTGGCCCAGGCGTGCGAGCGGCACGGCATCTCGACGCTGTTTCGCTCCGATCACTACATGAACCTCGACGGCCAGCATCCCAAACGGGGAGCGCTGGATGCCTGGGGCACGCTATGCGCGCTGGCCGCCGTCACCTCCACGCTGCGCCTGGGGACGATGGTCTCGCCCGCGACCTTCCGTCACCCCTCCGTGCTGGCCAAGCTGGTGACGACCGCCGACCACGTGTCGGGTGGCCGGATCGAGCTCGGGCTGGGCGCCGGCTGGCACCAGCGTGAGCACGACGCCTACGGCTTTCCCTTCGCCCCGACCCGAACCCGCATGGAGGTTCTGGAGGAGCAGCTTCAGGTGGTCCTCGGAAACTGGGCCCGCCCGCCCCGGACGCCGTTCTCCTTCGACGGCGAGCACTACACCCTGCGCGACCTCGACGCTCAGCCCAAGCCCGTCCAGGAGCCCCATCCGCCCCTGATCATGGGTGGCAACGCAGGGCCGCGCAGCGCCGCGCTGGCCGCCGCCTACGCCGACGAGTACAACACCGTGTTCCCGACCGTGGACGAGGTCCGCGAGCGCCGCGAGCGGATCGAGCGCGCCTGCGACCAGGCGGGCCGCGACACCCTGCCGTTCTCGATCATGACCGGGGTGATCGTGGGCTCTGACGAGAGCGACCTGCGCGATCGCGTCCGTCGCCTGGGCGAGAAGATGGGCTCGGACACGAGCACGATGATCGACAAGCCCCCGTCGGGCTGGATCATCGGCACCCTCGACCAAGCCGCCGAGCAGCTGTCGGCCCTCGCCGAGGCAGGGGTCAGCCGCGTCATGTGCCAGCAGCTGCTCCACGAGGACCTCGACGCGGTGGAGCTGCTGGGAGCTCAGCTGGCGCCGCGCGTGGCCTGAGCGGTGCGCGCCTCTCCGACCGGGCTCGCGGCGGTCGTCGGCGGGAAAGACACGGGGCTGCTCGTGGCTCCCGCGGGCACGCCGGCAACCCGATATGAGCCGGGCGCCGGCCGGCACCGGGTCGCGCTCCGATTCGGCTTCGGGCGACCCGCGGTGCGCGCGTAGAGCACGGAGCCGCCGGTGGACGCGGGCCGTGCCTGGCCCGCCGCCGAGCCGAGGAACTCGACGCATGGCCGCAGCCCGCACTGGCCGCCGGCGACGAAGCAGCTCCTGGGCAGAACCCATGGATTGACGTGGGCCTTGGGCGCAGGACGGGGCGCCGAGATCGAGCCGGCATGGCGGCCCGAGATCGAGCTCACCAGATGGACCCTTACCGTGCGGGCGGAGGCCGAGCCCCCCTGCCGTCTCGCGGTCACGACCGCGCCTGCACCAGCGGCCAGAACGGCCACTGAGAGCACGAGGACGGACAGGCGACGCACCGCGACCGAAGTATCCCCCGCCTCTGGAGCGCTGACAAGCGCGAACGCAGCTCGAGGGCAGCGAGGCGAGCGACAACCGCAGCGCGCCCGGGGCCACGACCTGCCCGAATCGCCAGCCTGCCGACCGCCTGAGCGCGTCTGCTTGAATGAAACCCATGCCCACCAAAGACCAGGTCACCGAGGCGCTGCGCGCCGTGATCGACCCCGAGCTCCGGCGCGACATCGTCGAGCTCGAGATGGTGCGATCGATCGAGATCCATCCCAACGGGGTCATCGACGTCAAGGTGTCGCTGACCACCGCAGGCTGCCCGATCCGCAGTCACTTCCAGACCGGCGTCGCCGAGGCCGTGCGCAAGCTCGATGGCGTCGCCGGCGTCAACGTCAGCTTCGACGTGCTCTCCGACAACGAGAAGGCGACCCTGGGTCGCAAGCTGGGCCGCGGCGCCCTGCCCGAGGGCGCGCTCGCTCAGGTCTCCAACGTGATCTGCATCGGCTCGGGCAAGGGAGGCGTCGGCAAGTCCAGCGTCACCGCGAACCTGGCCGCCGCGCTGGCCGCGGACGGCAAGCAGGTCGGCGTGCTCGACGCCGACGTGTGGGGCTACTCACAGCCCCGGATGCTCGGTGTCGGCGCGGAGCGCCCGCGCGTGAACGCCGAGCGCAAGCTGATCCCGATCGTCGCCCAGGAGGGCATCAGCGTGATGTCGATCGGATTCTTCGTAGAACAGGACGCCGCCGTCGTCTGGCGCGGGCCGATGCTCCACAAGGCCCTCCAGCAGTTCCTGGAGGACGTGGAGTGGGGCGAGCTGGACTACCTGCTGATCGACCTGCCGCCAGGTACCGGCGACGTGTCGATGACGCTGGCCCAGCTGCTTC
>Ga0182024_10004990_pt1 | contig 30086 bp, 29 predicted proteins | sample P32metaG_FD_120480 | JGI IMG/M metagenome (GOLD analysis project Ga0182024, IMG submission 120480) | Permafrost microbial communities from Stordalen Mire, Sweden - P3-2 metaG (Illumina Assembly) | ecosystem: Environmental > Terrestrial > Soil > Wetlands > Permafrost | place: Sweden: Stordalen...
AATCTCGTTGACCGACCTCTCCTGCATCACCAGATAGTTCAGGATGTCCCGCCGCCGCGGTTCCGCCACCGCATTGAACGCGTCTGAGGTTGTCGCCGCCCTGGCCATGCTCTCAATATATTCCCATATTGGAATATGTCAAGCTTTTTTTAACCAATCTTTTCGCCACCCGTCTCCCTCTGCTGCGTGCCGCTCAAAATGGGTTTGTCCCAAGTGTCGGCCATACGGAAGTAATCGCCAAAAACGGTGCCCTAAGTCATCGGCAACTTCCATTCAGTAGCATAGGCTTCAGCTTGTGCTCCGGCGACCTCCATCCCCGGTTAAGCCATGCGTCCACGCCGGACCAAAGCCTCCAATAATGCCTCCCTAGGGTCCAACCCACCGAAACGCGCTCGACCACCGCCACACTTCCGCCGTCTTCAATGAACAGTGTCCCGGCGGTTTCCGACAGCTCTTCTGGATTTGTCGTCGAAAGAAAGTTCAAAAGTTCCTGTTGCTTTCCAAAAGGAGCCGTGACATTGTTCCTGTTGGAAACCTAAAGGTCGATTCGCGATGAAGGAAAAGCCGGACGTCTTGCAGGGTACGCTCGCGCTGATGGTCCTCAAGACACTCGATGTCCTGGGACCGCAGCACGGCTGGGGAATTGCCCGGCGCATCGAGCAGATCAGCGGAGACCTTCTGGCTGTCAACCAGGGGACGCTTTATCCCTTGCTGCTCAAGCTCGAGCATGAAGGCTCGATTGCCTCCGAGTGGGGCGCATCGGAAAACAACCGCCGCGCGCGCTTCTATCGGCTTACCGCGGCCGGTCGCAAGCAACTCCAGGCGGAGACCCGCGAATGGGAGCAAACCGCGGCAATCATCGCGCGCTTTTTCAATGTCAAGGCGGAGGACTTACCGTGAGATTCCTGCGACGCTTCCTGATTCGCCTTTCCAATTTCATAACTCGGCGGAGTACCGACCAACGCCTGCGGGAAGAGATCGCCGGGCACCTTGCGTTCCAGACGGAGGAGAATCTGCGCGCGGGTATGTCACCCGCCGAGGCGCGGCGGCAGGCCGTGCTCAAGCTCGGCGCGGCCGAAGCGATACGGGAAGACCATCACGCCGAGCAAAGCCTCCCCTTCTTCGAGAATCTGTCTCACGACCTGCGGTACGCGGTTCGCATGCTTCTGAGATCTCCTGGATTCTCTTTCATTGCGGTCGCCACAATGGCGCTGGGCATCGGAGCCACCACCGCGATCTATAGCGTGATCGATGCCACGCTGCTGCATCCTTTGCCGTACCCAAACCCTGCCGAGCTGGTGCGCGTTGAGGACGACCTTCCCGGCATAGGCGCGCAGGACGTCGGCCTCTCCGTCCCGGAGTGGAGAGACCTGCAGAGTTCCAGGATCTTCCAGTTTGTGTCGATTCACGCCTTCGCGTCAGTGAACCTCACCGGCGGCGCACAGCCCGAGCGTATCTCGTTCAAGAGTGTCACGCCGAATTACTTCGCGGTCCTCGGTGTAGACGCGCAGTTGGGTCGCACATTCGATCCGCACGATGCCACTCCGGGCTACAACCTGGAGGTGATGATGAGCGACGGGCTCTGGAGGAGGGAATTCGGAGGCGACCCGCACATTCTCGGCAAAACTCTGCGCCTGGACAACGACGATTATCACGTCGTGGGCGTCATGCCGCCCGGTTTTCGCGATCTGGGCCCGAGCAGCGAGGAGCGGAATACGGAACTGTGGCTGGCAGCCGGTATGGCGGGTCTGCCGTTTCCGGCTCCGCAGCGCGGTATACGTCTGCAACGCGCGGTCTCCGCTCGACTCAAGCCCGGTCTCTCGATTGCGGCCGCGCAGGGGCACCTCGATGCGCTGGTTGAATCGCTGAAAAAGCAATATCCGGAGGATTATCCGCCACAGGCCGCATGGACGGTGCGCCTGATTCCGCTCAGCGAAACCATTGTCGGCAACGTTCGCCAATCTCTCATTCTGCTGTTCGGCGCGGTAGGATTGGTGCTCCTGATCAGTTGCGTCAACGTCGCCAATCTCCTGCTTGCCCGCGCCAGTTTGCGAGGTCGTGAGATCGCCGTTCGCCAGGCACTGGGAGCGCCAAGAATGCGGCTCCTCCGCCAGTTCCTGGCCGAGAGTCTGCTGCTCTTCCTGCTCGGGGGGATCGCCGGTTTTGCGATTCTCTTCTTCACGAAGAAATTCCTGCTGCAATTGGTTCCGGAGAGCCTCCCGCACATGAACGACATATCGATCAACTGGGGTGTGCTGGCGTTCGCTCTCGCCGTCTCTGTCGTAGCCGGAACCGTCTTTGGGCTTGCTCCCGCGTGGCTCATGAGCCGCTTCGATTTGATCGGTACGCTTCGGCAGGAAGGACGCGGCTCAAGCGGTTCACGGGAACGCTCGCGCGCCCGCCAGATTCTGGTCATCAGTGAATTGGCGCTCTCCCTGGTGCTGATGGTCGCCGCGGGCCTTCTGCTGCGCAGTTTCTGGGACTTGTTCACGGTGCAGCCCGGCTTTAATCCTGACCGCGTGATGGCCCTTCAAACCTGGCTGCCGGGGCCGAACGATCCCAGTGCGGATATCTACCGAACCGCCACCCAGGAATCGGTTTTGCTGCGCGAGATTCTTCGCCGCAGCCGAACCCTGCCGGGCGTAGAAGACGCGGCCGTCGGCGGGCTATCCTCTCTTCCCCTGGGCCACGACCACACCGATCTCAACCCGATGCCATTCATCCGCGAAGGCCTCGAGACGAAGGAAAATCAGGCTCCTGTGATCGATGGTTCCATCGTCTCGCCCGAATACTTCCACCTGTTGCGCATCACGCTATTGCGCGGACGCCTTTTCAGCGACCAAGACCTTGAGGATACGCCCCAGGTTGCGGTCATCAACCAGGCCGCGGCTCGCACCTGGTGGCCAAATCAAGACCCGCTTGGCAAACGCGTCCGTTTGTACTCCAAGCGCCTGGCGACCCGCGAGCTGTTGAACTCTGCCAAGCCGACCTGGACCACGATCGTCGGCGTGATTGCGGATGCCCGCACGGAATCATTGGCGGACGCGGTAATTCCGCAGATCTACCGCAGCGTGTACCAGCGCCCCGCCAAAGACCTGGCCATCTTTCTTCGCGGACAACTCGATCCCCGCGCCATCTCCGCACAAGTGCGCGAGCAGGTCCAGTCCGTCGATCCGGAACTTCCGGTCTTCCATGCGGAGACGCTGGATGACGCGCTCGCCGAGTCGCTTTCCGTTAGGCGATTCTCGATGGAAATGGTGGCGTTTTTTGCGGCCACGGCCTTGCTGCTCGCCGGACTTGGAATCTACGGAACCATCTCCTATGTGGTCAATGAACAAAGACGTGAGATCGCCATTCGCCTCGCGTTGGGAGCTGAAAGAGGCAATATCCTCAAGATGGTACTGCGCCGGGGACTCGGTCTGGCCGCCGCTGGCGCCGCGCTGGGTGTGGCCGGTGCGCTCATCGTCTCTCACCTCATGGCCGGACTGCTCTACGGCGTGTCGCCTACCGATCTGCCCACCTTCGCTGGCGTCACCGTTGTACTTACCACTGTCGCGTTCGCCGCCAGCTATATCCCCGCGCTGCGCGCCATGCGTCTCGATCCAATCACTACACTCCACTCTGAATGACTTCTTGGCACTGCTCGAAATTTGTCGTCGCAAGTTGTGGCCATCCAATGACCTCGTTCGGGATGCTGATGAATTCACCCCACACCGGGTTCCAGAGGATGTGTCCCCAAAAACGCGCTAGCAGTAACGATTGCATTGCTGGCGAGAAGCCGACTTTGCAGGATCAGCACACTGCAGCAGCGGAGAAAACTGATACAGGGCCACTGGATCATGACATGGAGAGAAGCGTTGGGCTCTTCACTCGTATCGCAAGCAATCAATGGGGTCGAGGTTGGCAGCCACGTTTGCCGGATAATAGCCGAAGAACAAACCCACGCCGACGGAGATCACGAAACCAATGGACACCCACAGATAAGACAGCGTTGCGGGAATCGAAGGGGCGAGAGTCCGCACCAATGTGGATATGCTGGCGCCGATTACGATGCCGATTGTGCCGCCGACCAGGGTGAGGACCACGGCTTCCAGCAGGAACTGCAGACGTATGTCCGCGCGGCGAGCGCCGATAGCCTTACGTACGCCAATTTCCTGGGTGCGCTCGGTCACGGAGATGAGCATGATGTTCATTACGCCGATGCCGCCGACCAGCAAACCTATCGAGCTGATCACGGTCGTGAGGATGACCAGTGCGCCGGTGAGCTGATTCCACAGATTGCTGAGAAAGTCCGGCGAGCTCAGCTCGAAATCGTTGGCCTTGTCGGGAGGAACGCGGCGCAGCCGGCGCATCGCCTGAATGACCTCGCCCTGCGCCAGTTCGATGTTCACATTGCTTGGGACTGTGAATAGCATCACCAACTCTTTGGCTGCCGGGTAATTCTTCTTGAAGTTGCTGAGCGGGATGATGGCGAAGATGTCGACGCCTGGGCCGAGGAACAAGCCTTGGTCGTGCTCGAAAACGCCGATGACCTCGTACACGCCACCGTTGATGCGCACCGTCTTGCCGACCGCGTCCGTGCCCGGGAACAGCGATTCGCTAATGGCCGCGCCCAGCACGACGACGGAACGGGCGTGCTCCTGGTCGAAGGCGCTGATGAAGCGGCCTTGCCCGACGGTAAATAACGGAATGGCCTCGGTGTACTCGGGCTCGGCGCCGCGCACGATAACTTTCTCGACGCTATGGTCCCCGCTGGTAATCAGATTGCTGTCGCCGAAGAAAAAACCTCGGGTGCCGACAGTGGTCACGATCTGCACGTCGGGAGCGGCTTGGCGGATGAAGTCGGCGTAGTTGTATTCGATATATCTGCGCGTGCGGATGCGTTCGGGCATATGTGCAGGATCCATCCCAGGCGGAAATCGCGTAAGAAAGTAAGTGCGCGAGCCAAGAGACTCCACTTTGTCCTGCACGAACTTGTTGAGGCCTTGGATGATGGCCGCCATGGAAATGACCGAAGAAACTCCGATGACGATGCCGAGTACGGTCAAGGCGGAGCGCACCTTGGAGGAGCGCAGCGCCTCGATGGCGGCGAAGAAATTCTCGCGAGCCTGAGCGAGGGTCATAATCGCCATCAGTCGGACCTCAAGGCGACAACCGGATCGAGACGTGACGCGCGCAAAGCCGGATAGATTCCGAAGAAGAGCCCCACCCCAGAACTGAGGAACACGCCCAACACCGCCACCCAGGTCTGTACCGAGGCCGGGAACGGTGTGTAGGTGCGCAGGGCCAGCGCGACGAGGAAACCGAGGGTGATGCCGGCCAGGCCCCCGGCAATGCATTGTATGAGGCTCTCCGCCATGAACTGGCGGAGGATATCGCGCTGGGTCGCGCCCACGGCGCGCCGGACGCCGATCTCTCTGCGGCGAAGGGTCACGCTCATGAGCATGACGTTCATGATGACGACGCCGCCGATCAGCACGGAGATGGCACTGACCATAATGAACACGGCGAAAAACGCGGAGCTGATGCTGCGCCACAGGGCCATGTAGCTCTCTTTGGTACCGATGAAGAAATCATCTTCCTTATTCCCGGTGAGATGGCGTCGCGAGCGCAAAATCAGATGTACTTGATCCTGCGCCTTTTCAAAATTCTGCGTGCTGGTTTTAACGTTGATGGTGACGCTGGAATGTATACCCTGAATACGAAGGAAAACAGGAAGTGGGACCATGACGAAGTTGTCCTGGTCCTGGCCGAGGACGCTGCCGGTCTTTTCCATGACGCCTACCACCATGAATTCATCGTTGGCGATACGAATGGACCTGCCGATGGGGTCCATGCCGAGAAAAAGCTCGCGCACGAGGGTGTCGCCGATCAAGCAAACGTTGACCCGGTGTTCGGCTTCGGATGGAGAGAAGTAGCGGCCGAGTTCGACGGTCCGGGAGTCAATATCGGCCATGCTTGCCGTTTGGCCATAGAAGTTAACGTCCTGCAGCTCTTTGTCGCCCGAACGTGCCCGAACGCTGGTGCTGGCGCTGGCGCCCACTTCCTCGCAAGCGGGGCATCCTTCGGCAACGGCGGCCATGTCCTCGAGTTCAATTTTCTTGTACTTCAGCGCTTTGATGATGATGTTGAAGTCCGTCACCGCGAACGGCGTGCGCGCGATCTGGAACACGTTGGTGCCCAGGTTGGCGATTTTCTGCTCAACGTAGAGGTTCGCGCCCTGCACGATGGTCATGACGGTGATAAGCGTGGCCACGCCCATCGTGAGTCCCAGGATGGTGAGCGAAGCTCGCAGCTTATGCCCGTGCAGGGCACGGAAGCACTGAGCAAGATTGTCGCTAACAGCTAGCATGGAAGCAGAGAAGACTTCTCCACTGACCTTATCAAATCCTGCGAAGATAAGGTGTTGACTTGCCGAAGATGCTGGGAAACCATCTCTAAGAGAATACGAGGGAGGGGTGGCGCGAATTACACTGTACGTTGAGCGTCGCTTCCTTGACCCTGGAACGGGCTGACCCGCGATAAACGCGGCCGTGTTGACCGAACCGGTTAAGTGCCGGACTGTCGGCCAACGCGAAGGAATGGCGCGAATCAGGTCTGCTGGGATTACTTCCGGCTTGCACATCCGACCACCATCGCGGATTGGACCCTGCCGAATCTCAGGTAAACACAACGCGACATTTAGCGGGTAATTGCATTCGCGCTTGTTCCGCACGCGTTTCCAGGGATGTATCCGGTCGCCGACCGAATCTCCAATCAGCCGGTTGGGTGTGACCAACTTTTTCGGTGTAGAATGGCGGCCAAATGCCACTGTCCCCCGGAGTTCGGTTGGGACCCTACGAGATCTTGGACGCGATGGGCGCCGGCGGGATGGGCGAAGTCTACCGAGCAAAGGATACGCGGCTCGACCGCACAGTGGCCATCAAGATTTTGCCGGCGCAGTTTTCTTCTGATCCAGTCCGAAAGCAAAGATTCGAGCGCGAAGCGAAGACCATTTCCAGTTTGAATCATCCGCACATTTGTGTGTTGCATGACATAGGCAGCCAGGACGGCGTGGACTATCTGGTCATGGAGTGGGTGGAGGGAGAAACGCTCGCGAAGCGGCTAGAAAGAGGGCTGCAGCCGCTCGATCAAATTCTGAGGTACGGCGCACAAATCGCAGTTGCATTGGACAAGGCACATCGCAGCGGGGTGGTGCATCGGGACGTGAAGCCCGGCAACATCATGCTTACTGCGTCGGGTGCGAAGCTGCTGGATTTTGGATTGGCGAAGCCGGCGGGGCCGCTGGCAGGCGGATTGACGCTGACGGCAGCGGCGACGCAAACGACCCCGGTCACGGCCGCGGGCACGATCGTCGGCACGATTCAGTACATGTCGCCGGAGCAGATCGAAGCAAAGGAAGTAGACGGACGCAGCGATATCTTTTCGCTGGGAGCGGTGCTGTACGAAATGTTGACGGGGCAGAAGGCGTTTCAAGGGAAGAGTCAACTGAGTGTGGCTTCGGCGATTCTCGAAAAAGAGCCAGCAGCGATCAGCAGCATAAAGCCGATGACGCCGCCGGCGCTGGATCACGCGATTCGGCGCTGCTTGGCAAAGGATCCGGAAGACCGTTGGCAAGCGGCGCGTGATTTGGCACTCGAATTGAATTGGATTGGGGAATCAGGGTCGCAAGCCGGAGCGCCTGCAATCCCTGGCCGAAGCGGGCGAACTCGGCGTGAGTGGTTCGCGTGGGGGACTGCGGCGATTGCGACGGGTCTTGCTATTGGGTTCGCAGTCGGGCATTTTTGCGGCCGCAAGACGAGGCGAGAGTCAGCCGTACGTCCATTCTTCCGCCGGAAAACGCCAGATTCGCTCCAGTCGGAGTCTCGGGCGGACCTGCAGCGATATCGCCGGACGGAAAGTTGCTCGCAATTCCGGCTCGGAACGATTCTGGCGAAGGGCTGCTGTGGGTTCGTTCTCTTGATTCGCTCGCTGCTCGGCCGCTTCAGGGAACACAGGAGGCCAGCTATCCGTTTTGGTCGCCCGATAGCCGGTTCATAGGCTTTTTTGCCGATGGCAAGGTGAAGAAAGTCGAGGCTTCGGGAGGACCTGTGCAGCCGCTTTGTGACGCGGCAGACGGGCGCGGGGGAACGTGGAACAAGGAAGGTGTCATCGTTTTCGCAGGATCGCTGGGAACGCCGTTGTTTAGAGTTGCCGATCCCGGTGGCACTCCCATTGCAGTGACCAAGCTGAATGAATCGCAAGCGGAAACGTCGCATCGGTGGCCCTACTTCCTGCCAGATGGACGCCACTTTCTATATTTTGTGCGAGGCAAGACTCCCGGGATTTACTTGGGGAGTTTGGACTCGCAACAGACGAAACTGATTCTGCCTTCTGAGGCCCAGGCAGTCTATTCACCGTCGGGCGCACATCTGGTCTGGTGGCGAGAAGGCAGCCTCATAGCGCAGCCGTTTAATGCAACAAGAATGGAACTTTCAGGCAGCGCTATGCCGGTGGCAGACCACGTTCTTTTTTCTGAAAGCCAAAGCGTTGCCATTTTCAGCATGTCGCAAAACGGGATTCTGGTTCTACAAAACGGGGGGACTCTGAATGCGGATCAACTTTCGTGGGTAGACCGGTCCGGCAAGCCAGTTGGCACAGTCCCCATCGAACAAGCGAACCTTGCGCATGGGCGGATTTCGCCCGATGGACAGAAAATCGCAGTAACGTCTACCGACCCGGCTGGATTTGCGAAAGCAGACGTATGGCTGTTTGATTTGGCAAGGGGAGTACACACGCGGTTCACTTTTTCGCAATCGGCAAGGGACGCGGTGTGGTCGCCCGATGGAAACCAGGTCGCCTACGCATCCAAGACGCCGATGGGCACAGGCCTCTTCGTAAAATCGGCAACGGCTGCAAGTAAAGAAGAGCTGCTTCTCGATTCTGCCGAAATGAAGAGGCCCTGGTCGTGGTCTGGCGACGGCCGGTTCCTTGCGTACATGCAGCACGATACGCAACCTGCGAAGGATAAGTTCGACATTTGGATTCTGCCGATGAGCGGAGATCGAAAGCCGTTCGCGTTCCTACAATCCGACTACGAGAAGGATGCGCCGGTCTTCTCTCCGAATGGGCGATGGATCGCCTACACTTCGAGAGAGTCGGGGTCCGCGGAGGTTTATGTGGCGTCATTCCCGGACGGTGCTACGAAACTACAGGTCTCGAATCACGGAGGCTTCTCACCGGTGTGGCGGCGGGATGGAAAAGAGCTTTTCTATCTCTCGATGGGCGGTCAGTTGATGACAGTGGGAGTAGCCAATGAGGGTTCGGGTTTGCGGCTGGAAGCGACGGAATCGCTCTTTTTGATGGGCTTTTCGTTGTCGCGGGGAGGGACACCGTTGTTTCAGCGGCAGCCGTTTGACGTTTCTCCGAAAGGAGATCGATTCGCGGTGACGTCGTATGGCACGGTCAAAGCTGAACCACTCACGCTGGTGATGAACTGGGATACGGAGTTGAAAAAGAAATGAGTCTGAGCAAAGAAATAATTGATCCTCGATCTCCTTGAGTGCATGGCAAACGGCGAGAGGAGCTGCGAAGACGTGATGGATGCTTGGCGCACGTCATGCCCCAGACTCCCGATTTGGAGGAAGCGAATGATCGCCGACTTGTCGCGAGGGAGGAAGTGAACGGACGCGGTATCGTTCGGATTACGTCCTCAGCCCTTGCCCTTCTGAAGCAGCGCCGGCCATCTTCAAGGTCTAGAGTATCCCCGCCCGACGGATCGTCCGCAAGTCAAGGAGCTAGATTGCCGTGCCAAGAACTATCTTGTGCGATCCGGCACACGATTCGCACGCTGACGTACCGCTAGTGACAGAAGGGCAGTGCCAAAAGCTCGGCCTAGCGCTTCCTCAAGGCGGTTCGTTTTGACTTCTCTCGCTGGACGGCTTCCTCCGCACGGAACTTCGCGATGCGTTCGATCAACTTCACAGGGACCGGCTCGGAGAGCGGAAAACGGATGGTGCCCTTGCTGACCTTGTAGGGTGCGAGTTGGTCCTTGAACGCAGCGACCATACGCTCGCCCGCGGGGTACAACGAGTAGTGCTGTTTCCAGCCAGCGAAGTACAGCACGATCCCACCATGCAGTCGGTAAGTAGGGATCTTGTACGAGAGCACCTCTTCGGCTCCCGGCAAGGCTTTGCGGAGCGCGCTTCGCACCAGCCGTAGTACGACCTGTGCGGTCTCGGGTTGCGCGGAAATGTATTCATCCACGTTTGAGAAATTGGCTTCGCCCATAGTGATTTCACTCTTTTGTCTGGATTTCAGTGGAGGTTCTGCGGCTGCACCTGGTCGCCTGCCAACCTAAGATCACGACCCACAGCATGTAGGTAAGAAATGCGAATCGCGGGGGCCACCCGATGTTCACGCAGGGACCATAAGCACCCGGTCCTAAAGGAAACACAAAAAAAGCCGAGTAGACCGCAAAGCTTAAAAAACAAACAACGGCACGCCTGCGGTCTAGAGTAGAACTCGCCGCGCCGACCTCCATGCTTCCTTGTTGCGGGCCAGCCTGAGGTTGATCAGCAGCGCTGCAAATGGAAGGAGTACCAGCTGACTTGTGCCGAATATCGCGTGAAGCGTACCCCTAGTGGATAGCGGGAAGTGCAACGGCATAGGATCTGTTCTGAACATTCCCACCCCAGTCGCGCCAATCACGCAGATCAGGAGTATGCCGAGCCCCATACGGCCCAGGCTTCCATGCAGATGCGATTTCAACATCACCAATAAAGCCGCAAAGCTCAGTGCCGAAATGAGAAACGCACCTGACATCGTCCAGCCGCAGGGCCCGATAGCCCATTCGCTGATAGTGTGCCAGGAAGGCGCCAGATCCGGTCTCAGAAAAATCAGCACGATGAGCAGGATTTGATGGGAAACGATCACAACCATCGCGAGCCGTGCCGCTCTGGTTGAAATAGCTGCCGAGGTACTTGCTAGTGCTGCGCTCGTCATGGGTATTCTCCTAGCGTGGGTCAGTTTTTGCCGTTCCGGTTCCCGCTACGACGGAACGTAGGAACCTTGACGCCTACTTCCCGCAAATCCGGGTCCCGGCGATGTGAGCAACCTAGATCATCCCTTCTAGTCGCTGATAGCTCGCTTCCATTCCGCGTTCCATTCCTGTCGCGAGCATAGCTGCCCGCGTCTGGCCATCAGGCAGAGTCATGCGCATGGTCATCAAGGTGCCTGTGCCGTCCGCATCAAACCTGGTCTCAACGTGGTTGTCAGGCGCCGGATCTGGCAAGTGCATCCGCTCGACATGAACGATCCGGCCGTACGGCTCAAGTTCGAGGTATTCGCCCGTGAGGTGGAATCCACGCCCTTGGCCATTGGTCCACTCATAACGGATCTTGCCGCCGGGTCTCACGTCATTGATGCAGACCGGCATCGTCCAACCTTCAGGACCGAGCAGCCATTTCTGGATTAGTTTCGCATCGGTATGGGCGCGGTACACGGCTTCGGGAGGGGCGGCGAATCGCCTAGTCACCACCACGTGGGTGTTACCTTCCGTCTTCAGAGTCAACTTGCTCATCGTTTTTCTCCTCTTTTTATCTTCGATTGTTCCATTCCGGCGAGAACCTCGTCCAGCCGGTCGTAGTTTTTCTCCAACGCTTTTTGCAACACGGCGAGCCACTGGTCCATTGCTTCAATGCCGGCCTTTGCGAGACGACGAGGGCGCTTCGTGCCATCCACGCGACGTGCAACAAGTCCTGCGTCTTCGAGCACCTTCAGATGTTGGGAGATTGCCGGTTGGGTCATCTCGAAGGGCTTGGCTAGTTCGGTCACAGTTGCTTCGCCCTTGGCGAGACGTGCAAGGATTGCCCGACGCGTTGGATCGGCCAAAGCAGAAAAGGCGGCGTCGAGATGCAGCATCGCTGACATAAGCACTACCTTATATAAGTATATGCTTATTGTCAAGGGAACGAGCGCCATTGACCGTTACGGATGTGATCGAGAGTGCGCGTTCCGGCGATGAGGCTGCGATCTCGGCGATTCAGAAAACGGCTCGATATCTGGGCTTGGGACTCGTGACCATCGTTCACGGTACCGATCCGGCTTGTGTGTACATCGGCGGCGAATTAATGGAAGCCTGGGATCTTGTTGAGCCCACCCTGAGGAAGGCTTTCACGGCGCGCGCGCTCACCGACAAGGTCAGCCGGACAATCATCCAACCATCGACCGTGGCGCATCCCCGCCTGCGGGGCGCCGCCGCCTTGGTTGCAGCGCCCACTTTCGCCGCTCCACTTGTGGCGTGACGCCGGACGGTTGTTCCCCGGGGAAATCCAGAATGGAGAAATCGAGCGTGCCGAAAATGCTGAAGAGCGGCTGCTCGCTGCCGCTCTGGGGTTCGTTGGATTTTTTGGGATTCCGGGCCAAGCTTGCTGTACCGCAATCAGAAGAATGGCACGTTCGAAAAAGTTGGCGTCGCTTCGGGTGCAGGACGAAGACGGATTGGTGGACATCGCGAAAACAAAGCTCAGCGACCACGTTCCGAATCTCTACCACAACAACGGTGACGGCGCGTTTACCGACCGCGTCTCCGAATCGGGACTCGGAGCCCACACACAACATCTGGGGTGGGGCATTCATTTCATCGATGTCGCCAATGACCACATCGTCGCCGTTGACCTTGGCGGCGGCCAGAGCGAAGACTTCGTGAGTGCCGGCGGTGATACCAATGGGAGCGCGGCCTCGCCGGTTGTTAGGGCCGGAGTAAGCATCGCGCTCATCGAGTCGATTTATCGCGCGTCACGACAGTTCTCACGCGGAGAGGAGCTCGAGCCGGCGGGCGCAATCGCACAACATTTCAGACTCCCAGGGCGGACGGCGCGGATTTTTCGGATGGGTCTGGTCGGTGGGAATTCGGCCGACAGCCTTCAGGAAAACAGCGGCGGAATGTTTATACGCTGGAACGGGATGACGAAAGGCCACGTTGCCAAGATACTGGAGAGCGTCCGACAGTGCGTAGTATTGGGGGTCTCCAGCTTGCCAAAGGCGGTCGCGTTCGGCAAATTCTTCCGGCGCGAGAGTGGCAAGCCCGAGCAAATAGTCCGATCCGTACTCAATCATGTCGATGCCCAAATCATTCCCAGTGTAGATCACAAAATCAGGGCGATGGGCGTCGCGTAATGCGAGGCGCTCGAGTTCCAGCATGCGATCGAGCGAAGAATGCTTCATTCCTTTGATCTCGGGAATGTCCATCAGACGCTGCACCGTTTCTGGATCGAAGATTTCACCGTTCGGAGCGAACATCCGGCCCAACTCGAACGCCAGGACCTGCGGATAGCCATTGCAGACCGACCGATAGATCGAAGCTTTTTCCTTCGATGATTTGGCGTGAAGGTGGCGGGTCTGAAACAAAATCGGAATCCCACCGTAACCCACGATTTGATCCATCTCGCGCCGGTATAGAGAGACCGCATCGCCATCTTCGTTCTCGATGTATGCGCCGGCAACGAAGGGAGCGTCTTTGCCGAGAGCATCACGCGTCCATCGGAGGACATTCATTTTTTCGGTGTCGGTCAAGTAATTTACGTAGCCGGTATCCATGTTGACGGCGTTCATCAAGCCCGCACGGTGCGTGGCTTGCAAGTGAAGCGCGAAGGCCTGCTCGGCGATGCGGCCATCGGCTTCGAACGGCAAGAGCGCAGCGGCAATCCCGCGGACCCTGCGCCCCGGCGTTTTGCGTTGCAGTAGTGTTTCGATGTTCATCGCTTCACTTTCGCAGCGGACAACTGCGTCATCATAACGGAGTGTTTGTAGTAGCTATCGAGCGGATAGCATCCCGACGGCAAGCCGTGTCGCGGCGCGGTGGTGCAGTCGCTAAAGGTACGACAAATGCGCTTGTGCTGAAGAGCGCGCCCCTGGGCTGCGTCCAGAAGCATTTCCGGATAAGTTAAGGTCATGCGCCCCAAGCCGACAGCGTCCACCCATCCTTCGCGCAGTGCGGCCTGGGCCACGTAGGGCAGAAAATCCTGCAAGTAACTGTACGCACTACCGACGATAATCAAATTGGGGAACTGCTGCTTCAACTGTCGCACAACATTTAATTGCCGGCCCACTTCGATCAATGGATCGTGCGGAGGTAAATATCCGTCCGATGGCGGAAACAGAGCGGGGCGCTGGAGATGTGGATTGTAATAAGGGCTTCCCGCCGTCAAATTGACCAACCGAATTTGCAACTCCTCGAGCAAAGAGAGAAAACGGACTGGCTCACGGAGATCCGCGCGGGTGGGATCTCGCGGATCGAGGCCGAAGCCCCACCGATAGGGAATCAGGGACTGGTAATCGTCCGGGACTCCCGTGCCGAGCTTCCCGTTTGACGGCTGCGCGGGGTCCGACCGAAAAGGCACGGCATCGAAGGCCGAAAGGCGCACGCCAATATGTAAGCCGGGCGCATTGGCGCGGATGCCTGCTACTACTTCGCGGAGAAAGCGCGTACGATTCTCAAAGCTTCCCCCGTATTTCCCTTCGCGGGTGTGCGCGCTTAGGAATTCGTGGCCGAGATAGCCGTGGCAATGCTTGATGTCCACGAAGTCGAACCCGAGCTCCCAAACAACCCGCGCCGCAGTGTGAAAATCGTGGATGATCGTTTCGATTTCCGCGTCAGTCAGAAGCGGATAGTCATCCGCCAAATTCAAGCGGCGATCCAGGATGGGGTGGCGATAAAGAATGCGCGGCTCCGGCCGATCGTGAACGTGCGGCCGGCAATAGCGGCCGGAGTGCGTCAGTTGTATCCCAATCAGCAGTTCGTTGTCCGAGCCCAGGGTTTTGCGATGCTCCTCCACCAAAACGGCTCGCAAGCTCGCGAAATTCTCTCGCGTATGGGGGGCCATGACCAATTGGTTGGGATTGGCGCGGGCGCACGCTGAAACGGCTACCGCCTCCGCGCCCCAAATCAGCTTCGCGCCGCTTGATCCAAATTTTCGCCAGCGACGGAACGTGAATTCGCCGGGGTTGCCATCGGGCGTCCCGTCCCAACCTTCCATGGGGTTGATGGCGATGCGGTTGCCGATTTTGATTTCCCCGCGATGTAGAGGAAGTAAAAAGGGGGAGTCGGCAGCGCGCGCGAGCTCCGTGTCGCAAGGGATGGCAACCTGGAGCGAGCGCAAGTGCGCTTGAAAACGCAGGGGGTCCTTCACCGCGCCCAGCCGCAGAATAGGTACGTTACTCATTCCAAAGGTCCTTGTTTTGGGAGCGCCGCCGTCACTGCGGCTCCGAGCGACGCTACCGCAATCAATGCCAAGAAACCGGGGATATAAGTGCCGCTGGCGTCGCGCATGTGACCAACCATCCACGGCGACACCGCCTCGGCAACTCCGTCTGCTGTCAAGATCACGCCAAGTAGCCTGCCAAGAGCTTGCGTGCCAAAGATTTCGGCGGTCATTAATGGAATGATCATGTAGTCGCCGCCCAACGCGATGCCGAACGCAGCTGCAAAAATATAGATCGCATTTTGGAACTGCGAGAGAAGCAAAAACGGAATCGCCGCGGCAACGAGCGCGTAGATGGACAACATCACGTACTTCTTGGGAAAGCGGTCGGCCAGCCAACCCATCAACAACCGACCAACAATGCTGCAGGCGAGTATCAGGGAAAGAATATGTGCGGCCGCCGCTTGCGAGTAGTGCTGGTCGAGACTCAAGAACAGTTTAAGATTCTGCTGGGTGCCGCTGACGGCTGCGATCGAACACATACTGCCGGCGATCAACAGCCAAAACGGGAGCGTTCGAAATGCGCGGCTGGCCCTCGAAGAAGGACTGCTTGCGCGGAGTCTTTGCGGTTGCGGCGGCTCCTTTACGAAAAACGCCATCGGGAGCGCGCCAACGATGATCAGAATACCGAGAATCTTTAGCGCGGATTGCCAGCCGAAATGCCGCACGAGAGTGTGCGAGATCCACGGGACGGCTGCACCGCCGAGGCCGATACCCAGGTAGGCGAAGCCCATCGCTTTTCCTCGCGACTTGTCGAACCAACGTGAAAGTAGAACCTGATTCGGCAACGGTCCGCCGAGGACATAGCCAAGCGCGTTGAGCATGTAGAAGAAATAGAACATTCCTAGCGTCGAAATGCTTCCGAGGCCGACCAGCGCGATCCCCGCGAGCAGGATCCCTGCCATCATGATGCGACGCGGCGAAAAGCGATCGATCATCCAGCCGGCCGCGAAACCGAAGGCTGGACCAACCACCAGCTTGCTGAGCGCATTGCCGGAAGTGACTCGGGCGCGGCTCCAGCCGAACTGCTGGACCATAAAGTCGTAATAGAAAGGAAGGCCCCAAAGCGCGAGCCCGACGATGCAAAACAAGACAACGAAAGAGGTTGCAGCGACCATGACGCCGGTGCGGGAAGAGTCCAAGATCGGGGCAGCCTCAACAGTGGTGGCCACGGAAGTTGGGATATTGTACATTTTCAGTACAAATGCGCAAAACTGATTTCCCCGGATTGCCTCGGAGGGTCTGGCGAATCAGGGAGCAAATAGAATGCTTAATTGGGGACCAGACCCGCGATGCTCGGTAAGTCTCTGCGCCGACGTCGAGAGCCAGTTTGTGGACCGACGGTCGTTTGGCCGGACTGGCAAATCCGAAGGACTTGGTCGAACTTGAGAGACTCGAACGAAGAGCACGGAGTGATGAATGTGCGGACGACTCCGGCTACGTATTTTGTTGTGGCCGTAGGACCTGGGGCGGGATCTGTCTCGCTTTCCAACATAATTTTAGGACTTGATCATTCCGCGTGAAAACTAAACAATCTCATTCCGCGCCAACGTGATGGTAAGCCAAATCTGAACCGCATCCAGTGAGGCGCTCTTACGTGCCGAACGTAGTGGAAAAGGTTTTTCCTGTTGAAGCGCTGCGGGAATTTTGCGCTCGCGTGTTCATGCATTTCGGTGTGCCTAAAACCGATGCCACGCAAGCCGCAGATGTCCTTTCGGCTGCGGACTTGCGCGGTATCGACTCGCACGGCGTGGCGCGCATGAGGAGCTACGTTGAACTCTTGAGCGAGGGTTTAATCAACCCCAAACCAGAAGTGAAGATTGTGAGGTCGACGCTAAGCACCTCAACCATCGATGGCGACAACGGCCTGGGTTTGGTGGTAGGACCGCGAGCCAATCAGGTGGCGATGGATATAGCGGAGCGGGCTGGATCTGGTTGGGTTTCTGTTATGAACACCAACCACTTCGGTATCGCCGGCTACTACACTCTGAAAGCGGTGGAGCGTGACATGATCGGGTGGGCGATGACCAACTCCACAGCGCTGGTTGCGCCGTTGTGGGGCGTGGAGCGCATGCTGGGCACCAACCCCATTGCGATTGCCTTCCCTGGCAAACACGAACCACCTATCGTGCTCGACATGGCCACATGCACAGCTGCGTATGGAAAAATCGAAATTGCCCTGCGGAAGGGAGAGAAAATCCCCGCGGGTTGGGCGATCGACAGCCTAGGGCGCGTCACCACGGATCCCGCCGACGTGCTTGCCGGAGGAGCACTGGTGCCGCTGGGATCGGATCGCGAACGCGGTGGGCATAAAGGTTACGGGCTAGCGATGATGGTGGATCTCTTAAGCGGAGCATTGAGTGGCGCGAATTGGGGGCCGTTCGCCACGCCTTTCGCGCTACGCCAAACCGTTCCAACTCGAAGTGTCGGCAAAGGAATCGGACACTTCTTTGGAGCGATGCGCATCGATGGATTTATTGACATCGATTCGTTTAAATCTCAGGTGGACGAGTACATCCGGGTCTTTAGGGCCACGAAACCGGCTCCAGGTACCAGCGGGCCGCTGATTCCCGGCGACCCTGAGCGCGAATCGGAAAATATCCGACGCAAGAACGGCGTTCCGCTGATTTTGCCGGTGGTGAAAGACCTTGGCGAGGTCTCCAAGGTGACCGGTATACCCTTTGACTGAAGATTGGTTTGAAGAGATGTCGCAAAGAGCCTCCAGCGTTGAACCTTGCTAAAGCGATCGTTCATCAGTCTTGATTTGACAGGGTGGCCAAGAAATTCGTGTCCATGCCACCAACTAGTTTCTGGGCGCTGCCCATCGCGACATTGCTTGCGTCAACGCTTACGGTTCTGTTCCCGTCACTGCCGCAACCAACACCGAAACGCTCACCTCCCCGACCGTGGAGATTGGGTTCAATGCCAGTCCGTTTTCGTATCGAGTGACGGAACGCTCGGCCGCGCAGGCACTCGCATCACGAAGATCTCCGCGGGGTAACCAATGCTCTACAAAAAGTAATTGCGGGCGCGAATCACCTAAGCGCATTGCATATTCCGGCCGGAACGATCTGGCTCGATCGACCGTTTGGGAACAGGTGAAATGGGATGGGGCAACATGGACTTCGATCCATCGTTTCCGGATCTTCTGGCTCGGATCACAACACCACTCGCCGCGAATTCGTCGACAGAAAGAAAAATGATGGCACGTTAACTCTGTTAGTCTCTGAGATCGTTGGCGAATCGAGGGGGAATGGCCGCCTTGGCGCTCGATCCAGCGGTAGCTCAACGCGCGCGAAAACGAATTGCGTGGCGAATTCTTCCGTTTCTCTTCCTGCTTTACATCATCGCATTCCTGGATCGCATGAACGTGGGCGCCGCGGCGTTGCAGATGCCGGGGGATCTGGGCTTCGACGACCGGGTGGTGGGGCTTGGAGCCGGAATGTTCTTTATCGGGTACCTAGTCCTGGAAATTCCGGGCGCATTGATTGCCGAGCGTTGGAGCGCACGCCGATGGATCGCACGCATCATGATTACGTGGGGAATCGTGACGGTACTGATGGCCTTCATTCGCACATCCCGCGATTTCTACGTGGTTCGTCTTCTGGTAGGCGCGGCGGAAGCCGGTTTCTTCCCCGCGATTATCGTTTATATTTCTCATTGGTTCAGGGCATCAGATCGCGCGAAGGCGGTGGCCAGTTTTTACGCCGCGAACCCGCTCTCGTACGTCATCGGCTCCCCACTCGCCGGCTTGCTGCTGGGCATCTCGTGGTGGGGACTTCGCGGGTGGCGGTGGCTGTTCATATTGGAGGGAATCCCGGCGATCGTGTTGGGCACCATTACCATGTTCTACCTGTCCGACTGGCCGCGCCAAGCCAGCTGGCTGCCGGAGGACGAGCACGATTGGATCACTCGCGTGCTGGAGCAGGAGAAGCAGGCGAAACAAAGGATTCGTTCGTACACGATTTGGCAAGGGCTAGTCCAGCGTGACGTCATTTTACTGACCTGCTGTTACTTCTGCGCAACCACTGGCGGATACGGGATCGCATTCTGGCTCCCGACAATCCTGAAGCGGCTTTCCGGACAAAGCGATGTTCGCGTGACCTTGTTTGCAGCACTTCCGTATCTCGCTGGATTCGTGCTGCAGCAGGTCAACGCGTGGCACTCTGATCGACAACTCGAGCGCCGCTGGCATGCGGCTGCCGCGATTTTTTCTTGCGGGATAAGTTTACTGCTGGCGATTGTTTTTGGATCGTCAAACACAACAGTCGCGGTGATCCTCTTTACGCTCGTGGGAGGCTGCTATTTTTCGTTTCATCCGTGCTTCTGGGCAGTTCCGACGGCGTTCCTTACCGAGTCGGCGGCCGCAGCATCCATCGGACTCATCAATTCACTGGGAAATCTCGGTGGTTTCGTCGGTCCTTTCGTGATGGGCTACCTGGTTCATCGAACGCATTCTTTTCATACCGGGCTGCTTTACCTTGTGGGGAATCTCTGTTTGTCGGGGATTCTGATGCTGGCCATCGGACCCGACCGTCATAGCGTTTCTCCATTGGAGTTCAATGAATCACAGGTTCAGGGATAGGCGCTGTTCCTTCTAGGAAGTCGAAATCGCATCCTTTGTCAGCTTGTGCGATGTGCTCCATAAATAATTTTCCATATCCTCGCGGATAAATTCCTTCCTTCGGCCGCCAGGCCGCCCGACGAGCGCTGAGTTCTTCGCCGCTTACCCGCATGTTCAGCTGTCGCGCGGCCGTGTCGAGTTCGATTACGTCTCCCTCTTTCAGCAAAGCCAGGGGCCCGCCCACAAAGGATTCGGGCGAGACATGGAGGACGCAAGCGCCATAACTCGTACCGCTCATTCGTGCATCGGAAATGCGCACCATGTCGCGAATCCCGGCTCTCAGCAGCTTTTGGGGAATCGGGAGGTTCCCCCATTCCGGCATTCCCGGCGCGCCCTTTGGACCGGCGTTGCGTAGTACCAGAACACTGCTTTCATCAACATCGAGAGCGGGGTCATCGATGCGCGCAGTCATCTCGTCGTAGCTATCGAATACGATCGCGCGACCGCTGTGCTTCAACAGCCTGGGCTCGGCGGCAGAAGCCTTGATCACCGCCCCATTGGGCGCAAGATTTCCTCGAAGAATCGCGAGTCCTCCCGATGGAAGAACGGGATTGTCGGTAGTGCGGATGACATCCTTGTTGAATACTTCAGCGCCGGCAATATTCTCTCCGAGCGTTTTCCCGGTGATGGTCGAGCAATTCAGGTCCAGGTGCGAGGCCAGAGCACGTAACAACGCCGGTAGTCCGCCCGCGTAATAGAAATCTTCCATCAAATACTTCCCGCTGGGACGCAGATTGGCCAACATAGGCGTCTTTCGGGAAAATTGATCGAAACGATCGAGCGTGAGGTTAATTCCCGCGCGTCCGGCCAATGCCACAAGATGGATCACGGCATTGGTGGACCCTCCGAGGGCAAAGACCGCAGCAATCGCGTTGTTAAAGGACTTGTCGGACAAAATGTCGCGTGGCTTAAGACCTTCCCACACCATTTCGACGATCCGCCTTCCGGAACAATTGGCCATTTTGGCGTGGTTGGAATCAACAGCGGGTATGGAACTCGCGCCCGGAAGACTGAAACCTAACACTTCGGCGACGCTGGTCATCGTGGAGGCGGTGCCCATGGTCATGCACGTTCCAGCCGAACGCGCGATGCCGTCTTCGATCTGGTTCCAGGATTGCAGGTCGAGGTTCCCAGCGCGGCGTTCCGCCCAATATTTTGAGACATCGGATCCGCTTCCCAGAATTTCACCGCGCCAGTTACCGCGAAGCATCGGTCCTGCGGGAATGTAGATCGCAGGGAGATTCATGCTGATGGCGCCCATCAAGAGTGCTGGTGTCGTTTTGTCGCAGCCACCCATGAGCACACACCCATCCGCCGGATAGGAGCGCAACAACTCTTCCGTCTCCATTGCCAGGAGGTTGCGATACATCATGGTGGTTGGCTTTTGAAAAGTTTCTCCAAGGGTGAAGGCCGGCATCTCCACCGGGAAACCACCGGCCTGCCAAATACCCTTCTTGACCTCTTGCGCGCGCTCGCGAAGGTGGCTATGGCATGGATTCATATCGCCCCAGGTGTTGATGATGGCGATGACCGGTTTGCCCGTGTAATCCGCTTGGATGCAGCCCATCGAAGCTGCCCGGGAGCGGTGGCCGAACGACCGAAGATCGTCGGGACCGTACCAGCGATAACTCCTCAAGGACTTGGGATCTCGTGACGGCATGGGTTTCCTTCCGCGGTGCGTTAATGGAAAATCGTAGAAGTTTGATGTCGAGCGGTCAATGGTGTCAAATTCTAAACGCTAAAGAGGTGATTTGAATTGTCTAAAGCACGATTTGCTGTGACTCTCGGTCTTATTGTGAGTAAATGTCCAGCGGTTTGACGCTATAGGTATGAAAAACGACACCATCCTCGTTCTCGCTGATCCGGCCGAACCTCAGCTTGCGAAATTGCGTAACTCTTTTCCCGATGTAGACATCGTCGTCGGGAACTCAGTGGAGGCATTTGCAGAGAAAGCGGCGAGGGCCAGCGTGGTCCTCAATTGGTCGGGCTCCCTCGATTTGATAAAACAAGTTTTTAGTGTGTGCCCCGATTTACTTTGGGTACATTCTCGCTCGGTCGGACTGGAGCGCACGCTCTTTCCAGAGTTTGTGGAAAGCTCGGTGGTACTCACCAACGGACTGGGAGTTTTTAGCCCGGCGCTTGGCGAGTTTGTGCTCGCGGCGATCTTATATTTCGCCAAAGATTTTCGCCGAATGATTCGGAATCAGAACGCCGAAGTTTGGCAACCGTTTGAGGTACAGCCGGTCGCGGGGAAAACCGTCGGAATCATCGGATATGGAGACATCGGCCGCGCGGTTGCCGCGAGAGTGCGCGCCGTGGGAATGAACGTGCTGGCCGTGAGGCGACAGGTGCCGGTGCACGGCGTCGCGGACCCCCTCGCTGAGCAAGTTTTACCTCCAGAGCGCCGCATCGAGCTGATTTCGCGTTGCGACTACATCGTTGTCGCTGCGCCGCTAACTTCAGAAACTCGCGGGATGATCGGTGCACCGGAGTTTGCCGCGATGAAGCACACCGCCGTTGTAGTCAACGTCGGGCGCGGGCCGGTAATTCATGAGTCAGAGTTGGTCGGGGCGCTGTCGAGTAACCGAATCAAGGGCGCCGCGCTGGACGTCTTTGATCAGGAGCCCTTGCCGCGGGGACACGCATTCTACCAGCTGAACAATGTCTTGCTTTCCCCGCACTGCGCTGACAATACGCCCGACTGGCTCGAGCAATCTATGGATCAGTTCATTACGCAGTTTGAGCGGTTTCGGACAGGTGAGCCGCTGCTCAACGTTGTGGACAAAAACCTGGGGTATTGACAAAGTCCGATTACGAGCCTGCAATGTCAGAAAACGGAGAAAATCGAACCGGCACCGAACTGCAACCGGACGAACTTTTTTACTGAGGCGATCCGGGATCTGTCCATTGTGGATTGTGGACATTTAGAGACTCCCGTGAGGCACGAATCTGCCAGTTCGGCATTGGCCTACAAGGCGGTCGATATCTTTGAACTCGCCTTGGACCTCATGTCCAGCATGACATCAATAGCACAGCGCATATCCCGTATCTCCACCGATCCGCCTGCGATGGCACTCAATTCCAAGAGGCGCTCGAAGATCGCTAGCTCCGTAACTGCCAATAATTTGATGGTTATTTCGGGATCACTATGTAGCAACGCCTCGGCATATGGTTTGTGCCAAGCAGGAAGGTTTAGTTCGTGGTTCACGCGGTATAGCCGCGATGGCATCAGTGCGCGTGTGTGCCTTCGCCCACCTGACAGGCTGTACCCTGTCATTCGGAAGGACTTGAGACCGGGTTCCCTATTTGGAACGTTTGACGGATCTCGGTAAATTGCCTGAGCATCCGCAGCGACTATGCTTTGACCGTTCGCCGATTCTTGGGGCATAGGAACCTCCACTTGTTTTTTACCATGTGGCGGCGTCCAACGACTGTGCTGTTCAGCACACGTTCTTCAGGTGCGTCCAAGGGGTAGCTTGATCTGAGGAGCCAAAACCGCGGTGTTGGTTGTTACTCGTGAAGGACGACGGTAAGAAGAGACTTATTAATTTTGATTTCGCCGTTGTATTCGATGAATCCGAGCTTCCTGAACTTGGTCATAAACAGATTCACCCGTGAGCGCGTTGTGCCGATCATTTCCGCCAGCGTCTCTTGAGAAACCCTCTGCAACACTCGCTCGGGCCGGTCTTCCGCTCCATAACGAGCGAGCAGTAGAAGAGTTCGGGCCAATCTCTTTTCCGTCGAGTTGAACAGTTGATCGACCAGGTCCGCCTCAACCCGGATATTCCGCGTCAGCATGTAATGGATGAAGCGGTCGGATAGTTCGGGTTCGGAGTGCAGCACCCGCGTCATTTCGTCTTTTCCAATGATAAGAACCGTCGTTGGCACGATGGCGGTCGCCGTCCCCATGCGAAGAGACTGGCCCGCCATGCCCCCTTCTCCAAAAAAGTCCCCGGAGCCAAAGATCGCCACAACCGCTTCCTTGCCGCTCTCATTTACGACCGTAAGTTTGACGCTCCCTTTCCGGACGTACATGACGGTATTCGCGGGCTGCCCCTGAGAGAAGATGGCTTGCTTTTTGCCGAACTCCTGAATCGTTCTCGATGCCCCGACCGATCGGAGAAAGACCTCGGCATCGAAGGCAATTCTCTTCTTCGGTTTCAGTTGCTTTCTAGGAATGGGTAGGCCATTTGCCATGGGTATCTCCACCGAAACTGAAGATAAAACATTCGTTCAAGGGGGACATCTGGATTGTACGCCAACGTACACCCCACAGATACCAGTAACGCTGCCAGTCGCTTTAGTGTAAACATGACGCATCGAGATTAGCATGAAGACTCGCAACAAAGAACGATACAAGGAACTGAGCGAGCACGCGGAAGTAGAAAACGATCCGAAGAAACTTAGCAAAATCGCCACGAAAATCAACCGCATCCTCAAAGCCGAACTACAGCGATTAAAGAAGAACCGCAAATCAGCCTAGGCGCAGAACTTCGATGATCTGCGCTGGATTAATCTCTGCAACACCGCCCTCGAAATGAATCTGTATCCTGCGACCAGCGGATTTGTTCACAATTGCCGTTATCTCGGCCTTGACGATTCGGCCTGAATAAAGCCGGACTCTGACGAGCGAGCCTACGCTGTAGTCCATACCTCCACTATACAGCCTGGGATTTTCCTTTGTCTGGTTTGACGGACTCCGAAACACTTCTTGGTTCAGGTGCCTGTTGGTCGACTAATTTTCTCAAATCAGGTTCGGCTGCGATTTCGCGATTTGAAACCCGATTGCTGCATCATCGGACAGAAGTGGTTGCTCGCTGCGCTACTCGACACGTACCCCGAACATAAGCGACGGACGTGTCCGGAACGGCACAGACCTCGTCCTCTCAACCGCCTACAGTAGGACCTGACTCCCTCGTTCAAAGAAGAGGCTGATCGAAGAATAGGAGACGACAATGCTTGGATACGGACTACTTGGGACTTTGGTGGTGATCTGCTTGATAGTTTGGATTATCAGGAAACTATAACAATAAGGTTTAGAACGACGAAGGGCTGTCGAGGGCATTTGGAAATCTAAGGGCAGCCATTCGTCACGGAATCAGACGGATTGAATCCATGAACAACAAACACAAAAAAGAACTGAGCAACAAGATACTTGTCGGCGTCCAGACCGAGATGGCGCTGCCGCGGATGTCCAAGTCCGCAAGAATGGCGGAACTCAACTTAGACACGGCGAGAATTCCCGAACAGCCGAGGACTGTCATGCCCGGTGCCGTTCACCAGCTGATCCCGTCAACTCCGAGCCAGCCGGAAAAGGCACAGATTGCTATCCAGGGTGACCCCGGATATCGAGAGCTCCGTATTGAAAATACGTTAGCTGACGAACACGGCGACGAGGTAAAGCTCAAGAAGGGTGCCCGCGTTGAGATTACCATCGCGGCAAAACCAGACGTCGTCAAGTTCGACAAGTAATGAAGGTGGGCCAATAGGTTCGACGCTGTGACCAGCAAACCTGGTACCCGAAGAATCCGGCCCAACCTGTTATCTCGGTGCAGTGCGACCGACCCTCCGCGTCAATCGCCTTTCAACAACAACAAACCCCAGTACCACAAATAATACGCCGACCCCTGAGGCCATGCTGGTGTCGCGGGCCGGAGGTCCACATTACGTTTGGTGCATTTCGCACTCATAGTGGATGAAATGCGGATTGTCACAGCGGTTCGATAATTAAATCCTCCGTCGGCTTTACACTATTAAACACCCGACGCTGGTAACTCCCCCGTAGATTAGCGTACCAATTATTGAAGATTTGAGTTACATCCCGCCATAGCGGGCCAATGCGTTGTTGATGCCTTTTCGCCGGCCCCGCGTTGGAAGGAAGCGACAAGGAACGAAAATTATGGATGGATGAAATTGTATGAGGCCGCTGCACTCGAAACAAATCCTGCAATCCTGCTTGCCCGCACTGAAGCAGCTCAAAATGCAATTGGTCAACGCGTGATGACGCTTGGACTGGATGATGCGGAAAGACGTGCAGTCACCAAAACGCTGAATGCGTTGACCGTTCTACGAAGAGCCCGCGCCGCCGGACAATCATGACTTTAGAACGCCACGGAGACCGAGAGTGCCCCGAACGACTTGCGCCGACAACCTAGCACGTCTTGCCGAAATGCTATCCGCGGCGGCACCGTATGCCGACGAATGCGACTAATCGTTGAGCAAGGAAGACCTGGTTGATGTTGAAGGTGCCGACAATCGAATGGCGGTTGTGCGGGTCTGTCAGATCGAACTCAGTCATAAATTGGACGCGCTGGAACTCAGAATACAAGATCGGCTGAAAGTGCTGAGGGGCCATACTCGAAGCGCCAGAACCACCTAACTTCTGTCGCGCTATTCTGCCTTCCCGTTTCCCGTCACCTCAACTGGGCTCTTTCTTGTGATCTCGTCCAACGGCCGCGCGATCATGTATATTGACTACCCGTTCATGCCATTCCAGAAAATCGACAACACTGGCTTTCGCGTGAGTGGGGTGCTTCTGGTTCGCCCTACGCTGGCACCTGCTTGCCTTCGGCTTGCACTATTAAAAATCAGCGCGGAAGGTTTCATTTGGAAATCGGACGGAAACGGAGCGGTCGAATGCGAATTGCCGAACGGTTACTGATTCTATGGATCGCTGCAGTTCCGTTGGCTGCAGCCCAGGAGGCCAAGCCTCCCATTGCGCCAACTTCGACGACTCAAACTGAGCGGTCGCAGCCAATCCTCGCATACCAGGAGGTGATGATTCCCGTGCGCGACGGCGTGCACCTGCAAACCGTCATCCTGACGCCCAGGAACACCACCAAGCCTCTGCCCATCCTCTTTCGCCGGACTCCGTATGGCGTCCCCGAGCGGGCGCCGGACAAAATCCCCGCCTCCCTCAAAGAATTCATGGAGGACGGCTATATCATCGTGATTCAAAATCTGCGCGGACGATTCAAGTCCGAAGGTTTCTTCAAGCTCTCCTCACAAGTCGATCTGAATGATCCCAAGGACACCAACGAAACGACCGACGCGTACGACTCCATTGATTGGCTGGTCAAAAACGTTCCCAACAATAATGGCAAAGTGGGAATGTACGGCGTCTCGTACGACGGTCTCACCACTGCGCTAGCACTTCTGCATCCTCATCCCGCGCTCAAAGCCATCAGTGAACAGGCCTCACCTGTGGATCAATGGATGAACGACGACATGCATCGCTTCGGCGCACTCCGTGAAAGCTATGCATTCGAATACGCCGTGATGGAACAAGCGGACAAGAACAAGAACAGCCACTTTGAATTTGAAACCTACGACACCTACGACTGGTACTTGTCCGTCGGCCCGCTAGCGAACATCAACGAAAAATATGCCCACGGCAAGATTCCATTTTGGAATGACACCGTCGAACATCCCGACTACGACGAGTTCTGGAAGAAGGAAGCTTGGGTTCGCCAACTGCACTCTTCGACGGTACCCAATCTAAACGTCGCCGGATTCTGGGATCAGGAGGATCCTTGGGGTCCTTGGCAGATATTTCATAGCGCCGGGCAGCACGACCCCGATCACACGAATTTCATCGTGGCAGGCCCATGGTTTCACGGCGAATGGCAAACACCCAAAGGCGATGCCATCGGCGTCATTCCCTTCGGCGGGCATGAAACCGCGCGCGAATTCCGCGAAAATATTCAGGCGCCATTCTTCCGCTACTATCTGCATGGGGTCGGCGAAAAGCCGGCGTGGCAGGCCACTACGTTTCAGAGCGGTTCCAATAGCTGGCACACTTATGTGACCTGGCCTCCAAAAGAAAGCAAACCCACAAAACTCTACTTCCATTCAGACGGCACTCTCTCTTTTAGCGCGCCAGAAAACTCCCCATCCGCCAAAGCCTACCGCGAATACGTTTCCGATCCCGCCAAGCCTGTACCGTACCGCACCCGTCCCATTTCCCCCACCTATCCCGGCGGCGACTGGCGCACCTGGGAGGTCGCCGATCAGCGTTTCGTGGATCACCGCCCGGACGTCTTAACTTACCTCAGCGCGCCGCTCGACCACGATCTCGTCATCACCGGGCCGCTTTCCGCACAACTCTTCGCCTCCACGTCGGGAACGGATTCCGATTTCGTCGTGAAGCTGATTGATGTTTATCCCGACGACTTTCAGAAGCCCTCGACTGCCGCGGAAGGCCCGGCGGCCGGTCAATTCGCGCAATCCCTCAACGGATACGAATTGCCTCTGGCCATGGAAGTGCGCCGTGGCCGCTATTTGAAAAGCTTCGAGCATCCTCAAGCGCTCGCCGCCAATCAAGCTATTCAGTGGGACGTGCCCTTGCGCAACCACGATCATGTTTTTCTCAAGGGTCATCACATCATGGTTCAGGTGCAGTCTACTTGGTTCCCGGTGATTGACCGCAATCCCCAAAAGTTTGTTCCCAGCATTTACAAAGCTCAAGCCAGCGACTTCACTTCAGCAACGCAGCGCATCTATTCATCGCCGGATATGCCCTCGTATGTTGTTCTGCCCTTGATGCCATAAACAAGGCCAGCGCAACGGTCTCAGAAAAAATGCCAGTAGAGAAATTCTGGATCTGGAGGTGCAGATGACAAGACCGAAAAGCCCCCGGCAGCAAGTAGGAATTTATGTTCTGCTCGTTTTTGCTTTCAGTTCAGTCTTCTACTTCCTGATACTGAAAGCGCACACTCTCGGAGCCGGGGCTGGCCTGTTTGTGTTCGGCATCATGTGGTGTCCAGCCCTGGCTGGAATGGCCACGCTAAAAATAAACGGCCGCGAGCTATCCGACCTCGGCTGGAAATGGCCACAAACCACGTATGCCGTCCAAAGTTGGTGCATTCCGCTTCTCTACGCAACCATCGCCTACGTCATCGTCTGGGCCACCGGGCTGGGCGGCTTTCCCAACCATGACTTCATGAATCACTTGGTTACGCTGATCGGGTTGCGCGTTTCGCCGCAGCTTTCCACCGTCATTTATGTATTAACAGCGGGAACGTTCGGCGTAATAAAAAGCATGGCCTCCGCGCTCGGTGAAGAAATTGGATGGCGCGGATTCCTTGTTCCTGAACTTTTCAAGACGACCAGTTTCACCACCACAGCTTTAATTAGCGGCGTCGTCTGGAGTTGCTGGCACTATCCGCTGCTCATTTGGGGCGACTACAACAGCGGTACACCCACGTGGTACGGCCTTACGTGTTTCACTGCAATGGTAGTGTCCATTTCTTTTGTGTTTGCGTGGCTACGGCTCAAATCCGGTAGTCTCTGGACGGGCGCGCTCCTCCACGCCAGCCACAATCTTTATATTCAAGCCATCTTCACTCCGCTGACTCGCAACACTGGCAAGACCGCTTGGTACATCGACGAATTCGGCGTCGTTATTCCCATCGCCGCACTAGGGTTCGCCGTCTATTTTTGGACGCAACACAATAAACTCCCGCGCGATCCAGCCCAGGTGACTGCATAGAGCTGCATTCGAGAAAGTTGTATTTCAACCGTGCCAAGGCTCACAAATAACTCTAGCAGATGTTCCCCGAAGGGCATCGCGCCCAGCTTTTAGAACTTTATAATTTGCTTGGCAAATATTTCTCGAGTAAACGCCGGCGCCGTACCGGATTTATAGCGATGCGAACCTGTTGCGTTTAGGCGGCGATTCCATTTGTCCGGTTTGGGTCTTAGCAGGCGTGAGACAGTGGGGGACGTACCCCTGGCAATCGCCCAGAGAACGTTTCTCCTCTGGCATCCGATAAAAGGTCAACCCTCGCGCCTTCGCCGGGGGATTGCCTCGCTGAGAACGAGAATCGACCAACAGACTGTACATACGCCGCCAGGCTCGATGAACATTTCGGATACGCCGCGGCAACGCGAGCACTCCTCGCCAGAAAGAGCGATGCGCAAGCTGATTTCGGAATGACCGGTGAGGCTGGCCATGCACCGCACGGCCGCGAGGGTTGCTGAAATCGATTCGGGATCGCTTCGCGTGGTGTACAAGAGCGATTTCATTGCCCCTACTGAATCCTTGCGCCCAGACCTTTAGTGTTATGCGTCAGGTGAAGGCGGTCGCACCGGTCGAGTGGCTGATGACACCCGGCGCAATGGGGTCGCTGTTGTTCCCGACTAACATCAAGAGCTGCTGAGCAGAAGGGGCAGCGGTCCAGCCAGTCACCGCGACAGTCCGGGCAGCAATTAATTATAAG
>Ga0182024_10004991_pt1 | contig 30075 bp, 26 predicted proteins | sample P32metaG_FD_120480 | JGI IMG/M metagenome (GOLD analysis project Ga0182024, IMG submission 120480) | Permafrost microbial communities from Stordalen Mire, Sweden - P3-2 metaG (Illumina Assembly) | ecosystem: Environmental > Terrestrial > Soil > Wetlands > Permafrost | place: Sweden: Stordalen...
CTATTTCTATCCCGCGGCCTTTACGAAAGGCTGCACGGTCGAGGCGCATGATTTTGCGGATGCCCAGGCACAATTCGCCGCCTTGGGCGCTACCGTAATCGGGGTGTCGCACGACGCGATTGGGACGCTCGACAAATTCTCGGTGAGTGAGTGCCGGAGCAAATTCGCGGTCGTGGCCGATCCGGATGAAACCGTCATCAAGTCGTATGACGCTGTGCTGGCTCAAAAGCCGGAATATGCGAATCGTACCTCCTATGTGGTCGCGCCCGACCACACGATTCTCATGACCTACACCGACCTCAACCCAGACAAGCATGTCGAGTTGACGCTCGCGGCGGTCAAGAAGTGGCGCGACAGCCAGAGGCAGAAATAGCCTTGTCGTCTTGACGCGCGTGGCGCAGCCTGCCAAAGGCGCGCGCCATGATTGAGATCACCCAGGAGTTGGGGTTCGACGCGGCGCATTTTCTGGAAAATGGTGCGCCAGAGAATCGCCGCGTCCACGGCCATTCGTTTACCGTGGACCTAACGCTGCGCGGCGAGGCCGATCCGGCGACCGGTATGATGAGAGACCTTGGAGAGGTAAGGGCAGTCCTCGCCGCTATTGCCGACTCGCTCGATCACCGCATGCTGAACGACGTGCCCGGCCTCGGTGCACCGACGCTGGAAAATCTCGCCCGCTTTGTGTTCCGCAAAGCAAGGGAAACGCTCCCTGAGGTCGCGCGCGTGCGAGTGTGCCGGCCCTCCTGCGGTCAAACCTGCATTTACGAAGAAGCCTAGGGATGGCCAGGCGCACCGGACAGACGCAATTGGGTCGAGCGCTGTCGTTGCCGCAATCGCCCGACGCGGCAGTTCTCGAATGCGTGGCCAACCCCCATCCCGACATGAACTATGTCGTGCGCTTCACGGCGCCGGAATTCACTACGCTATGCCCGGTCACCAGCCAACCGGATTTCGCGCATTTCGTGGTCGATTATTGCCCGGCAAGGAGCCTCGTCGAATCCAAATCCTTCAAGCTGTTCCTTGGCAGTTTCCGGAATTTCTCGGCGTTCCACGAGGACTGCACTCTCACTATCGGCAAGCGTCTTGTCGCAGCAATGCGACCGAAATACCTGCGAATTGCGGGCTATTGGTATCCGCGGGGCGGCATGCCAATCGACGTCTTCTGGCAGGTGGGAAGATTGCCGCGCGGGGTTTGGCTGCCCGATACCGGCGTGGTAGCCTATCGCGGCCGAGGTTGATCCGCCGGAGGTCTTACCTGGCAGCGGCAAGTGCTGCGCACTGCGCATGCCGATGGCAATAAACGATGTGGTCATTGACCATGCCGACAGCCTGAGCGAACGCATAGACGATCACGGGACCGCAGAAGTTAAATCCTCGCTGCTTCAGATCCCGCGACAGTGCCTCGCTCATCTCCGTCTTGGCAGGAATTCGACCGGAAGATTTGTAGCGGTTGACGCGCGGGCGTCCGTCGACATGCTTCCAGATGAAGCGCGAGAAACCGCCCTCATCCTTTTGCATGATCTCAAGCCACACTCGCGCCCCGCCGATCGCCGCCTCGATCTTGGCGCGGCTGCGCACGATAGTCTCGTCTCCTAAGAGTCGGGCAACCCGCCGCTCGCCATAGCGCGCGATTCGATTCGGATCGAATCCATCGAAGGCGCGGCGGAAGTTTTCGCGCTTGCGCAGAATGGTGATCCAGGACAGCCTGGCCTGGAAGCCGTCAAGCACAAGCTTCTCGTAAAGCGCGCGGTCGTCGAATTCTGGTACGCCCCACTCCTCGTCGTGATAGGCAACATAGAGCGGATCCGTGCCGGGCCATGCACAGCGGATCGTTTCGGCCGTCACCGGCGCGTGGCTTTGCGCTTCACGGATTGCGCCGCGTGTTCGACGTCGCTCATACCAATGGATATGTGATGAAGCATGGATACGCCTCCGTAAACGACGGACCGAATCTTACAGTTTCCTCCCGCCCGTCAAGGCAAGAGCCATGGAGGCCGGCCAACGCGAATGGGAACGTCTCCGGCGGCCAACGTCGCGCCTGCCGCGTTCTCAAGCCGATCGAGACGCAGAAGCGCAAAGCCCCGCGTGCCATACGTCGATGTCAGTGCTCCCAACTCGCGACCCTCTGCTGTAATGGAGATGCCCGGGCTGGGAAGGGGGAGTCCGTCAGCATCGATCGGCAGCAATTTCTTGCGCGCCGTACCTCGGTGTTTCATCCGCGCCGTCAGTTCCTGGCCGATATAGCAGCCCTTGTCGAAGGCAACCCCGTGCAGTTCGTCTAGGTCGGCGTCGAGGGCGAACATTCTATCCTGGCCGAAATCCGCTCCTTCCGGCACGCCAAGATCGAGGCGATGTGCGGTATAGGCGTCCGACGCGGAAGAGCCGGCGCCCAAGTTCTCTTTCGTGACGACCCTGCGCCAGCCAAGCGCACTAACGCGGGGGTCGAGACACGCAGGCGATGCCGGCGGTTCCTGGCCCCAATACGCAACGACCGCCATATCAGTGCGCTCCGTGATGTCGACTTTCGCCCGAAGCCTGTAGAGTGAAAACCGTTTCTGAAGCCCTTCGGCAATCGCGCCGGCGCAATCGACAAGAATCGTGGAAGCGTGCTGATACAAGAGAAAATCAAACAGAATTTTTCCCTGTGGAGTCAGGAGTGCAGCATAAATTGCAACACCTGGTGCCAGATCATGCACGTCATTGGTTATCAGGCCTTGCAGAAAGTGGCGCGAGTCTGGGCCGGAGATCGCAAGAATCGCTCGATCCTCAAGCACGGCGGAGAAGTCCATGCGGCTTGGAGTAATCCGTTATTTGCGGAATGCCAAGCCTTCGCGGACTAAGGTCTCCTTTCCATGATTGCGGCGCGCAGATCATCGAGTTGCCGAGTCGTCCGGCTCACTTCGAAAGGAAAGTCCTCCCAACCCCGTCTTTGGAGGGCAAGCCGCTCGCTGTCGTTGGACATAAGTCGCTCAAGAGCGTCAGCGATGGAGTCGACCGAAATGTTTTCCAGGAACAGCGCACGGTGTCTGCCAATCTCCGCGAGTCCGCCGCGGTCGCTGCAGACTAGCGCGCAACCTTGGGCGAGCGCCTCCAACGCGGTGCGAGGAAAGGGGTCGTCCCAGAGGGAAGGAACCACCGCGATGCTGGCGCCGCGCAACGCAGAAACGACCTGCTCGTGTGGCCGGAAGCCGCCAACCACGATGCGATCGCATTCCGCGGCGGCGCCTGCCACCTCGTTTTCGTAGGTGCTGGTGCGAGGGCCGTTTCCAAACCATCGCGCTCCGATAATCTCAGCGCTCCAAGCCCGATTCCCAGGCAACACGCGCGTCAATGCGCGCACAAGCTCGAGCACGCCTTTGTCGCGAACGATGCGGCCCACGAATACAATCTTGCGTTTTTTGTGGGCTGAAAATTCCGCAGGTCGTTCAACACCGGTATGGATCACATGCACGCGCTCGTGCAGCGAGCCGGCAATTCCGTCCAGAAAACAGCGCCGGATGAATCTGCTGACACAGACGATCGCGGCACATCGGGCCAGCAATGCGAGGCGCTGGGCAACCGAGCGCGATCCCTCCATCTGGCGCGGATCGTTGCCAAAATGGACTACAAAGGGAACGGAACTGAGCCGCTTTGCAAGATAATCCACCATAACAGGCCGGTTGAAAATCTCCACGAGGTCCGGGAACTCGTATTTCACGGCTTCAAAATAGCGCTTCGCCATTGCGAGATTGCGACCGCGCAGAGACCAGCGGGACGGCGCAAGCGGCTGGAAAACAACACCGGAAAAGGGCCGCGTGACGGGAGAGCCGAACACGGTGATGCAGGGTCCCCACCGGCTCACCTGCGAAGTCTCCAACACGTTCAATGCGAACGCGCCAGCTCCGCCCGCTTCGAAGCGCTCCTTCGGCCCGAGAACAAGATGCAACCTCCTGACGCTCAACCGGCTTGGCCCGCGCAGGCGCCGCTTGAGATCGACCGGCCATCCAGGACGTTCTGAAGCGCGGTGGCGAGCCGCTTGCCGATAGTTTCGAAACTGTAGTCCCGCCCAGCTGCGGCACGCGCCGCATGGCCCAGACTTTCTCGTAGGGTTGGGCAGAGAATTAGGCGTTCTAATCCATCGGCCAGAGCGAGCGGATCGTCTGCAGGAACCAGAAGAGCCGTTTTGCCATCCACAAGAAAGTCTTTCGGACCGTCGATGGCGCTTGCCACGATAGGCATGCCGCTCGCCATGGCGTCCAGTACTGCGAGGGGAAAATCCTCTTGAAAGGATGGCAGCACGAAAATGTCGGCACCGGAAAGAAACTCGGCGACGCGATCCGTCCAGCCGGGAAGGGCAATCCTGGACGCGAGGCCTTCCCGTGCGATTTCAGCTTCCAGGGCCGTGCGTTCGGGACCTTCCCCGGCAATCGTGCACGTACAGTCAATCGTTCGCCGGGTGAGAAGCTTGATCGCCTGAATTAGGACGCCGAACCCCTTTTTCTCGTGCAATCGCCCCAGCGAGGCGATGTGCACCGTGTTCCCCTTGGACGGCTCGTAGTCGGTTTTTGGCTGGGAGGGCAGGCGCACGGCATTGGGAATGGCGACAATATCTGCGGCCGGAACGCCGTCGTCGATGAGTGTCGCGCGGCGATGTTGGGCTGCTACGAGCACCCCAGCGTACGGCAATGCGCGATCGAAGCGACGTTTCTGCACCATTGTGACGATCGGAATCTCGGAGCCAATTGCGCGCGCGAGAAGCCGATGAGCCTTGCGTCCCACACACATGACAAGGTCCGGCGTATGCCGGAGCACGATACGCCGGGCCTCAGCGACGCTGAGGGGGTCCCAGTCGCTTAGGGCCACAATCTCGTCGAATGGCAGGCTTCTCTCTTTGGCATAACGGGCCAGCTGGCTCTTGCGGCGGACAACCCCCCGGGTTTCCATTCCGGCCGTGGGCAGCATTTCCAACTCATCCAGAAACAACTTTTCTAGACCGCCATAACCACCGCCAAGCATGCAATTGAGAATCATGGGGAAGTTTGGGCTATGGTGGCGGACGAGACCCTGAATAACACGATAGCAGGCTGCGGCCCAAATGTTCGATCTTCTGATCTGCGGGGGCACCGTTGTTGGTCCGCTTGGCATCTGCGAGGCGGATGTCGGCATCCGGGAAGGCAAGATCGCTGCGATTGGCGCCCTCTCCGGCGGCTCCGCGGCCGAGACGTTTGACGCCCGCGGTCTGCACGTCCTGCCCGGTGTTATCGACACGCAGGTCCATTTTCGCGAGCCGGGCAATGAACACAAGGAAGACCTGGAGAGCGGCAGTCGGGGGGCAGTGTTGGGGGGAGTTACCGCCGTCTTCGAAATGCCCAATACGCATCCACCCACGACGACGAGACTGGCGCTGAACGACAAATTCGCGCGTGCGCGCGGTCGCATGCACTGTGACTACGCGTTCTATGTAGGAGCGACACCCCAAAATATCGGGGCGCTGGGAGAATTGGAGCGCATGCCGGGCGTCGCAGGCGTGAAGGCCTTCCTGGGCTCTTCCACTGGTTCGCTGCTGCTTGCCGAGGAGGAAACGATTCTGGCGGCGTTACGGGGGGGTCGCCGCCGGATGACCGTGCATTCGGAGGACGAAGTGCGCCTCACAGAGAGAAGGTCTCTGGCGCAGACCGGCGAGCCTCGCACTCATCCGATCTGGCGCGACGCTGAAACGGCGCGACGATCGACGGAGCGCGTTCTGGGGTTTGCACGCTTGGCTGGCCGACGGCTGCATGTGTTGCATGTAACGACGGCCGACGAGTTGCCGCTTCTCGCAAACGCGCGCGAGATTGCCACCGTCGAAACCACACCGCAGCATCTTACGCTTGCAGCACCGGGATGTTACGAGGAGCTGGGAACCCTTGCACAGATGAATCCGCCGATCCGCGATGCTTCACACCGCGATGCGTTATGGCAGGCTGTGCGCCAGGGGTTGATAGATGTCATCGGCTCGGATCACGCTCCCCACACTCGCGCAGAGAAAGAAAAAACATACCCAGAGTCACCGTCCGGCATGCCCGGCGTGCAGACGCTTGTAACCATCCTTCTCGACCACGTGAACGCAGGCCGCATGTCGCTCATGCGCCTCGTCGATCTCACCAGTTGGGGCGCGGCGCGCGTCTTCGGCATCGCCGGCAAAGGCCGAATTGCGCAGGGCTACGACGCAGATTTTACGATCGTCGATCTCAAGGCGAAACGCCGAGTGGAAAACAGCTGGATTGCTTCCAAGAGCGGGTGGACGCCATTCGAGGGGATGGAGACGACGGGTTGGCCACTCGCCACCATCATTCGCGGAAAGATCGTAGTGCGCGACGGGGTGCTCCTGGCAGAAGGAGCCGGTGTTCCCGTGCGTTTCCTGGAAACACTTGCTTCTAGTGGAGGGTGATTTCCTTTCCCACATGACGGATCTCCGCAGGTGAAATCAGGCCGCGCGCGGCGAGCCGGACCGAATGGAGTCTTCCATCGAGATTTTCGCGCCAGAAGTCCAGAAAGCGATTGAGAATCGGGAATTTGGGGGCCAGATCGAATTCCTGCCAGATGTAGGTCTGAAGGACGGCGGGGTGGTCTGGCATGTGGTACAAAATCTCGGCCGTGGTCAGCCGATAGCCTTTCAGCGTCATCTCGGTAATGTGCATTTGTCCCTTCCTTCGGCGGGCCTCTCCAAGGCCTTGGTTGACGTGGCAGCCGATTCTCGAAGGAAATGATTGACCTTTGGTTCCCTTTTTGTCGAGACGTTGCGAGGGGAACGCTGGCCGCTGGCCCGTGCCTTGACGCCATCCTCGAATTTCGTGCCTTAGTGTTTCGCGCATGACACAGGCTGCATCGTTTGAGCAGCACTCTCGCTTTGGAAGTGCCAATGAATGACAGCTTAAACGCCATCGCTACCAGGAGGGCGCCGGACGCGGGTGGCAGACGATGACCTACCTTGTACTCGTCGTTACCGGCCTGTTTATCGGTTTCATCGTTGCGGCACCGATCGGTCCGGTCAATCTTATATGCATTCGCCGCACACTGGCTTTCGGCGCGTTGCACGGCTTTGTTTCGGGACTCGGCGCAGCCGCTGGCGACGGCGTGTTTGCCGCAGTCATAGGATTTGGCCTGACGGCGATCAAGCAATGGATCGAGGGTTATTCCCAAGGGTTACAAATTGCAGGTGGCGCCCTGCTGCTGGGCTTCGGCATTCATACTTATCTAGCGGATCCCCTCCATGGGCGCGACGTTGGATGCGCAACAGAGCGCGCGTCTGGCAGCTCGTCGCTTGCGCGTGCCTTCGCCTCGACCTTTGCGATCTCACTCAGTAACCCGGCTACTCTATTCGCATTTGCCGCGCTCTTCACCGGGTTTGGCGGCATAGTAGCGAGCGCGGATGCAAGTGCGGCCCAGGCTGGTCTTGTTGTTGCGGGAGTTTTGGGTGGGTCGGCGCTATGGTGGCTGACGCTGGCGACGGTGGTCGGCTCGCTTCACGCACGCATTGACGCACGCGTGATGAAAATCATAACGCATGTTTCCGGCGTCGTCGTCATTATCTTCGGCCTTTGCATGCTTGCCCATGTACTTATGGGACGCCTCCGGTGACCTTCGACGAGTTGCGGGGCGAGTGGGCACGAAATCCGGCCTCTCTGCATTGACTTGAAGTCATTCCCTCCTATGATGCAGGTAACGTCGCGGTCCGCCGTGAGGCGCACCGTCGACGGCGATCAAACGATCCCCCGCGGGAGAGATTCGTCGAACCTGACGAGCGCCGAAGGAGCAACCACCCCGGAAACTCTCAGGCAAAAGGACCGCGTGGGGAGATGAGGCTCTGGAAAGCAGGATGGCTCAGTTGCCGTTCTCACCGAAGGGGTAAGCCGGGCGACCGGCGAAATCTCTCAGGTCCAATGACAGGGGGGGTGCGGGTTCGGGTTAGCCGGGCACGCCGTTCCAACCCCATTGCCGGACCGCCATGGCTGACACTTCCGACCACATTCTTCGCCGCACCCCGCTTTACGCGCTTCATATTGCACTTGGCGGCAAGATGGTTGGGTTTGCGGGCTACGAGTTGCCGGTACATTATCAAGCCGGAATTCTGAAGGAACATCTGCATACGCGGGCGAAGGCGGGCCTGTTCGATGTCTCGCATATGGGCCAGGCAACTCTCGCCGGGGATGACCCCGCCACTGCTCTTGAATCGCTCACTCCCGCCGATATCAAGGGTCTCAAGGATGGCCAGCAACGCTATGCGCTCCTACTGAATGAGCACGGGGGAATCAAAGACGATTTCATGGTTGCGCGGCTTCCCGGAGAGGCAGTGCTGCACGTCGTCGTGAACGGCGCAACAAAGGAAAGCGACTTCGCCTATATTTGCGAATCGTTGAAGCTGCAGGCCGATCTCCGGCGCCAACCGGACCGCGCTTTGCTGGCGCTGCAAGGACCTGCTGCCGAAGCCGTTCTGTCCCGCCACGCGCCTGACTCCATCGAGTTAAGCTTCATGAAGAGTAGGCGCATGGCTGTCGCCGGCGTGCCCGCAATTGTCAGCCGCTCTGGTTATACGGGCGAGGACGGTTTCGAAATTTCCATCGATTGTGCCGACGCCGAACCCTTGGCGCGCGTGCTCCTTCGGGAACCCGAGGTTCTTCCGATCGGTCTTGGGGCTCGCGATTCGCTCAGACTGGAAGCTGGCCTTTGCCTGTACGGGCATGATCTGAACGAGGATATCGACCCGGTCAGCGCCAATCTTGCCTGGTCCATAGGCAAGCAGCGCCAGATGGAGCGCGGTTTCCCGGGGGCCGACCGCATCATAACTCTCCTATCCGAAGGTTCACGCGAAAAGCGTGTGGGCATTCTTCCTGAAGGCCGGGCCCCGGCCCGGGAGGGCTCCCTTGTAGCGGACAAGTCCGGCCGTATCATCGGACGGGTGACAAGCGGCGGCTTCGGCCCAAGCGTCAACGCGCCCGTTGCAATGGGTTATGTCGAATCCGCCTTCGCGACCGAGGGGACCGAGGTCGACCTTTTCGTGCGCGGCAGACCGATTGCCGCGCGAGTGGCGCCGATGCCTTTCGCGCCGCACCGCTACAAGCGTTCAGGAACGGCCACCAAAAAAGGATCAAGCCAATGAGCGAGGTTCGCTACACCGACCAACATGAATGGGTTCGGGTCGACGGCGATGTAGCAACTGTCGGAATTACCAAATTTGCGGCAGGACAGCTCGGCGATGTCGTGTACGTCGAGTTGCCGGAGAGCGGACGCAAGGTAGCACGAGGTGGCGAAATTGCGGTTGTGGAAAGCGTCAAGGCCGCCAGCGAAGTTTATGCGCCAATCGGGGGAGAAGTCAGCGAATCCAATTCCTCGCTTGGCGACGACCCTTCCACGATCAACGCGGATCCTGAGGGCGAGGGGTGGTTCTTTAGAATTAAGGTCGGCGACCGATCCGAACTGGACAAGTTGATGTCTGAAGCCCAGTACGCGGAATTCGTCCGATCACTCTAGGTGGCATCTGATGCGTTACCTTCCGCTCACTCAAAACGACCGGCGCGCAATGCTGGCCGCAATCGGCGCGCCAGACATCGATAGCCTGTTTCGGGACGTTCCAAAGGAAGCGGTTGTTGGACGCTCGGACTTTGATCTCGCCGACCATAGCGGCGAACTCGAAGTGGAACGCATCCTCTCCCGGCTCGCTGGGAGGAACGTCGCGGCCGGGACCGTGCCATTTTTTTGTGGCGCCGGCGCGTATCGCCACCACATTCCGGCCGCGGTCGACCACCTCATTCAGCGTTCGGAGTTTTTGACCTCGTACACCCCCTATCAACCTGAAATTGCGCAGGGCACGCTGCAGTATCTCTACGAATTTCAGACTCAGGTCGCGCTGCTGACGGGGATGGAAGTGGCGAATGCGTCTTTGTATGACGGTTCTACCGCAACATCCGAAGCGGTACTGATGGCGCAGCGCCTGACGCACCGCCCCAAGGCCGTTCTCTCAGCCGGATTGCACCCGCACTATTCGGAGACAGTCGAGACGCTTGCTTCTCTGGCAGGCGTGGTGACGCGCGAGGCTCTGGGCCGCGATGAAGACATCACCCATTTGATTGACCGGGAAACCGCCTGCGTGGTCGTGCAAAACCCCGACGTGTTCGGGCTTATACGGGATCTCCGGCCCATTGCCGATGCAGCGCATGCGAAGGGCGCCCTGCTCGTTGCGGTCGTGACGGAGATCGTTTCGCTAGGCCTTTTGGAATCTCCGGGCGCTATGGGCGCCGACATCGTTGCGGCGGAAGGTCAGTCGCTGGGCAACGGCCTAAATTTTGGTGGGCCTTATGTCGGCCTGTTTGCAACCCGCGAGAGGTTCGTCCGGCAGATGCCTGGGCGTTTGGTTGGTGAAACCGTCGACGCAGAAGGCAGGCGTGGTTTTGTGCTCACGCTCTCGACCCGGGAACAGCACATCCGCCGGGAGAAAGCGACGAGCAACATCTGCACGAATTCCGGCCTGTGCTGTCTGGCCTTCACCATCCACCTTGCATTGCTTGGCGAGCAGGGCTTCGCCCGTCTGGCATGCGCCAATCACGCGCGTGCGTCGGCCCTCGTGGGGAAGCTGACCGCGATTCAGGGCGTTTCGATGGTTACTCCTTCATTCTTCAACGAATTTACTCTGAAGTTGCCGAGGCCAGCTGCGTCCGTCGTCGATGCGCTCGCTGCACGCAATATTCTGGGCGGCGTGCCGGCATCGCGCCTATTTCCGAACGAGCCGCAAGCGCGCGACCTCCTCATCATTGCCGCAACGGAGATGACAACCGAAGAAGATTGCGATGCGTTCTGCGTAGCACTTGGGGAGTGCCTGTCGTGACGATGAGTACAACTGGCCGTCCCACTTCAGCCGGCGCTCCGATCGCTCCATCGCGCCCGACTATCTCCGGTGATCGCGGGCTCGATCACGAGGAGCCACTTCTATTCGAACTTGGACGAGCCAACCTTTCCGGCGTTGACATAACACCAACGCAAGTATCGGACGAACGATTGTGCGGCCTGCGCCGCAGCGCGGAGATTGGTCTCCCCGGACTATCTGAGCCGGAGGTCGTCCGGCACTACGTGCGGCTCTCCCGCATGAACTATGCGATCGACGCGGGCCTTTATCCCCTTGGCTCCTGCACGATGAAGCACAATCCGCGCCTCAATGAGAAGGTGGCGCGGCTGCCCGGCTTTGCCGATCTCCATCCATTGCAGCCGCAGCAAACGGCGCAGGGTGCACTTGCGCTTATCGCTGAACTCATGCGTTGGCTCACGACGTTGACCGGCATGCCAGCCGTTGCGATGAGCCCGAAAGCTGGCGCGCATGGCGAATTGTGTGGCCTGCTTGCCATCCGCGCGGCGGTCGCTTCGCGCGGGGAGCATCGTCCACGGGTACTCGTTCCGTCTTCTGCCCACGGCACCAATCCGGCGACTGCCGCGCTCGCCGGTTTTTTGGTTGACGAGGTTCCCGCGAAGGACGATGGCCATGTGGATGCTGATGCGCTCGAGAGTATGCTTGGACCCGATGTCGCGGCGATAATGCTTACGAACCCGAACACGTGTGGTCTCTTTGAGCGTCGGGTCGTGAAAATTGCCGAAGCTGTGCACAAGGTCGGCGCTTATTTCTATTGCGACGGCGCCAATTTCAATGCGATTGCCGGGCGCGTGCGGCCCGGCGATCTGGGCATCGATGCGATGCACATCAACCTGCACAAGACATTCTCGACCCCGCATGGGGGAGGGGGACCGGGCGCCGGTCCCGTCGTGCTTTCCGCGGCGCTGGCGGCCTTCGCGCCGCTGCCCCTGCTTGTGCACGAGGGAGGTAAATTCCGTCTCCTCGAGCACAATGACCAAGTGACCGTTGATGCGAAGCCATTCGGAAGAATGTGCGCGTTCCATGGACAGATGGGCATGTTCGTGCGTGCGCTTGCCTACATGCTGAGCCATGGCGGCGATGGGATCCGTCAGGCATCGGAAGATGCCGTGCTGGCTGCGAATTACGTTTTAGCGTCGTTGCGAGACACGCTGAGCGCGCCGTTCGATGGGCCCTGCATGCACGAAGCACTGTTTGACGATTCGTTTCTCGGCGGGACGGGCATCACGACGCTCGATTTCGCCAAAGCGATGATCGACGAGGGTTATCATCCCATGACGATGTATTTTCCGCTCGTCGTACACGGCGCGATGCTGATCGAACCGACCGAATCAGAGTCGAAGGAAAGCCTGGACAGGTTCATTTACGTGATGCGGACGCTTGCGCAGGAAGCAAAATCTGGTCGTATCGAGCGCTTTGCCAGCGCGCCGCATCTAGCGCCTCGCCGTCGTCTGGATGAGACACGGGCCGCGCGCAAGCCCGTCTTGCGCTGGACCCCAAAGCGGGTGTCGGAGGCTGCGGAGTAATCGATTATGAACAGGGCCAATCCAGACGGGTTTGTCAGGAGCAGGTCTTCACGCGCAGTGAAACTGGTACCCTTGTTTGGCTGTCCGCGCACGCAGCGTCGAGTTGCGGTTGGGTCAGCCCTATCGCGCGGCTAAGATCCGCGCCCCTTATGCTGGTAATGGTGAGCTTGGCGCCGGAGAGATCGGCGCCGTCCAGCTTGGCGTGCGCCAGGTTGGCACCCGATAGGTCGGCGCCGCGGAACGAAGCTCCCTTAAAGTCCCCGTAGGACATGCACATCAGGACAAGTTTCGCGCCATCGAATACCGCGCCTTCCAGGTTGCCGTGCTTGATGCATTGGTTGGTCAAATCCGCATGTGCCAAAATGCAACGCGGACAATCGTGGTGACCCGCGCGGATGCTCGCGACGGCTGCAAGATCTGGTCCGGATTCCGCCATGGCCGCGCCGGCGGACACGAGCATCAGAAAGCACGCCAGAAAGGGAATCATTTGAAATTGATCCGGTTCGATACACGCGAGCCTTCTTGCCGCAAGGTGCGTGCCGCCGGCGACCGTATAGGGCAGCGGACGCAAGTGTACCGCTGTGCTTGTACGATTACGAGCACCCGCTCGTGCTACCGCAGGTGTCGCACTTCATGCACGTTCCATTTCGGACCAGCGTGAAGTTGCCGCAGGCGCCGCAAGCGTCGCCTTCATAACCCTTCATGCGCGCTTCAGCGGCCTGCCGTGTGCGTGCGGCGTATCCGCCCTTCGCTTGCGACTGCGCTACCAGTTTTTCCGCCGCAATGCCTCCCAGGTTTGCCCCTGCTGCCTCCATTACCGCAGCGCGCAGTTCACTCAGTGCCTCGATGACCGTATCAGATGTTTCGGCAAAGGTCCCTAACTGGCCGGCATTTTGCTCGCGGGAGTCCTGTTCTTGCAGATAGGCCGGTGCGGCCGTTGTGACAGTATTACCCCGCACGACAGCGAAAGACTTAAGCTGACCTCGCGTAAATCCGGTCGAAGCCACGCGTGACAGGGTCTGGGCCATCTCCTTGGGAACATCGCGTCTCCCTTCCACATCTGCGGCGTGACCGAGATCCTCATCGTGGATGGGCGGCACATGCGCCAAGTCGTTGCGGCCGAGATAGGAGACCGCCAATTCGCGGAAAATGTAGTCGAGCACGCTCGTCGAATTCTTTATCGAGTCGTTTCCGATGACGAGACCCGCCGGCTCGAAGCGTGTGAAGGTGAATGCTTCCACGAATTCCTCAAGTGGCACGCCGTATTGCAGCCCGATGGAAATGGCTATGGCGAAATTGTTCATCAGGCTGCGAAAGGCGGCGCCTTCCTTGTGCATGTCGATGAAAATTTCGCCGGCGCGCCCATCCTCGTACTCGCCAGTGCGCAGATAAACTTTGTGCCCGCCAACGACCGCCTTTTGCGTATAGCCCTTGCGGCGCTGCGGCAATCTTTCACGTTCGCGACTGACGACGCGTTCCACGATCCTCTCGACAACGCGCTCCGCGACCAAGGTTGTCCGTAGCGCCTGCGGCGCGGTCAGCACATCGACATCGTCTTCTCCGTCATCGATCGCCAGAATCTGGGACGCGAGCGGCTGTGACAGCTTGGAACCGTCGCGATAGAGCGCGTTGGCTTTCAGCGCCAGCTTCCAGGACAGCATGTAGGCTTCGCCGCAATCGCGCACACTCGCGGCGTTGGGCATATTGATGGTTTTGGAGATTGCCCCGGAAATGAATGGCTGGACCGCGGCCAGCATGCGGATATGGCTCTCGACCGAAAGTGCGCGCGTGCCGATGCGTCCGCAGGGATTGGCGCAGTCGAAGACCGCAAGATGCTCCGCCTTCAGATGTGGTGCGCCTTCCAGCGTCATCGTGCCGCAGACGTGGAGGTTGGCGGCCTCGATCTCCGGCTTGGAATAACCAAGCGTCTTCAGCATGTCGAATTCCGGCGCGTCAAGCTGAATGTCGGTGAACTTGAGCGATTCTGTGCAGAAACGGTGGCCGAGTGTCCATTTGTTGAAAACGAAACGGACATCGAACGCCGCCTCCAAAGCGGCCTCGACCGCAGAGATTGCTTCTTCGCTGAATCCCTTGGACCGCAATGATTGGTGCGTAACGCCTTCAGCGAGGCTCCTGAGAGTACCGGTTCCAACAGCGTAGGCGACGATATCGTCGATCTCCTGCTGCCCGTAACCAAGTGCTGCGAGCGCCTCCGGCACACAGCGGTTGATGATCTTGAAATAACCTCCGCCCGCCAATTTCTTGAACTTGACCAGCGCAAAATCAGGTTCGATGCCGGTGGTGTCGCAATCCATCACCAGCCCAATCGTCCCCGTGGGCGCCATGACTGTCGCCTGAGCGTTGCGAAATCCGAATTCCTCTCCGAATGAAAGCGCGTCGTTCCAGCAGCGCTTTGCAGCCAACGCAAGAGGTTCATCATTCAATGCTTCAATGTCTAATGGAACGGGCACCGTGGAGAGGGCCTCGTAGCCCTCGGTTGCCCCGTGCGCGGCGCGCCGGTGGTTGCGGATTACGCGCAACATGGTTTCCGCGTTCGGGCCGTACTCCGGAAATGGTCCGAGTTCGCCTGCGAGTTCTGACGAAGTGGCATAGGACACACCCGTCATCACTGCAGCGATCGCGCCGGCAATGGCCCGCCCTTCGCGGCTATCATACGAAATGCCTGCCGACATCAGATACCCGCCAATGTTGGCAAAACCGAGTCCCAGCGTGCGGTAGTCGAAGGAACGTTGCGCAATTTCCCGTGACGGGAATTGCGCCATCATCACGGAAATCTCCAGCACCAACGTCCAGAGTTTCACCGCATGCTCAAAAGCCGCAACGTCGAACGACCCGTTGGCTCCGCTGGCTTGTCGAAAAGCCATGAGGTTGAGCGAAGCCAGATTGCAGGCGGTGTCGTCCAGGAACATGTATTCCGAGCACGGATTCGAGGCGCGAATTGCACCTCCGGCGGGACATGTGTGCCAATCATTGATAGTGGTGTGGAACTGGATGCCCGGGTCCGCGCACGCCCACGCAGCATAGGTGATCTTGTTCCACAGTCCGCGGGCAGGCATTTCCCGCGCAATACCGCCGTTCCGATAGGTAAGGCGCCAGTCTTCGTCCTCTTCAACCGCGTGCAGAAATGCGTCGGTCACTCGAACGGTGTTGTTGGAGTTCTGTCCCGACACGGAGAGGTAAGCTTCCGAATCCCAATCCGTATCGTAGGTCGGAATTTTGAAATCTGATTCGGCAAAACCCTGGCGGGCAAATGCGATCGCACGATCGATATAATTGTCTGGGATCTTGGCGTTATGCGCGAACCTCACTTCTCTGCGGAGCGCCGGATTCTTACCGGGATCGAAACAGTCATCGCCCGATCCTTCGCAATTTATGCAAGCCCGCATGACGGCCCTGAGATGCTTTTCGGCGAGTTTTGAGCCCGCTACCAGCGCGGCAACTTTTTGTTCTTCCACGACTTTCCAGTCGATGAATTGTTCGATATCAGGATGATCGACATCCACAATGACCATCTTGGCCGCGCGACGCGTCGTACCGCCGGACTTGATTGCTCCGGCTGCGCGGTCGCCGATCTTAAGAAAACTCATCAGGCCCGATGATTTTCCTCCTCCTGAGAGTTTTTCGTTTTCGCCCCTGAGGCTCGAGAAATTGGTCCCGGTTCCCGAACCGTATTTGAAAAGGCGTGCCTCACGGGTCCAGAGATCCATGATGCCGCCTTCATTGACGAGATCGTCAGAAACGCTCTGAATGAAGCAGGCGTGGGGCTGCGGATGCTCGTAGGCGGAACTCGATTTCACGAGCCGTCGCGAGGCGTGATCCACGTAGTAATGACCTTGGCTGGGTCCATCAATGCCGTAGGCCCAGTGGAGACCGGTGTTGAACCATTGGGGGCTGTTCGGTGCCGCTTTTTGGGTCGCAAGCATGTGGCACAATTCGTCGTGAAAGGTTGCGGCATCCTCTTCTGCGTCAAAATAGCCGCCCTTCCATCCCCAATATGTCCAGGCGCCGGCCATGCGATGAAACACCTGTTTTGCGGAGGTCTCGCCTGTGCGTTCTTCGCCGTCGGCGACGTGTCGCCATAGAAATTCCGCAACGCCTTCCTCCGCGATGGCTTTGAGACGGGTGGGCACCCCCTCCTTTCGAAAATATTTTTGCGCAAGCACGTCGCAAGCGACTTGGCTCCATCGAACTGGCACTTCGATATCCAGCTGGCGGAACACCACCGATCCGTCGGGGTTGCGGATCTCGCTCGTGGCGGCACGAAAGGCGATGCCCTCGAACGGTGAATGGTCCTTGATGGTGAAGCGGCGATGAATGCGCATTTGGCCCCCGACTGATCGCTTTCTTCACGCTGTCACTCGCCGACAGCCCCTGTCGTTGACAGAGTCGGCTTGGCTAGGCCAACCGATTACCGCCAAATATCGAAGGTTCGTCCAGATATTGTGCCGAGGTAAACAACGAACCCCAAGTATGGGCACGGGTGGGATTGGGAATCAAGCGGGAAGTTGTGAATCTTCTGATCGACTGCAATCGGACTCAGCCTTGGACCGGAGTGGAATCGAGGGGACGTTCTTGCCTCACACCGGGGATGGCCCGACCCCAGAAATTAAGAAAAATCGGAGCCCGAGCCCCCCAACACCGGTGAAAAGACCAGAACCTTCGACTTCAAGCCGACACGTTGCCGCCTTGGCGCGCCGCCCCGCCTGCTTCTATAGTGATTCCTGGCTCTGACTGCGGTGAATCGTGTGTCCTGGTTGCGGATGATTTTCGTCTGGTGGCGCGGCGGGACCGCCGGAACGCTATTGTCGACCTGGTTGTGGGGTCACTTGGTCGGAAAGGACCATTTTGGCAACCGCTATTTCCAGAACAGGGCAGGCGCGCGGCGCTGGGTGGTTTACAACGGAACTGTAGAAGCATCGAGGGTTCCTCCGGAATGGCACGGGTGGCTACACCACACGTTTCGCGATCCGCCGTCAGTCGTACCGCCGCGGTTAAGGAGCTGGGAGAAGGAGCACGTGCCTAGTATGACCGGTACCGAATGGGCATACCGTCCCGCCGGCAGTCTTGCGGCGAGCGGCGAACATTCGCCATCCGCCGAGGCATACCAGGCATGGAAACCGGACTAAAGTGCCCGTGGATTTTCCAAGTCATGCAGAATAACACTTTTGAGACGTTGATGGGGGCTATCGTCGTGTGCGTGGCCGCCGGTTTTCTCTATTTTGCGTATTCCTCGACAAGCATCGGATCTCTGGGCGGCTATGATTTGAAAGCGCGCTTTGCCAGTGCGGATGGGATAGCTACAGGCACTGACGTGCGCCTCCACGGAATCAAAATTGGAAGGGTGTCTTCGTTGGAACTTGATCAAAAATCCTATGCCGCAATCGTAGAGATATCCCTGCGCAGCGACATAAAAATTCCCGACGATTCATCGATCAAGATCACGTCAGCCGGCATTATGGGCAGTTCCTACCTTGCGATTCAGCCCGGAGGCAGCGAGAAAATGCTCCCTCAAGGCGGAGAGATCACCAATACCCAGGGCTCGATTGATCTGATGGGACTGATCGGACGTGCGATTTATGGCAATTCCGGAAGCAAATAAATGAGGAAATCCCTTTCGGGCGTGGGAGGAATTGGTTTCGCAACGGCAATTGCGTTTCCCGCATCGGCACCAGGACAGACGATAATCAACGATGTGCACCAACAGAAGCCATTTACGATCGGAAATGCTGTGCCCGGCAAGGACGGCATAAAGCGTGCAGCCATTCTGCGAGGGCTGGACAAGATTACGGGCAGGCCCAGTAATATATTCGCACCGATAGGTGTGCCGATAAGTTTCGCTTCGCTGACGATCACTGCGCGCTACTGCTATTCCACACCGCCCAGCGAGCCTCCGGAAACAACCGCCTTTGTCGAAATTCAGGATCGCCGTCCAAATCAGCTCGCCCGTAAGGTGTTTTCCGGCTGGATGCTCGCGTCCAGCCCCTCGCTCAACGGGTTGCAACATCCGCTCTACGACGTTTGGGTGATCAGTTGTAAGACAAACCAGCCGGGCCAGATTGCCCCCGTCGTTGCTTCCACCGCTCCGGTGAAAGCGACTTCGCCGGATGCCGGCGCGAAAGAAGGAGTACCGGAGCTGCCGGAGGGATCGGGACAGTAAGCATCGCCGCAGCAGAAATCGGCGTGCTTGGCGATAGCGTCGGTGAGCCAGGCGAGATAGGCGCGGCGCGAGATAACCTTTGCGCCGAAGCGCTTCAGGTGGTCGGTCAGAAATTGTATATCGAGCAGCATGAAGCGCCCCAGTTTCAATCTCGCGATCAGATGAACGAGAGCCACTTTGCTTGCGTCGCGTTCGCGCGAAAACATGCTTTCACCGAAGAAAACCGCCCCCAATTTCACGCCATACAGGCCGCCCAGAAGATTATTTCCGCGCCAACACTCGACGCTATGAGCGTTTCCAAGGCGATGAAGCGCGCAGTACAGTGCGACGATTTCTTCGTTGATCCAGCTTTCCGTGCGACCGGGCGCCGACGCAGCGCAAGCTCTGATCACATCGTCGAATGCGGTGTCGATGCGCACCGCAAAACGGTCGCTGCGTACGGTGCGTGCAAGACGTCTCGAAATCCGGAACCCGTCGAGGGGAATTACGGCACGCTGTTCAGGGGAGACAAAATAAAGATCGGTGTCGTCCCGGCTTTGCGCCATCGGGAAGACGCCTTCGGCGTAAGCTTCGAGGAGCAGATCGGGAGTAAGCCCTGGCCGTCCATTCATTTCGGGAACGACTCACGCGCCGTGGGCGGCGAGATAGTGCTCGAGCCAGTGAATATGGTAATCCCCATTCAGAAGGTCGGGCTCCCGCACCAGCTGCCGAAATAGCGGAATCGTGGTGTCAATACCCGCAACAACGATCTCATCGAGCGCCCGCCGCAAGCGCATAAGACATTCGTTTCGATTCCTTCCATGGACGATCAGCTTGCCGGCCAGACTGTCATAGTAGGGCGGTACACGGTATCCCGTATACATTGCCGAATCGAAACGAACACCCAGGCCACCGGGCGCGTGAAACTGAGTGATAGTCCCCGGCGAGGGCTGAAACGTAAACGGATTCTCTGCGTTTATGCGGCACTCAATGGCGTGGCCCGAGAACAGGATCTCCTCCTGGCAAAGTTCGATAGGGCTTTCTGCGGCAATCCGGATTTGTTCGCGCACGATGTCCAGCCCGGTAATGGCTTCGGTCACGGGGTGTTCGACCTGCAAGCGCGTGTTCATTTCGATGAAATAAAACTCTCCGTCCTCGTAGAGAAACTCGACAGTGCCCGCGCCCAGGTAGCCAAGCTTCGTGAGGGCGCCCGTGACTACGCCGCCAATATGTTCGCGCTGGGTAGCGTTAAGAGCCGGCGAGAGAGCTTCCTCCCAAAGCTTTTGATGGCGGCGCTGCAACGAGCAATCCCGCTCGCCAAGGTGCAGCACCTTTCCAAACGAATCAGCAAGTACCTGGACCTCAACGTGCCGCGGTCTGTCGAGATATTTCTCTATGTAGACGGCGTCATCCGCAAAAGCAGTCTTCGCCTCGGCGCGCGCAGTGGTGAGGGCAAGAGATAGTTCTTCCGCCCTTCGGGCGACCTTCATGCCCCGGCCTCCTCCTCCCGCTGCAGCCTTGACGAGTACAGGGTATCCGATGCGCGTTGCGATTTCTGCGGCGTCTCTGTCGCTACCTACCGCCCCATCCGAACCGGGGACCGTGGGAATCCCAAGCGTTGCCACTGCCTGCTTGGCGGCAATCTTGTCGCCCATAAGTCTGATGTGATCGGGCCGCGGGCCGATAAAGGTCATCCCGTGTTCGGCAACGATTTCCGCGAAGCGCGCATTTTCCGACAGAAAACCATAGCCGGGATGGACCGCTTCCGCACCCGTAATTTCGCACGCGGCGATAATCTGAGGGATACTGAGGTAACTTTGAGCGGCCGGAGGTGGACCAACACACACGCTCTCATCGGCCAGACGCACATGCATTGCGTCTGCATCCGCTGTGGAGTGGATGGCAACCGTCGCGATGCCCATTTCCTTGCAGGCCCGATTGATCCTGAGCGCGATTTCGCCACGATTGGCTATGAGGATCTTGTCAAACATCAATGGATGGCCACGAAAACGCGCGTATGTTCTGAGGTATTGGATCAGGAAAGAACAATGAGGGCCTGCCCGAATTCGACGGGTTGTGCATCGCCGACACAGATTTCCCGTACGACGCCGGCGCGTGGTGATACGATCGGATTCATCGTCTTCATGGCCTCGACGACCAGCAGCGTTGCGCCTTCGCGCACAGAATCTCCTATCTTCACGAACGCGGGCCTGCCGGGTTCTGATGCAACATACACCGTGCCGACCATCGGCGACGTGATCGTCGTGCTGTTTTCATGATCTGGAGCAGGCGCATCCGATACCATTTGTCGGGGAAACCCCGCCGGTCCGGACACCGCGGGCACAGATACCGCAGTCGACACGGGTTCGGATGCGCTCTGTCTCGCGACACGAATGCGGCGCCCGCCCTGTTCAATCTCGATTTCCGTCAGTCCGGTCTCTCGCAGCAGACCGGCGAGTTCGCGTATGGCTGCTCCGTCCACGGAAAGCGGCACATTTCCTTTGCCTGCATTCGCGAATTTAGCGCCCAGTTCTTTGACGTCTTTGATGCTCATGCCCGCCCTGCCTTGACCAAGCTCGCCAGCGCGTCCACCGCAAGGAGATAGCCTGTGGCGCCGAATCCGCATATTACCCCGCTGGCCGCTTCGCTAATATAGGAATGCTGGCGAAAGCCTTCGCGAAGATAGGGATTGGAGAGGTGGACCTCGACTAGGGGCCGGTCCAGTGCCCGACAGGCGTCAAGCAGCGCGATCGATGTGTGACTGTAGCCCCCGGCGTTGAGCACGACACCCAATGCGTCCTTCTGTGCTTCCTGAATCCAACCGATGAGCTCTCCCTCGTGATTGCTCTGCTTGAAAACGACGCTCCAACCAATCGCGCGCGCCCGCGCCGTTACGGCGCGCCGAATGTCTTTCAATGTGGCGTGGCCATATATTTCGGGCTCACGGCTTCCAAGAAGATTGAGATTTGGGCCGTTGAGCACATATATCGCTTGGGAACCATTGGGGCGTGAATGGGCTGGGGCCACGAAACCTCCGGCGAGAGCGCAATCGAGTTTATACCGGTCCCCCGAGGGACGGAAACCTTTAGAGGAAAAAAGCCATGCCCGTCACCTTAAGAATCAACGGCGAGGAACGCAGCGTGGATGGTCCCCTCAGCGTTGGCCAATTGTTGGCCAGCCTGGGGCTGGATCCCGCGAAAATTGCCGTTGAGCTTAACCTCGAGATCGTTCCGCGCTCGAACCATGCGCGTGTTACGGTGCAGGAGGGCGACAGGCTTGAGATCGTGCATTTCATCGGTGGTGGCAACGCGCCGCTTGATACCAGATCGCCGAACAAGCCGCTGGTTATAGCGGGTAGAAACTTCACGTCTCGCCTTATTGTCGGTACAGGCAAGTATAAGACCTACGCCGAAAATGCCGCTGCGGTCGAAGAGGCCGGAGCAGAAATCGTCACCGTTGCCGTACGGAGGGTGAATTTGACAGACCCGGGTGCCCCCCGACTCGTCGACTTCATCGACCCCAAGAAGGTCACTTATCTACCCAACACCGCGGGCTGCTTCACCGGCAAAGATGCGGTGCGCACTCTGCGACTTGCACGGGAAGCCGGCGGCTGGACGCTCGTTAAGCTTGAGGTACTAGGATCTCAAAAGACCCTGTACCCCGACATGATTGAAACGCTCCGTGCGACGGAATTGCTCATCCGTGACGGCTTTCAAGTGATGGTTTATTGCAACGATGACCCGCTGATGGCGAAGCGGTTGGAGAGTCTGGGCGCTGCGGCCATCATGCCGCTCGCTGCGCCGATCGGATCGGGGCTCGGCGTGCAGAATGCGATCAATATTCGCATGATCGTGGAGCAGGCAGAAGTCCCTGTGATTGTGGATGCGGGTGTCGGAACCGCGTCGGATGCCGCGGTGGCAATGGAACTAGGATGCGATGCGGTGTTGATGAACACCGCAATTGCCGAGGCAAAAAATCCGCTCCTCATGGCGCGCGCGATGCGTCACGCAGTGGAAGCGGGCCGGCTGGCCTTTCTCGCCGGTCGCATGGCGAAGAAATACTATGCCGACCCGTCGAGCCCGCTTGGGGGATTGATTTAACAATTACCCCTTCGCCATTTCGGCGAAGAGCTCGTCCCTCATCGCACCCTCACGGATCTTTCCGTCGACGATAAAGGCTGGCGTGCCGTCGATGTCAGCCGCCTGCGCCAGCGTGCGCGCTGCGGCAAGTATCCGATCCACGCCGGCTGACGCCATATCCGCCTTCAGCCGGGTAACGTCCAGCCCGGTCTTCTGTGCCACGGAGTAGACTGTGTTCTCGTCGACGGTCCCTTCCTGGCTCATGAGGGCGAAATGGAACGCGACATATTTCTGTGGTTGCCGGCGGGCTGCCACAGCTGCGCGCGCCGCCACGGTAGAAAGGCGTCCCTTAATGGGAAATTCGATGAAGGCGAACCTTGCGTTCCGATGCGCATCATAAAATCTTTTCGTCGCCGGCAAAGATGCCCGGCAATAAGGACAATTGTAGTCGAAGAACTCCACCACAGTAGTTCGTGCATTCGCGGGGCCGGTCACAAAAGCAACACGCGGATCGAAAAAAGCCTTGATGCCTAACTTATCAACAGCAACTTGACGTGCATTGTCCTGCTCGGCGTCTTGTTGTTCCTGAAGCTTGTTTGACATCTCGACGAGCACACCGGGGTTCGCAATGAGATAGGCATGTACAGCTTGGGCGTCAGGGGCAGCAAAGGGAAGGACGCCCAAAGCGCGCGCGCCAAAAGCGAGCGACAGCGTGATGACTGCGCCTGCGCAGCCGCCAATCGCGGCAGATTTCCAAGAATCTTTCATGTGAATATTCAGCCTAATGGTGTTTTTCCGCCTCTGGGCCGGCGACAGCCATGATGTCGCTTGCGCGCTGCCAGTCCGGCGTACCCTGGGCCAGTTTCTTTTGCGCAAGCATGGCGAAATGCGCCGCTGCCGGCATCGCGCCCGCATTGTAGTAGCGTTCCGCCGTCGAGAGATTTGCCATAGGTTCATTTCCCAACTCGCTGTAGGCTTGGGCCGCCTCGAACCATGCAAACGTGTTGTCATTCTCCTGCCGCAGGGCAATCTTGAGATTGTCAAGAGCGGGCTTGGCAAGCAAAGTTTTTTCGGTTGCGAGTTGCGCCGCGGCGAGACTAACACGCAGAAGGGGAGCATCCGGGAGCAGTTCTACGGATTTTTGGTAGGGGGGAACACCGCTCTCAGGCCGGCTCATGTCCACAAAAATTTGTCCCATAAGCTCCCAGAAAAAGGGATTTCGGGGCTCTATTTTTACCAATTGATCGCATTCCGCGAGCGCTTTCTGCAACTCGGGCTCGCGAAAATAGGCGACGGCGCGCGCATAGTGCGCTTCTTCGCTCATGTCAGATGCGGGGAAATGCGACAAAACCAAATCTACCGGATCTAGGAAGCCGGCGAGCTTCGCCTGGAGCATGCGAAACGCGTGTGCCGCTTCCGGACTGTCTTTTACGTCTTTGTAGGGCGACGCCTCTACAAGGCGCTGCAGGAGATCGATTCTGTCGCGCGAGGCGGGATGGTCCATTACCATCGGGTCTACTTTGTAGGCCGACATCGCTTCCTCGTCGGCAAGCCGCTCAAAGACGTCCAGCATTCCTTGACCGGATTGATGGGTTTGACGGAGAAATCTCTGGCCCATCTGGTCTGCTGTCGCCTCTTGTACCCGACTGAATTGCATGAACTGCGCCTGAGACGCAGTCATGCCGAGTCCAATTAGGGCCATACCTCCTTCTCCCGCGCCCGCAATCATGGCGGCGACCCCCGCAGCTACTCCGATAAGCATGGGAACCATCGCCTTTGAGATGGCCGAGGTATCGCGTATGAGGTGACCGCCGGCGATATGGCCAGTTTCGTGCGCGAGTACCCCAATCACTTCATTGGGGGAATGAAGTTGTTGCAACAAGCCAGTGTTTACAAAGATGTTTTGTCCTTCTGCGGCAAAGGCGTTGATAGCAGGATCCTGGACAATGTACATTTTGACGGCCAGGGGATCGAGGCCAGCCGCGACGAGAATCGGATCCTCGTAGGACTTCAGCAGGCGTTCAGCCTCGGTATCCCGTACCAATTGCAGCGCTTGCGCGACCGCGGGCTGGGCCGCGATGCAAAATGCGCTGATGGCACACAGGACAATCCCAGCGCCATGGCGAATTTTCCGGACGATGGGGCCTGAGGGGTCGATTGAATTGTTGCAAATCGTCAAGTCTTGAATTCTCCTTTCGCCTTCCGCTTCCCATGACCGGACGGTATGTAGGCTCCGGTTGCCCGTCAACGGGCCTTGCAGCTGGCAGTGCCCTCAGAATATCGGAATGTTGCATGCACAATTTACACTTTGTCGCCGGTGTGACTGCGCTCGCAATGCTTTCCGGATGTTCGCTTCTTAGCCAGACCGGAAAAACGGTAATGGGCGGCGGACTGGTGGTCGGCGACGAGCCCAATGCGGTAGAGGCGGGAGTTGCAGCGTTGGCGCATGGCGGTAACGCTGTTGATGCCGTTACAGCAACCTATTTCGCGCTTTCTGTCGCATATCCTGTCGCAGGGGGCCTCGGTGGCGGCGGATTGTGCATCGTCCACGATTCTGTGCTAGGAAAAACCGAGGCGTTCGATTTTCTCGCGCGAGAGGCCCGCCGCGGAGGCGAGTACGCGGTGCCGGGCAATGTCAGTGGATTTTCGCTGATTCAGGGCGCCTTCGGCCGATTGCCTTGGCAGCGGCTGATTTCTCCGGCCGAGGGTTCGGCGGCGGCGGGATTTGCCATTTCCCAGGCGCTCGCAATGCGGCTGACAGAAAGCCAGGACGTCATCCGACTCGATGCTGGGCTTGCATCAGAGTTTTTGGACGAGTCGGGTCAGGTCAAGCCGGCCGGTACGATTGTCACTGCACCGGCTCTTGCACAGACTCTCTCAGCAATCCGCAGCAATGGAATTTCAGGCTTCTATCGAGGCTCCATTGCAGACAACATCGTTGCATATTCCAGCACCGAAGGGGGGGCGATCACCACGGACGAGCTTGCTTCGTACAGACCGCGGCGTGAAGGACCGACGCAGACCCACGTGGGAGACCAAACGGTTTATCTGCCTCCCGCTGGGACCGGCGCGGGAAAATTCGCCGCCACGCTGCTCTCGTATCTTGTGGATACTGAAGGACACCCCTCCGCCGAAAAAAAACTTGCTGCTGCCACCGCATCCGCGACAAAAGAGGCGCTCGACGCCTATGGAATCCGATCGCTTCCCCGCGATCTGGGCGCAACCGGATTCGCCGCTGCGGATCGAGAGGGACAAGCTGCTGCCTGCGCCGTTACGATGAATGGGCCGTTTGGTTCTGGTCGTACGGCCGGCACCACCGGCGTTACCTTGGCGCGTGCGCCTGGCGATGCGAAAGTGGGACTAGCGGCCGCTTTCCTGACTCCCGTCGTTGCCATTTCAGCAGGAGCGGTTTCGCTTTCGGGAGCCGGCGCCGGGGGACCAAATGGCACTGCTGGTATCGCGCTCGCGTTGCTCAAGCTTGCGCGGGGGCAAGACGTAACCCATCCGGGCACGCAGGCCTCTACCGGAATCGCGCCATATGATACAGTGAATGTGATCGGTTGCCAGAATGACATCTGCACGGCCCTTCCCGACCCCGGCGCGTATGGCTTGGGAGCGGCCGCTGGATCGTAGCAACACTAATCCTTAGAGCGGAACGGTCGCTGCCACCATCCCTTGCGCGGCGGCTCGGCTGGAGCCCCGGGGCGTACCTCAGCCGATTGCTCGTTGTCGGTAATGGCACGGACCGATCTTTCAGCTTTACCAACTGACTGCGAGGGTTCCGCGCGACCGGAGGGTGAATTTGGTGGATTCGCGAGAACCGGTGACGCTTCATCAGAGGATAGAGACCATACCGGGTCCGATGAGGAATTTGGAACAAAGACGGGAACCGAGATTTGCGGGACAGCCGCCGCGCCGGCATCATGAGAATTCCGCGCTGCGTCGTCGGACGACGATAACACCGTGGGCGAAGTGACATCAGCGCCTGGCGGCAACCCGCCCGACGTGGCAATCGCGCCGTTCTCGCGGGAACCGCGGCGGCCGCGCCGTCTTCTTCTGCGCTTACGACCTTGAGTAGCGCTGATGGTTGGGTCCGCAGAAGGTGGGTTGCTCGACGGCGCGACAAGGGGCGGTATTCTTAGTTCATCGCCGCTGTCACGGGGGGGGGCGTCGGAAACGGTAGGGGTAGATTCTTGCGCAACGGAAACGGGTGCGCGGTCGCGTCCCCGTCTGCGCCGCCGCCTGCGTTTGCTGGGGACCGTCGATCCCCCCTCCTCACTTTCCGAGCGAGGCGGCACTTCCACCTCCGGGGTATCGTCAGTTATCTCTGTCACATCGGTAACGAGCGCAGCCTGTATTGGCATGGCGCGGTCATCAACAGTGCGATGTTTTCCGAGATCCTCTGGCGCGCGCTGTCCGATCCGTTCGATTTCAAACGCTCCGGCCACTTCCCCGTCTTTGGCATTGAACTGAATCAAAAGATCGTACTCCGATTCAATATGCGCGATTTCCTTCCGCTTCTGATTGAGTGCGTAAATCACCACCTCCGTCGCCGCGTGCACGCCCAATATTGCGGCACGCTGTTTTTGAGCTTCCTCTTCCAAATTGCGCAGAAGGCGCAGCGCGGTGGATTCGACAGAACGAACAATTCCCTGACCGCCGCAATGAGGGCACGGAACTGTCGAACCTGCCACCACTCCCGCACGTAGGCGCTGGCGTGACATCTCGAGTAGGCCAAACTGGCTGATTTTGCCGATTTGAACGCGAGCCCGGTCATTTTTCACACTGTCGCGCAGACGTTTTTCCACGTTGCGGTCGTTACGAGGGTCTTCCATGTCGATGAAATCGATGACAATCAATCCCGCCAAGTCTCTCAGGCGCAACTGCCGGGCAACTTCGTCCGCCGCTTCAAGGTTTGTTTTGTAGGCCGTGTCCTCGATGGAATGCTCACGCGTAGCCCGCCCCGAATTTACATCTATGGACACCAACGCTTCCGTCTGGTTGATGACAAGGTAACCGCCCGATTTCAAAGTGACGGTGGGGGTGAACATTGCATCGAGTTGCGATTCGATCTGGTAACTCTGGAAGAGCGGGATGGGCTCCTTATAAGGTTTCACATTCTTCGCATGGCTGGGCATGAGCATGCGCATGAAATCTTTGGCGTTGCGATATCCGTCATCACCTTCGACAACAATCTCGGAGACATCCTTGTTATAGAGATCCCGAATTGCACGCTTGATAAGGTCGCCTTCTTCATAGACACAAGCCGGTGCATTTGACTTCAGCGTCAGGTCGCGGATGGTATCCCACATGCGCAACAGATACTCATAATCGCGTTTGATCTCCGCTTTCGTGCGGTTCTCGCCCGCCGTGCGAATAATGAGCCCCATGCCTTCTGGCAACTCAAGTGACTGAGCCGCGGACTTCAGCCTGTTTCGATCCGTAGCACTGGTTATTTTTCTCGAAATGCCTCCTCCGCGTGGCGTGTTGGGCATCAGAACACAGTAACGGCCGGCCAACGAAAGATACGTTGTCAGCGCAGCGCCTTTATTGCCACGTTCCTCCTTGACGACCTGTACGAGAATCACCTGTCGGCGTTTGACCACTTCTTGGATTTTGTAATGGCGCTTGCGCGCCCAGCGGTTAGGCGGTTTGATCGCCTGCAGCTTGCTTTGATGTGGCGTATCTGGCGCAGCTGAGGTCCGGACTGGTTCCGGTGCGCCGGCCTTGTCGGACATACCTACCGGATTGTCGGACGGCGCAATTGCACCGCTCTGGCTGGAGTCCACGACCGGAAGCGCTGCCGTTTCCTGCGACGTTTCTCCTAAACTGTCGGCTTCGCTTTGGGAAGGCGCCGATATGTCCTCGTGCTGGGATTCGTCCTGGGAAAAATAGTCCCCCTGTTGCATGTCCTGCGAGAGTGCCGCCGCGTTCGCAGCAGACTCCTGCGCGGGCACGCTCGTAGTCTCCACAGCTTCGATGTCATCGTCCGCGTGGCTTCGTGCTTCCGCCTCCTGCTCAGCAAGAAGCGCGATACGATCGGCAATCGGAATTTGATAGTAGTCCGGGTGGATTTCCGCGAAAGCGAGAAATCCTTGACGGTTGCCTCCATACTCCACGAAAGCTGCCTGGAGCGAAGGCTCGACGCGTGTTACCTTTGCTAGGTAGATATTTCCCTTCAGAGGCCGCTTTGCGGCCGCCTCGAAGTCAAATTCCTCGACCTTCTGCCCGTCTAGAACGACAACCCGGGTTTCCTCCGGGTGGCTTGCATCGATGATCATGCGTTTGGACATTCGAATCTCCGGGCGACAACATCGCGCGCGAGTCGCGGCGTCGCCGATCGGCAACGCGGGAGCTCAAGTGAAACGATGGTCGCATTGTTGGGTTGGTGCCCGCGTGCGCCCGCACGGACGGCCGCGCCGCAGGGCATATCAATCTCAAACGGGCTATATTCGTCATGCAATCCACTTCGCGATCGCGCAGACGCGCGAGCCTCGGGCCGGATCGCTTCCCATTTGGAGTCCCGCGGTTCCAGAAACTGCGGATTGCCCGCCTCGGTCCCTTCCGGGTCTATTCCCGGACGCGATTGGCGCTAAAGACGAATCCTTTTAAGTGTCGAGTCGAACTTCGGCAAGAGGATAATTGGGAATTCATTATTATTTCGAAAGATGCTAACGCCACCCAATGGGTCTAGGGGCGGTCGGACTTCGGCAAAGGGGCGCGGTTTTGTCAACAAAAGGGCTCCCACGCGTGATCGCAGGGCTGATTCTTTTCGGTTTCGGCATGGGCGATTCTGTCGAGGTCCTGGCTGGGCTCCAGAGCCTGAATCGCGCGGTACACCGGGTTGCTGAGGATTCAGCACGCGGCACTTCCCAGGCGGAGCCCGTCATCATGAGCGCGCGGATCGGTGAACACCCCGATCGAACCCGCTTCGTGGTGGAAATCTCCGATCCTGTGAGGATACGAGTCTTTACATTGGTGAATCCGAACCGGGTCGTAATCGACATGCCAGAGGTGCTCTGGCGACCTGGTGCCGCGGATCATCCCACCGGGCGGGGAGCCGTAAAGAGCTACCGCTACGGGCTATTCGGACCTGGAAATTCCCGCTTCGTGATCGATCTGGATCGGCCGGTTGCGGTGGAAGCACCGATGGTATTACCCCCGCGGGGGGGTACGGGCTACCGTATTGTCCTCGATCTTATCCCGGCCAGCCAGGAGAAGTTCGCCGAGACCGCGGGATGGCCCTCCGACCTGCGCGCCAAAGAGTCCGGCGACGAGCGAGGGAGAAATGATTCTGCATCCCAGAGGTCCAAAACCGCAAAAGCCGCCTCATCCACACCCGAAAAACAGGTGATTGTGCTGGATGCGGGTCATGGAGGAGTAGATTCCGGCACGAGGGGAGTCGATGGCAGCGTGGAAAAAACGCTCGTGCTCGAC
>Ga0182024_10004992_pt1 | contig 30075 bp, 24 predicted proteins | sample P32metaG_FD_120480 | JGI IMG/M metagenome (GOLD analysis project Ga0182024, IMG submission 120480) | Permafrost microbial communities from Stordalen Mire, Sweden - P3-2 metaG (Illumina Assembly) | ecosystem: Environmental > Terrestrial > Soil > Wetlands > Permafrost | place: Sweden: Stordalen...
TAGGAAAAATGTGAAGCTAGAATAGCTGGTGATCAGACTGGGGAAAATGCGAGGCCGCTCAGAAATCCGAGATTAAGCCGTTGATTTCCCAGTCGCCATAGCGGGTCGGGTCGAGGCCGCCGCGGCCGGAAAATTCCTCCGGCGCCTCGGCGGCCTGAGCCGCCGCTCGGGCACGCCGGGCTGCGGCTTCGGCGAGCGCGCGTTCGGCTGCCGGCGTCAGCGGCCGCTTGTCGGCCGGCGGGTCTGGCTCTGGAGCGTCGGTTGGCATGGCCAAAGACTTGGCGTAGCCCTGCAATTTCCACAAGTAGGCTGCCTGCAAGGAGGAATTTTCTTGGCTAAAAGCGCGCGAAAACCACGGTCTCGTGCCGGCCGCGGTGAAGACGTGCCGGGCCTCGCCGCGCGCCGCGTCGCCGCCGCTGTGCTCGATGGCGTGCTGCGCCGCCGCCGGGCGCTCGACGAACTGCTCGACTCGACGACCGAGCTCGCGACGCTGGAGGAGCGCGACCGCGCGCTCGCCCGGGCGCTGGTCGGCACCGTGCTGCGCCGGCTCGGCACGTTGCGCCATCTGCTGTGGCCGCTGCTCGAACGCGGCCTGCCGCCGCAGGCGCCGCGGGTCGAGACCGCGCTTCTTCTCGGCGCCGCGCAAATCTTGTTTCTCGACGTGCCCAACCATGCCGCGGTCGATCTTTCAGTGCGGCTGGCCCAGGCCGACCGCTACGCGGCGCGCTATGCCGGGGTCGTCAATGCAGTGTTGCGGCGTGTCGCGCGCGACGGCAAAGCCGCGCTCGCGACGCTCGACATGCCGGTGCTCGATACGCCCGATTGGCTGCTGGCCCGCTGGACCGCGAGCTATGGCGGCGAAACCGCGCACGCCATCGCCGCGGCGAACGGGCAGGAGCCGGCGCTCGACCTCACGGTGAAGAGCGACCCCGAAATCTGGGCCGCCAAGCTCGGCGGCCGCGTCCTTCCAACCGGGTCGGTACGCACCATCGCGCACGGCGCGATGACGGCGCTGCCCGGCTTTGCCGAAGGCGCCTGGTGGGTGCAGGACGCCGCGGCCGCGCTGCCGGCACACTTGCTCGGCGACGTTCGCGGCCACCGCGTCGCCGATCTCTGTGCCGCGCCCGGCGGCAAGACGGCGCAGCTCGCGGCCGCCGGCGCGCTCGTCACCGCCGTCGACCGCGCGCCGGCGCGCATGAAACGGCTTGGCGAAAATCTGGCGCGGCTGTCGCTTGCCACCGAGCTAGTCTGCGCCGACGCCACGGAGTGGGCGCCGGAGCAACACTTCGACGCCGTGCTGCTCGACGCGCCCTGCTCCTCGACCGGCACCATCCGCCGCCATCCCGACGTGCCGTGGCTCAAGAGCGAAGCCGACATCGCCAAGCTCGCCGGCCTGCAGCGCCGCCTGATCGACCGCGCCGCGACACTGCTCAAGCCCGGTGGCACGCTGGTCTATTGCACCTGCTCGCTGGAACCGGAGGAGAACGAGACCATCGTCGCCGATTTTCTGGCGCGCGAGCAGACCATGCGGCGCGCGCCGCTCGCCGCGGCGGACGTGTTCGGCTGCAGCGCGTTCATCAACAAACAAGGCGAACTGCGTACGCTGCCTTGCCAGCTGAGCGACGCCGATTCGCGGTTCTCCGGGCTCGACGGCTTCTATGCCGCGAGGCTGGTAAAAGGGTAGCGATATCAAATCGCTATGCGGCGGTTGGCCGTTCTGTCATCGTTTCGTTATGGTCGCCGCCGCGGCATGCCGTTGCATCGGTGGGCAAGAGAAATTTGATGAGAGGGGCGAACGGGCCGATGTCGCGCGTTTCCATCGCGAACCACGCGAAGCTGTCCTGGCTCCTGATTCGCGGCGCCATGCGGCGGCTTGCCGGCCGCGTCAACGGTCACCCGTTCCTGCGCTGGCCGATCCGGTTGCCGCTCAAAACCGACCGGCTGTTGATCGCGCCGCAAGACCTGCGCACGGCGGACGGCACGCGCGCGAGCGAAATCTACGCCGGCCGCTTCGCCTTCGCCGGCAAGGTCGTGGTCGGCGACGGCCGCTCGATCTTCGAGATGGAGCCGCCGTCCGACGACTGGGCGGCCGCCTTGCTCGGCTTCGGCTGGCTGCGCCATTTGCGCGCGGCGGACACCGGCATCACCCGCGCCAATGCCCGCGCGCTGGTCGACGAATGGATCGCGGTGCAAGGCTCCTGGCACGCGCTGGCCTGGCGTCCCGACGTGCTGTCGCGCCGCATCATCTCCTGGCTCAGCCAGTCGACGCTCATTCTGCAGGACGCTGACATTCGCTTCTACCGGCGCTTCCTGCGCAGTCTGGTGCGGCAGGTGCGCTATCTGCGCCATACCGCCGGCGACGCGCACCGCGGCATCGCGCGGATGCAGTCCGCCATTGCGCTGGCTTATGCCGCGCTCTGCATTGCCGGCCAGGCGCGCCACATCAAGTCCGCAACCGAGCACTTGCAGCGCGAGATCGAGCAACAGATCCTGCCCGACGGCGGCCATATCAGCCGCGATCCCGGAGCAATCATCGACATCCTGCTGGAATTGCTGCCGCTGCGGCAGGCCTTTACCGCGCGCAATGTGGCGCCGCCGCAGGCGGTGTCAAACGCCATCGACCGCATGATGCCGATGCTGCGCTTCTTTCGCCATTCCGAAGGCAGCTTCGCGCATTTCAACGGCATGGGGGCGACGCCGGCCGATCACATTCTCACGCTATTGGCCTACGACGATAATCGCGGCGCGCCGCTGTCCAACGCGCCCTATTCCGCCTATCAGCGCCTCGAAGCCAATGGCGGCGTGCTGATCATGGATACCGGCCGCGCGCCACCGATCGAGATGAGCCTCGACGCGCATGCCGGGTGCCTGTCGTTCGAATTCTCCACGCCGAAGCAGAGCCTGATCGTGGTGAATTGCGGCATGCCGTCGAGCGGCCGCGAAAATTGGCGGCAGCTGGCGCGGGCGACGGCGGCGCACTCGACGGTCACCTTCAATGACACCTCGTCGGCACGCTTCGTCGAATTGGCGATGTTCCGCCGCGTGCTCGGCGGCTCGCCACTGTTGGGCGGACCGCGCAAAGTGTCGGTGACGCGCGAGGACGCGATCGACGCCATCGCGCTGCGCGCCACGCATGACGGCTATGCCGACCGCTTCGGCATTGTGCACGAACGCTTGCTGATGCTGGCGGCCGACGGCACCCGCGTCGACGGCGAAGACATCTTCCTCGCCGCCGATCGCGGCACCCAGCTGCGCAGCGGACCGGATCAATTCGCCATCCGCTTTCACCTGCATCCCACGGTGAAGGCCACCCGGCTCACCGACGGGCACGGCGTCATGCTGATGACGCCGAACAAGGAGGTCTGGACCTTCACCGCGCACGAGGACCGCGTCGATCTGGAGGACAGCGTCTATCTTGCCGCCAGCGAAGGCCCGCGCCGCACCACCCAGATCGTCATCCACGGCCACGCCCGCACCGCCTCGCGCGTGCAATGGAGCCTGCAGCACGCCAATCCCGCGGGCGCCGCGACCCGCCGGGTGCGCGAACAGGAAGAGCCGCGGCTGCCGTTGTGATACGATTTTCCTGCCCCGCGAAGCGGGAGCGGAAAAACGAAGAGAACTTACGAGAAAGCATGACCGAACATCTCCGCCGCGCCTCCCGCGCCCTCATTTCAGTCTCCGACAAAACCGGCGTCGTCGACTTCGCGCGCACATTGGCGGGCTTCGGCATCGAGCTGGTTTCGACCGGCGGCACTCGCATGACGCTCAGCGACGCCGGGCTCAAGGTGCTCGATGTCAGCGAGCTGACCGGATTTCCGGAAATGATGGACGGCCGCGTCAAGACGCTGCATCCGGGCGTGCACGGCGGGCTATTGGCGATCCGCGGCAATGCCGAGCACACCGATGCGATGCGCGCGCATCGCATTCGCCCCATCGATATTCTGGTCGTCAATCTCTATCCGTTCGAAGCGACCGTGGCGCGCGGCGGCGATTTTGCCGACTGCATCGAGAATATCGACATCGGCGGTCCGGCCATGATCCGTGCCGCGGCGAAGAACCATAACGACGTCGCGGTCGTGGTCGAGCCGAGCGATTACGCGGCGCTGCTCGACGAATTGACCATGCACAACGGCATGACGGCGATTGAGCTGCGCCGAAAGCTCGCCGCCAAGGCTTTTGCGCGTACCGCGGCCTATGACGCCGCGATCGGCAACTGGTTCGCACAGGAGCTTGATGACACCGCGCCGGACTATCGCGCCTTTGGTGGCCGGCTGATCGAGCCGCTGCGCTACGGCGAAAATCCGCACCAGTCGGCCGCCTTCTATCGCGCGCCGGTCGTGCGCTTCGGCGTCGCCACCGCGCGCCAGGCCCAGGGCAAGCAGCTCTCCTACAACAACATCAACGACACCGACGCCGCTTACGAATGCGTCGCCGAGTTCGATCCGGCGCGCAGCGCGGCTTGCGCCATCATCAAGCACGCCAATCCCTGCGGTGTCGCCGGAGGCGAAAGTCTGGTCGAGGCCTATCGCAAGGCCTTCGCCTGCGACAAGACTTCGGCATTCGGCGGCATCGTCGCGCTCAACCGCACGCTAGATGCCGAAGCGGCGCGCGCCATCACCGAAATCTTCACCGAGGTCATCATCGCGCCGGACGCCACCGCGCACGCCATTGCCATCGTCGGCGCCAAGAAGAATTTGCGGCTCCTCCTTGCCGGCGGCCTGCCCGATCCGCGCGCGGCGGGGCTCACCGCGAAGACCGTCGCCGGTGGATTGCTGGTGCAAAGCCGCGACAACGCCGTGGTCGACGACATGGACTTAAAGCCGGCGACCAAGCGCGCGCCGAGCGATGCCGAATTGCGCGATTTGCGCTTCGCCTTCCGCGTCGCCAAGCACGTCAAATCGAACACCATCGTCTATGCCAAGGATCTCGCCACCGTCGGCATCGGCGCCGGCCAGATGAGCCGCGTCGACGCCGCGCGCATCGCCGCGCGCAAAGCGGAAGACGCGGCAAAGGAGGCCGGCCTCAAGGAGCCTTTGACTAAGGGATCGGTCGTCGCGTCCGATGCGTTCTTTCCGTTCGCCGACGGCCTCCTCGTCGCCATCGAGGCCGGCGCCACCGCGGTGATCCAGCCCGGCGGCTCGGTGCGCGACGACGAGGTGATCAAGGCCGCCGACGACCACGGCATCGCCATGGTGTTCACCGGCACGCGGCATTTCCGGCACTAAGTCCGTTCGCGGCCCTACGCTGCTCGCCGCGTTCGGCAGTCGCGCTTGTTATTGAACTTTTTTGCCGCCTCCGGACACACAAGATCACGCCTCTTGGCCTTGAGGGTATGACTGCGAGGTCGGGAGCGTATTCGGTGTCATTTTCCCCGTAATGGGCTGGACAGGGAGGTTATTAATGAAGGGTCTCGTTTTTGCGATGGGCGCTGTCGCGCTCGGTCTTGCCGCGGCCACGCCGGCGCGCGCGGATTTTGCGGTGATCAAATTCAAGGACACCGGCGCCTGCCGCGCCTGGTACGACCACACCGCCAAGCCGTGGGGAGCGACGCAAGTATTATGGGTCAAAACGCCGTCCTGGGATGTGGCCCAGAACAAAGGCGGCTATGCGATGAAGCACCACTGGTGCAAGGCTTGGTACTACTGAACAAGAACACATTCAGCTTTCTCGTTGCCGCCCGCCGGGATCCGGCGGGCGGGCTTTTATTGCGGCCGTGTCACATCGGCTTGTAGCCGCGCTCCATGTCGACGTCGATTAGCATCGCCTTGTTGTCCTTCAGCGCCTTGGCGATCAGATCGGTCGCATCGTGCACCGTCGCGGCGCGCGCGCCGTCGATGCCGAGCGAGCGGGCGAGGCCTATGAAATCGATCGCCGGATCGTTGAGCTCCATGCCGACAAAGGTATCGGCCTGTTCGGCGAGCCCCCGCAGCATGACCAGGCGCTGTTTCAAGATGCGATAGCTGGTGTTGTTGAAGATCACCCAGACGATCGGCAGCCGGTAGCGCGCCGCAGTCCACAGCGCCTGCACCGTGTACATGGCGCTGCCGTCACCAATGAGCGCCACCACCGACCGCTCCGGCAGCGCGAGCTTGACGCCGATCGCCGCCGGCAGGCCCCAGCCGATGCCGCCGCCGCGCAGGCCGAAATAACTCTGTTCGTCGTCGCTCTCGATCAGCCCGCGGATGCCGGGCGCCGATGAGAGAATTTCCTCGATTACCACGGCGTCCTTGGGCAGCATCGAACCGATGGCTTCGAGGAGCGCAAGCGGCGCCACCGGCGTCTTGCCGGCAAGCGCGCGGGCCTTGGCGCGGAATGCCTCGCGATCCTTCTTGATCGCGCCGGTGAGCGATTGCAGCCGCGCAGTCGCGGCGGTCTTGGCGTTGGCGCTCATGCGCGCGCCGACGGCGGCGGTGATGTCGGGCAGCGTCGCCTTGGGATCGCCGAGGATCGCGACCTGCGCCGGATAGTTCTTGCCGATCTGCCAGGGATCGGTGTCGAGATGGATGAGCGGCAGCCCTGGCGGCCACGGGTCGACGGCCGACGGCAGCGACCAGGTGAACAGATCGCCGCCGACGGAAAATACCAGATCGTGCTGGTCGAGCACTTCGCGCACGCCGGCCTGCGAGCGGGTCATCATGCCGCGATAGAGCGGATGCGAGGCCGGAAACGAGGCGCTGTTCGGAATGAACTCGACATAGACCGGCGCGGCGACGGCTTCCGCGAGCGCAATGAGCTCCTTATGCGCGCGGCTCTGCGCCACGGCGTCGCCGGCGATGATGACGGGGCGCTCGGCCTTGGCGAGGAGTTCGGCGGCTGCGGCAACCGCGTCGGCGTCGCCGCGAACGCGTGGCGCGACTCGCGTCGGCTCCAGCAAATCGATGTCGGCGTCGTTCTTGAGAATGTCTCCGGGCAGCGAGAGAAACACCGGTCCGGTCGGGGGCGCCAGCGCGGTCTTCACCGCGCGATGCACAAAGCGCGGCAAGTCCTCGGCACGATGCACCTCGGCCGCCCATTTGACGAACGGCCGCGCCAGCGTCGGCAGGTCCGCGGTCAAGACCGGCTCGGTGACGAGATATTCGAGGTCCTGCTGGCCGGCGGTGACCAGCACCGGCGAATTCGCTTTCATGGCGTCGTAGAGCATGCCCATGGCATTGCCCAAGCCGGGTGCGACATGAAGGTTGAGCACCGCGAGGCCGCCGGAGGCTTGCGCATAGCCGTCGGCCATCGCCATCAGCGCCGCTTCCTGCAGTCCGAGGATGTATTTGATGTCGTGCTCGACCGCGAAAGCGTCCATCAGCGGCAATTCGGTGGTGCCGGGATTACCGAACATCACTGTGACGCCTTCCTGCTTGAGCAGATCGAGGAAGGCGCGTTTTCCACTCATTACGGGCAAGTGTGTCTCCCTTACTTTCTTTGTCATCGTCCGCGAAAGCGGACGATCCAGTAATCGCAAACGGCGCGGCTGTTTCCAGGCGCCGCGAATACTGGATGCCCCGCCGTCGCGGGGCATGACACCTGTATATCCGAAAGTGGGCTATCGACGTACGTGGCAGGGAAATTGGTGCCGCGGAAGGGATTCGAACCCCCGACCCCCGCATTACGAATGCGGTGCTCTACCAGCTGAGCTACCGCGGCGCGCCATCGGAATGGCGTTCTAGTAATACCGGGGGAGCGTTAACGCAAGGCATGTACCGGCGTCTGCCCGTTGCGGCAACAGCGCCGGGGACCTACGCTCTCGTTCAATGGCCGAAGAATAAAACCGGACAGGTGGGACCGCTAGGCGCACCATTGTCCGCACAAGGGAGGTTTCCGTGGAGATTTCCGTGTCGATGAAGAGCCTATTGGTCGCTTCGGCCGCAGGTCTGGCAGCACTGGTGCTGCAAGCCGCCGCGCCGGCCTTCGCGCAGTCTGCCGCCGCCCTGTCGGGCGAAGTCAGCTCCGCCAAAGAAGGTTTGATGGAAGGCGTCGTCGTCAGCGCGCGGAAGGACAATTCGACCATCACCGTCACGGTCGTCAGCGACGACAAAGGCCATTTCAGCTTCCCGGCTTCGCGCCTCGATTCGGGGCACTATGCGATCGGCATTCGCGCTATCGGCTACGATCTCAACGGTCCCAAGGATGCCACCGTCACCGCGGGGCAAGAGGACAAGATCGAGATCAAGCTCAAGCCGACGCAAAATCTTGGCGCGCAAATGAGCAATGCCGAGTGGCTCATGAGCATGCCCGGCACCGACGACCAGAAGCGTTTGGTGCTCGACTGCAATAGCTGCCACACGCTTGAACGCATCATACGCTCGACCCATGACGCCGAAGAGTTCAAGCAAGTGTTTCTGCGCATGGCCGGCTATTATCCGGGCAGCACACCGTTGAAGCCGCAACGGCTGGTCGGCGACGCCGCGCGCCGGCTGATCTCCGCCGAGGCGGCGCCGGCCGCCGCGGAATGGCTCGCCAGCATCAATTTGAGCCGGCAAGACACCTGGTCGTGGCCGCTCAAGACGCTGCCGCGCCTCACAGGCAAATCCACGCACGTCATCATCACCGAATACGACTTGCCGAACAGGCTGATCGAGCCGCACGATGTCGTGCTCGATCACGAGGGCAACGTCTGGTATTCGGATTTCGGCCAGATGTTCATCGGTGAGATGAACCCGAAGACCGGTCAGGTCACGCAATACCCGATCCCGGTGACCAAACCCGGCTACTCGCTCGGCACGCTCGATCTTGAAATCGACAAGGACGATAACCCTTGGGTCGGCGTCATGTATCAGAGCGCGATTGCCAAGCTCGATCGCAAAACCGGCAAGTTCGAGATGTGGTCGACACCCAAGGAATGGGACTCCGATGCCGGCCAGCTTGGGCATCTCGCGGTCCAGGGAACGCCCGCCGACGACAAGGTGTGGATCAAGAATTCCGCCGGCGGCCACATCTATCGTCTCGATCTCGCATCGAGCAAATTCGAGGACCTCGGTTCGCCCCAGGATCCACGCACCGGCAAGCGTATCGGCACCTATGGCATCCACGCCGATGCTGCAAACAATCTGTATCTGCTCGATTTCTCCGCCGGCAACATCGTGCGGATCGATGCCAAGACCAAGGAGCCGACGGTATTCCTCACGCCGACGCCGAACTCGCATCCGCGGCGCGGGCGCGTCGACGATCGGGGCCGTCTGTGGTTTGCCGAATATTTCGGCAACGCCATCGGCATGCTCGACCCGCAAAGCGGAAAGATCGAGGAATGGAAAGTGCCGACGCCGTGGTCATCGCCCTATGACGCGGTCGAAGACCGCAATGGGGACGCCTGGACCGCTTCGATGAACACCGACCGTGTCGCGCGGCTCGACGTCAAGACCGGGCAGTACACCGAATATCCGCTGCCGCGTCCGACGAATATCCGCCGAGTCTTCGTCGATGATGCGAAGAACCCCGGCACGCTGTGGATCGGCAGCAATCACGGCGCTTCGATCGTCAAGGTCGAACCGCTGGACTAGGCGGATACGAATTACTTCGTCGCCGCCTCGGCGCGCAGCTTGAAGCGCTGAATCTTTCCGGTCGCGGTTTTCGGCAGTTCGGTGCGGAATTCGACCCAGCGCGGATATTTGTAGACCGCGAGCTGCTTGCGGCATTCGTCCTGCAGCTTTTGCGCAAACGCGTCGCTCGCCTTGTCCGGCACTTTGAGCACCACGAACGCCTTAGGCTTGATCAGCTCGTCGGTGTCGGGCCAGCCGACCACGGCGGCTTCGAGCACATCGGGATGGCTTTGCAGCACGCCCTCGACCTCGAACGGCGAAACATACATGCCGGACACTTTGAGCATGTCGTCGCGGCGGCCGCAGTAGACAAAATAACCGTCGTCGTCCTCGACATATTTGTCGCCGGATCGCGTCCATTCGCCCAGGAACGTCGCACGCGATTGCTCGCGGTTGTTCCAATACATGATCGCGCTGGTCGGGCCGCGCACTTGCAGCTCGCCCATGTCGCCGCGCTTGGTGACGATGGCGCCGTCGTCGTCGACCAGCCGGATATCGTAGCCGGGCAACGGCTTGCCGGAGGTGCCGTATTTCACCGCGCCGGTGCGGTTCGACAGGAAGATATGCAGCATCTCGGTCGAGCCGAGGCCGTCGAGAATGTCGACGCCATAGCGCTCGCTCCAGCGGCGGCCGATCTCGGCCGGCAGCGCTTCGCCTGCGGAGACGCAGCAGCGAATTTTTAGTTCCGCTCGCGCCGGCGCCGCGGCGCTTGCCAGGAAGGCGGCATAGAAGGTCGGCACGGCGTAGAAGACCGTGACATTGTGCTTCTTGAGGAGCTCCGCCACCGCGTCCGGCGTCGGCCGCTGCGGCAGCAGCACCGTGGTCGCGCCCACCGACAAAGGAAAAGTGAGCGCATTGCCGAGTCCGTAGGCGAAGAACAGCTTCGCCACCGAATAGCAGACATCGTTTTCGCCGATGCCGATCACCGGCACCGCATAAAGCGCGTCGGTGAGTTTCAGATCGGCATGGGTGTGCACCGCACCCTTCGGCCGGCCGGTCGAGCCCGACGTATAGAGCCAGAAGCACATATCGTCGCGCGTCGTCGCGGCGGTGGTGCCTTCCCGATCGGGTTTGGCTTCCGCCATCAGCGCGTCAAACGAAAGATGAGAGTGCGCGTCCTCGCCGGAGACGATGACATGGTCGAGGTCATCGCTGTCGCGGATCGCATCGGCGAATTTCTCGTAGAGCGCTTCGGAAACCACCAGCACCCGCGCGCGCGAATCCTTCAGCATGAAACGATAATCGGCCTCGGTCATCAGCGTGTTGACCGGGACCGCCACGACGCCGGCCTCGATCGCGCCGAGGAACGCGGTCGGCCAGTCGATGGTGTCGAGAAGGCAAATGAGAACGCGCTCCTCGCGGCGGCTGCCGAGCGAGCGCAGCACCTGGCCGAAACGCTCAACCCGGTCGGCAAGCTCGGCATAGGTGTATTGGCCGCGGTGATCGATATAGGCGAGCTTGTTGCCGCGGCCGGCGTCGAGATTGCGTTTGAGGATATCGGCGGCGAAATTGTAGTCGCGCGGGATGGTCGATTCCGGCGGCGCATTGTTCATCGCGGCGTTTCCTCATCAGCACGGGCTTTTGCCCACCCGTTGCCCACAAGAAGGCATTATGCCGACGTGAAAATTCGGCGGCAATGGCGAAGCGGGCCGGCGCTGTCTTTGCCGCGAAATTGCGCTATGACAGGGCCCGCAAAATCCCCGCCGGAGTCCCCATAATGTTATTGAGCCGCGACCGTATTCTCACCACCCATGTCGGCAGCCTGCCGCGCAACGAGACGCTGAGCGACCTTTTGGTCAAGCAGGAAGACGGCGAAAAACTCGACCCAGCAATGCTGGCGGGCGAAATGGACAAGGCGGTGCGCCACGTCGTCAGCAAACAGCTGGAAGCCGGCATCGACGTCGGCAACGACGGCGAGCAGCGGCGGATCGGCTTTCAGACCTATGTGTCGCAGCGCGTGTCGGGCTTTGCCGGCGTGTCGAAGCGCCGCCGCGGCCGCGAGTTCGAGGAGTTTCCCGAGCTGGTTGGCTATCTGATGCGGCGCTTTCCCAATCCGCCGAAGAGCCAGCACGGCGCCCCGGAGGCACAGGCCGACATCAAGTACCGCGATCTCAAACAGATCACCGACGAGATCGCAGGCTTCAAACGCATCGCCGACGAGCTGCACGCGTTTTCCGAGCGGTTCATGACCGCGGCCTCGCCCGGCATCATCTCGACCACGATGCTCAACGCCTATTACCCGTCGCATGACGACTATCTCGACGCCATCGCGCGTGAGATGAAGAACGAATATCAGGCCATCCATAAAGCCGGCCTCATCCTGCAGATCGACGCGCCCGACCTCGCCATGGACAGGACGATGATGTACCGCGATCTGTCGGATGCCGATTTCGTCAAGCGCTGCGAGCGCCATGTCGCGGCGATCAACAAAGGCATCGATGGCATTCCGCGCGACCGCGTGCGGCTGCATATCTGTTACGGCAACTGGGAAGGCCCGCATATTCACGACATCGCGCTGGAGAAAATTTTACCGGCGCTCTACCAGGCCAAGGTCGGCGCGCTGTCGATCGAGTTCTCCAATCCGCGCCATGCCCACGAATACTCCGCGCTCAAGCGCGTGCCGTTTCCGAAGGACATGATCCTCATTCCCGGCGTGGTCGAGACCACCTCGAATTTCGTCGAGCACCCCGAAGTGGTGGCGCGCCGCATCGAGGAAGCCGTTGCCACCATCGGCGACCGCGAGCGCGTCATCGCCTCGTCGGATTGCGGCTTCGGCACCTTCACCCGGCGCGAATGGGTGATCGAGCCGGTGGTCTGGCTCAAGCTCAAAGCCATCCGTCAGGGCGCGGATATCGCATCGGCGCGGCTTTGGGGTAAGAAGAGTGCGGCGTAGCGGCATGTTTTGTTGTCATCATCCGCGAAGGCGGATGATCCAGTATGCGCCGCCTTGGCAATAAGCTTCGTAGCGAGTACTGGATGCCCGTCTTTGCGGGCATGACAACCGCCTAGAGTTAGCGCTGCACGCGATAGACGAAATGAGGTTTTTCAACTGAACCACCAACAGGACCAAACATCGTGATCGATCTTTACACCTGGACGACGCCGAACGGCCGCAAGATTTCCATCGCACTCGAGGAATTCGGCCTGCCCTATACCGTGCATGCGGTCGACATTTCGAACGACGAGCAGTTCAAGCCGGAATTTCTCAAGATCAGCCCCAACAACCGCATCCCGGCGATCGTCGACCGCGACAACAATCTCAGCCTCATGGAATCCGGCGCGATCCTGATCTATCTCGCCGACAAGACCGGCAAGCTCCTGCCGAAATCCGGCGCGGAGCGCTACCACACCATCGAATGGCTGATGTGGCAGATGGGGGGCCCGGGCCCGATGTTCGGCCAGGTCCATCACTTCGTGAAATACAACAAGGGCAAGTCGGCCTATGCCGAGGAGCGGTACCTGAAGGAAGCACACCGGCTTTACGGCGTGCTCGACAAGCGGCTTGCCGACCGCGAATACGTCGCCGACGCCTATTCGATCGCCGACATCGCGATCTGGCCGTGGGTGTCGCGCTATGAGTGGCAGACCGTCGATCTCAACACGTATCCCAACGTCAAGCGCTGGTACACCGCCATCGCCAAGCGCCCGGCGGTCCAGAAGGGCTACAAAGTGCCGAAAGACGTCGGCGAAGTGCCGATGCCGTAACCACTTGCATTCCCCGGATGCGGTGCAGCGCGTCAGCGGTGCACCGCTGATCCGGGGTCTTCGCAAGCGCGGTGCTTTATGCTCTGAATTTGCGACGATCCCGGGTCCGCAGCGCATCACTTCGTGCTGCGCTGCGCCCGGGAAACGGCTGCGGTGGCGTATGACCGAGCACTTCTTCGCGTATATTCTCACTAATCGACCAAAAGGAGTACTTTACGTCGGTGTGACCAACAATCTAGCGCGACGGATTTGGGAACACAGGACAAAGGTCGTTCCGGGTTTCACAAGCAAATACGGAGTTACCAGGCTCGTGTACTTTGAAGAATACGCTTCGATCTTGGAGGCTCGCGCCCGCGAGCAAACATTGAAGCACTGGCGCCGAGCATGGAAATTCAAACTAATCGAGGGCATGAACCCAACTTGGCGCGACCTCTACGATGAGCTAATTCTGCTCTGAATAACGTTCCCCGGATGCGGTGCAGCACGGAGTGGTGCACCGCTGATCCGGGGCCGTAGCAAGCTCGGAATTGGTATGCTTCGGGTTGTTACGATCCCGGGTCTGCAGCGCACCATTCCGCTTTGCTCCATGCTGCGCTGCGCCCGGGAAACAGTTATATTTGCGCCACGCGCCATTAGAGAGCTCTCAGGGAGTACGCCATGGACGACATCACCAAGCGCGATCCGATCAGGATCACCGCCGAGGACATCAACCCGCGCTACAATTGGGGCCGCCATCTGCCGGTGCTCGGCACCATGGGGGTCGATTTCGAGGAGCGCGTCGATTACCGGCGCATGCACCGCTATAGGCTCGCTCGCGCCCAGGCGGCGCTGGAAGCGTCCGACCTCGGCGCGCTGCTCCTCTTCGACGACAACAATATCCGCTACGTCACCTCGACCAAGATCGGCGAATGGGCCCGCGACAAGCTTTCGCGCTTCGCCATGCTGGTGCGCGGCGGCGATCCGATCCTGTGGGATTTCGGCTCGGCGGCGGTGCATCACAAGCTCTATGCGCCGTGGCTCAAGCCGGAGAACTGCAAAGCCGGCCTCGTCGGCCTGCGCGGCACGGTCGATCCCGCCTTTGGATTGATGAAGCGGCACGCCGAGGAAATGGCCGCGATCCTGCGCGATGCCGGCGTCGCCAAGATGCCGATCGGCGTCGATATCATCGAGCCGCCGATGATGTTCGAATTGGAAAAAGCGGGGCTGAAGATCAAGGACGGCCAGCAGGTGATGCTGAGCGCGCGCGAGGTGAAATCGGCGGACGAGATCGCGCTGCTCAACCGCGCCGCGGCGATGGTCGACGGCGCCTATGACGTGGTCCACCAGATGCTGCGCCCCGGCATTCGCGAAAACGACATCGTCGCCGAGGTCAACAAGTTCCTCTACACCCACGGCTCCGACGACGTCGAAGCGGTCAACGCCATCTCCGGCGAGCGCTGCAGCCCGCATCCGCATAATTTCACCGACCGCATGATCCGCCCCGGCGATCAGGCGTTCTTCGACATCCTCCAAAGCTTCATGGGCTATCGCACCTGCTACTACCGCACCTTCAACGTCGTGCGCGCCACGCCGGCGCAGCACGACGCCTACCGCAAGGCGCGCGAGTGGCTCGACAACGCCATCGAGCGCATCAAGCCCGGCGCTTCGACTGCGCATATCTGCGAGGTGTTCCCGAAAGCACCGGAGTTTGGCTTTTCGGACGAGATGGCGGCCTTCGGCCTGCAATTCGCCCACGGCCTCGGCCTCAATCTGCACGAGCGGCCGATCATCTCGCGCGTAGTGTCAATGGATCATCCGACCGAGATCGTGGAAGGCATGGTGTTCGCGATCGAAACCTATTGCCCGGCGACCGACGGCTACTCCGCCGCGCGCATCGAGGAAGAGGTCGTGGTCACCGACAAAGGCTGCCGCCTGATTTCGCTATTCCCGGCCGAGGAATTGCCGATCTCGGCGAAGTATTGAGACCGTCCCCAGCGCGTTTCCCGGGCGCGGTGCAGCACGAAGCGTAGCGTAGTGATGCACCGCAGACCCGGGATCGTCACGGACTCTGAGTTGGGGACGATCCCGGGTCAGCAACGCACCACTGCGTGCTGCGCTGCGCCCGGGAAATGCAACGCCTACGGCAAAGCCTTCGCGCTCATCCCGCGGAGCGCGGCGAGGCGCAATTCCATCTCGTGCTTGAGATTATAGCGCGGGCTGCCGAACGAGGTGTTGCGCTCGGCAAGAAAGTCGCGCTGCTCTTGACGTAGTTCTTTGCCGGCGTTGCCATTGCGGCTGGCGAGCGCCGCTCGATACGCAGCGTCGATCTCACGGTCGAGCCGCGCCAAATCTGGATCGGAGCAGATCGCCTTCTCCACCGCGCGCCGGGCCATGCCGCAGTCGAAGGTCGGTAACAGCTTGTCGGAATCGTTGGCATTGCGTTGATCGCGCTCCTGGCGCGATTCCGCCAAACCCTCGGCCGCGGTGTCGAGGTCCGGCTTGATGCGCAACGCCTCTTCATAATCGGCGATCGCGTGGTCGAGATTGCCTTTTTTGGCGTAAGTGGCGCCGCGGTTGTTGTAGGCCAGATAGAAGCCCGGATTGAGCGCCAGCGCGCGATCGTAATCGGCGATGGCGCGGTCGTAATCGCCCTTGAAATGATAGGAGTCGCCGCGATCGGTGAGGAAATTCGCCTGCGGCTTGAGCCGGATCGCCTCGTTGTAGTCGGCGATGGCGCGGTCGTAATCGCCGTTCTCGGCATAGGACAGGCCGCGATTGTCGTAATATTCCGGCTCGAGCGGATCGAGCTTGATCGCCTCGCTCTCGTCGGCAATCGCCTGATCGGTGCGGCCTAGCTTCTTATAGGCGGCGCCGCGGTTGGTATAAGCGCGCGATTTCTTCGGATCGAGCTTGATCGCCTGGTCGAAGTCGCCGATCGCGGCCGCATAGTCGTTCTTGAAATAAGAGGCGACGCCGCGGTCCATATAAGTCTGCGCGTCGTCGGGCTTGAGGCGGATCGCCTCGTTATAGTCGGCGATGGCGCGGTCGTATTGGCGGTTGTTGTTGAAGACGTTGCCGCGATAGTCGAATCCTTGCGCATTGGCGTGGTCGATCCGCACCGCGTCATTAGCGTCGGCGAGCGCCTTGTCGAGGTGGCCGATGCTGCGATAGGCGTTCGAGCGTTCGTGGAAGGCCCGTGCGTTGTTCGGATCGAGTGCAATGGCGCGATCGAAATCGGCAAGTGCAAGGTCGGTCTTGTCGATATACCAATAAGTCGCGCCGCGATTGACCAGTGGCGCGGCCTGCGCTTGCGGCTGGTCCTTCAGCGTATCGATCAGCGCGCCGCAGGCAGCGATGCGCTGCTCCGGCGAATAAGGCGCTTCGTCGGTCGAGGCGCAGATATCGGCATTGGGGCTGGTCTCGGCCCGCGCGCCAGGCGCGGTCAAAAAAGAGAGCAGCCAGGCGGCGGCGAAAATGCGAATGGCGCGGTGCATGGAGACACCCATTAGCGATACGACGAATAGCGGCCCAAACTGGCCGTCGCCGATTAGTCGCCGCTGACGCGGACATGGTTCTGACCCTTGCCGCTCTCACGGAGAGCGAATTTCGCCCGTTCAACAAACGCTTGACCGGACAGGGAATTCCGGTGACATGCCGTCGCCGCCATTGATCGCCAGCGAGATGCCAGCATGGTTTCCGACGCGTTGCCCAAAATCGCCATTGCTGAGCATCTGGCGCAAAAGATCTGCGCGCTCGCGGAGGCGCGGCTGCCCGCGGCCGTGCGCGAGAAATGCACGAAGCTTTTGATCGACGTCGTTGGGCTCGCCGTCACTGCGCGCAACGAGGATTACGTCAAGATCACACTCGCTGGCTGCGACGACGAGGGCCCGTGCACCGCGATCGGCCACGCTGCCACGTTTTCCGCAGCTGCCGCAGCGCTCATTAACGGCACGGCGATTCACGGCGAGGATTTCGACGACACATTCGAAGGCGGCCCGGTCCATGCCGGCGCCGTCATCGTGCCGGCGGTGCTCGCAGTCTGCGAGCGGCAAAAGCTCGACGGCCGCGCCATGCTGCTCGGGATCGCCGTCGGCGTCGAGACCATGTGCCGGCTGAGCCTGGTGGCGCCGACGCTCACCCACAAAGCGGGTTTTCATCCGACCGCGGTGTTCGGCGCCGTGGGCGCCGCGGCCGGCGTCGGCGCGGCGCTTAAACTCGACGCCCGGCAGATGGTCGACGCGCTCGGCACCGTCGCCTCGATGGCCGGGGGCATCATCGAATATCTGGCCGAGGGCGCCTGGACCAAGCGGCTGCATGCCGGCTGGGCGGCGCAATCGGGCATGCGCGCGGCGCTGCTCGGCCGCGCCGGCTTTTCCGGGCCGCGCACCGTGTTCGAAGGCGTGCATGGATTCTTTCACGGCTTCGCGCGCACCACCGAGGGTGACTACGACGCGCTGATCGGCGATTTCGGCACGCGCTGGGTCACCGAGACGCTGGCGTTCAAGCCTTATCCCTGCGGGACCATGACGCATCCTTACATCGACTGCGCGCGGCGGCTCGGCGCGCGCGTCAAAGCCGACGACGTTGCCGACATGGTCTGCGAGGTCGGCGAAGGCACGGTGCACCGGCTGTGGGAGCCGCTTGCGGCGAAGCAGCATCCCGCCAACGGCTACTCCGGCAAATTCTCCACGCCCTACTGCATCGCCGCCGGCTTCGTGCGCGGCAATGTGGGCTTGAGCGATTTCACCGACGCCGCGGTGCACGATCCCGCGGTGCTCGCGCTCGCCGCCAAGGTGCGCTATGCGATCGATCCGAAAAATCCCTACCCGAAAAATTTCACCGGCCATATCCGCGCCACGCTCCGCGACGGCACGGTGATCGAAGAGCGCCAGCCCTATATGCGCGGCGGCGCGCAGGAGCCGCTGACCCGCGCCGACATCGAGGACAAGTTTCGGCTCAACGCAAAGCACGGCCGCTGGAGCGACGCGCGCGCCGCCGAGGCGCTGAAGCTGATCGGCGGCCTGTTCGACGGGCCGGTGAACCTCGTGACGTTGCGGGGGTAAGGGCGGGTTTCAAACCCGCCCCCATTGCAGTGACACGACGGACCCCCGACCCCCTCCAACGCGAGCAGACGCGCCGCGAGAACGAGATTGCTTACCTGTTTCCCGTCACCCTGAGGTGGCCGCGAAGCGGCCCTCGAAGGGCGACGGCCCGGGCCGTGCATCCTTCGAGGTTCGCTTCGCTCGCACCTCAGGATGACGGAGAAACTCCAAAGCGTGCGCTGTTTGATAATCGAATCGGATAAGGCCGCTAAGCGCGATCGAGCGGCCCGTCGCGCAGGCGGGAAAGATCGAAACGGTCGATCTCGCGCAGGAGTTCGACGAAAGCTTGCGCGCCGCGCGCAAACGCCGCTTCGCCCTTGGCTGCGGTCGCCAGCGTCGCGTCGCCGACCGCGCCGGAGGGATGCAGGTCCTGCGTCATCCAGGCGAAGCCGGCCGGCCGGTAGGCGCCGAGCCATTTGAACTCCGCCGCCATCGCCACCGTTTCCGGCGTCGCTTTCGGCGCCCGGTCCATGCGCACCGTGTCGGGTTTGGCCGCCAGCATCAGCGAGGTCTCGATGTCGCCGCCGTGGATGCCGTGCTTTTTCTCCTCGCTCGAAAACGCGCCGTCGGGATAGCCGAAACGATGCCAGCCGACGGTGACCGCGAGCATGCCAAGCCGCGTGCGCAGATCGCGCGCCACCGTTTCCATGGCCGCGACATTGCCGCCGTGGCTGGTGACGAGGACGAGCTTGCGCAGGCCGGCGCGCGCCAAGCTGTCGCCAAGCTCGGTCCACGCCGCGACCGCCGTCGCCGCCGACAGCGTCAGCGTGCCGGGAAAGGCCAGATGCTCGGCGGAAATGCCGATGCGCTGCACCGGCAGGAAGGTCACGGGAAGCTCGTCCGGCAAGAGACCGCGGACGCGCGCCAGATAGGCCTCGGCAATGTAGGTGTCGACGCCGAGCGGCAGATGCGGGCCGTGCTGCTCGACGGCGGCGAGCGGCAGCACCGCGATCCACCGCGCGGTGTCGCCGCCGGCAAAATCCTGCCAGGTCATCTCCATCCAGTCGCGCAAGGGCAGCGTCATCGCGGTTCACTCGCCAATCGTGCCATGCTCTATTCTCGCGTCGCCGAGCCAAAGGGGCAACTGATGTCGTTGAAGATGGTTTTTCGCGCCGGCTTAATGATTGCCGCTCTGGCGGCAAGTGCCTCGGCCGGCCCGGCCGCGGGCCAGGCGCTCGACAAGGTCACCTTCGGCACCAACTGGGTGGCGGAGGCCGAGCACGGCGGTTTCTACCAGGCGCTGGCCGACGGCACCTACCGCAAATACGGGCTCGACGTCACCATCCGCCAGGGTGGCCCCAGCGTGAACAACCGGATTCTTCTTCCGGTCGGCAAGATCGACTTCTTCCTGTCCGCCAACAATCTGCAGGGTTTTGACGCGGTCACGCAGAATATCCCAACGGTCGAAGTCGCCGCCTATTTCCAGAAAGACCCGCAGGTGCTGATCGCGCATCCCGATCAGGGCATCGGTAAACTGCAGGATCTGAAGGCCCTGACCTTGTTCATATCGCCGGAAGGCGTGGCGAGCTATTACCAGTGGCTCAAAGCCACCTACGGTTTCAAAGACCCGCAGGTGAAGCCCTACACCTTCAATCCGCAGCCATTCCTGGTGAACAAAAAGAGCGCGATGCAGGGCTACGTGACATCGGAGCCGTTCGCCATCGAGAAGGCCGCGCATTTTGAGCCGAAAGTGTTTTTGCTCGCTGACGAGGGACTGGGCGGCTATTCGACACTGATCGAGACGCGCCGCGACCTCGTCGATAAGAAGCCCGATTTGGTGCAGCGGTTCATCGATGCCTCGACCATCGGCTGGTACAACTATCTCTATCACGACAACAGCGCCGCCAATGCGCTGATCAAGCAGCAGAACCCGGAAATGACCGACGATCTCTTGGCCTATTCGGTCGGCGCAATGAAGAAGTACGGCATCGTCGATTCCGGAGACGCTTTGACGCTCGGCGTCGGCGCCATGACCGACGCGCGCATGAAGGCTTTTTTCGACGAAATGGTGCGCGCCGGTGTCACCAAGCCGAGTGTCGATTATCGCAAGGCCTACACGTTGCACTTCGTCGACAAGAAGGTCGGGCTTAATCTGCGGCCCAAGAACTAAGAAACCATCAGATGTCGCCGGCGAACGCAGTGCATTCCGATCCGCTGGTTACTCTGCGCGGCGTCGCCAAGACGTTTCCCAATGGCACGCTGGCGCTCAAGGGTTTCAATTTCGACGTGCGCGCGGGCGAATTCGTCTCGCTGCTTGGCCCGTCGGGATGTGGCAAATCGACGGCGTTGCGCATCATCGCCGGCTTGAGCGAGCCGAGCGAAGGCGCGGTCGAGTGGACGTCGCCGCGCCCGGCCGCGGACGGCGAAAGCCGGATCGGCTTCGTCTTCCAGGAACCGACGCTGATGCCGTGGACGAGCGTGTTCAACAACGTGCTACTGCCGCTCAAGCTCAAAGGCATCCCGATCGAAAGGGCGCGAGCGCGGGTCGTCGCGGCGCTCGACCGGGTCGGCCTGAAGGAGTTCGGCCGTTCTTATCCGCGCGAATTGTCGGGTGGCATGCGCATGCGCGTTTCGATTGCCCGCGCGCTGGTCACCGAGCCGGCGCTGTTGTTGATGGACGAGCCGTTCGCAGCACTTGACGAGATCACGCGCTTCAAGCTCAACAACGATCTTCTGCAGGTGTGGCAAGCACTGTCCACCACCGTCGTGTTCGTCACCCATTCGGTATTCGAGTCGGTCTATCTGTCGAGCCGCATCGTGGTGATGGCGGCGCGGCCGGGCCGCGTCTTTACCGAGCTTGCGATCGACGCGCCCTACCCGCGCGACCAGAATTTTCGAACCTCGGCCGAATATGCCGCATTCTGCCGCCGCACCTCGGAAGCCTTGGCGCAAGCCATGGCTGCGGGAGGAGTCCCGTGAACACGCCAACCTCCGCGCGCGAGCGTCACGACCGCACCTTACGCATCGTGCTGCCGATCGTTGTATTGGCGCTTGGGCTTTCGCTCTGGGCGCTGGTGGTGTGGATCGGGAACATTCCGCCCTATGTGCTGCCGAGCCCCGAACTGATTCTGGAAACCTTGGTCTCGGATTGGACTTTGCTGTTCCAATCGCTCCTTGTCACGCTCGCGACCACCGTCGAAGGTTTTCTGCTCGCGGCGGTCGGCGGCGTCGGTTTGGCCGTGCTGTTCAACCAGTCGCGGCTCGTCGAACATTCGCTCTATCCCTACGCGGTCATCCTGCAGGTGACACCGATCGTCGCCATTGCGCCGCTGCTCTTGATCTATCTGCCGCAGCCGCTCGCGGTCTTGGCCTGCGCCTGGATCGTCGCGTTCTTTCCGGTGCTGGCCAACACCACGCTCGGCCTGCATTCGGTCGACCGCAACCTCGCCGACCTGTTTGCGCTCTACGGCGCCACGCGCGGCCAGATCCTGTGGAACCTGAAACTTCCGGCGGCGCTGCCGTACATCCTCGGCGGCCTGCGCATCGCCGGCGGCCTGTCGCTGATCGGCGCCGTGGTTGCCGAGATCGCCGCCGGCTCGGCCGGCGCCGGCTCGGGGCTTGCCTACCGCATCGCCGAATCCGGCTATCGGCTGAACATCCCGCGCATGTTTGCAGCGCTGCTGCTGCTCTCCATCGCCGGCATCGTGATCTTTTATCTGCTCTCGGCGATCAATTATCTGGCGCTGCGCCGTTGGCACGAAAGCGCGCTGGGGCAGGAACGCTAGCCGTCAGATCTGCGGCAAGGCCGCCGCCAAGACGCGCGCGACATGGATTGCGTCGCGCCCGGCGCCGTCGTGGATCTGATGCCGGCACGACGTACCGTCAGCAACGATGATCGCATCGTCCGGCGCCTTGCGCACGGCGGGCAGCAGCGACAGCTCGCCCATGGCGCGCGAGACTTCGACGGTCTCGGCATGAAAGCCGAAAGCGCCGGCCATGCCGCAGCAGCTCGATTCGATTGTTTCGACTGCGAGATCGGGAACGAGTTTCAGCGTCGCCTCAACCGAGGACATCGTATCAAAGGATTTCTGATGACAATGGCCATGCAAAAAGGCGCGTTTCTTGAGCGACGCGAGCCTGAGTTCAAGCCTTCCGGCTGCTGCTTCGCGGGCCAGGAATTCCTCCAACAGAAGAGCGTTATCGGCAACCCGCCGCGCTGCATCGCTCTTCACCAACGCCGGGATTTCGTCGCGGAAACCGAACAGGCAGCTCGGCTCCAGCCCAAGAATGGGAATTCCACGCTCCGCAAACGGCGCCAATGCATCAAGCGTCCGCCGTGCTTCCTTCCTGGCTTCGTCGACTTTGCCGACTGAGAGGAACGACCGGCCGCAACATAGGGGCCGTCCATCGTCACGCGGCATGGCGACACGAACCCAATAGCCGGCCGCCCTCAACACGGCGAACGCCGCATCGATATTCTCGCGCTCGAAGTAACGATTGAACGTGTCGATGAAGAGAACGATTTCCTTCCTCGGTTCCGATTTCGGTCTCTTGTCCGATGACGGATCGTCGTGAACGGTGAGCGAAGCAGTCACGATATTCGGCTCGCGAAAGTAATCGCGGCGCCATTTCGGAAGGCTCCGTTGGGCCGAAAAGCCCGCAAGGGCTTCGGACAATTTCGCTGCGCCCGGCACGCGGTCGCGCAGGTTCATCAGCGCCGCGAAACGCGCCGCAACCGGCGCGTAGCGCGGCAGATAGCCGACTAAGCGGTCGTGCAGCGACAGGCCGTGTTTTTCCGCCCGCGCCCGCAGCACCTCGATCTTCATGCGCGCCATATCGACGCCGGTCGGGCACTCGCGGCGGCAGGCCTTGCAGGAAACGCAAAGCTTCAGCGTCTCGGCCATGTCGTCCGAGGTGAGCGCGTCCGGCCCGAGTTGGCCGGTGATGGCAAGGCGCAGCGAATTGGCGCGGCCGCGCGTCACGTCGCGCTCGTCGCGGGTGACGCGATAGCTTGGGCACATGACGCCGCCGGCGAGCGCGCGGCAAGCGCCGTTGTTGTTGCACATCTCGACCGCGCCCTGAAAACCGCCACCCTTGCCCGGATAGGCCGACCAGTCGAGCGCGGTCGCGATGTCCTCGGCGCGGTAATCCGGGCCGTAGCGGAAATTGCTGCGGTCGTCGAATTTCGGCGCGCGCACGATCTTGCCGGGATTGAAGACGCCTTGCGGATCGAAGCGGTCCTTGACCTCTTCGAACGCGTGAACCAACTCGGCGCCGAACATGAATTCGTGGAATTCCGAGCGCACGATGCCGTCGCCATGTTCGCCGGAATGCGAGCCTTTGTACTCGCGCACCATGGCGAAGGCTTCCTCGGCGATGGCGCGCATCGCCCGGACGTCCTTGTCGAGCCGCAGATTGAGTACCGGCCGCACATGCAGGCAGCCGACCGCCGCATGCGCATACCAGGTGCCGCGCGTGCCGTTGCGTTCGAAGACGTCCGTGAGTCGCGCCGTGTAGTCGGGCAGGTGCTCGAGCGGTACGGCGCAGTCTTCGACGAAGGAGATCGGTTTGCCCTCCTCCTTCATCGACATCATGATGTTGAGCCCCGCGGTGCGCACTTCGGTGATGCCGGCCTGCAATTTCGGATCGAGCACCTCGACCACGCCGCCCCATTTGGCGCCGCTTTTGTCCCAGGAAATGCCGAGGTCGCCGATGACCTGGCCAAGCTGCTTGAGACGACGCAAGTTCTCGTCCCAATCGGCCTCCGCGAATTCGACGAAAAGAATCGCCTCTGGATCGCCACGCAAAAACGCATCCACAGTCGGCTTGAACATGGCGATGTCGCGCGCGAGTCCCAGCATAGTGCGGTCGATCAGCTCGACGCCAATAGGTCCCAGCGCGACGATGTGCTGCGTCGCCAGCATCGCCTCGTGAAAGCTGCCGAAATGGCAGGCGCCGACGGCGCGCCGGCCGAGGAGCGGCGCAAGCTTTAATTCCATCTTGGTCGAGAACGCCAGCGTGCCTTCCGAGCCGACCAGAAGATGCGCGAGATTGATGTCGTTTCGCCCCGGCACCAGCGCGTCGAGATTATAGCCGCCGACGCGGCGCTGCACTTTCGGAAAGCGCCGCTCGATCTCGCTCGCCTCGCGCGCGGCGATGGCAAGGAGATCGCGGATCAGCGGCTCCGGCACGTTCACGCCGGCATCGCCAAGCCGGCCGAAATGCGCGTGCGTGCCGTCGGCCAGAACGGCGTCGATCGACAGCACATTCTCTCGCGTATTGCCGTAGCGCAGCGAGCGGGCGCCGCAGGAATTGTTGCCGACCATGCCGCCGACGGTGGCGCGCGACGCCGTCGATATATCGACCGGAAACCACAAGCCGGAGGCTTTGAGCTTGCGATTAAGCTCGTCGAGCACGATGCCAGGCTCGACCGTGCAGCGGCGGCCGGCGGTATCGACCTCGACGAGGCGGTTGAGATTCGGCGAGCAATCGACGATCAGCGATTCATTGACGGTCTGGCCGGCCTGCGAGGTGCCGCCGCCGCGCGCCGTCACCGCCACGCCCTCCGCGCGGCAAATCGCGATCGCCCGATCGGCCTCTTCAATCGTTCGCGGCGCCGCCACGCCGAGTGGCATGATCTGATAATGCGACGCATCGGTGGAATAGCGCCCACGCGTAAATGCATCGAAGCGGACGCCGCCCACCTTTTCCGCCTTGAGCCGGCGTTCGAGTCCCGGCACGAGCCGTGCTGGCACGTGTTCCTCCACGTCCGAAAGTGGCGCGATAACAATGCGCTAGGGTTTACGTCAATTGGACTTGACCCGAATGTCGCATTCGCTATTCAACGCCACAAGCCGCGTGCGCTCACGGACATGCGCCGCCGGGACGAACTGATCCGTCCGATGGAGTGCCGAAAATGCCGCAGAATGCTTCGCGCGCCGCCGGGCGTCACTTCCTGCAAATCCCAGGGCCGACCCCGCTGCCCGACCGCGTCCTGCGGGCGATGGATACGCCGATCATCGACCATCGCGGCCCGGAATTCGCCAAGCTCGCCAAGCGCTGCCTCGACGGCATCAAGACCATTTTCAAGACCACCAATCCGGTCATCATCTATACCGCGACCGGCACCGGCGCCTGGGAAGCGGCGCTGGTCAATACGCTGTCGCCCGGCGACCGCGTGCTGATGGTCGAGACCGGCCAGTTCGCGACGCAATGGAAGACCATGGCGCAGAAGCTCGGCCTCAAGCCCGAGTTCATTCCCGGCGACTGGCGCACCGGCGCCGACGCCGCCATCATCGAGGAGCACCTGAAGAAGGACAAGGCGCACGAGATCAAGGCGGTCTGCGTGCTGCACAACGAGACCGCGACCGGCTGCCTGTCGCCGATCGATCCGATCCGCAAGGCGATCAATGCCGCCGGCCATCCGGCTTTGCTCATGGTCGACACCATCTCCTCGCTCGCCTCGACCGATTACCGGCACGACGAATGGGGCGTCGACGTCACCGTGGGCGGCGCGCAGAAGGGCCTGATGCTGCCGCCGGGCATGTCGTTCAACGCCGTAAGCGACAAGGCGCTCGCCGCGTCGAATACGTCGAAGATGACGAAGTCGTTCTGGGCCTGGGACGACATGCTGACCATGAACAAGGTCGGCTTCTTTCCCTACACGCCGGCGACGCAGATGCTGCAGGGGCTGGCGGTGTCGATCGAGATGCTGCACGAGGAAGGCCTCGACAACGTCTTTACCCGCCATCACCGGCTTGCCGAGGCGACGCGGCGCGCGGTGCGCGCCTGGGGCCTCGAAATTCTCTGCCGCGAGCCGAAGTATTACTCGCCGACCATTACCGGGGTGCTGTTGCCGGACGGCCATGACGCCGACGCCTTCCGCGCGCTGGCGCTCGATACGTTCAACATTTCCTACGGCGCGAGCTTCGGCCCCTACGCCAAGAAGTATTTCCGCATCGGCCATCTCGGCGACATCAACGACGGCTGGATGATGGGCGTCTTGGCGGTGACCGAGATGGCGCTGTCGCTCGCCGGCATCCCGCACAAGAAAGGCGGCGTGCAGGCGGCGATGGATTACATCGTCTCGGCGCAATCGGCCGGCACGCGGGCGGCGGCGGAGTAATTTAGCCGCCGCTCATTCCCGCGAAGGCGGAAATCCAGTCGAGCGTGAAGAGCTGAATCCCCGCATTCGCGGGGAACGAGCGGACAGACAGCCTCTAGGAGAGGGGCACCGCCGCAACGTGATCCTTGAACGCTTTGCGTTCGGAAAGCGCCGCATACCAGCGCTCGAAATTGGGCAGCGGGGGCCGGTCCGGCACCAGCTGGCGATAACGATAGGCGATGATGCCCACCGGAATATCGCCATAGGAAAAGCCGTCGCCGGCCAGATACTTGGTCCGCTCGAGCTGCCTGTCGAGCATGTCCATAGCCGCGGTGGTTTTCTTTTTCGATTCCTCGATTGCCGCGTGATTGCGCTTTTCCGGCAGCGTGCGGATCAAGCCCCAAAAACATTCGAAGATCGCCGGTCCCGCTACCGCAAGCTGCCAGTCCATCCATTTGCTGGCATGAGCGCGCATACGCAGATCGGCCGGCTCTAAGGTCGTCGACTTATACTTGGCGGCGAGATAGCGCACGATGGTGTTCGATTCCCACAGCAGGAAGCCGTCCTCTTCTTCCAGCGTCGGCACCAAGCCGTTCGGATTCATCGCCAGATAGGCCGGTTCGCGGTTTTTGCCGAACGGGCCGCCGACATCGATGCGCTCGTGCGGCAGGCCGGGCTCGCCGACCGCCCACATCACCTTCTGTACGTTCGACGAGGTTTTCCGCCCCCAGATTTTGATCATTTATTTGTTCTCCTCGACCAGTGCAATTTACAACCTCTCCCCGCGTGCGGGGAGAGGTCGAGCGAGGGAGGGTGAGGGGGCCTCTCAGCGAGTCTGAGCGCTCAAGGCTGAACCCGGCGGAGAGGCCCCCTCACCCCGACCCTCTCCCCGCAAGCGGGGAGAGGGAGCAGTCAATCGATCCGGCGCGCTTCTTCAGGCAACATGATCGGGATGCCGTCGCGGATCGGATAAGCGAGCTTGGCCGCACGCGAGATCAGCTCCTGCTTTTCCGCGTCGTATTCGAGCGGCGTCTTGGTCAATGGACAGACCAGGATTTCGAGGAGTTTCGGATCGACGCTGTCGGCTGGACGATCTGACGAAGGCGAGGACATGCTGAGCTCCGCTTGGACGGGTTCATCTCTATCATCTTCCCTCATTGCGAGCGACGGATTACTGCAACGACGATTCGCCCGGCGTCTTGCTTTTGGCGAGCTCGATCTCGGTGACGGCGACCAGAATCTCGGCGCGGGTTTTCAGATCCGGCGCCTCCAGCATGGCCTGTTTCTCGGCGGCGTCGTAGGGCGACATCATCGCCAGCGCGTTGACCAGAGCTTCGTTGGGCGCGTTCTCGATGCCCTCCCAATCCGCCTTGAGGTTGTTGGCCTTGAGAAACGCCGTGAGCGTGCGAAGGAGCGCCTTGCGGTCGACCTCGTCCTCGCCCTTGCGTGCGGTGAAATCATCGACGAACGGATGATAGGCGACCCGGCACTGCCGGTACGGCGTGCTGACCGGAAGCTCCTGTTCGATGCGGAAGCGCGCGACACCCGTGAGCTGGATGAGATAGCGGCCGTCACCGCTTTCGGCGAATTGCGTCATGCGGCCAACGCAGCCGACGCGGAACAGATGCGGCTTATTTTCATCCGGGCCGGGGTGCGCCGCATCGGGCTGGATCATGCCGATGAGGCGATGCTCCGAGCGCAGCGCGTCATCGATCATTGCCAGGTAGCGCGGCTCGAATATGTTGAGCGGCATCTGCCCGCGCGGCAACAGCAGCGCGCCCGGCAGCGGGAAAACCGGAATCACCGCGGGAAGCGCATCCGGTCCGTTGAAGATCGCGTTCATCGGCATGTCGCACTCCACTCCCGTACCCCGTCACCCTGAGGTGCGAGCCATAAGCGTGTTTACGCGCGTCTTCGACGCGCTATGGCGAGCCTCGAAGGGCGACGGCCCCTGCGCCTCGACTACATCCTTCGATGCCCGGCTGCGCGCGGGCACCTCAGGATGACGAACCGCGCGCGACTCTAAGCAAACAGAATCGAGGACAACCGCTTGCGGCCGTCGATCGTGGCCTCGTCGGTCGGCCCCCATGCATCGAAAAATTGAACGAGCTGCTTGCGGGCTCCGTCGTCGTTCCATTTGCGGTCGCGCTTGACGATGGCGATCAGATGGTCGAGCGCATCTTGACGGCGGCCCTGGCCGTTGAGCGCCACCGCCAGATCGAAGCGGGCCTGATGGTCGAGCGGATTGGCGGCGACTTTCTGTTCGAGCTCGGTGACCGGACCGACTGTTTTGGCCTGTTCGGCGAGTTCGAGCGCGGCGCGCGCGGCGGCCACCGCGGCGTCGTTGCGCTTGGCTTCCGGCACCATGGCGAGCGTCTGCCGCGCCTGATCGAGCGCGCCGGTCGCGACGTAAGAGCGCGCCAAGCCGGCAAGCGCCGGCACATTGGCGCTGTCCTCGGCGAGAAGCTGCGCATAAATCTCAGCCGCTCCCGCGGCGTCGCCCTCGGCGAGCGCGGCGTCGGCTTCTTTCAGCAAATCCTGGGCTTCGCCGCCGATGCGGTCCTTGGTCAGCCGCTCCAGGAAGGCGGTGACCTGGCCCTCCGGCAACGCTCCCATGAAGCCGTCAGCGGGCTGGCCGTTGACGAAAGCGATGACCGCGGGGATCGATTGGATGCCCATCTGACCCGGAATGGCGGGATGCTCGTCGATGTTCATTTTGACGAGCTTGACCTTGCCCTTGGCCGCCTTTACGGCCTTTTCGAGGATCGGGGTGAGCTGCTTGCACGGGCCACACCACGGCGCCCAGAAATCGACCAGCACCGGCTGGCGCTTCGATTCCTCAATGACATCCTTGACGAAAGCTTGCGTCGTCGTGTCCTTGACCGACGCGTCCGCAGTTGCGGTTCCAGCCTGCTGCAACATTGACATCGATTTACCCGATCGCCCTTCCCTTGGCCCCAGCGGAGCGAAATTCGTTCTATTCGCCTGATTAAATGGGAGCAAAGCCGCCAAATGCAATCAGGGCGACCTAGGGTCCGGCGGGGGAAACCGGCTCGATCCGCGGCCGATGCCCGGTGGCTTCGAGGAATTTAAGCAGATCTTCGCGGGAAATCGTGGTCGTTCCCGTATTGGCCAAGGGGTGAAAATTGAGCACCGACGCCGCCATCATGGCGGCATCGAGCACGATGGTCACGCGCCCGGCGGTGTCGTTGATCGCGGCGAATGGCGTCACCGAGCCGGGCTCGACGCCGAGGAGCTCGCGCAAAAGCTCGGCGGAGCCGAACGAAAACCGCCCGGAGGCGCCAAGCAGCCGGTGCAGCGATTTCAGCTCGATCGCAGCATCCTCGTTCGCCACGACAAGGTACGGCGCGCCTTTTTTGTCGCGCAGGAACAGGTTCTTGGTATGGCCGCCCGGAATCGCGCCGCGCAGTTCGCGGCCTTCCTCGACGGTGAACACCGCCGGATGGGTGACGGTCTTGTGGGCGATGCCGAGCCTATCCAGATAGGCGAAAAGCTCGGCAGGCGAGGCAGGCATGGGGCGGTATTTAGGCTCCGGGCCTGCGGTTGCAAAGCGGTAAGCTCTTTGGCATAGCTTGGCCGTGACCCGGCGCGGTGCGCTTGGCCGCCTTACCCTTCTCGGATGCGGGTGTAGCTCAGGGGTAGAGCACAACCTTGCCAAGGTTGGGGTCGAGGGTTCGAATCCCTTCGCCCGCTCCAA
>Ga0182024_10004993_pt1 | contig 30071 bp, 26 predicted proteins | sample P32metaG_FD_120480 | JGI IMG/M metagenome (GOLD analysis project Ga0182024, IMG submission 120480) | Permafrost microbial communities from Stordalen Mire, Sweden - P3-2 metaG (Illumina Assembly) | ecosystem: Environmental > Terrestrial > Soil > Wetlands > Permafrost | place: Sweden: Stordalen...
CCAACGCAGCCCGACGTGGATGTAGTGATACCCGATGATGGTCAGGCCGAGCGAGAGGATGACCACCGGGAGGTCCGCCACGAAGTTGCTGGTCCCCGGGAACAGCGACTGGATCACCTGGCCGCCCAGGATCGTGTTGAAGACGTTGAATCCGATGAACAGCAGCACCGCGACGATCACCGGCAGCAGCGAGCCGTAGTACCCGAACTGCGCGCGCGACTGGATCATCTGCGGCAGGCCGAGCTTGGGCCCCTGGGCTGAGTGGAACGCCATGAACAGCGTCCCGATGAGCACGCCGAGGATGATTGCGATCGCCGCCCAGATGAAGTTCAGCCCGAGCGACACCCCGAGCAGACCGACTGCCAGGGTGGAGATCTGGGCGTTGCCCTGGAACCACACGGGTCCCAGATGCCACGGCTTGCCATGACGTTCGGTGACGGGCACATAGTCGATCGAGCGGATCTCGACCGTGCCCCCGGACGGTGCATCCAGCGACTGCGCGTTCCGCGACTGAGTCGTGGTCATTCCCTCTCCCTCACGTCAGTTACCCATACAGAGCATTACCGAGTATGTGTTGTATACAAGAATGATGAAGCTCACGCAACAAAAGTGCTCTGGCCGCGTGGCCAGCATCCAGCTCCGGTCCGCTATCCCAGGGGACCTCCTCCCGCGCCGCGCAGGATGCTCAGCGGCAGCGTGAACCCGACGTTCCACATGCCGGCGTCCACCACTTCCAGCAGTTTCAGGTCGCCGGCCAGGCTGCAGGTCACGTAGGCATCCTCGCGACTGAGCCCGTGCTCGGACTCGAGCCAGGCGATCGTCTCGCGGACGGCCTCGCGCGCGCCCTGCATGAGGTCCGGAGCGATTCCCATTGTGCCGTGGTGGCCGGCCCCCTCGACTCGCGGGGTGAGCGCCCCGGCCGTCCGAAACCGCGGCGCGGAGATTCTCCGGCGCTCCACGCTGAAGCGCAACACGGCTCGCATGTCGCATTCCAGGGCCGCCAGGCAGACCTCGCCGTCGCCCTGGGCGCCGTGCGGGTCGCCGCAGGAGAAGAGCGCGCCCTCGCACCAGACCGGCAGCCACAGCGTGCTGCCCGTGGTCAGATGCCGGGCGTCGATGTTGCCGCCGCCGTGGTGGGGCGGGAACGAGGGCAGCTCCCCGGGCTCGTCGGGATGGGTGCCCATCGTGCCCAGGAATGGAGCCAGCGGGATCTCCACCTCAGGGCACACCGCGACCGTGTCGCGGCCGCGGAGGTCGAAGGTCTTCACGAATCCCTTGGGGAAGTCGTCGGGCAGCAGTCCGAGGCCCGGTTCGGTGCCGCACCAGCCCCACGGGCCCGGGGTCAGCGAGACGATCTCCACCCGCAGCGTGTCGCCGGGATGGGCGTCGTCGATGAACACCGGGCCCAGCAGCCGGTAGAGGGTGTCGTTGTCGAAGTCGGTGTCGGCGTAGCTGTCGCCCTCCCGGATCTGCTCGGCCGCGGTCATCTCCAGGTTGAAGATCACGGTGTCGCCATCGGCGATCCGCAGCGTCGGGTCGCGGTCGCGGGTCCAGGTGTGGTGAAACCGGCCGGCGTCGATCACGTGCTCCATGCGGTCCTCGTTTCGGTCGGTGCTGCGGCGGTCAGCCAGCTGCTGTCCAGCTCTCCGATCGACGGGCAGCCCAGCAGCGTCATCGCCAGTCGCAGCTCGTCGATGAGGATCTGCACCGCTCGGTCGGCGCCTGCCTGACCGCCGGCGCCGAGTCCGTAGACCAGCGCCCGGCCGGCCAGGCACGCGCGGGCGCCGAGCGCCAGCGCCCGGATCACGTCCACGCCCCGGCGGATGCCCCCGTCCATGTACACCTCCAGCTCGGCGCCGGCGGCGTCCACGATCTCCGGTAGGGCGCGGATCGTCGATGGGCCGTGGTCGAGCTGACGTCCGCCGTGGTTGGAGACGATCACGCCGTGGATCCCCAGCCCGGCCGCCTGGCGGGCGTCGTCGGCGCGTAGCACGCCCTTGAGCAGCAGCGGGCCGTCCCAGTGCTCCTGCAGCCAGGCGATGTCGTGCCAGCTCAGCGATGGATCGAACTGCCGGCCGATCAGCTCGGCCAGGCTCCCGGCGTCACCGTCGGCGGCCACGCTGGAGAGCAGACCCTCGGACAGGATCCGCGGCCGGCGCAGGAAGTTGGCCGTCCAGCGCGGGCGGCGCACACCGTCGAGCACGGTGCGGGCGGTGACCCGTGGCGGCACGGTGAAGCCGTTGCGATGATCACGCTCGCGCGCGCCGGGACGGGCGACGTCGACGGTGACGACGAGCGCCGTGTATCCGGCGGCTCGAGCGCGCTGCAGCAGCGCCTTGACGAGGCCGCGGTCACGGCCGACGTACAGCTGGAACCATCGCGGTCCGGGGCTGGCGGCCGCGACCTCCTCCAGGGTGCGTGACGCCGCCGAGGACAGCACGTAGACGCCGCCGGCGCCGTGGATCGCGCGGGCGATCCCGATTTCCCCCTCGTGGTGGACGAGGCCGGTCAGGCCGGTGGGGGCGCCGAGCAGGGGTACGGCGACGCGCTGTCCGAGCACCTCGGTGGACAGGTCGACGTCGGTCGCGCCGGCCAGTACGCGGGGGCGGAGCGTCAGCTCCCGCAGGTCGGACTCGTTGCGCCGTGCGGTCACCTCGTCCCATGCGGCCCCGTCCACGTAGTCGAAGACCGCCGGCGGCAGCCGCCGGCGCGCGAGCTCCCGCAGGTCCGAGACGTTGACCGCGCGCCCGACGCGGCCAGCCTCCGAGACCCGTTCACGGGCAGCGTGCGGCAGCCGAGCGATGTCACCGGCCAGCTGACGACCCAGCATCGTGAAGAACGTCTCGCCGCTCATCGGCTCCGGGCGCCCCCGGTGGGCAGCTCCGCACCCTGCGCCAGGCGGGCCGCGAGGGTGGCCGACACGCTCGCCGTCTCGGCGATCGCCGCCTCGTCAACGAGCTCGCGCACGTCGCCGCGCGAGTGGTAGTACGGATAGTCGGGACGCCAGATCAGGCACGACGGGACGCCGGCGTCACCGAACGGTGCGTGATCCCCGAACGTGCTGCGCCGGTGATGGACATGGTCGGGCCGCCAGCCCAGGTCGGCGCCGGCCTGGACCGCCAGCGCCACCAAGCCGGCATCGATCGAGTAGATCTCGCGCTCGGCCGGGTAGGCGCTCGCGATGCCGTCCAGGTTGATCATCGCGACGGCGCCGCGCAACTCGTCAGCGTGGGCGTGGGTGTAGGCGGTCGCGCCCCAGACGCCGATCTCCTCGGCGGCGGTGGCGACGAGCACGATCCGCCGCCGGGGCCGGGAGTCACGCAGCGCCCGGGCGGTCTCCAGCAGGCTCGACAGGCCGCTGCCGTTGTCGTAGATGCACGGCCCCTCGGCCTGACTGTCGTAATGGGCGCACAGCACCACCTCACCGTCGCCGGAGCCGGGGATGACGCCGACGACGTTGGCGGCGGTCGCCTCGCGGCAGCCGCCGTGGTGTGCGATGGTCAGCTCCACCGGTGAGCCATGGGTGAGCGTCGAGATGAGCTCGCGCCCGGCCTCGTGCCCGATCGTCACGCCGGGGTAGGCGGTCGGCCGGCCCGTCCACGGGGGCTCGAGCGGCGGCGGGTACAGCGTTCCGGCGAAGTTGCCGATGATCCCGCCCGGGGTCTCGCACACGTGCACGAAGCCCGCGATCCCCCGCTCGGTCAGCGTTGCGCTGAGATCAAACGGGAACACGGTGTGGGCGATGACCACCGTACCCGCCAGGTCGATGCCGTTCCGGTCCAGCGCGGCGAAGTCAGCGTCGCCGGCCTGGCCGAGATAGATCGCGCGGCCGCTGGCCGGGCCGGCCGCGGTGTACTGGAGGGGATGGCACTCGAGCTCGCGCCGGTCGGGTCCGGTGGCCACGCACGACGACGCCCCGGGTTCGAAGGCCAGGTAGGGAAACTCCTCCGACGCGACGTCGGTGAGCCCGAGCTCCCGGAAGCGACCGAGCAGGTAGTCACGGCACGCGGCTTCACCGCCGGTGCCGGCGAAGCGGTTGCCGATCGCGGCCAGGTCGTCGAGCGTGCGGCCGATCTCGGTCGCGTCGAGCGTGACGGTCGGGTTGGTCACGGTTGGGTTGGTCATGGTCACACGGGCTCCGATCGCAGCAGTGGCACGGGGGCGGGGTCGACGACGACGTCGACGAGCATGGGCTCCTGGGCGGCGATCGCCTCCGCGAGCGCCGGACCCAGGTCCTGCGGATCGGTTACGCGGATGGCCCGGCAGCCGAGGGACTGCGCCAGTGCCACCAGATCCAGTCCCGGGAGGGCCATGCTCGGCAGCCCGCTGACCCCGGCGAACTGCGCGACCGACTCGAGGATCGCGTAACGGCCGTTGTCGACGACGACGAACGCCACGGCGGCCCCCACCTGGACCGCGCTCCACAACGACTGGGGCGCGTACAGGGCCGAGCCGTCGCCGATCAGGCACACGACCGGGCGCGACGGCCAGGCCAGCTTGATCCCGACCGCGGCCGGCATGGCGAAGCCCAGACCCCCGCTGGCGGTGGCGAAGAAGCTGGCCGGACGGCGAATCCACACGTGCTCGCGCAGTTCGTTGCGGTTGGAGGGCGACTCCTCGACCACCACGGCGTCCTGTGGCAGCGCGTGGGCCAGCGCGGCCATCAGAAACGCCGGAGCGATCGGGCTGGCGGCGGGCGGCGCCGGCGGGCGCGGACGTGATGGTGGCGCGGCTGCCGTCCCGCCCCGGGGGGCCACCCGTTCGTTGAGACCCTCTGCCACCGGGCGCACGCCGGCGACCACGCGCAGCGCGGCGGGCGCGCGCGCCGCCTCCTCGGCGTCGTCGGTGACGTGGATCAGCGGCGGGAGGCGGGGGCCGCCGGGCTGGTAGGGGAGGAACGCGAACACCGGAGCGCCCAGCACCAGCGCCAGATCGAGGCCCGCGAGCTGGGCGGCAGCGCTCGCCCGGCCGGGGGCGAGATGACCCTGGTAGTGGCGATGATCCTCGGGAAAACCGAGCCGTGGGGACTGCGGCGCGGTCCAGACCGGAGCGTTGAGGCGCTCAGCCAGCGTGATCACCGCCTCCCAGGCAGCGTCGCGGTCGACGCCGTCGCCCACGATCAGGCCGGGCGACGCGCTCGCCTCGATGCGCTCGGCCAGCTCATCGAGCACCGCCGCGTCGGGGCTCGCCGCGGTGAGGATCTCCCCGGCGGCGGGCGGCGAGGCCGCCAGCGGCGCGTCCCAGTCATCGCTCGGCACCGATACGAACGTCGGGCCACACGGCGGCGTCCGCGCCAGTGCCCACGCGCGGTCGATGGCGGCGGGGACATCCTGCGCCCGCGCCGGTTGGTGACTGTGCTTGACGTATGGCGCCATCAGCGCGGTGGAGCGGGCGAACAGATAGGGCTCCAGCTCCAGGTGGCGGCGGTCCTGGTTGCCCGCGGTGATCACCAGCGGCGCACGATTGTGAAACGCGTTGACCACCGCCCCCATCGCGTTGCCGACACCAGTCGCGCTGTGCAGGTTGACGAATGCGGGGCGGGCGCTGGCCTGCGCGTAGCCGTCGGCAATCCCGACGGCGACACCCTCGTGCAACCCGAGGACGTAGCGGAAGTCGGGCGGGAAATCCCGCAGCAGGCCGAGCTCGGTTGACCCCGGGTTGCCGAAGATGGTGGTCATCTCGCGGCGACGCAGCAGATCCACGGTCGCCGAGCGGACCGAGTCCGCAGCCACCGCGCTCTGGATGCCCGCGGCGCTCACCGCGGCGACGCGCCGGAGATCAGGCGCTCGTAGGCCTCGGGATCCGTCGCCCCTTCGGTGCACAGCAGCAGCACACTGGTGCTCGCCCCGAGGCCGAGGCCATGCCACGCCGCTGCGATCTGCGGCTCCTGTGACAGCGCGATCATGCCGGCCAGTCCGCCCGCGCCCGTCTCCCCGGCGACGATCCCGTCCTCGGCGAGCAGCCGCATCGCCTCGGGCACGCGCTCGTCGGGCACCGCCACGTAGGCATCGATCCCGCGGGACACCGCGGGCCAGGCGATCAGCGACGGCGTGGCGCAGTTGAGGCCGGCCATGATCGATTCCTGCGGGTGGGTGAGCGTGACGATCCTCCCGGCGGCGACGGACTCCAGCACGCACGCCGCCGATGTCGGCTCGACGCCGACGATCCGCGGTCGGACACCGGCCCGCCCACCCGACCAGAAGTGGCGGACCACCGCGGCGGCCAGCGCCCCGACTCCGATCGGCACCGCCACCACGTCGGGTCGCCGCCGGCCGTCGCGCTGCAACTGCTCCTCGATCTCGTCCAACACGGTCGCGTAGCCCTCGATCACCCAGGCCGGCACCTCCTGGTAGCCCGCCCACGAGGTGTCGGAGATGACCAGGCAGCGCTCTGCAGCGTCGTGCGCGGACCGGCGGACGGCATCGTCGTAGCCGCCGTCGACGACGGTCACCGTCGCGCCCTCGCCGGCGATGGCGTCGATCCGCGCTGCCACCGTGTTGTCGGGCACGTAGATGTCGGCGCCCAGCCCCAGCAGCGCGGCCACGTGGGCGACCGCGCGCCCGTGGTTGCCGTCGGTGGCGGCGGCCAGCGACAGCGGTCGCAGCGGTGCGACGGCGTCGCGCAGCGCCGCGAACGTCGGCACCTCCTCGGGCGTGGCCCCGAGGCGGGCCAGCAGAGCGCGGTACACCGCCCACGAGGCGCCCAGCACCTTGAACGAGGGGAGGTCCAGCCGCGCCGACTCGTCCTTGACCAGCACCTCGGCGACCCCGAGTGCCGCCGCGGCAGCGGGGGCGGGGCGCAGCGCGGTCGGCGCGTAGCCGGGCATGCTCGCGTGAAACGCGCGGGGCCGGTCGGCCGCGGCCACGTCCAGCGACTCGGCCGGCCGCGGTTGGAGCAGGGCCACCGCGGGCCCGTCGGCGGTGACGGCGCTCACGCCCCGTCCTTCCCGGCGCCGGGGACGGAGTCGTCGCGACCGTTGCGGATCGCCGCCAGGACGCGCTCGGGCGTCATCGGGAGACGGCACATCCGGATCCCGATCGCGTCCTGGACGGCCCTGGCCAGCGCGGGAGCGCACGGCCCGATGGGAGGCTCGCCGATGCCACGGGCGCCGAACGGCCCCTTGCCCAGGTAGAGCTCGAGGCCGATCGCGTTGATGTCAGGCAGGTCGAGCGAGGTCGGAATGAGGTAGTTGGCGAACAGCGTCGAGCTCATCACGCCCTCATCGATCTCCATCTCCTCGCTCATCGCGTAGCCGATGCCCTGGGCGACCGCGCCCTGAATCTGCCCGACGACGCGCTGCATGTCGATGGCTCGGCCCACGTCGTGGACGGCGACGTACTTGAGGATCCGCACCTCTCCGGTCCGCTCGTCCACCTCCGCGTCCACCGCGTGGCAGCCGTGCGTGTAGTCGGGGTAGGTCCGCCCTCGGCCGGTCGCGGGATCGAAGTCACCGGTCTCCGCGTGAAACGTGTCGTGGACGTACGGCATGATGTCGCGCGCCTCCGCGGTGCGCGAGAGCTCGGCCATGGTCACCGAGTGCGCCCTGTCCCCGACGACGCTGACGAGGTTGTTGGCCCACTCCAGCTCGGACTCCTCGCAGCCCAAGAGATCACAGACGACGGGCGTGAGCTTGTCCCGCAGCAGCTGCGCCACCTTGACCGCGGCGTTGCCGGACATGTACAGCTGCCGGGTGGCGAAGGTACCTCCGGTGAGCGGGGTCAGGGCGCTGTCGCCGATGTGCACGCTGGTGCGGTCCACGGTGACACCGAGGATCTCGCCGGCGATGTTGGCCAGCGAGGCCGCCTGCCCGGCGCCGAGGTCGGTGACCCCGGCGCGGATGACCATCGTCCCGTCCTGCTCGAGGCCGATCCAGCACGACGCCCGGTCGGCGAAGAACATCGACCGGCCGTAGGGCTGCATGCTGCAGGCAAAGCCGCGGCCGACCCGGCCGCCGTTGGTCGGCGCCGACATCTCGCCGAGCTCCTCGAGCGCTCGGTGCATGCACTCACGCGTGCCCGGCTCGGTGTCGATCGGCTCGCCGGTCACGCGGATGTCGCCTCGATCCACGAAGTTGCGCTCGCGCACCTGCACCGGGGTCAGGCCCAGGCGCTGGGCGATGAGATCCATCTGGGACTCGTAGCCGAACACGACCTGCATCGCCCCGAACCCGCGGAAGGCGCTGGTGGGGACGGTGTTGGTGAACACCGCCGTGCTCTCCACTCGGGCGTTCAGGCACCGGTAGGGGCCGGTCGAGTTGACGGCGCCGGCGAACAGCACGCGAGAGCTGAGCAGGGGATAGGCCCCCGCGTCCCCGAGGATCTTGATGTCCTGGGCGACGATCGTCCCGTCGTTGTGCACTCCGGTCCGGTAGTGCATCCGGAACGGGTGGCGCTTCTGGCGGGCCAGCAGCGAGTCCTGGCGCTCCCACACCATCCGCACCGGGCGGCGGGTCTTCCAGACGAGCGCCGCCAGGTAGGGCTCGACCGTCATGTCCTCCTTGCCGCCGAAGCCGCCTCCCATGTAGGCGGCGATCACCCGCACCCGGCTGTGGGGCAGTTGGAGGATGTCGGCGAGCTGCCGGGCGTGCTCGATGACCTGGGTGGAGACCCGCAGGGTGACCACCCCGTCGGAGTCCACCCAGCCGACACCCGACTCGGGCTCGAGGTAGGCGTGATCGACGCGCGGGGTCTGGTAGGTCTCCTCGATGATGTGGTCGGCGCGCCCCATGGCCTCCTCGACGTCCCCGATCGCTGACCGCCAGGTGATGTAGCGGTTGCCGCCGGGGTGCACGGCGGGAGCGCCGTCGGCCAGCGCGGCGTCGATGGTGAATGCGCCCTCGGCGTCCTCGTACTCGACCTCGACCAGGCCGGCTGCCTCCAACGCCGCGCCCGGGGTCTCGGCGGCGATGGCCACCACCGGCTCGCCGTCATAGCGGATGCGCTCGTCGGCGAGGACCGGCTGCACGATCTGGTCGATGCCCAGGCCCGACGCCTCCTCGGAGATGGCGTTGTGCGGGATGTCGGCGGCGGTGAGCACGGCGCGCACGCCGGGCACCTCCTGGGCCGCCGAGGTGTCGATGCTCGCGATGAGCGCGCAGGGGACGCGAGCGCGCACCACGACGCCGTGCAGCATGCCGGGGAAGCCCCAGTCGTCGGCGTAGGGGAGGGTGCCCGCCACCTTCTCCACGAAGTCGCGGTGGGGGACGGGGCTCGTCCGGCCGGTGGGGAGACGCGCCGGCGGCGGTGCCTGGACCGGCGCCTCGTCGACGGGCGCCTCGCGGGCCTTAGTGCGGCCGGTGTCAGTCGCCATCGGCGTCCTGGGGGAGGTCGCGGTAGGCCTCGATGGAGTCGAGGATCTTCGTATAGCCGGTGCAGCGGCACAGGTTGCCCGCGATCGCCCGGCGCAGCTCCTCGCGGTCGGCGTCCGGGTGACGGTCCAGGTACCACTTCGCCGTCAGCAGCATCCCCGGCGTGCAGAAGCCGCACTGCGATCCGGCGTGGTCGAGGAAGGCCTGCTGGAGGTCGTGCAGCTCGCCGTCGGCGGCCAGGCCGCGCACGGTGGTGATCCCGCACCCGTCGGCCTGCACCGCGAACATCAGGCACGAGTTGACCGGCTCGCCGTCGAGCAGGACGGTGCAGGTGCCGCACACGCCCTCTCCGCATCCCAACTTGACCTCCGGGCCCCCGGCTTCGGTGCGCAGCAGCTCGAGCAGCGACAGGTTGGGGCTGACGCGCAGCTCGGTGCGACGCCCGTTGATGGTGACGTTGATCGTGTGAGCGGCGGTCGCGCTCACACTGATCGCCTCCGCTCGCCATCCAAGCTCGTCTGTATGTCGGCGGCGTGAGTCATCCGGCTGCCGCCGCCCGCTCCCCGTTGCGCCGGCGCTCGGCGTCGGCGGCGGCGCCGCGCAGCGCCCGCGCCACCAGCACGCCGACCATCTCGCGCCGGTACTCGGCGCTCGCATGAGAGCTCGGGGTCACCTGCGCCTCGGCGGCCACGGCGCGCCCGACGGCTTCGCTGGACTCCTCGTCGATCGCGTGGCCCGTCAATGCCCCCGCAGCCGACGAGGCGTCGACCGGGCGCCCTCCAACCGCGCCGAGCGCGAGCCGGGCCGCGGTGCAGGTCCCACCGTCATCGCAGGTGACGATCGCGGCCACGTTGACCATCGCGAAGTCCCCGGGCCGTCGCGCCATCTCGATGAAGCACGAGCCCTGGCCGTTGGTGAGCGTGGGCACCTCCACGCGGGTGATGAGCTCGCCCTCGCCCAGCGAGGTCACGAGTTGCATGATGGGCAGGTCGTTGACGGCGATCCTGCGCTCGCCGTCAGGGCCGAGGGCGTGCACACTCGCGCCGTGGGCGATGAGGACGCACGGCAGCTCGGCGGCCGGCTCCCCGTGGGCGAGCGAGCCCCCGATCGTGCCGCGCTGGCGGACGCGGACGTTGCCGATCTGGCGCGCCGCCTGAGTGAGCATCGGGGCGTGCTCGGCCACGACGTCGGAGTGCTCGAGGTCGACGTGGCGTACGAGAGCCGAGAGCGCCAGCGTGTCGCCGGCGAGCTCGATCGTGCGCTCCTCGACGCTGCCGATGTCGATCAGCGCCGACGGTGCGGCGAAGTGGAGAATCATCATCGGGACCAGGCTCTGGCCGCCCGCGATGACGTGAGCATCGTCACCGAGCTCCCTCAGTCGCTCCACCGCCTCAGTCCACGATGATGCGCGGAGGTAGTCGAAGGCGGCGGCGTACATCGCGGTTCAGACCGTCGCCGGGGCGCCGATCTGATCGAGCACCACCGCCAGCGCGGCGTGGTTGCTCGTCACCACCGGCACGCCCAGGGCGGCCTGGATCTCGTCGCGAGCGTCGATCGCGCGGAAGTTGGTGCACGATGCGAACAGCAGATCGATGTCGCTGCCGCCGAAGCATTCCGATGCGAACGCGGCGATGCGCTCGGGCTCGACCTCCGCGATGGCAAAGTTCTCCGTGATCCCGAGACCATGAATCGCCGCCACCTCGAGGCCGTCGTCCTCCAGACTCTCCCGGATCTTCTGATTGAGGCTGTCCACGTAGGGCGTGATCACGCCCACCCGGCGCCCGCCGGCGGCGCGGATCGTGCGTCTGACCGAGGCTGCCACGCTGAACGTCTCGGCTCCGGTCTCGGTGGCGATGCGGGCGATCAGCTTCGCCTCGTACTCGTTGCCGCGCAGCGCGCCGGCGCTGGTGCAGCCGAACACCATCACGTCGGGGCGGGCGGAGCGCAGGTCGTTGATGGCGGTCGGCAGGTACTCGTCGAGCATCGCCGACTCGCCCTCGGGCGTCGTCTCCTCCAGGTACATGCGGGCGGTGTGCAGCGTGGCGGTCGGCGGCAGCCGGCGATAGAAGTCGACCTCGATCACGGTGTTGGAGGACGGGACGATCAGTCCCATGCGTGCGCTCATCAGTCCGCCGCCGAGCTCGTCAGACGTGTGCCGAGTCCGTCACCGGAGCCGTTGGTGGCCGCCGGCAGCGGCGGCGGCGGAGGCAGCTCCAGCAGATCCAACGGGTTCTGGCGGATCATCCGCTCGACGCCCTCCTCGCTGACCCCCGACTCGTATACCGACTGGGCGAACACGCGCAGGCACTCGGCCGGCATCGGGTTGTGGCGCTGGCCGGCGTCGCTCATCAGGATGCAGTGCTCGGGGCCGATGGCCTGGATCGCCTCGACGACGCGCGTCAGCGGGGCGTGGTTCCACATCGGCGACACGGTGCAGTAGCCGAACTCGGCATAGGCCCCCTGGGCGACCAGGCGCTTGAGCTGCTCCAGGTCCAGCGCCGGGACCTTGAAGAACGGGTGGGTGATCATGATCTTCTCCACGCCGCGCGCGCGGGCCGTGGAGACCAGCAGCTCGATCTCGGGAATCGACAGGTGGCAGGTGCTGAGGATGGCGCCGTGCTGGGCGGTCAGGTCGAGCACGTCCATCAGGCCGTCGGTCGGCTTACCCTCGCTGTCGAACACCTCGATCCCGGTGTCCTGCGCCTTGGCCATCGTGCTCGCCTGCTTGTCGTAGACGCCCGTGGACCCGAACGTGCGGGCGTGGTTGGCGGCGTCGACGGTCGGCATCCAGACGTGCTTGGCCCCGAGCTGGAGTGCCGACTCCACCGCCGCCGGGTTGATCCCGCCGACGGCGCGGTTGAGCACGATCCCGCCGATCACCTGGATCCCGGGCACGAGCTGCTCGGTCAGATAGGCCCGGCTGGTGGTGCGCTCGGAATGGCACTTCAGCGACAGTGCCCGCAGTCCGAGCGAAGCCGCGTGCCGCGCCACCCCGACGTCGTCGGCGATCCGCGGGAAAAGGTCTGGCTCGGAGTGAACGTGGACGTCCACCGCGCCTTTGATGTCGACGAACGGACCGATCATGGGGCTGACGTCACCTCTCTTGTGGTGCTGCTTGTAGTCGTGCTGCCGTCCCGGAGCCAGCGCAGCTCGGCCAGCTCCTGTTCGGTGGGCGCCGCGAGCTCGGCGACCGTCTCGGACACGAGGAGCTCGAAGCCCGTGTTGTCATGCACATCCGATTCGCTGACCCCCGGCTGGAGTGCGTCGAGGCGCAGACGGCCGGTCTCCTCGTCGAACCCGAGCAGGGCCAGGTCGGTGATCACCGACACCGGCCGGTTGCGGACCAGCCCGGCCCGCCGCCGGGACTCGGGGCCGCTCAGGTAACCGGGGCTGGTGATGAAGTCCACGCGCTCCACGAACCGGCGCGGCTCGTGCCGGGTCATGATCATCACCTCCCGGCAGCTGGAGACGATGTCGTTGGCGCCGCCGCTCCCGGGAAGGCGGACCTTCGGTGCGTCCGGGTCGCCGATGTAGCTGGTGTTGACGTTGCCGTACTGGTCCAACTGGCCGGCGCCGATGAAGCCGTAGTCGTAGCACCCACGCTGTCCGTAGAGGAACAGGTCGTTGATGGACGTGAGCATGAAGGCGCCGTGGGCCGCGCGCATCTCGTTGGTGGACACCGGCAGGCGGCCCGGAAGCATCCGCGGCCCGATCGACCCGCCCTCCAGGACGATCGTCAGCGAGGGCGCGTGCAGGCGCTTAGCCAGCACGCTGGCCTCCAGCGGCGCTCCGACCCCGGCGAACACGACCCGCCCGTCACGGAGGAGCCGGCTGCCGGCGATCGTCATCAGCTCGGCCGGCGTCGGCTCGGCCGGCGTCGGCCCGGCTCTGTCCGTCATGCGGCCACCAGGTCCAGCGCCCGCCGGCGCTGCTCCAACAACGTCGAGGCGCCGACCTTGTCCAGGAGCCCGGCGAAGCTGCCGGCCTGCTCCACCCACTCCGCCAGGTAGGCGTGCACGCCCGCCTCGCCGTCGGCGATGACCTGCTCGGTGTACGCGTCGAAGTGCGCGAAGTCCGCTTCGTAGCGGCCGTGGCACTCGTGCGGGTAGGAGCCGAACGGGACCTCGACGACGGCGTCGACGACGAAGCCCGGGATCTGCGTCCGGTCCGCCCGGCGGACGATCGCCTCGTGGGGCACGACCTCCTCGGCGGTGACGATGACCGTCTTGGCGGCGCGGGCGTACTCGACGTCCATGTAGACGGGCCCCTCGATCTGCGCGTTGCCGGCGGCGTCGACAGTGTGGACGTGGATCAGCGCGACGTCGGGCACGAGCGCCGGCACCGCCACGAGCAGCTCGCCGGTGAACGGGCAGCGCATCTCCTGGGCCGGGGTGCGCCCGAGCAGGTCGGAGCCGAGCAGCGATGCGGTCGGCAGGAACGGCATCCCCATCGAGGCGGCCAGGAACCGCATCCCGAAGGACAGATGACTCCACTCCTCGTAGATGGAGGGATCACGCTCGACGTACTCCCGGAACACCTTGGGGATCCCCCAGCGCAACCCGATGCCGACCCAGCTGGAGATCAGCTTGTCGGCGGCGCCGGTGGCCAGGAACAGCTCCGACTCGTAACACATGAGGTTGCGGGCCAGCGTCAGCTCGCGCCGCTGCGCGCGCAACAGCTCGAGCAGCATCGCCCACGGCGTCCGCGAGTAACAGCAGCCGCCGGCGACGACGGTGTCGCCATCCTTGACCAGCGCGGCCGCCTCGGCCAGCGTCATGCGCTTGTCGGCGGCGGTCGTCACGCGCGACCGACGGCGATCTCGGACACCAGCGGCAGCACCTCGGCCGCGAAGCGCTCGACCTGCTCCTGCTCGTAGTCGCACGGAACCAGGCAGATGTGCTGGACCCCGACGGCGGCCTGCTCGGCGATCTGCTCGGCGCACTGCTGGGGCGTGCCGCGGATGGCGCTCTCCGCGGTTGACTCACTCCAGGCGGGGAGGTCGAAGTAGTCAGCGATGTACTGCCGAGCGCGCGCGTCCGCCGCCTCGAAGCTGTCGTCGATGCACAGCGTCAGCTGGGCCACGTTGCCCAGCTCGCCCGGGTCGCGGCCGGCGGCCTCGGCGTGCTCGCCGATCCGCCGCCACGCCGTCGCGAACGCCTCGGGCTCGTAGAAGTAGGTCAGCCAGCCGTCGCCTTTCTCGGCCACGCGCTTGAGCACCTTGTCCACGTAGCCGCCGATCAGCAGCCGCGGCCGCTCCCGTGGCTCGGGCTTGGGCAGCATCAGCGCGTTGCGGAACGGCACGCCGCGAGCCTCGCCGCTGACGCGCTCCCCGGTCCAGAACTGCTTCATCAGCTCGAGGTTCTCCTCGAAGATCTGGCCGCGACGTTTGAACGGGATGCCACAGGCGTCGAACTCGCGCTCATACCAGCCGACGGCCATCCCGAGCGTAAGCCGGCCGCCAGAGATCAGCTCCAGCGTCGCCGCCGTCTTGGCCAGCACGGCGGCGCCGCGCAGCGGCAGGACGAGGATGCCGGTGCCCAGCTCCACCCGCTCGGTCTCACGAGCCAGCACGATCAGCGTTGAGAGCGACTCCAGGAATGGGAACGGCCGGGCGGTGCCCAGGAACATGTGATCCCAGGCCCACAACGAGTCAAACCCCAGCTCCTCGGCGCGCCGCGCGTAGTCGACGATCCCCTGGAGGTCTGGCACCCGCGGCGCGGGCGTGAAGTTCTCCACGGCGAGCCCGAATTTGAGCGGGGTGCCGGCTGGCGTCATCGCGCCAGTGCTTTGGCCAGCACGGTGCGCCCGTGCTCGATGTGCTGCTTCATCCGTTTCTCGACGAGCGGCGGATCGCCCTGCTTGAGCGCCTCCAGGATCGCCAGGTGCTCGTCCAGGAACCGACGCGGGACCTCGGTGTTGTAGACGCGCTCTGAGAGCTCGAGCTGCAGCCGGTTCCAATAGCCGCGCAGCACGCTGAGCAGCTCGCTCCCGCTGGCCTCGTAGATCGTGAGGTGGAAGTCAGCGTCGAGCTGGCCGGCCTCGTGCGCCTCGGCGGCATCGAGCGCATCAACGAAGCGGGCGAGGACGTCCTCCACCGAGGCCAGCACCTCTGGGGTCATCCGCTCGGCGGCGAGAGCGGCCAGATGAGGCTCGAGGACCAGTCGCACCTCGTAGAGCAGCTGCGCCTCGTCCGGAGTCAGCCGGTAGGTGACGAACGTGCCGCGGCTGCGGTAGGTGATGACCAGGCCCTCGCCCTCGAGGCTGCGCAGGCCCTCGCGGACCGGGGTGCGGCTGACTCCGGTGCGCTCCATCACCATCGCCTCGGTGAGGCGCGCGCCGGCCGGCTGGCGCCCGGTGAGGATGTCCTCGCGGATCACGCGGCAGACGTGTTCAGCCAGTGATGGCGGGCGCTGGGGAGGAGCGTCGTCGCCGTCGCTGTGACGGCGCAATCCGTAGCGGTCCGATCGCCGCGCAACACGGCCTTTGGAAATGGACATGAAGCGGCCTTTCGGAGTCCGGCGTCCAGCAAGATCAGTGTGCAGAGTATACAAGAGCCGAAGGCCAGCCGCGGAGTCGGTGCCGGCGCGCCGGGGACGATCATACACTGTCGAGTGCATGTTGTATACGCTCTGCGACAACCGGTTCGAACAGTCGGGATGGGGCCCGCGAGATGGGCCACGCCGCTTGACCTGTACCCGAAGACCAAGACCGTCTGCCTCGAGCTCTGATCGCGGCGGCCACGTGACCTGCCCACCCTCCGCGGCGGCCAAATGGCGTGGCGGGAACGTCAACGACCGCAATCGAAGGGAGCGCGGCTGGTGGTATCGGCCGCGCCGTCGCCTGCAAACGTCCCTCCCGGCCGCCGCGGCCGGCGCCGAGGGACGTTTGCGTTCGTGACGACGGCAAACGTCCCTCGGATTTCGACCGCCCAGTTGCGAGGGACGTTCGCCGCCGTGACGACGGCAAACGTCCCTCGCAACCCCCGCAAGCAACGCCGCGGGACGTTTGCAGGCGCCCCGGCCCCACCGCACCCCTCCTTCGTGGCAAGCCGTTGACGTCAGCGTCTGGACCGCCTCCGCGTGGACGGCGCCAAGCCGATCGCGCCGCCAGCCGGCGAACCCCAACTCAGAAGCTGTCGATCAGGGCGAAGCCGACCGTGTCGAAGCTGGTCATCCGCTCCAGGACGTCCTGCGCCTGGCCGAGCGGGACCCGCTCGGTGACCAGTCCGGCGGGATCCAGGCGCCCCGCGCCGACGAGCCCCAGCAGCGCGGGGAGGTGGATGTGGGGATTGCCGACGCTGCCGACGATCGTCAGCTCCGCCTCGATGAGCTCGTCGAGCGGGATGCCGACGATGCCCTGCTCCTCCTTGCTGGTCAGCCCCACCTGCACCAGGCGGCCGCCCTTGCGCAGGCTCATCAGCGCGGCCTGCACCAGCGACGCCGTGCCCAGGCCACCGAGCGCCACGTCGGCGCCGCCGCCGGTGGCGTCCTTGACCGCCGCGATCACGTCGGTCTCCCGCGCGTTGATGGTCAGCGCGGCACCCTGCCGGCGGGCCGCGTCGAGCTTGCGGTCGTCGATGTCGACGGCGATCACCGCGGCGCCGGTCGCCGCGCCGATCTGCACCGCCGACAGGCCGATCCCCCCGACGCCGTGGACGGCCAGCCACTCGCCGGCGCGCAGCTTGGCCTGGTGCTCCACGGCATGCCAGGCGGTCATGAACCGGCAGCCGAGCGCCGCGGCGGCCTCGAACGAGACCGTGTCGGGCAGGCGCACGCAGTTGAGGTCGGCGTTGACGACCCGAACGTACTCGGCGTAGCCGCCGTCATGGGTCATCCCCAGGAACTCCAGCGCGTCGCACAGGTTGGTCCGGCCCGACCGGCAATACGCGCACACGCCGCACGCCTCGTGGAAGGGCACGGCGACCCGGTCGCCGACCTTCACGGTCGTCACCTCGCTGCCGACCTCGGTCACCGCGCCGGCGAACTCGTGGCCCATCGTGATCGGCAGCGGCGGCGCGAGGCCCACCCACGACCAGTCGCCCATCCAGGTGTGCCAGTCGGTGCGGCAGATCCCCTCCACCTCCACCTTGACGACCGCCTCACGCGGACCGGGCTCGGGCAGCGGGACGTCCTCGATCACGAGGGGTTGCGCGATTTCAACCAGCCGGGCAGCCTTCACGTGATGCTCCTCGCGTCCGGGTTTGTCTAGTCCGTAGTGTATACAATCGCCCCGGGGTTCGGCGGGGTCGACGGGGTCGGCGCGCCCCAGTCACCCCGCGCCTCACCCCGGCGAGGCCCGGCGCGGTACCCCGGTCACCGCGTTGACCACATCCGTCGGGTCGCCGCCGCATATCACGCTCTCCAGGTTGGTCAGCGCGCTGCGGATCATCCGCTCCCGCGCCTCATTGGTCGAGCCGGCGAGGTGCGGGGAGAGCAGGACGTTGGGCCGTCCTCGCAGCGGGCTGCCCGGCGGCAACGGCTCCTCGGCGAAGACGTCGAGCGCGGCCCCCTTGAGCGTGCCGGCATCGAGCGCGGCGACGAGGGCCGCCTCGTCCACTACCGCTCCCCGGGCGGCGTTGACCAACACCGCGTGCGGGCGCATCGACGCCAGCCGCCGGCCGTTCATCAGTCCACGCGACTCGGGCGTGAGCGGCAGATGCAGCGAGACGGCGTCGCTGACGGCGAGCAGCTCGTCGAGCTCCACCCGTTCCACGCCGAGCGCCCGCTCGACATCTGCCGGCGCCGCCCGGGCGTCCGCGTAGACCAGTCGGCGCGGCTCGAACGCGCCCAACCGCCGCGCCACGGCCTGGCCGATCCGTCCCAGCCCGACGATCCCGACCGTCCGGTCGCCGAGCTCGTATACGCCGCGCTCGGCGGCGGACACCATCTCCCAGCGACCGGCCTGGACTCCCGCGTGGAAGCGCCACGCCTCACGCAGCAGGACCAGGATCGCCATCACCGTCCATTCGGCGACCGCGCGGTCGTTGGTCCCCGGCGCGTTGCACACCGGGATGCCGAGCCGTGCCGCGTGCTCCAGGTCGATCGTCTCGGTCCCCGCTGTCGGCTGGAACACCGCCTGGCAGCGCTGCGCCCGGTCCAGCGCGACGGCGTCGAGTCGCAGCTCGTGGGTCCAGTCACCGATCAGATAGTCCGCGCCCGCCAGCGCCTCGGCGGCAACCGTCACTCCGCGCGCGGCGTACCCGAACCGGCATGAGTCCACCCGCTCGGCCCACGGGGCCAGGACCGCCTCCGGCGTCAGCGAAAGGACCGTCGGCGGTGCGTCAGTCATTGGCGGCCTCGACGAGCCTGCGGGCGAGCTCGCCGGGCCGCGTGAACATCACCTCGTGGCTGCCGCCCATCTCGACGAGCTTGAACTCGCCCAGGCGCGACGACATCCGCGGATGCCATCCCTCGGCGCCCAGCGCCAGGTCGTTGGCCACGGCGACGAAGCTGCGGGGCAGCTCGCCGCGGTGGAACTCCGCCAGGTCGAGCTTCTCGTCCCACGGCGCAAACGGCTGCGGCACCAGTCGCTCCCACACCGAGCGCGCGGCCTCCGGCGAGGCGTCCTGGATGAACAGGTCCCGGAACACCTCCCACGGGCAGGCGACGGTGTTGTCGGGGCTGGCCGCGGCGGCGTCGGCGAACGCCGTCGTCTGGTCGGCCGGGAAGTTGTCGTTGACGCTGGCGCCATCCTCCACGACGAACGCGGTGTGGAACACCAGGCGCTTGAGCCGGTCGGGGATCTCCTGCGACGCGCGGCTGACCACCGAGCCGCCGAAGCTGTGGCCGACGAGCACGACGTCGCGCAGATCCCGGCCCTCGATGAAGTCGACGACGGCGGTGACGTAGTCACGATGACGGATACCCGCGCGCGCGGCACCGGGCTGATGGCCCGGATACGTGGGCGCGTACACCTCGTGGCCGAGCTCCCGCAGCGACCACGCCGTCGGCTCCCAGGCCCAGCCGCCGTGCCACGAGCCATGCAGTAGAACGAACGTCTCAGCCACGGTCGCGCCCGATGAAACGGTCGAGGACGTTGCCGGTGATCCGCGAGACGTTGTTCTCGTAGCCGGCGTGCGACAGGCTCCCCGACCAAGCGATCGAGGAGGTGGAGAACACGGCCCCGCCCCCGGCGGCCTCGAAGTAGGTGAGGTCGGCCCGGACATTGGGGTGCTCCGTTCCGCCCACCCCGTCGAACATGAAGTCGATCTCCTCGGGCACGACCTTGTATGAGTCGTTCTGGTTCTGAGCGGAGGCGAGCAGGTACGTGTGCGGCGGCGTGCCCAGCGTCACATCGGCCCGGTCGATCTCCTGACCCGCGGCCCCGCCGCCGACGAGACCGAAGTCACCGATTCGCTCATCGGCGTCGATGCCGTCGAAGATCCAGCCCATCTGCGCAAGCTCGCCGTCGGGCATGCGGTGATAGTGAAACGAGCCGGCATAGCCCTCCGAGGTGAACCCGGTCCCGAACAGTTTCTGGGGCGGCCGCCCGCGGTTACGCCAGATGCCGCCCTTCTCGCCGGTGGTGCTGTGCGTCGTCTCGCCCGGCGCCGCCTGCCACGCCCGCACGCCGTTCTCGCCGCGGCGGACCTCCATGATCCACGGCTTCTCGGCCGAGTAGCTGACCACCCAGTAGAAGCCGTTGCCGCCCATGTACATCACGTTCCCGCCGCCCGCCACGTACGCCTCGTAGGCATCCAGCATCGCCTCGCTGGTGTACTCGGGATGCGTGCCGGTCATCACCGCCCGGTACGGACGCAGCGCCGCGACCCCTTCACGATGCAGGTCCTCGTCGGTCAGCACGTCGTAGTCGTAGCCCCGCTGCTCCAGCCAGTCCACGATGTACAGGTCCGACGGGAACTGCCACGTGCCCAGGAAGCTGAACCGGTGCGACGGGCGCATGTTGAGGATCGGTCGCCGCCGGGAGCTGAAGGACACTCCGCTGCCGTCGGGGTGCACCTCGTACATGGACAGACCGAGCTCGGGATGCTCCATCAACAGCAGGTCCATCGGCTGCAGTGCCGGCGTGTGTCCGACGATCGCCTGGCCCATCGGCGCCGCGGTGGCCAGATGCTCGTCGGCGTAGGCCATGTAGCTGGCGGTGGGCAGCACGAGCGCGACCCGGCCCTCGCGGCCCGGCCGGGCGCGGACGAAGAACGGGACGTGGTCCTCGAAGTCGCCGGCGCGCAGGCGCAGGGCATAGACGCCGGAGGGGAGATCGGGCGCGACGGTGAGGGTGCAGGTGGTGCTCCACCCGACGTCGTCGATGTCGTCCTCGTGGAAATGCACGGCGCCGTAGAGCTCCGGCGCCTGAGGCCACTCGTAACACGAGCCGTCCCAGTTGTGGGCGGTCACCCCTCTGACGGGCAGGTTGATCAGCTCGCCGTCGGGGCCGCCGTGGGGGCCGTCGGGGCCGTCGGGGCCGTCGGCGCCGTCGGCGCCGTGGGGGCCGGCGGGCAGGCCGGTGATCGTGGTGGTCTCGATCCCCCGGCTGAGGTCCCACCAGGCCAATAGCCGATCGGTGACCGCCGGGCGCGCGCCGCTGCCGGCCAGCGTGACCAGCTCGGGATCGGTCAGCCGGCCGCCGTACACACAGGGGAGAGCCAGCTTCCCGTTGTAGGTGCCCCGCACCGTCCGTCCGTCGCATGCATCCAATGCCCCCAACAGCAGATCGACCTCGGGGAGCGGGCGCGGCGGCGACGCGTCCGCCTCGGCCCGGTGCGACGCCAGTCGCGTCAGTGGGCCGAACTGCGAGTTGCAGGAGTTGACGACCGGCGCCGCTCGCACGGAGATCGCTCCACGCCCGGGGTCCCATGAGCCGCACACCGCGTACCAGACGCCGGCCTGGAGCCCGTCGGCCAGGACGACGCGCTGGGTCCCCGACGCCCCGGTCATCCAGAACGCCGGCCGCAGGCCGGGCTCCAGCACCAGCGCCATCCCCGTGCCATCGGCCGTGTCCCACGCCGACATCAGTGGCTGCTCGCCGGTCTCGGTGAAGGGCTGCACCATGGCGAACAGGCTCACGCCCGCCTCCGCCTCCGCCTCCGCCAGGATCCGCCGCGCGTCCGGTATCCGCGCGTAGGAGCCGTGGTGGGTGGACTGCTCCACCAGGGGATAGGTGCCGTCGATGTCGGCCGGCACAGCCACCTCCTTGAAGCCGGGGCCCTGCGGATGCGTGTCGCCGTGGATCAGTCTCACCAGCTGCGCGTCGACGGTCGCCACGCCGGCGCCGCTGACGCGGAAGCTGACGGCCTCGCCCGGCCGGACGGACAGCTCGTCGCAGTAGCCGAGCGCCCAGGTCGGGAACCGGGTCGCGCTCATCAGTCGGCGAACTCGAGTTCGAAGACCTCGAGGAGGCGTTGCCGGAACACGGCGTCCATCGCCGCGCCCTCGGTGTCGAACGGGCCCAGGACCCGATCCGCGCGGACCGCGGGAAACCCGGCCAGCCGGGACACGAACCAGTGGTCGCCGCCGTCGTGCTCGGTGATCAGCTTCCCGTCGATCTCGGCGCTGCCGAAATAGTTGAGCAGGCGCTGGAGCGGGTCGCTGTGCTGACCGAGCGGAGTACGCCGGTGCTCGGCCACCAGCGCCGGGGTGATCAGCGGCCGCAGCGACGCGCGCATCCGAGCGTGATAGGTGGCCCCCACGGTCGCCTCGAGCGCGGCTTGAGAGTCGACGGGCATCGGCGGCTGGATCTCCTTGCGGTCCGGGCGAAGCGGCGTGCACGGGCTGGCGCCCTCACGGCAGGTCTCGGCGCCCATCAGTGTGCATAGGGTATACACTATGCGTTACGATCGACAACAACGGAGTCGTCGGGGTTGCCGGACGGGTCGCCCGAGACGCGCTCCACGTGCCGCCTACACGAGGGGATTGCGATGTCGACGACGTCTGCCGCGAGCGTGTCCGAGCAACTGGCTCAACGCGACCGCCGGCTACTGATCCATCCGTACCTGCCCGGTGCGGTGACGGAGCGCGTCGTGATGACCGAGGGCTCGGGTTGCCGCCTGCGGGATGCCGACGGCCGCGAGTATCTCGACGCCACCGGCGGGTTGTGGCTGGCCCAGATCGGACACGGGCGGGCGGAGATAGCGGAGGTGGCCGCTGACCAGATGCGCCGGCTCGAGTACTTCACCAGCTTCTGGGAGTTCTCCAACGACCGCGCCATCGAGCTGGCCGAACGGCTTGCCGAGCTCGCTCCCGACTCGCTGTCCCGCGTGTATTTCACCAGCGGCGGGTCGGAGGCCAACGAGGCGGCGCTGCGGATGGCCCGGTACGTCCACTACCGGCGCGGACATGAGGGTCGCGACTGGATCCTCGCCCGGCGCAGCGCCTATCACGGGATCGGCTACGGATCGGGCTCGGCCAGCGGTCTGCCGATCTACCACGACGGCTTTGGGCCGATGCTTCCGCACGTTCGGCATCTGACCCCACCGTGGCCCTACCGGTCGGAGTTGTTCGACGGCCGGGATCCCACCGATTTCTGCCTCGACGAGCTCGAGCGCACGATCGCGGAACTCGGCCCCGGCCGGATCGCCGCGATGATCGGCGAGCCGATCATGGGCGTTGGCGGCATGATCGTGCCCCCGGACGACTACTGGCCTCGCGTGCGCGAGCTGCTCAGCGCCCACGGCATCCTGCTGATCTTCGACGAGGTGGTCACGGCGTTTGGCCGGACCGGCCGCTGGTTCGGCGCGCAGCACTTCGGCGTCGAGCCGGACCTGATCGTGACCGCCAAGGGGATCACCAGCGGATACATCCCCCTCGGAGCGGTGCTCGTCTCCGAGCCGGTCGCGGAGACCCTGAGCCTCGAGCAGGGCTTTCCGGTCGGGTTCACGTACAACGGGCACCCGACCGCGTGTGCCGTCGCGCTGCGCAACCTGGAGATCATCGAGCGGGAGGGACTGCTGGACCGCGCGCGGGACATCGGAGCGCTTCTGCTCAGGGAGCTTTCGAGCCTCGCAACGCTGCCGGTGGTCGGCGAGGTCCGCGGCGTCGGCATGATGCTGGGCATCGAGCTGGTGGGCGACAGGCAGACCCGGGAGCCCATCTCGATGCACGCCGCTCCGCACGACGTCATCCGCCGCGAGACGGGGGTGCTGGTGCGCGACTGTGCCCACACGCTGGTGCTCTCACCGCCGCTGGTGATGACCGAGTCAGAGGTGGCGGAGGTCGTCACGGCCGTCGGGTCCGTGTTGGAGCGGATGGCATCGGACGGGAGCATCGCGCCCCGCTGACGATGAGCGGTCCGCCCCCCGACGCATCGGTGTTGCCCGCCCGGCACGGGACCGCCGTGGCGCTCGCCCCCGGCGAGCGGCTGCGGATCGTCAACCTGAGCGGCGGCCAGGTGGTGGACATGTGGGCGCTGACTCCCGGCGATCCCGACGAGCGGCTCTCGATGGAGCACACCCGCGCGTCGCTCGCCCGGCTCGTGCCCCGGGTGGGGGACCAGCTGTACAGCTCACGGCGCCGCGCCCTGCTCACGCTGGTGCAGGACACCAGCCCCGGCGTGCACGACACCCTGATCGCCGCGTGTGACCCGGAGCGTTACCGCCAGCTCGGCGGCAACGAGGATCACGCCAGCTGCGCGGACAACTTCCGCCGCGCGCTCGCTGAGCACGGGCTGGAGATCGATCGGGTCCCGGCGCCGCTGAACCTGTTCATGAACATCCCGTGGCAGCCCGACGGCGCGCTGGAGTTCGCGCCCTCGCCCGCGCGCGCGGGTGACAACGTCACGTTCGCGGCGGCGATCGACGTGCTGGTGGTCCTGTCGGCGTGCCCGATGGATCTGAATCCCATCAACGCCGGCGGCCTCGGGGACATCGGGCTCGAGGTCCTGTAGGCACTCGGCCCCGACCCAGACGAACGTCAACGACGGCAACGAAGGGGGCGCGGGCGGTGACCTGGCCGGGCCTGCGCCTGCAAACGTCCCTCGCAGCCACTGCGGTCAGCGCCGAGGGACGTTTGCCGTCGTGACAAAGGCAAAGATCCCTCGCAATCGGGGCGGTTCTCGCCGGGGGACGTTTGCCGTTCTGACAAAGGCAAATGCCCCTCTCAACTCCGGCAAGCGACGCTGACCTACGTTTGCAGGCGCCAGGACCCACTGGACCCTCCTTCGTGGCAAATCGTTGACGTCAACGCCCCGGAACTCCGCCCCCGTTCCGCGTGGCCCCGGGGCGCGAGGCCGCGGGGCGCGGGGGCCTCCACGGCCCGCGCCGGGGACTAGCCGGCAGCGGACCCCGCTCCAGCGCCGCTGCCGGCCAAGACCGCCTCCAGCTGGCGCACCCCCAGCTCCAGCGACGGGAGGTCGATCCGCTCGTGCACCGTGTGCATGCCGGATCCGTGAGCGCACCCGATGCCGACCGCCGGAATGCCGAGCGCTACCGCCGCGTTGGCGTCGGTGGAGCCGGCGCCGTAGACCTCGTCGAGGCCGACCCGCCGCCGGGCGGCGATCACCCGGCGGACGAGCGGATGGTCGGCGGCGATCTGCCCGGCGCCGCGGCGGCCGACCACCTCACACGCGATGCTCAGGGGCGGTGGCACCGACAGGGAGGCGAGCCGCTGCTCGAAGCGCTTCAGCTCGGCGTCCTGGAGCGAGCGCAGCTCGACGAACATCTCCGCCTCGGATGCGATCGCGTTGACCGCTCCGCCACCGGCCAGACGGCCGATGTTGGCCCCCTCGTCGATCAGGCGGCCGGCCATCGCGACCAGCTCGTGCAGCGCGCTGAGGGTGCCGCGGTCCCGCCAGGAATGGCCTCCCGGACCCGACACGGCGATCCGCGCTCGGATGCTGCCCACGTGCTCGGTCACGACGTGGTCCAGGCCGTGGCCCTCGACCGCCACGACACGGGCCGGCGCCAGCTCGGCGCACGCGTGACGAGCGCCGCGGAGATTGCCCAGGCCCTCCTCGCCGACGGTGAAGGCGACGACCAGGCCCGGCGGCGGCTCGATGCGCTCCAGAGCCCACACCACCGCCATCACCGCGGTTGCGTTGTCACCGATTCCGGGCCCCACCAGCGCATCTCCGTCGCGCCGGAAGCGGAGCTCGGTGGCGGCCTCGAACACGGTATCGACGTGCGCCATCACCAGCAGCTCCGGGGTGCCGCTGGCAAAGCTCCAGATCAGGTTTCCGACGCCGTCTCGGCGACGAGTGCCGGGAGCGGCGCCCAGACGGCGCTCGAGCCACGCTATCCGCTCGTCCTCGGCGCCGGTGGGAGCGGGGACCGCGGCGAACTCGGCGAGCTCGTCGGCGTGGATCACGACATCACGGCGGTGGCATCGATCTCCACCACCCACTCGGGCCGGGCCAGTCCGCTCACCACGAGGCCCGTCGACACGGGGTAGACGCCCTTCAGCCAGCGGCCGACGACGCCGTACACCGCCTCCCGGTGGCGGATGTCCGTCAGGTAGATGACGATCTTGCAGATCTCCTCCAGGCGCGACCCGGACTCCTGGAGAAGCCGGTCGATGTTGCTCATCGCCTGCTCGGCCTGAGCGGCGGCGTCGCCGATCCCGACCGACTCCGAGGTGTCCAGGTCCTGGCCGACCTGGCCGCGCAGGAAGACGATGTTGCCGGCGACAACCGCCTGGCAGAGGTCGTTGTCGAGCTGCTGGTCCGGGTAGGTGTCGCGGGTGTTGAACTGACGGATTCGCTGGTGGAGCATGGGTTTCCTCAGGCGGTGGCGGGGTTGGGGAACGGCGCGGCGCTGTGTACGACCTCGCCGCCGATGATCACGTCGCTGATGACGTCCTGTCCGGCGGCGAGGCACAGCTCCTCGGGATGGTCGACCGACAGGATCGTCAGGTCGCCGCGCTTGCCCGGATCGATCGAGCCGCGATCGGCGGCGGTCCGCAGCGCGTAGGCGGCGTTCAGCGTCGCCGCCACGACGGCTTCGCCGGGCGTGATCCGGAACCACGGCGCCGCCAGCGCGATCGTCGCGCTCAGCGAGGTGGCGTGGATCGAGGAGCAGTAATCGGTCGCCACCGCCACCGGCACCTGCTGCTCGATGAGCAGGCGGGCGTTCGCGCGGCGGTCCGTCATGTAGATCAGCTCGGCCTGGGGCAGCAGCACCGCCACCGTCCCGGTCCCGCCGACCGCGCGGATCTCCTCGTCGGGCGTGTAGGTCAGGTGCTCGGCCGACACGGCGCCCCCGGCGACCGCCGTCTCCCAGCCCCGAGAGCTCGCCCAGGCGTCCGAATGCGTGCGGGTTGCGATCCCGAGCTCGGCCGAGCGGCGCAGCATCCGCAGCGCCTGGTCGGGCGTGAACAGCCCGCGCTCGCAGGTGACGTCGTGAAAGTCCGCGACGCCCTGCTGCACCACCCGCTCGAGCATCTCCATGACCTCACTGGTGTAGGCCTCGGCCTCGCGGCCAGCGGGGACGACGTGCGCGCCCAGGAACGAGATGACGACGCTCAGCGGGGTCAGGGAGCGGCTGCGGTCGAGCAGTTCGAGCTGATGGAGCTCGTGATCGGCGGTCAATCCGTAGCCGGATTTGACCTCCAGCGTCGTCACTCCGCCGGCCAGGATCCGGCGGTAGGCGCCGTCCAGGTGGGAGGTGAGCTCCTGATCGCCGGCGGCGCGGGTCGCCAGCACGCTGGCCCAGATCCCGCCGCCCGCAGCGGCGACCTCCGCCAGGCTGGCGCCGCCCAGACGCTGGGCGTACTCGGCGTGGCGGCTGCCGGCGAACAGCGGGTGGGAGTGGCACTCGACCAGCCCGGGCAGCACCGACCGGCCGGCGGCATCGAGCGTTGTCACCCCCCGATCGGCCCAGTCGCTCAGCACCTCGGCGGTCTCCCCGACGGCGACTATTTCCCCATCGCGGATCGCCACGGCGCCGTCGGCGATCAGATCCAGCTCGCCCTGCGCCGCGCCGCGCCGCGGCTCGCCGCGGTCGCGCACGCGCGCCAGCTGGGCGGCATGGATGATGTTCAGGTCACTCACGACGCCGTCGCCGTCGGGGTGAGGGCCGGCTCGGCACCGGGCGCGTCGACGGACTCCATCCCCGCATACCGGCGGACGAGATCCATCGGGCCGGCGAAGTCGTAGTTGTTGTAGACCGCGAGCAGATGCGCGAATGCCGGCGACTGCGCGAACAGCTGAAACGTCAGACGGTGCCCGGCGTAGTCGGAGTTGAGCAGGTCCCGGGCGAACGCGAACAGCCGCCGGCGCTGCTCAGCGCTGATGTCGCCGACCGCCAGGTACTTGTCCAGCCACGGTCCGGCCTCGGGGTCCTGGAACGTCGCGGCGCTCGGGGTGACGCACAGCTGGCCCCCGCACAGGTCGCGGGTCAGGTGCATCATCGCCGGCAGCTGCGTGCAGGCGAGCACCCGACCGGTGTACATCAGGGCCTGGTTGGGCATCAGCAACCCGCCCGGGCTGGTCTCCCCGAGCTCGATGGCCGCGGTCAGGTGGGCGTGGATGCTCTCGCGGTAGCAGGCCAGCTCCGCCAGCTTCTCGCGCACGGCCTGATGGGCCTTGACCCCGGTCTGGGCGGCGTTGAGCGCGGCCGCTCCCACCATCAGGTCGGCGAAGCGCAGGTGGCGCTGCACGAACGCGAACATGCTGTAGCGGTGCAGCGTCGCGCGGATGAACGCCGCGGCGCGGGTGGCCCGGTAGAACAGGACATTCTCCCATGGGATCTCGACGTCATCGAAGACGATCAGCGTGTCGATCTCGTCGAACCGGCCCGACAGGGGATAGTCGGCCACCGGGCCGCGCTGCGCGAACGACGACCGGCAGATGTGGCGGATCCCGGGCGCGCCCATGTCGGCGATGAAGCCGACGGCATAGTCCGACAGCTCCTGGTCGCCCCAGTCGCCGATCGTCGGCTTGACGAACGCCTGGTTCGCATAGGCGGCGGCGGTCTCGAACTTCGCCCCGCGGACGATGATCCCGTTGTCGGTCTCGCCGGCGACGTGCAGCAGGACGTCGGGGTCCTGATCCTGGGGCCGTCGCATGCGATCGCCCTTGGGGTCGGTGTTGGCCGACACGTGGAACGGGTCGGCGAGCGCGGCGTGCTGCACGTGGTGGCGGATGTGCGCCGAGAATGACGGGTCGATGGCATCCAACACGTTCTGGCCGTCGTACAGCGACCACATCTCGCCGACGGTCTCGTCGCCGACGCGGGTGACGATCCCGTCGAGGTCGTCGAGCACGCAGTCGACGGCCGCGCGCTTGGCGCGCCAATCGTCCTTGGTGTGCGGCAGCTTGGAACCGGTGGGGCACCGCTCACCGGTGCCGGTGTCCACGTAGGACATCACGTCTTCGGTCGCCCGCTCGTGGGCGAGGTCGTAGATCCGGGCTCGGGCGTTGACGATCGGCCGGAACGCCGGATGGCTGGGAACGTCGTCAACCCGTTGGCCGTCGATCCACACCGAGCGCCCGTCGCGAATGGAATCCCTGTACTCGTTGCCGGTTCTGATCATCTTTGGTAGACTTTCCCGAATAGCGGTAAATGTTTCCCGGAAATGGAACATGCAAACTATCAACTGTGATCGCCGCTGGCAACCGTGCGCCCATCCCGAGGGGCCCGTCCGCTGATGGCGCGTCCGCGCACCGACGCCGACCCGGACACCCCCAAGGTCCTGGACAAGGCGCTGCGGGTCCTCGACGCCTTTGGCGAATCGCGGGATCGGTGGACCGAGGCCGATCTGCGGCGCCATCTGGCCATGCCGTCGACCAGCCTGAACCGGATCCTCCGCGGGCTGGAGCGCGCCGGCTACCTGCTGCGCGACGACGCGGGCGCCTATGGGCTCGGGATCGGCGCCGTGCGCCTGGGGAACCGGGCGCGCGCCTCGCTCGACCTGCCGGCGCTCGTCGACCCGGACCTGCGCCGGCTGGCGCTGGCCACCGCTGAGCTGGTGCTGCTCGCGGTCCCCGAGCTGGATGAGGGCGTCGCGCGCTACGTCGCCGCGGTCGACTCCCCCCAGCGACTCTGCGTCACCGCCGAGCTCGGGACCCGAATCCCACTGACGGCGGGAGCCACGGCGCGCTCGATGCTCGCCTTCGCCGGGCCGGCGCGGATCGACGAGGTGCTGGCGCGGCCCCGTGTGCGGCTGGCCGAGGGCACCCTGCTTGAGGAGCACGAGCTCCGCGCGCGGCTGCAGTCGATCCGTTCAAACGGGTGGGGGATCAGCTGGCAGGAGACGTTCGACGGCGCGTGGGCGCTGGGGGCTCCGATTCTGGATCGGGACGGAGAGGCGGTGGCCGCGATCGGGGTGGCCGCGCCGATCAGCCGCCACAGCGAGGCCACCGAGGAGTCCACCCGGCGGACCCTGCTCGAGGTTGCCGCCCATGCCGGCGAGCGGCTGCGGCCACCGGCCCCCGATCACTCTTCCGGGCTCGAGGCCGGAGTCGTCACGGGGGCGCCGGCATGACCGCCGGCCGGCTCGTCGTCTGCCCGACCCCGATCGGCAACCTCGAGGACATCACCCTCCGGGTGCTGTCGGCCCTGCGGGAGGCCGACATCGTCGCCTGCGAGGACACCCGCCGCACCCGGGTGCTGCTCGACCGCTACGGCGTGGCCGGCACGCTCGTCAGCTACCACGAGCACAACGAGCGTGCCCGCGCCGAGGAGCTCGTCGCCCGGATGCAGGACGGCGCGGTGGTGGCGCTCGTGTCCGACGCCGGCATGCCGCTCGTCTCCGACCCGGGGCTGGTGCTCGTCCGCGCCTGCGTGGCGGCCGGCCTCGGGGTGGAGGTGCTCCCCGGCCCGTCGGCGGTGCTCAGCGCGCTCGTCGCCAGCGGGCTCCCCGCCGATCGCTGGCAG
>Ga0182024_10004994_pt1 | contig 30070 bp, 34 predicted proteins | sample P32metaG_FD_120480 | JGI IMG/M metagenome (GOLD analysis project Ga0182024, IMG submission 120480) | Permafrost microbial communities from Stordalen Mire, Sweden - P3-2 metaG (Illumina Assembly) | ecosystem: Environmental > Terrestrial > Soil > Wetlands > Permafrost | place: Sweden: Stordalen...
CAAAGGGTGGGCAATGTCATCCGGCGTACATGCCAAGATTTGTACATGAAGGACAATATGGCCCAATTGACCAAGGCTCCTGACCTCAGGTTGTCCGTCGCGGCCACTCTGCCGCCCGAGGTGACCGTCCGACTGCTGTCGGAGGTCGACGTGATCGCGCGCCGCATGACGCGGCACATCCTGTCCGGGATCTCGCTTCCCGACAGCCGCTTCCGGACGCTCGGCTACTTCCGCACCGTCACCGCGGCATGCCGCGATGCCCTCCGAACCTTCGTCCGCCTTCTCCGCGATGGACGTGGGCTTCGCGCCGGCGACCTCGAGCGGCTCGGCTCGATGGGCGCGCAACAGGCCGAGCTCGACGTCCCTCTTGAATTGGTGTTCGGCGCCTACCGCCTCGCTGCTCGAGTGCTCTGGGACGAGGTCATCGGCCAGCCTGCGATCCTCAACGACGTCCCCCCGAGCACGGTGATCGGCCTCACGAGCACGGTGCTCGAATACTTCGACGAGATCAGCGCGGCGGTGGGCGGCGCCTACCTGGAAACCCGCGAGCGGCTGCTGCGCCAGCGCGACCGGGATCGCGACCGCATTCTCCAGCGGCTGCTTGCCGGCGACGCGTCGGCCGAGCTGCGACGGATCGCCGTGTCGGCCGAGCTCACGTTGCTCCCGCCGTACACGGTGGTGGCCTGCTCGGCGCCGAGCATCGAGGCGGAACGGGAGCTCGAGGCGACCTGGCGTGCGGAGGGCGCGTATTTGATCGGCGAGGAACCCGGCCTGTGGGTCGCGCTCGTTCCCGAGGGCCGGGATCTCGCGAAGCTGTGCGCGGCGGTCGGGCCCGTCGTGTTCGGTGTGGGTCCGGTCGCGACGACGCTTGACGCGGTGGCGCCTTCGGCGCAGCAGGCGCGCCGGGCGCTCGAGGTCGGCCGGACCTTGTATCCGGAGCGCTCGGTGCACACCGATGCCGAGGTGGGGGTTTTCGCGGCGCTCGCGGACGATCACGAGGCCATGCGCACGTTCGTCGAACGGGTGCTAGGCCCGCTCGCCGATGGAACACCGAACCGGCGCCTCGAGCTCGTCGCGACCCTCGAGGCGCTGCTCGACAGCCGGAGCATCGGGGAGGCCGCGGATCGGCTGGGAGTCCACCGCCACACCGTGGTCTATCGCGTCGGCCGGCTCCGCCAGCTGGGCATCGACGCCGATGACCCCGAGCAACGCCACCAACTCTGGCTGGCGCTCCGCTGCGCTCGTCTGCTCGACGGGTGATTCATCGGGGCGCGACCCCGACTTCGGAACCCGGAGATACATCGTAGGAAGAGATCATTCTCATTGACTGATCCTCATTGACGCCAGAACTGGCCGCTCTTCAAAATGGAGCAATCGCATCAGAGAGCAGGGGGAGGTGGCTGACGGAGCCAGTCTGAGAGGAAGTCGCTGAGGGCATCGCACAGCTTCCGCGGGGATGCCATCGACGCCGGCCAACCATCACATAAAGCGATGGTTTCGTTCGAAGCAAGCTCATTGCTTAATAGTAGTAAACGGACGAGAGTCATCGCGGCAGGGCGTAAGCAATTCGTATTTGAATCAACGAGGCCGATCGAATCGAGAGGGGGCCTCAGGAAGAGAAATCGGTAAAGGGGAGACACACTCATGTTTGGGAAATCACTGCTACGAAACTCGGCGCCGCGCCGGGGTTCTCGGCGCGCGGCAACATCGGTCGCACTGCTGGCCACCGCGGTGGTCGTCGGCGCGTGCGGCTCGAGCACAACCGGAACTGGTTCCAGCGGCACGCCGCAGCCGGACCCGTCGACGGTCAACCTCGGCTATCTCGTCAACCTGACGCACGCCCCGGCGCTCATCGGCGTTGCGAAAGGCTTCTTCCAGGGCGCGATGCCCACCGGGACGACTGTCAAAACCACGACCTTCAGCGCCGGTCCAGCTGAGAGCGAGGCGCTCCTTGGCGGCGAGCTGGACGCGGCATTCGTCGGCCCCGGCCCGGCGATCAACGCCTTCATCAAGACCAAGGGCAAAGTACTCATCGTCGCCGGCGCAGCCTCCGGCGGAGCTGGGCTTGTGGTCAGCAAGTCCATCGCTGACGGGAACTTCCCGGCAGACCTGGCGGGCAAGACCCTGTCTTCTCCGCAGCTCGGCAACACCCAGGACATCGCGCTGCGCACCTGGCTTGCCACCAAGGGACTCGCCACGAATATCAACGGTGGCGGCGCGGTGACCATCGATTCGACATCGGGCAACTCGGTGAGCCTGCAGAACTTCGAAGCCGGGAAGATCGCCGGCGGCTGGGTTCCTGAGCCTTACGAGTCCGAGTTCGTCCTCCAGGGTAAGGGCACCCTCGCCGTCGACGAGGCGTCGCTCTGGCCGAATGGCCAGTTCCCGACCACGGTGCTCGTCGTGACCCAGAAGCTGCTCCAGAACCACCCCGACATCGTCAACGACCTCCTCAAGGGGCTCGTGCAGTCGGTGAACTGGATCAACGCGAACGAGTCGGCAGCGCCTGCCGCTGTCAACACCGCACTCGCGGCGACCACCGGCGGCAAGCTGCTCAAGTCCGCTGTGCTCACGGTGGCGTGGACCCATCTCAGCTTCCTGCTCGACCCGCTCGCCGCGGATCTGCAGACCGACGCGAACAACGCGCAGAAGCTCACCTTCAATACGACCGCCAACATCAAGGGCATCCTCGACCTTGGCCCACTGAACAAGATCCTGAGCGCTGCCGGTGACGCGACGGTCAGTGCCGGATCGCTCGGCTGATGAACGTCGCGCTTGCGCCGCGACCCGCGGTCCTGACGCTCGAGGACGACACCTTCGTGACCCTTTCGGGGGTCACGAAGGTCTTCGGCCACGGCAAGCGCACCATGACCGCCCTCGACAACGTTTCGCTCGAGATGACCAAGGGAGAGTTTGTCTGCATCCTCGGCGCGTCGGGGTGCGGGAAATCGACCCTGCTGACGCTCGTCGCGGGCCTCGACAAGCCGACCTCCGGGACGATCGAGATCGCCGATGGTCGTCCGGCGGTGATGTTCCAGGAACCCGCGTTGCTTCCATGGCTCACCGTGCGCCGCAATGTGGAGTTGCCGATGCGCATCCACAAGCTGGACGCGGATGAGCGAAACGTACGAGCCAACCGGCTGCTCTCCATGGTCGGCTTGATCGACTTCGCCGATCACCGTCCGCACCAGCTCTCCGGCGGTATGCGCCAGCGCTGCGCGCTGGCTCGCGCGCTTGCGCAGGAGTCCGAGTTGCTACTGATGGACGAGCCCTTTGCGGCATTGGACGCGCTCACGCGCGATCAGCTCCACGACGACTTGAACCGCATCTGGCAGGAGACTGGCAAGACCATCATCTTCGTGACTCACAACGTGCGTGAGGCAGTGCGCCTCGGCGACCGGGTCGTCCTCATGACCCCGCGCCCAGGTCGGGTGGCGCAGATTTGGGACGTCGACATCACCCGGCCTCGCGAGCTCGACTCGTTCGAGGTGTCGGGCCTTGCGCACGAGATCACAACGCAGTTGCGCGCGGGAGCGGCCGGCGATGGAACCGAATAGGCTGCAACAGCTCTTCCGCGCCGCATGGCCAAGGGTTCTCGCCATCGCGCTCCTGGTGGGCATCTGGCAGTTGCTTGTCGTGCTGGGCGTGCAGTCGGTGGGCGGTGAACCGCTACCTGGACCCGGGGACACCCTCGGTGAGATCGGCTATCTGATTCACATCGACGTGCTCATTCCAGCGCTCCTTCAGACACTCGAACGGGCAGCACTCGGTTACCTGATGGCCATGGTCCTCGGCACCGTGATCGGGCTGGCAGTCGTGCGCATTCCGGTGCTGCGCGCAGGCGTCGGCTCCCTGCTTGCGGGGCTCCAGAGCCTGCCATCCGTGGTCTGGGTCCCCATCGGAGTCCTCTTCCTCGGGGATTTCGCGGTGTTCTTCGTGGTGATCATGGGGGCGTTCCCGTCGATCGCGATGGGGTTGATGTCCTCCTACGACAACATTCCGCCGCTCACGCTCAGCCTGGCGCGCTCGATGGGAGCGCGCGGCGTGCCCTTCTACCGGCACTTCATCTTCTCGGCGACGCTGCCGGGCTACGTCGCTGGCATGAAGCAGGCCTGGGCGTTCTCCTGGCGCTCGCTCATGGCTGCCGAGTTGATCATCGGATCCGCTGCGAGCGCCGGTCTTGGACAGATCCTGGACGACGGGCGCTTCCTCGGCGATCTGCCCGAGGTATTTGCCGCCATGCTGACCATCCTGGTGGTGGGCATCGCCGTCAACGACGTGATCTTCTCACCGCTCGAGCGTGGCCTTCTGCGCCGGCGCGGCCTGGTTCCGGCCAGCTAGTCCTGAGCGGTAGTGGTTTCCCCGTCAGCCTCGCGGCGGCGCTGCCCGCCCGAGGCGACGGTGGCGCCCTGCTCCGCCTCGCGCGCGAGCATGAAGAGCAGGTCCGAGCAGCGATTCAGGTAGCGGAGCACCTCGGGGTTCTCGACCCCGCCCTCGCGCTGCAGCGAGACAGTCCGCCGCTCGGCGCGGCGCACCAGCGTCCGCGCGAGATCGATGGCTGCGCCGACCGGCGTTCCGCCGGGGATGACGAATCCGCCGGGCAGGGGAACGCGCGCCTCGAGGTCGTGAATCTCGCGCTCGAGTGCATCGGCCATCGCCGGCGTCACCACGTTGAAGTGGCGTTCGAGATCCGCCCGATGCCCGGCGCCGGTGGCGAGCTCGGCGCCCACCACGAACAGCTCGCGCTGGAGCTCGAGGATGCGCTCCGCGCGCGCGGGCGAATCGGTGAGCGACCTCGCCAGGCCGAGCGCGGAGATGGCCTCGTCGAGCGACCCGTACGCCTCGGTGTGCAGATCGTCCTTGGCAACGCGACCACCGTAGAGCAGCCCTGTCTCTCCCCCGTCGCCGTGCCCGGTGGTGATGCTCACGGAATCGGGGTTAGACGGCGCCGTGCAGAGTCGCTTCGACGAGCTCCGGTGGCGTGTCGTCGTGGCCGCGCCGCCAGTCCTCGATCCACTTGCTCGCCGCGATGGTCGCAGTGGTGGCGTCACCGACCGCTGTGGTGATCTGCCGGGTGAGCTGGCTGCGCACGTCGCCGGCGGCGAAGATGCCGGGGATGTTGGTCATCATCGTCATCGGGTCCGTCTTGTAATAGCCAGCTTTGTCATGATCGATGTGGGCGTCGACCAGCTGGGTGTTGGGGATGAAGCCGACGAAGATGAAGATACCGCCGACCTCGAGCGTCGAGCGTCGCTCCGTGTCCAGGTTGCGCAATGACAGCTTGCGCACCTTCTCGTCGCCATCGATGCTTTCGATGATGGTGTCGACCAGGAAGTCGATCTTGGGGTGCTTGCGCGCCTCGTCGAGGAGGATCGGCTGGGCACGAAACTCCTTGCGCCGGTGGATGATCGTGACCTTGCTTGCATATCGCGTGAGGAACAGCGCCTCCTCCACCGCCGCGTCACCACCACCGGCAACCGCGAGGTGAACATCCTTGAAGAACGCACCGTCGCAGACGGCGCAGTACGACACCCCACGACCGGCGAATTCCTCTTCGCCCGGTACGCCGAGCTTGCGCGGGTTGCCGCCCGCGGTGATGATCACCGCCGGCGCAAGGTAGTCACCGTCGTAGGTCTCGACGAGCTTCATGCCGTCGGGTTGCACCCTGATCGCCTTGACCTCGGTGCGCACCAGCTGGGTGCCGAAGTGCGCGGCCTGCTCCTCCATGACGGTTGCCAGCTCACCGCCGAGGATCGACAGAAATCCGGGGTAATCCTCGATCAACTCGGTGTTGAGCAGCTGGCCGCCCGGCGCCTTGCCCTCGAGGAGGACCGCACGCTCACGGTTGCGACCGGCGTAGAGCGCAGCCGTCAGCCCGGCGGGGCCGCCGCCGATGATCGCGATGTCAAAGTCGTAGGTGGGCACGGTGGTTGCACTCCTCGGGGTACGTCTGTACGTCCCGTCACCGATGACGATACCCAATGCGGCACAGAATCATCCGGCTGCGATCCACTGACGGAGGGTCGCGAGCACCCTGCTGATGGGAATCGCGTAGGAGTCGGAGCTCGACGGGCTCGCCAGGGTGATGATCCCGATCACCCGGCCAGAAGCATCGAGCACGGGCCCGCCGCTGTTGCCTTCATAGATCCGCGCGCCCTGGAGATGGAGCATGTCCTTGTACTCCTGGGGGAGCGCCTGGCCGGCTTCGATGCCGCTTCCCTGGAGCGGGACGTCGTCGTCGAGGCCGATCAGCGTTTCCGTGGTCATGTCGGCGTGCCCGGTGGCCCGGCTCGATGCCAGGGTGATCACCGGGATCGGGTGCTGGGTGAGGTTATTCGCGTCGACGGGCAGCGGTGTTCCGGTGAGCGTGCCGGTCACGCGCAGGAGCGCGAGGTCGCTGCTCTCGCTGCTCTGCACGAGCCTTGCGACGTAGGTGTGCCCCGCGCGGTCGGTCACCCTCAACGTGTCGTTGCCGTTGATCACGTGGGCATTGGTGACGACGTCGCCGAGGTCGTCGAAGATCCAGCCGGTGCCCAACGACTCCTCGGAGCCGCTCTCGAGCTCGGCCTCCACGGTGACGACGCTGGTCAGGTCGTCTCGGCCCAGGTCGGTGAGAACAGGGGGCGACGGGGTCGGAGCGCTCGCCGCCGGGAGCTGGATCGGGACGATCCGTGTCGGGTTGACCTGTGCGACCTGGTTGGCGACCAGGAAGCCCGCCAGGCCGGCGACCAGGAGCGCGATGATGGCCGCCACGGCTCGAGCCACCGCGCGTGGCTGGAATGTCGGCCCGGTACTAGGATCCACGAGGAAACATTGTGGTAGTTCAGCAAGAAGGGATCACCGTTGTCGGCGGCGGGGCTGGCGCGCTGGGCTCCGCCGTCGTGCATCGCCTGGTGGCCGCCGGCCGCCGGGTCGTGGTCCCGGCGCGTCACCCTGGCCGCGCGGCGCCAATCGAGGGAGTCACGGAGATCGAGTGCGACCTCGACGATCTCGAGTCGGTGGCGCGCCTCCGCAACGCGATCGACGCGATGGGTGCGTGGGAGGCCGTGGTGAGCGCTTCCGGTGGATACGCGGGCGGACGCGCCCACGAGGTCGAGGACGCCGTCATCGAGGGCCAGATCGCCGCCAACCTGCTCGGTCCCTGGAGGCTGGCCCGCGCCGCCGCTGCGTCGATGGTGGCCGGCGGTGCGGGTGGGAGGATCGTGATCGTGGCCTCGCGTGCCGCCGTCGAGGTCGCGCGCGGACAGGCTGCCTACCAGGTGAGCAAGGCGGCGGTCCTCAAGCTCGCCCAGGTGATGGCCGCGGAGTTGCAGGGCCATGGGATCACCGTCAACGCTGTGCTCCCAGGCACGATGGATACGCCCGGGAACCGGGAGTCGATGCCCAAGGCGAACCGCTCGTCATGGGTGAGCACCGACTCGGTGGCCGCGGTCATCGAATGGCTGCTGTCAGATGACGCGGCGGCCGTGACCGGCGCGACTGTCCCTGCCGGCTGAGCTCACACCGACGCAGGCGCGTCGAACACGCTCGCCTCACCGAGCCGCGCGATGGCTCGCGCGCGATGCGACACCCGCGCCTTGTCCTCCTCGGGAGCTTCGGCGAAGGTGACCCCGAGATCCACCGAGAGGAACACCGGGTCGTAGCCGAAGCCGTTGCTCCCTCGGGGCGGGGACACGATGGTGCCGAGGCACTCGCCGTGGGCCGTCACGGGCTCCGCGCCGGGCCGCGCGAGCGCGGCGACGCAGACGTATCGAGCACGGCGATCGTCGGGCGTCCTGCGCTCCACCTCGGCGAGCAGGCCGTGTATGCGGTCGTCGTCGGTCGCCTCGTCGCCCATCCAACGAGCCGAGTGCGGGCCGGGCCAGCCGTGGAGGGCGTCCACCTCGATGCCGCTGTCGTCGGCGAGCGCCGGCAGGTCGGTCGCGAGACACACGGTCGTTGCCTTGGCGAGCGCCGATTCGGTGTAGCCGGGACCGGGCTCCTCCAGCACCCCGTCGAACCCGATGTCATCGAGCGAGCGCAGATCCAGCGGCCAGCCCATGAGCAGGTCTCGGAGCTCGCGGAGCTTGCCGGGGTTGCGGGTGGCCAGCACCAGGATCGCCTGGCTCACTTGGCGCCGCTCAGCACCTCGGCCTGAAGGTCGAACAGGCGCTTCAAGCCGGCACCGGCGAGGCCGAGGAGCGAATCCAGCTCCTCACGCGAGAACGGCTCCTGCTCCGCCGACCCCTGCAGCTCGATGAACCTGCCGTCAGACGATCCGACGCAGTTCATGTCGGTCTCGGCGGCGGAGTCCTCGAGATAGCAGAGATCGAGCCGCGGCTCACCCGCCACGATGCCGGCGCTCACGGCGGCAACCGGCCAGCGCAGCGGGTCAGCGCGCAGGACGCGCGCCTCGCGAAGCCGGCCTATCGCCAGCGCCAGCGCGACGTACCCGCCGGTGATGGACGCCGTCCGCGTTCCCCCGTCCGCGACGATGACGTCGCAGTCGATCAGGATGCTGCGCTCCCCGAGTGCCTCGAAGTCCACCGCGGCTCGCAGGCTCCGTCCGATCAGCCGCTGGATCTCCTGCACGCGACCGTCCACCCGGCCCTTGCGGCCATCGCGCTCGGACCGGGTCTGGGTGCTGCGCGGCAGCATCGCGTACTCGGCGGTCACCCAGCCGCGACCGCTGCCCTTTCGGAAGGGCGGCACACGCTCCTCGACCGTCGCGGCGCAGAGGACCCGCGTGTCTCCCATGGTGATGAGCGCGCTGCCCTCGGCGTAGGGAATCGGATGCAATTCGATCGTGGTAGGGCGGAGCTCGTCGGCGGCACGTTCATCTGGGCGCATTGGGCCGAGTGTATCGGTCGGCCCGGAGATCAGCGCCGGAAGATCCGCTGGAGCACGATGATCGAGACCTCGTACAGGATGATCAGCGGAATCGCCAGGGCGGTTGGTGTGAACGGATCAGCACCCGGTGTGATCACCAGCGCCGCGGCGATGATCGCGACGTACGCGATCTTGCGCCAGCCCTTGAGCTTCTTCGACGAGACGAAGCCGAGCAGCCCCAGCAACACCAGGACGATGGGCAGCTCGAAGGTGATGCCAAAGATGAACACGACGATCAGGAAGAACCCGATGTACGAGTTGATATCGGGGAAATAGATCGCGTGTCCGCTCAGGAAATTCGTCAGGAAATTCAGCCCGAGCGGCATGACGAAATACGCGAACGCAGCGCCACCCGCAAAGAGCAGCAGGGCGCTGGCGATGAACGGGCCGACGAATTTCCGTTCCTTCGGCCGCAATCCCGGCGAGACGAAGTTCCATATCTGCCAGAGCACGATCGGCAGCGCGATGATCAAGCCGACGACCGCCGACACCTTGAGGGGAACTGTGAGTCCCTCGGTGGGACTGGTGAAGATTGCCTCGCCGTTGGGAAGGATGCTGTGCGAGTTCTTGAGCACCGTCGACAGTGGGTGCAGCAGGAGCCCGATGAAGAAACCGTTGAAGACGAAGGCGACGGCCGTCCCCACGATCCATGCCGCCATCACCCAGATGAGGACGCGGCGCAACTCTTCCAGATGCTGGACGATCGTCATCCGCCGTTCGTCGTCGCCAGCCACGCCCTGCACCTTACGTGCCTCCGATCAGCGCGCGCCTGAGTGGCGCGTCAGCCGGAAACTGAGGGCTGGTGTGTCGTCGCGTCGGCCGGGACCGTCACGGGCTCAGCCGCCTGCACAGGTGCGGGGGCGGGAGCAGGTGCGGCGACAGCCTGAGCGACTGGAGCGTGGTGCGCCGGAGCCGTTGACGTTCCCATCACGGCGTCGTGCGTCTCGGACGAAGCCTTCCGAAACTCGCGAATTCCCTTGCCCATGGCCGCCCCGACGTCGGGAAGCTTGCCGGGTCCCCAGATGATCAGGATCACCACCAGGACGATGATGATCTCGGGCAGATGTCCGGTCAGTCCACTCAACATGTCGGCCTCCAGTCTAGCACCATTTTTTGACGTCCCCTGAGATCAGACTGAGACCGCTGACAGGGTGCGAGCGAACGACTCGACGGTCCTGTCCACGTCCTCATCTGTGTGTGTCGTCGAAAGAAACGCGGTCTCGAATTGCGATGGCGGCCAGAGAATTCCGGCCTCCAGCCATGCGGCGTGCTGTTGCCCGAAATGCGCACGGTCGGCCAACGTCACCTGGTCGAACGAGCGTGCCTCGCCGATCCCGATGAACGGCGTCACCATGCTGCCCACACGACCGACTGAGCAGGCGATCCCCGCCGCGGCCGCCGCCTCGGTGAACCCGCTCTCGAGACGCTGCCCGAGCCCCTCGAGCCGCTGATAAAGAGCGGGATTCCCGCGCAGCTCGTCGAGCACCGCGATGCCGGCAGCCATCGCCGGCGGGCTGCCGGAGAGGGTTCCCGCCTGATACACCGGGCCCGACGGAGCGATCTGCTCCATGAGGTCGCGCCGGCCGCCATACGCGCCGACAGGAAGGCCGCCGCCGATCACCTTGCCGAAGAGGCTGAGATCGGGACGAACCCCGTAGAGCGCCTGAGCGCCTCCGTACGCCACGCGAAATCCAGTCATTACTTCATCGAATACGAGCAAAGCACCCCATTTGGATGTGCAAGCGCGAAGTCCGTCGAGAAACCCGGGCTCGGGCGGCACGCATCCCATGTTGCCGGCGACCGGTTCCACGATCACGGCAGCGATCCGGTCGCCCTCGCGGTCGAAGAGCGCCAGGACGGCTTCGATGTTGTTATACGGCAGCACGACGGTATCCGCGACGGCCGCGGCCGGGACGCCGGGTGAGCCGGGAATGCCCAGGGTGGCAATCCCCGAGCCCGCCTCGGCGAGCAGCGCATCGGCATGTCCATGGTAGCCGCCGGCAAATTTCACGAGCCGATCCCGGCCCGTGGCCGCCCGGGCCAGCCGCATCGCCGACATGGCGGCCTCGGTGCCGGAGGTGACGAAGCGAACCATCTCGACCGACTCCACCGCCTCGACGATCCGCTCCGCGAGATCGACTTCGAGCTCGACGGTGTGGCCGTATGCGATGCCCCGCTCGAGCTGAGCGCGGATCGCGGCAATCACCGGCTCCGGCTGGTGACCGAGGATGTGCGGTCCGTAAGCGAGCACGTAGTCGATGAAGTCATTGCCGTCCGCATCGATGACGTGCGCGCCATCACCCGCAACGATGTGCGGCGGCACGCCCGGAACCGCGCGGTAGGCGCGCACCGGGCTGTCGACACCGCCGGGCAGCACCCGCTCGGCGCGGTCGCGCAGCTGCCGAGCGTGACTGTCCTTCATGGCTGTTGCGACAGCGCGCTACGTCTGCTCGCGCACGGTGATGGACTTCATCACGTCGCCCTGCGCGATCTTCAGCGCGATGTCCATGCCGCTCTCCACCTTCCCGAAAAGGTTGTACGACGGTGTCAGCTGTGCCGAGTCGTCGGCGATGCAGATGAAGAATTGCGAGCCATTGGTGTTGGCGCCACTATTCGCCATCGCGACCGCACCTTCGACGTACTGCTGATGCACCGGCTCATCGTTGAACTGGAACCCCGGTCCACCCTGACCGCAGGTTCCCGTCGGTGACGCCGGGGCGACCGGGACGTTGCCGATGCATTGCGGGTCGCCGCCCTGGACGACGAAGCTCGCCACCACGCGATGAAACGGGATGCCGTCGTAGAAGTGATTGCGCGCGAGCGTGACGATGACATTGACCGTGTTGGGCGCCAGGTTGGGTTGCAGGCATACGACGATATCGCCCTTCGCCGTGGCGATCGTCGCCTGGTAAAGCCTGGATGCGTTGATGGTCATCGCCGGCGCCGCGCTGTAGATGTGCACGCTGGCCGGCGGGTTGATCGGTTTTAGCACCGGGCCGAATTTCGCAGTCGCGCAATCCGCGAACGGAATCGTTGGCGCGGGCGTCGGTGATGGAGTCGCCGAGGCGCTCGGCGACGGCGTAGCAGCGGGTGTCTGGGTCGCCAGTGGTGGCAGCGGTGAACTGGCGCCGTTGACGCCGATGGCGATCGCAACGATCGCGATCACCACGACCGCTCCCGATCCGAGGACGAGGGGAAGGCGGCGCCTGCCGCCGGACGGATCACTCATCAATCAAGTCCCTAAAGGAAAGACGTCTTGGCATGAACGAGGTCTTGGCATCGATTCACTCCTTGGTCTCAGCGAGCCAGCGCGCTGCGGCTCGTGCGTCGTACGTGATGATCATGTCGGCGCCGGCGCGGCGGATGCCTCCCAGGGCTTCGAGGACAGCGGTGCGTTCGTCGAACGCGCCGGCGGCGGCGGCGTGATGGAGCATCGCGAATTCCCCGCTGACGCAGTACGCGGCGAGCGGCAGGTCGGTGGCATCGCGGACCCGCGCGACGACATCGAGATAGGTGAGCGCCGGCTTGACCATGACCATGTCCGCGCCCTCCTCGACGTCGAGCATCGCCTCGCGGACAGCCTCGCGCTGGTTGGCCGGATCCATCTGGTACGAGCGGCGGTCTCCAGACTTGGGCGCACACTCGGCGGCATCGCGGAATGGTCCGTACAGCACGGTGGCGAACTTCGCGCTGTACGCAAGGATCGCCGTGTCGGTGAATCCGGACATGTCGAGTGCCTCGCGGATCGCTGCGACCTGCCCGTCCATCATCCCGCTCGGCGCGATGATGTCGGCGCCCGCCTCAGCCTGGCTCACGGCGGTGCGCGCGTACAGCTCCAGAGTCGCGTCATTGTCGACGTCACCGCTGTCGAGCAGGAACCCGCAATGCCCGTGGTCGGTGTACTCGCAGAGGCAGCAATCGGCAATCACGACGCACGCGTCGCCGAATCGCTCGCGCAGCGCACGGATGGACTGCTGGACCACACCCTGCTCCGCAAACGCGCCCGACCCCTGCGCATCCTTGCTTGTGGGGAGCCCGAACAGGAGCACCCCACCAAGGCCGAGTTCGATCGTCTCCTCCACCGTCGCGCACAGGGAATCGATGCTCTCGTGACTCTGGCCCGGCATCGAGCCGATTGGTTGGGGCGATTGGAGCCCTTCGCGGATGAACGCCGGGTGAATCAGCTGCGAAGCCGTGAGCCGCGACTCGCGGGCCAGGCGGCGCAGGGCCGGGGTGCGGCGCAGGCGGCGCGGGCGTTCGGAAGGGAATCCCATGTCCTGATCAGCGTAACGGCTGGGGGGTGAGGCACTCGGTCAGCGCGCTGACCAACCCGTCGACCGACGTCTCCCGAGAGACAGCGGCGACTGTGAGCCCAGCGGCTCGCGCCTCGGCCGCCGTCTGCTCGCCGATACAGACGATCCGCACCTCCGCCGGGACGCCGCCGGCGCCCGCAGCCGCGGCGAGGTTTCGAGCGGTGCTGCCACTGGTCAGCGTGATCGCATCGATCCCGCCCGCAAACGCCGCACGGAGCCGTTCCGGCGCCGATTCCGGCATGGCGCTCTCATAGATGTGCTGGACGGTGACCACCGCGCCCGCACTCCGGAGCAGGTCGGCGAGGTCACCGCGAGCGCCGGCGGCGACCGGGATCCACACGCTCGCCCCATCGATCCCGCGCTCGCGCATTGCCGCAGCGAGCCCCGCCGCTTCGTGATCGATCGCAATCAGATCCGGCGGTGCTCCCGCGGCGACGAGCGCAGCAGCGGTGGCGGGACCGACTGCCGCCACTTGCATCGGCGACAGCGCCGGTGCGCCGGCGGCACCGATGACGAGGCGCACCGCGGTGGCGCTCGTGAACGCAACCCACCGGGGTGCCGGTTCCGCAGCGATGGTGACAGCGATCTTGACGATGGCTTCGGGCTCGGCAATGGGGACGGTTGCGATCAGCGGGACCACCACGACGGACCCGCCCGCCGCATGCAGCCTGTCGACAAGGCCTTCGGCCTGCTCGCGGGTTCTGGTCACCAGGATCCGCCGACCCGTCAGCGGCAGCGGCCGCTCCGTCATCGCAGGCGGTCCGCCACCGTCGCACCGAGCGCCACGGCATCGACGAGATCGCCCGACGCCTCGGCTCTGCGAACGGCGCCGTCAACCACAAGCGCCGCCACGAGCACCAACCGGCCACCCTCGATCCTCGCCCAGGCGCCCAGCGGCAGAAGACACCCGCCTCCAAGCCCGCTGAGGACGGCACGTTCAGCGCTCACTGCGACCCTGGTCACGCCGTCGTCCACCAGCGCGCACGCCAGCGCCGCGGCAGAACCATCGGCAGCCTCCAACGCGATGGCGCCCTGCGCCGGCGATGGCACGAACTCGACGGGGTCGAGACGTTGAGCGAAGCGATCGCCGAGCCCGAGTCTATCGAGTCCCGCACAGGCGAGCAGGAGCGCGTCGAATTCGCCCGCGTCGAGCTTGCGCAGCCGCGTATCGACATTGCCGCGGATGGCGACCGCATTCAGCCTTGGGTGCAGGGCCGTGAGCAGCCCCGCCCGCCTCGCGCTGCTCGTTCCCACCGTGGCTCCGGCAGGAAGCGACTCAAGGCCGCCCCCGGTCGCCGAGACGACCCCGTCGCGGGCATCGCCTCGAGGGAGGTACGCGGCGATGCCGAGACCCGGAGCGAGCGCGGAAGGCAGGTCCTTGGCGCTGTGCACCGCCACGTCGGCCCGGCCCTCTAGGAGGCGGCGCTCGAGATCGGACGTGAACCAGCCCTGCCCCTCGAGTTGGTCGATCGGGGCATTGACGCGCCGGTCCCCCTCGGTCCGGACGATCAGGCTCTCGAGATCACCCCGGCCGGCTCCGCGCAGCGCATCCACGGCGAGCGCCGTCTGTCTGAGCGCCAGTGCGCTGCCGCGCGTCGCCAGCCGAAGCGTTGAAGTCTCCGCGGCGGGCATCAGCGGTCGAGCCGGAATGCCTCGCGGATCGCCAGCGTCGTCGCGGGGTCTCCCGCTTCGCGGAGGCGAGTGACCGGTCCATGGAGGAGCTTGCGCACCATGCTCCGAGTCAGCGCCTCCACTCGCTCACGGGTTGCATCGTCGATCTGAGCCCGGCCGAAGGTTCGCTCCACCTCCTCGGCGCGAAGCGTCTCGGCCCACTCGACGAGCGCTGCGATGGTCGGCCCCGCGGTGTCCCGCTGCCCGATCACCGTGACAGTCTTGTCGAGCTCGACGTCGATGATCTCCTCGGCCGCAGGGACGGTCTCGCGACGCTGGTCGAGCCGCGCGCCGGCACGCCGCCCCAGCTCGTCGATGTCGATGAGGGTCACGCCGGGCACGCCGGCGGCCGCCGAGTCGATGTCGCGCGGCACCGCCATGTCGACGATGCAGAGCGGTCGCCGGTCACGCCGGCGTTGCAGTGCCTCGACGGCGACGGCGTCGAGGACGATGGTTGCGCTGTCGGTGGAGGCGATGATCACGTCAACCTCGTCAGCAAGTTCTTCGAGCTCAGCCAGTCCGACCGGCTCGGCGCCAACCGCTCTGGCGAGCCGGCGGCTCGATTCGCCTCGCGATGTCGTCATGATCCGTGCGCCCTCGTCGTGCAGGCGGTCGGCGGCGAGCCGGCTCATCTTGCCGGCGCCGACGAGCAGGACGCCTCTGCCCTCTAGGTCGCCGCAGGACGTCCGTGCACACTCCACGGCGATCTCGCTCAGGCTCGCGGCGCCTCTGCCGAGCGTGGTTTCGGTGCGCACGCGTTTGGCGGTGGAGATGGCCCGGCGCATGACGTAGTCGAGGCGCGCGTCAACCGTCCCCGCGTCGGTGGCGACCCGGTGCGCCGTCTTGAACTGCCCGAGCACCTGAGCCTCACCGATGACCATGCTCTCGAGGCCGCTCGCCACACGAAACATGTGCTCGGCGGCCTCGCGATCCTCGAGGGTGACCATGTGGCGTTCAACTCCACGGGAGCCGCCCGGGTCGAGGTACCGAGCCAGTCGCGGGGTCACCTCGGCGCTCAGATGGTCCGGGCACACCACGTAGAAATCGGTGCGGTTGCAGGTTGAAAGCACTGCCGCGCCGTGGAGGCCCGCATGGCCGACGAGGTATCGCAGGGTCGTCTCGGCGCGCGCCGCTGGGATGGCCGCAGCCTCCCGCACAGCCAGTGGAGCGGTGCGAAAGCTCAGCCCGGCGGCTACCAGTCGCATCACGAGCGAGTATAGGTTTCCCGTCGGTCCGCACCGGTTCCCCCGCCCCGGAGTTCTAGGATGGGGGTGTATGGAAGCTCGCCGGCGATACGGTCGCCGCCGAGGGAGGGTCCCCACGGGCGACAAGTTTCTACCGCGCCTCGGTCCGGCGGGAGCCGAGCCCTTTGCCTCGCCCGACGATGCAGTCGATTCGTGGTCGGCGGAACGACCCTCCCCGGACACCGCGATCGCGGACCTCCATTTCGTCGCCCTGGATTGCGAGACCACCGGGCAATCCCCGCACCATCTTGTCGAGCTGGGTGCCGTGGCATTCACGATGCACGACCACCTGATGAGCTTTGAGACGCTCGTGCACAGCAACGATCGGATCAACCCGTATGCGCGACGGATTCATGGCATCGACGCCGCAACGCTCAATGGCGCGCCACCCGTTTCGCTGGTGGTCGAGCGATTTCAGCGCTTTGCCAAAGGCGCAGTCCTTGTGGAGCACAGCGCCGACGCCTTCGACACCCGTCTGATCGGTCGCGCCATCGGGTCGAGCCTCGACGCCGACAATGTCGACACCACCCGGCTCGCTGCGAAGCTCTTCGACCTCAAGGACACGATCGGCCTCGAGCGGCTGTGCCGGGAGCTGGGTGTCGTGCACCGCAAACCGCACCACGCGCTCGCGGATGCGGAGGCGACCGCGGCGTGTTTTGTGGAGCTCGTCCGGCGCGGCAGCGAACAATTCAACTGGCAGACGTTGGGAGATCTGCTCGTGGCCGGCAAGCCACCTGCATACGCAGCCGATGCCGGGGCTGTCCCGCCGGGTGGATCGCCGAAAGGCGCAGTTTCGAGCTCTCGATCGCGCCGGCGGCGTTGACAGTACGGCCAGCGCCCCATACCATCCAGTCGAACCAACGCCACTCATTCCGGGTTCGCGTTTGCGCGCTCCGGTGATTCATCCCGGTTCTTCTCGAGGACATTGCGATGCCCACCCACCTCAACAGGGCGGAGGCGATCGGTACCGCATCGGCCGCGCTCGGCGTCCTCGTCGCCTTTCTTCCGTGGTACTCCTACTCCACCGCCACATCGCACGTGTGGGTCAACGCGTTTCGCGCGTCACTCCTGGGTGACCTCTTCTTCATCGCGATCGCTGCGGTGATCCTGCTGCTGCTGATCGGGCGTGGATTCATCGACGACGTGGTGACGCCGTACATCCCCGAGACCACTGCATATGCCACTGCGGCCGCCCTCGCAATGGGCAGCGTGCTCATTCAAATGATCCTTGCAAAAGCAACGGAACGATCTCTCGGCATTGGGATGTTCCTGGCGGTGCTCGCTGCGGCGGGCCTGTGCGGCGCCGCAGTGTTGAGACGCCTGCATCCAGATCGGCGGCGAATTGTTCGCAAAGGCCTTTCCCAAGAGCCCCTGATTACCCCATAATCCAGCGATCCGCGCTCGGGGGACGTGGCGCCCCAGCCCGCGCCGAAGCCACAACAGCTCATTCATCCTTGGGAGGACAACCCGAACCTATGGCCAACATCCTGACTGACCCGCCCTTTGCGGCAGACCCGCCGATCAAGCTGAACGTCCCCGCGAAGACCCTCGGACTAGTCATCGGGATCCTCGCGATCATCGGCATCATCCTCGACCTGATCGCGCTTCCAGTCGTCTTCGCGCTCAACAACGATGTCAACACCCTCTGCAGTGAGGTCGGCGGACTCAACTGCGGAACCACGGGCGTCTTCGGACTGGCGCTGATCGGCGTCATCATCGGCCTGGTCGGGTCCATCCTCTATGCATTCGGCGGCTTCCGCATGTACCAGCTCAACCGTTCGGGCAAGGACCTCGTGATCTACGGCCTGGTGGTGAACCTGGTCGGCGGCATCTTCGCGATCATCGGGTACGGCGGCATCGGCAGCTTCATCTTCAGCCTCATCATCGCGGTGGTCGTCTACTACCTCGTGGTCATCAGCCGCTGGCCGGGTGATGCCCCGCTGGTGGCGTCGGGACCAACCGGTGGTTACGGCAATCCTCCCGGCGGCTTCGGCAGCCCGCCACCTCCTCCGCCCAGCGCCTGACGACCCCAGTCGAATCAACGTCGCTGGATCCGATCACCTTTCGTGAGGAGCGCTTGACGTGCCAGTGAATGTCGCGGGCAAGCGAATGTCCAACGGCGCCCTGGCGGTGGCGGCCGGCCTGATCGTCGGGCTGGTTGCCACCTTCCTCCCTTGGCACAGCACGACGGTATCCACGGTATTCGGCGCCGATAGCGGTGGCCACGATGCCCTCGGGTACTGGTCGGGCTGGATCTTCTTCCTCGCGGTGCTGGTCGGTATCGCGCTGTTCGTGATGCGGACGTTCGTGCCGCCGGTGGCTACCTCATGAAGAGCGACCCGCAGCCCGCAACCACGCCGCTCAGCTCCTACCAGCCGAGCTCGACATCGAATCCGCCGGCGATGCTGCCGCCGGCTCCACCGCCACCGGCCACGTAACCCGGCCCGCGGACAGCAAGGAGGGAGAGACCACATGTCTGATGTTCCAGAGTCCCCGCAGCCGCCGCAGTGGGGCGCGCCGCAGCCCGGCAACCCTCCGCAAGCACCAGGGCTCCCACCCCAGCAGGGGTATCAGCCGCAGCCGGGATATCAGCCCCAGCAAGGATATCCGGGTGCCCCGCCCGGGTACTACCAGCAGCAACCGTATGTCGCCGCTCAGCCCGGCAACGGCATCGGGATCGCCGGCGGTGTCTGCGGCATCGTCGCCGTGGTGCTCTGCTGGATCCCCTTCATCGACTACCTCAGCATCGTGCTCGGAGCACTCGCGATCATCTTCGGCGCTCTCGGCATCCGCCATGCGAACACGCACGGCGGAGCCGGCAAGGGCATGGCGATCACCGGGGTGGTCACTGGAATCGTCGCCCTGGTGATCTCGGTCCTCTTCCTCGCCGTGGTCTACACCGCTGTGACGTCGATCAACGCCAGCGTCGGCGTCCTGGCCCACTGAGCGCCGTCGGCCGCTCAAGCGGCAGAGCGGTGCGTCAGACCCGGAAGTCGGCCAGCACGGGATAGTGATCCGATGCCACTGCGGCGTCCGGATCCGGCCACGTCCTGCCTCCCACGACGTCTGCGCCGGTCACAAAGCCGGCAAGGTCCGGGGTTGCGAAGATGTAGTCGACGCGTGCCGACAGCTGCCACGTCGCGCAGGTGAGGCCGCGCGCTCGCGGATGCACCTCGCGGTAGCAGTCGACGTAGCCCTCGGCGAGGAGTCGCTCGACGGTCCATCGCTCGATGAGGCGCCCAAGGAATCGGTCCATGGCGCGCGACACGGGGAGGCCGGCGGTCAGCGGGGAGACGACCCGCGGCAACGCGGGGATGCCGCCGAGGAGGCGGGGATCGATTCCGGCTCGACGCCATCGATCGGCGAGGCCGTCGTCGGCGCTGGCCCCGCCGGGGACCAGCGGACTCAGGATGCCGTTGGACCCCACCACCAGCAGGCCGGCCCGGCGCAGATCGTTCATGCGCCGGAAGAACGACGTCGCGAGGATGTCGTCGCCCGGAGACAGCGCATTGAAATCGCCGATGAGCAGATGCGGCAGCGACGCCTCGTCGGCGATATCGGTGAGCACCGCACCGATCTCGCGGATGCGCCGAGCCTCGCCTTTGTTGCGAGAACCGAAGCGCGCTGCGAGATGCAGGCAGTGCACCCCGACGACGGGGAGCTCGGTACCGCCGGTTTCGATGTCGCAATGCAGGTGTGAACGCAACATCCGGCCGTGATGCCGGCGATTGCGCCAGGCGCGGACCGGGAGGCGCGTCAGGATCGCGGTGTGCATCGGCGATTCCGGGTCGCTCGGCTCCCCGAGGAACATCTCCATGCCGAGCTCCCCGGCAAGCGCGCGGATGCGGTGGATCTCGCGAACCTCCTGAAGCGCGACGACATCGGCGTCGATACGCCGGAGCACATTGCGAACCAACTCCCCGCGCTGCTCGCCACCAAGGAGGATGTTGTATGTGGCGACGCGAATCGTGTGTCGTGTGTTTTTTCTGGTTCGCGACATCGACCGAACTTACAATGCCACGGTGCAGCCACAGCGCGACGCACACCTGACCGAGCTCGTCTTCCTCGACCGTGGTCCGATCGCGCTGCGCTGTATCGCAGTGGCGATCGCCGCGGCCGCGTGCGGCGTGGCCGGCACGCTCCTCGTGCGCCTGCACCAGTCGCTCGCGGGCCAGCTTGCGGGGCACATGGCGCTCAATCCGCTGCAGACGCTCATCGCCACCGGGTCGAGCGTGCGCACGCTGTGGCCCGGCTGGGTGGCTGCCGTGTGCTTTGGCACCGCGCTGCTGCGGCTTCGCCACGGTGCAACCGAGCCGCCGCCGGGGAGGACCTCCGTCGAGCAGCAGACGCTTGGCCAGCTTCGCGCCGGGCTGCGTCGCGAATATGGAATCGTGCGGTCCGCCCTCGTCGTGGTGACGCTGCTCGCCGCCGTCGATGTCGCCCGCACGGTCGCCAGCGTGCTGGCAGGGCAGTCGGGTGACCGGCAGATCATGACGACGATGCCCGCCACGGTTGTCGAAGCGCTGGGATATGTCGTCGCCGCGCTGCTGCTCGCAGCGTGGGCTCGCGCCTTCGGTTCCGAGGTTCGCCGGCTCGGCGCGCTCTGAGCCGGCCCGGAGCGGGCAGCGCGGCGCTTCAGATCCTGCGCTCGACGACGTAGTCGCAGACGCGCTCGAGCGTGTCGCGAGCGCTCGACTCCGGGAAGTTCTTCAACTCCGTGGCGGCCTCACGCGCGAACTCCTGCGCGCTGCGCTCAGCCGCGGCGATGGCGTCGGAGCTGCGGACCAGGCTCACCACGGTGTCGAAATCCTCCTCGTTGAGGTCATCCTTGTCCAGAATGCGCCGGAGGCGAGTCCCGACCTCGCGGTCATTCAGCGCCAGCATCAGCGGCAGGGTGACCGTGCCCTGACGGAGATCGGCACCGACGGGCTTGCCCACCTCCGCGGTGGTCGCGACGTAGTCAAGGACATCGTCTGCGATCTGGAATGCCATGCCCAGGCTGTGCCCGTAGCGGCGCAGGCTCTCCACCGACTCTGCGTCCAGGCCCGCGATCAAGCCGCCCCCGTAGCAACTCGTGCTGACGAGCGTGGCGGTCTTGCGACCGATCTTGCGGTGGTAGTCCGCGAGCGACTGGTCGTACTCATTGCGGCTGGTCATCTGCAGCAGCTCCCCCATGCAGATGGTCATGACCGCCTGGCTGATCGCCGAATCGATCGCCGGCATGCCGATCTCCGCGAGCAGGTACGCCCCCTTGGCGAAGTAGTAGTCGCCGATGATCACCGCCGGGTCGGGTCCGAGCGCCTCGTGGATCGTCGTGATCCCGCGCCGGGTGGGCGCCTTGTCGATGAGGTCGTCATGGACGAGGGTAGCCGTGTGGATGAACTCGATGCCCATCGCCAGGTTGAACACGTCGTCGGATTCGGCGTCCCCGAGCCGGGCGGCGAGGATGACCAGCGCGGGGCGGAGGCGCTTGCCACCGGCCTTCACGATGTGGGACATGGCACTCGCCATCGGCCCGAGGTCGGACGCGATCTCGGCATCGAGGCGCCGCTCGAATTCGATCAGTTCCCTGGAGATCGGCTCCAGGAGTTCCTCGGCGGCGATGCTCATGACCCCGCCGCCACGCGAATCGCCTGCGCCAGCGGCCGGACCACGCGCGGCTCCGGAAGTGGCTCGTCGAAGATCCGGGCGGCACGCGTTCGAAAGCGCGCCGGTTCTGCCGTGACCAGCAGCTCGGTCCGCGCCGCCAGGTTGTGCTCGCCCGGTGGGGAGACGCCGCCGGCTCCGATCCGGTTGACGGCGATGATCCGCTTGACGCGCGCTGCGGTCGTGCCCGCGCTGTCCACGACGCGCAGCCGGCGGCGGCCGATCAGGCGCCCCAGCGCCGGCCGGAGCAGCGGGTAATGCGTACAGCCGAGGACGAGCGTGTCGGCGCGCCATGCAACGATGCGCTCCAGCACCGGGCGCAACGCTGCGTCGGCTCTCGGGGTGTCCGCGTCGCCGTCCTCGACGATCTCCACGAGATCCGCCGCGACCTCGCTGAGCACGGCGATCCCCGGGTTCGCCTCCTTGATAGCGTGAACGTACTCCCCGCTCGCCCGGGTGCCCTCAGTGCTGAGCACAGCGACCCGGCCGTTGCGCGTCGCCGTGGCCGCGGCCTGTGCTCCTGGGGCGATGACCCCCACCACCGGGATGTCGTAACGCTCGCGGGCGGTGTGGAGCGCTGCAGCCGTCGCGGTGTTGCATGCGATCACCACCAGCTTGGTGTCCATCGCAGCGAGCATCCCGATGATGTCGAGGGCGAGGCCACGAACCTGCGCCTGCGAGCGCGGGCCGTACGGAAAGTGCTCGAGATCGGCGACATAGATGAGCGCTTCGGCCGGCATCTGCTGACGAATCTCGCGAAGCACGGTCAGGCCGCCGACACCGGAGTCGAACACGCCGATCGGGCGCGAGTCGCTCATTCGTTTCGCAGGATAGCAGGGGCGCGCGTCAGGTCCGGCCCCGCCAGTCGCAGGCCCATGAGGAGCATGTCCCGGTCGCCACTGGGCATGCGCACCTCGCCCCGGGCCAGTCCCTCTTCCTCGAACCCGAGTGACCGGTAGAGGCCGATTGCGCGCTCATTGTCGGGGAAGACTCGCAGCGTGATCTTGGCAAGGCCCACCGCCCGTCCCCAGTCGATGGCCATCTCCATCAGGATGCGCCCCAACCCCACACCGCGCTGCGCGTTGCTGACGAGAATGGCTATTTCCCCGACGTGCGCGTAGTGCCGCCCGGCGCGTCGCTGGATCATCACATGGCCGGCGGGGACGCCGTCGACCTCGAGGGTCAGGGTCAGCCCGCCCTCGAGCACGACGTTGACGATCCGGACGCTCTGCTCGATGGTATCGGGTTCACCGGGCACGGCTGCCAGCAGCTCGCCCTCCTGTGCGACAGCATCCATGAGGGCGGCGATCCCGGGCGCGTCGTCATCCTGTGACGGCCTGATCAGGTACGGGCGGCCTCTCGGAGTCACGCCTTCGCGGCGCAGGGCGGGCCGCGTCGCGGTCATACAGCGACGGAGAGACCGGGATCGTCGTGCATCGTCGCGGCGCGATCGGCGATGCGCCGCGCGATACCGCTGGCGCTCATCACCGTCATGTGCCCGTGCGGATAGGTCCACAGATCCGTCTGCCACTCGCTGCTGAGCCGGGTGACGGGGTCGGGCCCGACCACCAGGTCCTGCATGGCCCGAACCAGCGTGATCCTGTCCCCCGGCGTCCGCGGCGCGAAGTTGCGAGCCACCAGCGGCGCGAGCGTCGCCTCGAGAAAGCGCCCGGCGGCCGCGCGATCCGGCCCCCACGAACCGCTGTACTCGCCGATCATGCCGAGGTGGCGGAGCGAGGGCGTTGGCGGTCGCTGCGACAGGGTGGCCGCCGGATCGCAGAAGGGCGCCACCGCGATCACCCGGTCCAGCTCGAGCTGCGCCGAGAGCAGGGTGGCGATCAGACCGCCGAGGCTCACGCCGACGACAGTCACGTGCGGGCTGACCTCGGCGCGCGCCCAGGCGATCACCGCCGCCGCATCCTCGACGGACTGGCGGACGACCGCCCGGATGTGAGCCGGGTCGAGGCTGAAGTACCCGTCGCCGCTCCGCTGTCCCGGCAGGGTTCTCCGCAGGTGGAGGGGCAGATCGAGGCGCGCCGTGTGCGCCCCCCGAAGGCGCATCTGCTTGGCCAGCCAGCGGTCGTATGTCGTCTGCGGCACGGCGTAGCCGTGCAGGAGTAGGACGAACGGCGCCGGTCCGGTCTCGCGGCGCACGTGTGCGGTGGCGACCAGGCGGCGGCTGCCCCAGTGGCCCCCCGGCCCTTCGCTGTCACCCTCGAGCTCCAGCTCACGCCACCTGGGGCCGCCGAGCGATTCCCATTCCCGGTTAACTCGTATCGAGCGCGGATTGTGGACGCGACTCTGCTCCCAGAACTCGGCGGGCTCGACCGGTATGCGGTCGATCGTCTCGGGACGGCTGAGGCCGACCGCGGTCAGGCGCACATGGACCATCCGATCCAGGATCAGAGAGACCGTCCCGATGAGACGGTCGTGGGAAGTCTCGGAACTCATTGCACAAACCCTCTCCGTCAATCATGCCCGAAGTGCAGATTGCGTAACTCCATGGCGTAGAACATGATCGAACGTGGCTGTGCCCGATTCGCCCCCGCCCCTTCGCGTGGTGGGCACCCCAGATCGTCAGAACGACTGGGAGTCCGTCTACCAGGAGCACGTCGCTCCCCTCTATCGATATGTCTACTCGAGAACCGGCAACACCCCTGACGCCGAGGATGTGACCTCCACCACCTTTCTCCGCGCGCTCCCGCGGCTGCGCTCGGACGTCTCTCCGGGTGAGATCGGCGCCTACCTGCGGACCACGGCCAGGAGCGTGCTCGCCGACGTGTGGCGACAGCGGCACGGGACAGTCCTCCTGGAGTTCGATGAGCAGCGCGATGCGGCCCCGGAGGCCGAGCGCGAGCGTGTCGTCGATGTCACGCCGATTCTCGATGGTCTGCCCGAGAATTACCGGAGCGTGCTCGAGTTCAGATTCCTACGCGGATACTCGATCCGGGAGACCGCTGCGGCAATGGGCGTGAGCGTTGCCAATGCCAAGGTGCTGCAACTGCGTGCCCTCCGCCGCGCTGCCGCCACGGGAGCTCCCGATGTCGAAAGCTGATCGCCGCCTGACGCGTTTCATCAACGCTCTGATCGCCAACCGGCGGCCGCCCCGGTCGCCTGCAGGCGACGACTCTGCCGCGATGCAGGCAGCCACCCGGCTCCGGGCCGCGCATCCGGGTGGGTCGACCCCTTCGCCGGCATTCGTTGACAATCTCGCCCGCCAGCTCCGCGACGCGTCCGAGCGCGAGCCCGGCTGGACCGAGGCGGGGATCCGCAGGCGAAAGTTCCTGGTGGGCGGGATCGCGACCGTGGCCGCATCCGTCGCCGTCGGCGCCGGGATTGAAGGCGTTCGAGAGGCGCTGACCGGGGAGAAATCCCCGCCGAGAAAGGCTGGTGGGGAACCCGCATATGGGGGCGGTCCCATCAAGCCGTCCGTCAGCGCCTGGGTCGCGGTTGCGACCCTGGACGATGTGACCCCGGGAAAGATCAAGCAGTTCTCCGCCCATGGGATCCAAGGCGTGGTGTTCACCCTCAAGGGCCAGATCCAAGGTTTGAGTGCTGTCTGCACGCACCAGGGATGCACGCTCGTGCCGGACCCATCCGAAAGCCAGCTGGTCTGCCCGTGCCATCCGATGAGCTTCAACCTCAACGGCGATGCGGCTCCGGGTGCTTACCGGCTGGACCCGCTACCCACCGTACAGACACGTGTGAACTCCGGCCACGTCGAGGTGCTCGTCCCTTACTGGACCACCTGAGGTCAGGTTGTGTGTGCCGGCCCTGCGGCCGGCGCGGCGAGACAGTGATCCGGCGCCCTGAGCCGTCCGTACCAAGCGGTGACAGGGCGGTGACAAGACGGCCAACCGGATCGCCAACGACCGCCCCTGAGAGGTGTACACATGGCCAAGGTGACACGGCGGACGTTTCTTTCCACAACGGTGGGGGCAGCGGGCGGAGTTGCAGCGATGGGGCTCATCGCCGGGCCGAGCACTCTCGCCGAGGCGGCGCAGAACATCGCCGATGCAAGTGACGGTCCGGCGTCGAGCGCGCCGATGACCGCATATGTGCGCGACGCGGCGACCGGTGAGATCTCGGTGATGGTCGGCCATCGCGAGGTCGTCACCAATGACCCGCAGCTCGTCCGGCGTCTGCAGCGCGCAGCGCGCTGACGCAACCACAACAGCATCCACAACCTCACGAGGGGTACACATGTCTTCGCATCGTGAAGCGCCGGGAATCTCGAAGGACCCGGTTGCAGACAGCACTGACCTTTACGCGTTCACCAGCCCGGATCATCCCGACACGGTGACGCTGATCGCCAACTACATCCCGCTTGAGGGACCGGACGGCGGACCGAACTTCTACAGCTTCGGTGACGACGTGCTCTACGAGATCACGGTCACCAACGGGGGCAGCGTGGCGGACGCGATCACCTACCAGTTCGAGTTCACCACCGAGTACACCGATCCGAACACGTTCCTCTACAACACCGGTCCGATCACCAGCCTGACCAGCTCGAGCTGGAACGTGCGCCAGTTCTATTCGGTGACGCGGGTCAAGCAGGGAAAGAAGGAAGTTCTCGCCAGCAAGCTGGCCTGCCCGCCGGTGAACGTCGGGGTCCGCTCCACTCCGAACTACGGCGCCCTGGCGCGCGCGGCGGTGCATTCCCTCGACGGTGGGTGGGTGTTCGCCGGCCAGCGTCGTGAAGGCTTCTACGTCGACCTCGGATCGATCTTTGATCTGGGCGTGCTGCGCCCCTTCCAGAACGCCCATCTCATCCCGCTTCCCGCGGTGGGTGGCATCGACTCCACCAAGCACCTCAACGTGCACACCATCGCCATCCAGGTGCCCAAGACTCACCTGACCAAGGACGGCGAGATGCCGACCGACCCGACGAGCGCGGACTCGGTCATCGGCGTCTACACGACGGCCAGCCGGCGCAAATCCACCGTGCTCGAGAATGGCGGACGCACCATGGACGTCGGGCCCTGGGTTCAGGTGTCACGTCTGGGCATGCCGCTGATCAACGAGGTGATCATCCCGATCGGCAAGAAGGACTTCTGGAACTCCACCGAGCCGAAGAACGACTCCCAGTTCGCGGCCAACTACGCCCATCCCGAGCTTGCCGGGCTGCTGCCGGTGCTCTACCCGGGCGTATTCCCGCACCTCGCCGCCTACACACCTGCGCGTGCCGACCTCGAGGCGATCCTGCTGACGGGCATTCCGTCGGGGGTCATCGCGGGCTTCCAGAACAACACGGGTGCCACGCAAGCCGACCTGTTGCGGCTGAACATGGCGATTCCCCCGGCATCATCGCCGAACATCCAAGGCATCCTGGGAGGCGACCTCGCCGGGTTCCCGAACGGTCGCCGCGTGTTCGACGATGTGGCCACCATCGAGATCCGCGCCATCGCCGGCGCCACGATCCCGCTTGTGGATCCTAGCTACACGGCTGACGGCGCCGCCGGCGCGGTCAGCGACTTCTCCTCGACCCAGCTGGGCAGCTCGGTCCCCGGCAACAACCGGTACATCGACCACTTCCCGTACCTGGGCACGCCGCTCAACGGATTCGACACCCCAAGTTGACCGAGATCGAGTACGCCGGTCCCGCTCCGAGCGGGCCGGCGGTCCTCGATATCGGTGGGGGGACTGGGGCGCTGCTGGTGATCGTGCCGGCAGCGCTCCTCCACACCGAGATCGAGGTCAGCCCCGACGGACGGCCCGACGCCCGAACCCACACCGGGGTGCACGAGCGTCCGATGGCCGGGCGGCCGCTCGCGATCGCGCTGTTCCCGTCACTCGACGCGGGGACCTGGACCCTCTGGGGCTCCGGTCCGTGCGCGACGCAACGCGTCGAGATTGCCGACGGTAAGGTCACTCAACTGGACTTGCGCTGACGGTCGCTTGACGGTCCCCACAGTTTGCGTCTAACGTAGCCTGATTCTACAGGCGTTCAGTAGAATTTTTTGCATCCGCATGGGGCTACTGGAGGGACCTGGTCGATGAGCTCGAGCTTGGGTGACGTCGATTCCGAACGTGTCGCAGCGCTGACCGCCCACGAAGAAGCCGAGTTCCGGGCTCGACGGACGCGGTCGCGGGAGCTGTGGAAGGAAGCGACGGAGTACATCCCGCGCGGGGTGCCCAGCTCGTTCCAGGACACGCCGCCGCAGCCGGTGTTCATCGACCACGGTCAGGGCAGTCGTGTCTGGGACGTCGACGGCAACGAGTACGTCGATTTCCACAACGGCTTTGGGGTGATGGTGGTCGGCCACGCGCATCCCGCGATCGTGGCGGCGGTGGAATCGCAGATCCATCGCGGATCGCATTTCGCGCAGCCGGTTGCCGAGAACATCGTTGTCGCCCGTGAGCTGGCCCGCCGGTTCCACCAACCGCAGTGGCGCTTCACGAACAGCGGCACCGAGTCCACGCTCGATGCGATCCGCCTCGCGCGCGGGTTCACCGATCGCGAACGGATCATCAAGATCGAGGCCTCGTACCACGGCCACCACGATGCGCTGCTGGTGTCGGTCGAGCCGCCGGTCGGCCTCATGGGCGATGCCGACTTCCCGAACTCCGTGCCAATGACGGGGGGCATCCCGCAGTCGACCGTCGACCTCACCACGGTCGTGGGGTTCAACGACCTTGCGTCGCTGGAGCGCGCATTTCTCGCGCATCCGGGCGAGGTTGCCGCGGTGATCGTCGAGCCCGCGATGATGAACATCGGATTCGTCCTCCCAGACGAGGGATACCTTGCCGGTCTCGTGGAGACCGCGCACCGGCATGGCGCGGTGGCCATCTTCGACGAGGTCAAGACGGGGGTGACGATTGCTCCCGGCGGCGCGACCGAGCGCTTCGGCGTCGTGCCGGACATCGTGTGCCTCGCCAAGGCGATCGGCGGCGGACTCCCCTGCGGCGCAGTGGGTGGTCGCGCCGACATCATGGCGACGATCAGCGATGGCAAGGTGGCCCAGCTCGGCACCTTCAACGGCAACCCGCTCACCACCGCTGCATCGCGGGCGACCCTCCTCGAGGTGCTCACCGGCCAGGCCTACTCCCATCTCGACGCGCTGACCGAGGAGCTGAGCGGCGGTCTCCGCGACGTGATGTCCGAGTACAGCCTGCCTTTCCATGTCGTCTCGATGGGAGCTCGCGGCTGCGTCACCTACCGCGACGAGCCGGTGCGCAACTACCGCGACTACGCGGCCATGGACAAGTCGCTTGCTTACGTTTCCTGGCTGTACCAGACCAACCGCGGCGTCCTCATGGCCCCGGGTGCCGAGGAGATCTGGACGCTGTCCGTGCAGCACTCGTCCGATGACGTGAAGCGCTACGTCGCCAACTTCCGCGAGCTCGCGAGGGATCTGAAGGCATGAGCACCGTCGCGGTGCGCACCCTGCGCAACTTCGTCGACGGTGAGTATCGCGACGCGAGCACCGACGCCTCGACACCGCTGATCAATCCAGTCAACGGCGAGGAATTCGCGCGGGCACCGGTCTCGAGCCCGGCCGACGTCGACGCCGCGCTCCAGGCTGCGCAGCGCGCATTCGCCGGCTGGCGCGACACCACCCCGAGAGAACGCAGCCTTGCGCTGCTGCGCATCGCCGACGCGTTCGAGAAGCGCTCCGAGGAGTTCGTGGCGCTCGAATGCGAGAACACCGGCAAGCCGATCTCGCTCACGCGCAGCGAAGAGATTCCCCAGCTGATCGACCCGGTTCGTTTCTTTGCAGGCTGCGCAAGGATCCTCGAGGGCAAGAGTGCCGGCGAGTACATGGCCGGCCACACGTCGATGATCCGCCGCGAACCGCTCGGCGTCTGCGCCCAGGTCACACCGTGGAACTACCCGATGTTGATGGCGATCTGGAAGTGGTCGCCCGCGATCGCCGCCGGCAACACCGTGGTTCTCAAGCCGTCGGACACCACGCCCGTGACATCGCTGCTGATGGCCGAGATCATGGCCGAGTTCCTGCCACCGGGTGTCTTCAATGTCATCTGCGGCGATCCAAGCACCGGCGCAGCGCTGGTGACACACAAGATCCCTGCGATGGCATCCATCACGGGCAGCGTGCGCGCCGGGATGGAGGTTGCTCGCGCAGCCGCGGGCGACCTCAAGCGGGTCCATCTCGAGCTCGGCGGCAAGGCACCGGTGATCGTCTTCGACGATTCGGATATCGCCTCCACCGCAGAGGCCGTTGCCATGGCCGGCTATTTCAACGCCGGCCAGGATTGCACCGCCGCCACGCGCGTGCTCGCGTCGTCGGCGATCCACGACGAGCTGGTCGGCGCACTCGCTGAGCAGGCCGCTGCCAACAAAACCGGTGCGCCTGATGACGATGA
>Ga0182024_10004995_pt1 | contig 30058 bp, 27 predicted proteins | sample P32metaG_FD_120480 | JGI IMG/M metagenome (GOLD analysis project Ga0182024, IMG submission 120480) | Permafrost microbial communities from Stordalen Mire, Sweden - P3-2 metaG (Illumina Assembly) | ecosystem: Environmental > Terrestrial > Soil > Wetlands > Permafrost | place: Sweden: Stordalen...
AATGGAGGAGTTATTGATCGGCAGAGAATGAAAAGGCTTTGTTTTACAGCTTTTTCCCTTCTCCTGGTTTTGCACCATCGGGATGGCATGTAAAATTTTCATATTTATGAGATAGCTTGTAGTCGAAATCCAGGAACAACTTCAGAAACTGGAGAAACGCGACTGGTGGCTCTGGAGCATGGCAGTGATCGTGATGCTGTTGCTCACCTTCGCGGTTTTCTCAATGACTTTCCCGGGGCTGATCAAAGTGGACGATCCTTTTTTCGAGTCCGGTCTGGAAAGAGCTGTGCGAGGCCTGATTGGGCTGGTATTGATTTTCAATGCGTACACGATTTATCAGCAGGTGATGGCGAAACGATTGCGCCGACAATTTTCCGTGAAACTCGGCGAGATGCAGGCTTTGCAGATCCGGGCGGAAGAATTTCAAAGACTGGCGATGGTCGATCCTCTCACGGGGCTTTCCAACCGGCGCGTAGCCGAAGAGCGTCTGGCGTCAGAGGCTTCCCGCTCGGGACGCTACGGGCACCCGCTCACCGTGGTCGCTCTCGACCTGGACAAATTCAAACAAATCAATGATACCTACGGTCATCCGGCGGGGGATCTGGTTTTAAAGCAATTTGCCGCGCGGCTTGTTTCTGCGATCCGCTTGTCCGATTTTGCCGCGCGCATGGGCGGCGACGAATTCCTTGTGCTCCTCCCGGAGTGCTCCACCAAACAGGTCGGCGTTTTCCTCGAAAGGCTTCGTCCGATGGAGATCGAATGCGGCGGACAAAAAATCTCCATTTGCTATTCGGCTGGCTGGGTGGGATACGAACAGGGAGAAACTACGGCGCAGTTCCTGGAGCGCGCCGATCGCACGCTGTACACCGAAAAACGGGCGGGAAAATTGAGCGCAATAAAAGAGGTTTCACCCGTCCCGTAGATTTGTCGTCACAGCCGACTTCCCCGAAAAGGTAGAAAACCCTCGGCAGATTCCAGCGGGGTTCCAACCTTCATCAGGGCAAAACCCGCCAGCCGCTATTTCACTTTCAGTGAATTTGGCGAAACCGGGACGTTTTTGAAACACTGATGCCGTTCACCGCACAGACTGTCTCACAGCATCCACTTCAGGAGTGCCACCCGTGTTATAAAACTTTGTGGGTGTCTTGGAGGGACGCTCGGGTTCATAATGAAACGTCTATGGGTAAGCAGACACCAACGGACACTTCTCCGACACGAAGGCGCAGCCAGCGGCTGTTTCTGAAAATTCGCATCGTCGTAGAGGGCAAGATTCCGGGGAAACCCGCTTTCGAGGAAACGACCCGAACCATTATCGTGAATGCTCATGGCGCACTTGTGGAATTGGGCGTGTCAGTGGAACAGGGCCAGACCCTGATTATTAAGAACATCCAGACGAACGAAAAGCAAGAATCGATCGTGAAGCTGGTTTCGGCAGGGGAGGGACGGAACTTCAATGTTGCAGTTGAATTTACGACGCCGAATCCGGGCTTCTGGTCGGTGAATTTCCCCCCAGAGGACTGGACGCCCAAGCATCCGGACGCAAAGCGGCCGTATTGATTTGACCTTCCATCAGGCCACAAGAAAATAGCTCCTCCATAAATATAAGCAAATAAGGAAGTTATGGGCATAAATAAAAGGGAGGTGAAAACCTGATGGTCTTCACCTCCCGGGGTGGGGTGGGGTGTTGCTGAGTAAACTCGTCAATTAGAAAAGTGCTGGATAATTGCGCCCTCTAGCGAAATGCAAACCAAAAGTAAATCTTGCATCCTCGTTAACTCAGGAAATAACACACGTGCCTGAACATGTCAACAACGAAATATTTATAAAAATCCGAGCTGTTGCTCGCAATGCATCCGGCGCCTGCCCGGTGTCCTCACGTAACAGCAGGCGCCGCGAAATCAGGACCGAGAGGGCCGAGCGGCACGGCGTGGTCGAGGACTTCGCGAACCTTCCGGCATAATGTTCGCGGGCTATAGGGCTTTTTCAAGACCGCAATTCCGCGGTCCACGATTCCGGCCATAGCCATGGCCTCATCGGCATAACCGGTGGCGAAAACGACGGAGACGCCGCTTTTCAATGCCTCGATGGACCCATAGGTTTCAGGATCGCTGCGGCACCCACCCCAATCCTAATTTGGCGTTATGACCGCGCAGGAGGGTTAGAGGATGGCGGGGACTTTGAGGAATAGTGAATTAGACCTTCGCAGCTGTTTGACTCGTTTCTCCTCGTACATGCGCGCGTCGGCAATCCTGAGCAATTCATCAAGCGATGGCTGGCGGCCCGCCGGCACTTCGGCGATGCCCACGCTGAACGAAATTCTGAAACGCCATTTTCCAAGGGAATTCGTAAGGTCAACCTGCCGCTGCAATCGCCTGCGGACCTGTTGCGAGGAATCCTGCCCCGCATCGGTCATCAGAACGCAGAATTCGTCGCCGCCAAACCTAGCAAGAATGTCGGATTGCCGGAAACAGGCGCGCAGGATGTTGGCCGTAACTACCAATGCACGGCTGCCTTCCAGATGGCCGTAGTTGTCATTGATCAATTTCAGGTCGTCCAAATCCAGGTACACCAGCAGGGCCGCGCCTTTGCGAAGGATCAACCGCAGGTGTTGCTCGGCGAGTGCCAGGAATCCACGGCGATTGTGCAGGCCGGTCAGGTCATCGATTAAGGAGAGGCTTTGGATCATCTTCTGGAGCCGGTGGCGCTCGATGGAATAGCGCAAGGATCGCGTCAGGGCGTCACGGTCCAGATGGACCTTTGCCAGGAAATCCTGCACTCCCTGCTGCAACACATTGATCGCCAGCGTTTCATCATCCGATTCTGAAAGGACTACCAGGGGAATGTCCGGCGCCGCCGCGCGAGCAGCCTGGACGAACGCCGTCCCATGCTGGCGTTTGGAGACCAGATCGAGAAGCATCACGTCCATCTCGGCCCGGGCGAGACGTTCGGCGGCCAGCCTCAGGTCCGTAACATGCGAAAGATTGAACTCGCCGGAACGGTCGGATTCAAGCAACCCGCGCACGCGCCGCGCTCCTTTGGCTTCGGCAACCAGAAGAATGCGCATCCCCGCTGCATTCGTTGACAACGGACAGCCTCGCGATTCCTGCACACTATTCCGCCCGGGCAAGAAAACTCTCGGCGCCACTTGGGAACATTAAAACGGCGCCGGGCAACCCAGCGAACGTGGGAATCAACTTTCTGGAAGGGGGAACTATAGTGTTCCCTAACAGGGAAAAGATGTCAAGCACCGTGACTTTGGCTGCTTTTAATTCGGCAACCCCTCACGTCGCCGGCGCGAACGAAATAAGATATATTTAAAGTTATATAAATAGATTGTCATAATATTGTCCTTGACAGCGAGGGGGGGGGGCGTAATACATCATCCTTAAGTTAAGTTGTTTGTGAGCCCACGTGCAGCCACGGGCCTTCCATTTGTCGGATCAATATCGAATGGCGGAGCGATCATGGCGAACTTCCTCTGCGAGCATTGCCGAAAAGAGACTACGTTTCTCCCAATCCACACGGCGATCCGGATTGCAGGAGTCAGCCGCTCCACCGTGTATTACTGGATGGAGCACGCGTGGATTCATTGGCGGGAACTGCCCAGCGGCCGGCGCGTGATCTGCCAAGAGTCGCTGAGCCATCAAGCCCGTTCACTCGACGCTGATCTATGCGCTCCCAAGAAGATTTTGTCCGAAACTGTCCGACCACGTGCAATCCGGTAAGTTGATGAGGTTCTGAATGCGGCATATCTTTCGCGCGCTAACGGCACAAATTGTTAGCTCTCTGCCTTATATTTTTAGCGCGAATGGAGATCATCACATGACACGTCAACTCAGGCTCGTGTTGCTTTTTGGGCTCGTCATGCTGTCCTTTTTAGTGACAGTTAATTCAGTTCGAGCGCAGAGCAAGGGATCTGGGAATCCTCAAACGACGAAAGCTCTTACGCCCATGCCGGTTATGGAACAGATGACGAACATCCCTTACTTTACGCTGCGGGATGGAATGTCCTCCACGCTGACGCTGAACAACCTTGTCTCGTCGCCGACTCCCGTGACCGTCACGATCTACAATGAACAAGGAGAGGGACAGGTTTTGAAACCGATTACCCTTGACCCGCATTCGTTCAAGGAAATTAAACTGGGCGATGTGGTCGTAGGCGATAACTTCAGTACAGGAAATATCGAGGTCGCCTTCAATGGGATCTCTATGGCGGTGACGTGCCAGGTAAGCGTGTCCGACTTATCCAAGAGAATTTCGTTCGAGTCACGGGAAGAAGATATGATGGACTTCAATTCCTCAACGCTCAACGGTATTGTCTCGCTTCCCCAGACCGGCACGAAGGGTTTTCTGGCTCTTACGAACACAAGCACTAACAAAGTCACGGTTCAAGTGTCGGTCGGATCGAAAGGGAAAGAGATCGCCCTCTATCCCGGGAAACTCGGCTTTTGAAACTGAACGACGAATTCGGGCTGCATGGGCCTGCGGACGCGCTCGTGAAACTTCAAGATAACGGTATGCCGGGCGATATCATTACGACAGGCTTCGTTTTGGATTCAAAAGACGGCTACTCTTCTGCCTTCACCATGCGCGATCCAGCAAACATGCGCTCCAGTCAACTTGCCGGTGCCCATTTTCGGATCGGGAAGCCTGATTCGAGTGAGGGTTTTCCGGAAGGAACGGTGTTCCATTCGCCCCTTCTTCTGGCAAACGTGAGCGTTGAGCCTGTCGGCGCACACGTTTCCGTTGACTATACGGTGCGGGAGAAGACGACCGACAAGAATGGAAAAAGCGCGACCGAAGACAACTTTAGCACCTTGCATGTGCGTGACTTGACTATCGCTCCCGGAGCGATAGCACGTGTGGAGTTGTCCGACGCGTTCGATAATCTGACCTTGAAGGGCCAGATCATTGAGACAGGCACGGATATCAACTATGACGCCTCCTCTGGCGCACTGATCGGAGACTTGGTGAGCGTCGACCAGACTGGCGATTATTCCTTCGAAGTCCCGATCAAGGACCCTTCGGCCATGGACGAAATGATGGAGGGCGTTTACCCCTGGAGCACCGAGGACGGAACCGACACGGTCTTTCATCTGAAGAATACGACCGGAAAGCAGGTGAACGCCCTCGCGTTCTTTAACTTTAGCGGGGGAACGTACGATTTGGGCGGAATCCGATTGGCGCCCCATCAAACAATCGGATTTGACGCAAAGGAACTCAAGGATTTAAAGATACCGGGACTGGGAGGTCAAATCTTCCCGCCTGAAGCAACTCATGGCCAGATCGTGTGGCATCAGGAAACACCCTACAGCATTATTGGGCGGGCGGAACAAACCAACGTGAAAGAGGGCGTGGCAAAAAGCTTTAGCTGCGGATCTGACTGCTGCGCTAATTACTCTGTGGTTGACTATATGAGTCCTGGATCAGTTAGCGGGGATATCAGCGGGACTACGGCACTTGAAGTCTTGAGCTATGGACACGATTGTGCAGGCAACTGTTTCGGCTTCACCAACGACACCTATTGTACTTTACCGATTATCGGGGAGCAGACACGCTATCCTAATATGGGAATCGGAAGACACCAGCATCGCGACAGTGAATACTTATTCGGGTGTTGCGACTTTCCAGGGAGCGGGTACCACCTTGATTGATGCGAGTTGGACAATCCCCGATTACGAATATGACAACGGAGAGTGCGAAGACGATGGTCCTGATCCCGACGGCGGAAGCGTGTCAGCAACGGGGCTGGGGCCAGACCATGTAGTCGTATTGAACGATAGTAATGGCCCACCAGGCGCATGTTCCACCACAGGAATATGGGTCCGCCAAATGACTGTGTCGCTTCAAGACGCAAACAACGTTACCGTGCCACAGAATTATTCGACTGTAGAGACTTACAGTAGCCCACAAACACCCACCAGTTCATGTCCTTCTCCTTGGAATACGGCACCTACCGCTTCATAATGCGGGGTTACGACCACAGGCTACTGCCCAACCTGCACTGGAACCTGGACCGACGAGTTGGCTGTCGCTAGTAATTTTTGTAGCAGCGGAATTACGCGGTCAAGTGGGTGTGGTTTCAGCGAGACTTCAACGTGGTCGATGTGCAGCAACGGCCTAACCAACAACGTCTGGACATCCCCGCGTCAGACACTCAGCAACGGGATAACAGCGAATAGCAACTCGACTCAATTCACAACAGGGACAAAGCTCTACCCATAGGAGGGGAAATGGTTTCGATGAGGCGCACTTTCGCACCTACCTTGATTCTAATGTTTCTTTCTCTTATGGTCCCGTATAAGGCCAATGCTCAGCCAGGTCAGAACGCTCCGGTCACTTCAGTCCAAGGAGTAGTTCTTGACAAAGACGGTAACCCTATTCCAGCAGCAACCGTTTACGGGTTACCCGAACAGGACATGCGGAAGCCCATTTCTACGACTTCCGATGATTCCGGCAATTTTGTTCTCGATGGCGTTCCCGTCGGAAACGTATATATGCATGCTTTCAAAGTAGCCGATGGTTATCCGGACGGGTTTTATGCCTTCTTCAAAACCAATGAACGAGCTTGGGTGAAGGTCGAAGTTAAGCCGGGACAGGCAACTACAGGGGTAACCATTCAGCTAGGTCCAAAAGCTGCCCATCTCAAAGTTGCAGTCACGGATGAGAACGGGAAGCCTGTCCTTGGAAGCTTCGTATTCGACCGGGATGAGGTTCCTGGACCTTTCACAACGAGCGCACCAACAGATGGAGCAATACTCGTTCCGCCAGTACCGTTTCGGTTTTCAGTTCAAGCAGATGGGTACGAAATATGGCATTTCGGCGGAGTGAAGTGGAGAGGTAAAGAAGGTCTCATCAATCTCAAGTCCGGTGAAACCTTTAACATTTCTGTACAGCTACACAAGAAGTAAATGAATTGAGGGAAATCAGATGAGATTGAAAACGATATTGCTCTTGCTTTGTTTTGCCTTGAGTCAATCCGGCAACGCGCACGCGCAAAGCAATAGTAAAGACCAGCCGCAAGGGGATCTGTCCGTCTTACAAACAGATGTCACAGCGATCCAGGCCGAGCAACAGCAGATCATTACTCGGCTGGACGAACTTAAGCAGCTTCTTCAGGTGAACAGTCGGGCCGCCACTCCAGGTGCAATGCCCGGTCCGCAACCGCCAAGCACTCTGGACATACGTGGAGAGCAATTCGAGGGTGGTAGTGCGGCCCGCGTTGCTCTCATAGAATATTCGGATTTCGAGTGTCCATTCTGCGGGGGATACGAGCGGGAGACCTCTCCGCAGATCTTCGACAACTACATCAAAACGGGCAAAGTAAAACTTTATTATCGAGATTTGCCCTTGTCGATGCACCCGCATGCATTGCAGGCTGCGCGCGCTGCGCGTTGCGCGGGCGAGCAGGACAAGTACTGGGAAATGCACGACAGCCTGTTTGCCAGGCAAAACGCCCTGTCCGATCCCGCGTTGCTGGACCGCGCGAAAACGCTTGGCCTCGATACGCAAAAATTCGGGGAATGCTTTTCCAGCGACAGGTACAGGGATGATATTCAGAAAAGTCTTGCCGAGGCCCAGAAATTGGGAATCCAGGGGACACCCACATTCTTTATCGGGACTATTGACTCGAACGGAGACGTGGTCAATATCACCAAGAGAATCAATGGGGCGCACCCTTACGCGGATTTTCAACCCGCTCTGGATGAAGTCTTGAATTCAAACAGCCAGCAAGCAGTTTCCGGCCACTGATATTTAGAGCGAAGAGAGATTCCTCGTCGCTTCGCTTCTCGGAATGACACCAGGATAGATAGAGGCCACAACATGAACCCTACTCGTGTGTGTTGGTGTGTCGCTGCTCTTGTTTGCTTCGTCGGAGTCACGGCCCGGGCGCAGGAAGAGAGATCGCAGATTGGGAGAGAGGTCGCGATTCCTCGCCATCTTCAAGACGGCGAGGAATATCAACTAACGATCCCGCAACTGATCTCCTTCGGAGAAAAGCTCTTCACCGCCAAATGGACCATTCAGGAGGGCGAAGGAAGGCCAAACACAAAAGGTACGGCGACGGGTCCGCCCCTCTCCGACCCCACGGAGCCGCTCATCTTCCCTCGCAATTTCAATCGGATCTCGGACCCCGATTCAAACTCCTGCTCAGGCTGCCACAACGAGCCCTTTATCGGTGGAGGCGGCGACCATGTGACCGATGTATTCGTGCTCGGGCAGCGGTTTGATTTCGTAACATTCGACCGAAACGATTTTACACCTACGAAGGGGGCCGTTGATGAACGAGGGCAACCCGTTACGCTGCAGAACGTCGCCAACGAGCGCAAAACCATCGGGATGAACGGATCGGGCTTCATCGAAATGCTTGCGCGGCAGATGACTGTTGACCTCCAGACTATCCGCAATTCAATACCCCTTGGGGGCAATCAAGGACTTGTAACAAAAGGCGTCTCGTTTGGTGTTCTCAGGCGCAACATGGATGGCACTTGGGACGCATCCGGCGTACAGGGCCTCCCTGCTCCGAGCCAAGCATCGACAGACGCAAGCCATCCTCCAAGCTTGATTATCATGCCTTTCCACCAGGCCGGCGCGGTGATTTCCTTGCGGCAATTCACGAACAACGCCTTCCCGCAGCATCATGGGATGCAGCCAGAAGAGCGATTCGGCATCGGCATTGACGAAGATGGCGATGGGTTCACAAATGAACTCACCCGCGCCGACATTACGGCGGTCACTATTTATCAGGCGGCGCTTCCGGTTCCTGGTCGCGTGATTCCCGACGAACCGGAGGTGCGCGAGGCCGCGCAAAGAGGCGAACAGCTTTTTTCTCAACTCGGCTGCGCTACTTGCCACATTCCCAAATTGCCGCTTGGTAACAGCGGTTGGATCTACACAGAGCCGAATCCCTTCAACCCGTCCGGTAATCTGCAGTTCGGCGGCGCGCCCACACTTGCTGTCGATCTCACGAGCGAGGACTTGCCAGGGCCACGGCTCAAGCCCGATTCCAATGGTATCGTGTGGGTTCCAGCTTTCACCGACCTAAAGCTTCACGACATCACGACAGGTCCTGACGACCCGAATGCAGAGCCTCTCGACCAGAATCAGCCCGCAGGCACAGCGAAGTTCTTCGCGGGCAATACAAAATTCATTACCCGCAAATTGCGGGGCGTGGGAAATTCAGGACCGTATATGCATCACGGGAAATTCACAACAATGCGCGAGGCGATTCTGGCCCATTCTGGTGAAGCGCTACTGTCGCGGCAGAACTTTGAAGCACTATCCGTCTACGACAGCGACTGTGTAATTGAGTTCTTGAAAACTCTCCAAATACTGCCGTCGGGGTCAAGAATGTTGGTACTGAACGGGGACGGAAGCCAATCTTCGGACCATGATCAACGGTAAATCCTGCAGCTACCCCCGCCTGTCGATCGAGGTGTAGGGCCGCTCATTTTCTCCCAGATAGATCTGCCGGGGACGCGCAATCTTCTGCTCGGGATCGTTCAGCATTTCGATCCACTGGGCGATCCAGCCGCTGGTCCGCGGAATGGCGAACAAAACCGGGAACATCGTGACCGGGAAACCCATGGATTGGTAGATCAGTCCCGTATAGAAGTCCACGTTGGGATAAAGCTTGCGCGTGATGAAGTAATCGTCCTCGAGGGCGATGCGCTCGACTTCCAGTGCGATGTTGAGCAGCGGATTGCGGCCCATGATTTCAAATACGCCGTCGGCGACGTGCTCGATGATCCGCGCGCGCGGGTCGTAGTTCTTATACACGCGGTGGCCGAAGCCCATCAATTTCGTTTCGCCGGCCTTTACGCGCCTGATGTAGGCGGGCACATTGGCGAGGGAGCCGATTTCGAGCAGCATGCGCAGGACTTCTTCGTTGGCGCCGCCGTGGAGCGGGCCGTACAGCGCGGCCGTCGCGGCCGCAGTGGCCGAAAACGGGTCCACATGCGAACTGCCCACGCAGCGCATCGCATTGGCGGAACAATTCTGTTCATGGTCGGCGTGCAGGATGAACAGGACATCCAGTGCGTGTTCCAGTGTGGGATTCGGGCGGTACTTCAGCTCGGAAGTCTTGAACAGCATGTTCAGGAAATTTCCGGTATAGGTCAACTCATTGTCGGGATAGGCAAACGGCATGCCCAGGCTATGCCGGTAGGAAAACGCGGCCAGCGTCGGCATCTTGCCGATTAAACGGTAGGTCTGCTTGCGCCGGGATTCCTCATTGAAGATGTTTTTCGCTTCGGGATAAAACGTCGAAAGAGCAGCGATGGCGGAAATCATCATGCCCATCGGGTGAGCGTCGTAGTGGAAGCCGTCCAGGAATTTTTTAACCGACTCGTGGATGAAGGTGTGGTGGGTGATGTGGTAGGTCCAATCTTCCAGTTGCGAGCGTGTCGGAAGCTCGCCGTGCAAAATCAGATATGCAGTTTCGAGGTAGGTGCTTTTTTCGGCCAGTTCTTCGATGGCGTAGCCGCGGTAGCGCAGGATGCCTTTGTCGCCGTCAATGAATGTGATTTTGCTTTTACACAACGCGGTGTTGCTGAAGGCGGGGTCGTAGCTCATCATCCCGAAATCGTCGGCGGCTACCTTGATCTGGCGCAAGTCAATAGCGCGGATCGTGTCGTTCGCGATGGGAAGTTCGTAAGACTTTCCGGTGCGGTTATCTGTAACAGAAAGCGTGTCCCGGCTCATGCGGGTTGTCCCTTCGGCTGCAACCTGCGTTTCAGGTTTTAGTGGATTCATGATGGCTACCGTCTAGCGATGCACAGAGGCCAAGTAGGAATTTACACCAACTTTGGATTTTGCGGGAGAGGTATCCGCTGAAAATCTCGATGGTACCGGGGGGAGCGTCCCGCTCGGGAAAGCGCACGAGGACAAGGCCCCGGCGGGGTTGCGTCCATTGCGCTGTGATTGCATCTAAAGCAATGTACGAACAGTAAGCTGACGCACAATCCCTCGTTTTCCCGGAGAGCAGCCATGATCCAGACGATTCGCTCGAATGACTGTTATCACTTTGAAACGGATTGGCTTAAGACCTATTGGCACTTCTCGTTTGACCACTATCACGACCCAGCCAACATGAGTTTTGGCCCATTGCGCGTCTTTAATGATGACGTAGTCGCCCCCGGCGGCGGCTTCCCCCTCCACGGCCATCGGGAGATGGAAATCGTGACCTATGTCATCGAGGGTTCGCTCGAACACAAGGACAATATGGGCAATACCGGCGTGATTCGTCCCGGCGAAATCCAACGGATGAGCGCGGGAACCGGCGTGCGGCACTCCGAGTTCAACCATTCCGAAAGGGAGCCGGTCCACCTGTTGCAGCTCTGGGTTACTCCCGCCGTCGACCATTTGCCGCCATCGTGGGAGCAGAAGAGTTTTTCTCTCAGTGATCGCTCTGGAAAATTGCTGCCCATCGCGGTGCCGGCGGGTGCGAATGGAAAGAAGAGCGCGAGCACTGTGCAGATTCATCAGGACGCAACGATTTACACGTCTTTGCTCGCGCCGGGTGAGGCCATCACGCACAAGCTCGATAAGGGACGCCGCGTCTACATTTTTGTGATTGGCGGCAAGCTGAAAGTCAACGGCGAAACGCTTGGAACCGGAGACCAGGCGCGCGTTACTAGCGAGCGAGAGTTGCAGCTTTCATCGTCATCGGGGGCGGGTGCTGCGGACTTCCTGTTGCTCGATTTACCGTAAACAGCAGACGCGAAATTCTCGCGCACCATTCTCTGTGCCCTCCGTGTACTCTCTCAGTGTCCTCTGTGTTTCAGGTTTTTCCGGAATGATTTAACACAGAGGGGACAGAGAGCGCAGAGACTACATCTCAAGCTTAGATCACGTGGCAGCCAACTGCACCAGCAGAAGCACCAGCCGAGATGTGGCCGCGCATGCGTGCGCATGCTTTCCGAACACACGGCCGTACGCGTAGAATCGCTAAAGTTCGAAGACGGCCCACACCTCTTCCGAATGCTGGCAGCGCGGTCCTGAGGTGAAAAATCGGATCACCACCGCTTGACACGCCAGTGTCGGTGGGATAAACCTGCCTTACCAGGATTACAAAGCCCAATGCAGAAATGACAGGCAGCAGCGCACGGCACACCAGGCCGGCACCGGGAAGTCTTGGAAATGGAGAATGATGATGCGAACGCCATCTCGATGGGTTGCACTCATTGCAACGGTCCTATGTTTGCTTTGTGTGACGATGCCCGCAAGCGCGCAGACGGGCGCGAAAAATGGGGAATGGACGACGTATGGAGGAGATCTAGCCAGCACTCGTTACGCGCCGCTGGATCAGATCAGCGCGGACAATTTCAATAAGCTTCAGGTAGCCTGGCGCTTCAAGACCGATTCGCTGGGCCCGCGGCCGGAATTCAAGCTCGAGGCGACGCCGCTGGAGGTTCACGGAATCCTCTATTCGGTGGGCGGATCGCGCCGCGCGGTGGTGGCGCTCGATGCGGCTACCGGCGAGGAGTTGTGGATTCATAGCGAGAACGAAGGGGAGCGCGGCGCAAGCGCGCCCAGGCAGCTTTCCGGCCACGGGCTCTGCTATTGGACCGATGGCAAGGAAGAACGAATTCTCTACGTCACGCCCGGCTACAGGCTGATTGCTCTCGCCGCCAAGACCGGCATTCGCATTCCCACGTTCGGCAAGGACGGCGTAGTGGATCTGAGGCTGGACGACGATCAGGATATTGACCTGATTCACGGAGACATCGGTCTTCATTCCACGCCCATCATCGCGAAGAACGTGGTGATCGTCGGCGCGGCGCACCTGACCGGCAGCGATCCCAAAAGCAGGAAAAACGTCAAAGGCTATGTCCGCGGTTTCGACGTGCGGACGGGCAAGCGCCTTTGGATTTTCCACACGATTCCACTGCCCGACGAGTACGGATACGATACCTGGGAGAAGGGCTCCGCTGATTACACCGGCAATACGGGCGTCTGGGGACAGATGTCGGTGGACGAAGACCTCGGCCTCGTCTACCTGCCGGTTGAGTTGCCAACCGGCGACTACTACGGAGGCGATCGCCCGGGGAAAGGGCTTTTCGGAGAAAGCATCGTTGCGGTGGATTTACAAACGGGCAAGCGGAAGTGGCACTATCAACTGGTTCATCACGGACTGTGGGACATGGACATCCCCTGCGCTCCAATTCTGGCGGACATCACGATCAACGGCAAAACCGTCAAGGCGCTGGCGCAGCCGACCAAGCAGTCCTACTTGTACGTCTTCAATCGCGTGACCGGCGAACCGATCTGGCCCATTGAGGAGAAGCCCGTCCCGCAAGGCGACGTGCCGGGAGAGTGGTATTCACCGACGCAGCCGATTCCCAGCAAGCCACCCGCATTCGACAATCAGGGCGTTTCCGGCGACAGTTTGATTAACTTCACGCCGGAGCTTCACGCCGAGGCCGAAAAACTCGTCGAAAAATACCGCATCGGCCCATTGTTTACTCCGCCATCGGTAAGCAAAGCGGGCGGGCCGCTGGCTACCATCGTTTCACCGGGAGCGACCGGCGGGGCAAACTGGCCGGGCGGATCCTACGATCCCAACACCCACATGGTGTACGTTTATTCCCAAACCGCGATTGCTCTTTTAGGTTTGGTCCCTCCACCCGACGCCAACTTCTCGGATATGGAATGGGTTGAGGGAACTGCCGGGATCAGGCCTCGGCCTTCGGGCCCCGCCGGTGCGGCCCCGACTCCCCGTCCTGCAGCCTCAACGCCGCGAGATCCCTCCGGCGAGCCGATTGGTCCTGACATAACAGTCCAAGGGTTGCCGCTGCTTAAGCCACCGTACGGCCGCATTACCGCGATCAACCTGGACAAGGGCGACATCGTCTGGCAGATCGCGCACGGAGAAACACCTGATAAAATTCGCAATAGTCCCGAACTGAAGGGCTTGACGATCCCGCGCACGGGACAGTCAGGAATCATCGGAGTTTTGACTACCAAGACGCTGGTCATTGCCGGGGAACCCGAGTTTACGACGACGGCATCAGGAGCGCGAGGCGCGATGCTGCGCGCTTATAACAAAGCCACCGGCGACGAGGTCGGAGCAGTCTACATGCCCGCGCCTCAAAGCGGCTCGCCGATGACGTACACGGTCAGCGGGCAGCAGTACATCGTGGTCGCCATCAGCGGGAATGGATTTCCGGGCGAGTTGATTGCGTACCGGCTGCCGCAGAACTAGACGACCTTTCAGCGCTTAGTTGCGAAATCATTTGACTGACTGGTCCGCGAGAGGAAGCTGCAGGGTCACGCGCTCCTCAAAATTTCGGGTGATGTGGCCCTTGCCGGTGGTGTCCTCGATCAGGTCAATGTGACCGGGGCCGACAGGGATTTTCTGGCCTCCTGCAACTTCGATTTCTCCGCTTCCGCTCAGCGTGATCACGAATTGGCGGCGCGGCCCGGTATGCCAATCGGCGGTCGTGCTGGGCGACATCCGATGGAGTTCGGCTCCGGTTACCTCCATCTTGGAAACGCCGTTGGCCGTGAAGTTGGCCTCGATTTCTTCGGCGTGCGTCAGGCCGTCGGGGCCTGTATAGAGCCGCGTGATCATGACGGGTTTATGTTGTTGCGCCGCCGCTGGATCACGCTGGGTTTGCGCTCTCGATACGAGAACGAACACTGCCAACAAACCAACAATCATTGGCCATCTGAATTTCGAGATCATCGACTTCCCTCCTATTCGCAGTATCGGATGATGCCATTAACCTGAAATGGAAAAACTGGCCCGCGCCGGAGAAACAATGCCGCGATTGTAACGATTCCCCATGCGCCAATGACAATATTTTTTGAATTTCATTCCGGCAGGTAAATTGGAAAATACTTCCGGGGTTCTTGGTGAAGGAAGCGATCAGGCAGTGTTACGGTCGACCGCGGGGTGGCGGACGTCGCTGCCGGCAACCATGTAGATCACATCTTCGGCGATGTTGGTGGCATGGTCGGCGACGCGTTCCAGATTTTTTGCGACAAGGATCAACTCGAAGGCGGGAAAGACGACGGAAGAGTCGCCCATCATGTAGCTCAATAATTCGCGGAAAATCTGATCCCGCAGTTGATCCACCAGATCGTCGCGAGAGAGCACCGAACGAGCCAGCTCGATGTCGCGGCGGACCAAGGAGTCGAGGCTGTCGCGCATCATTTTTTCGGCGAGTTCTCCCATCCGGGGGAGATCGACATAGGGCTTCACGCGCGGATGTCGAACGATGCGCGTCGCCGAATGCGCGATGTTCACGGCCTGGTCGCCAATGCGTTCCAGGTCATTATTGATGCGCGCGATGGCGAGCACAAAACGCAGGTCAGCGGCCATGAGCTGCTGCAGCGCCAGCAATTGCACGACGCGATCGTCGATTTCAATTTGAAGCTCGTTGATGGCGTTCTCTTCCCTGAGCACCGTCTGCGCGAGCTTTTCATCCGCTTCGAGCACGGAGTGAACGGCCTGATGAATGGCGCGCTCCGCCAGGCTGCCCATCCAGAGCAGCCGCTCCTTCAGTTCGTCCAGATCACGCTCAAAATGACGTTCCATTCGTTACGCCCTCTCTGCAAATTGCCCGTTGGCCGCAATCGCCAGGGAAAGTCCCGCTCCGGATGCCGCTAACACCAAATGTGATGCGTATTCACCGCATCGGGTATGCAAAATATCTATGGCAATCTTTCGCCGTGCGATTGACTGCCGCGCAAACTCATCCGAACCGGCCGGTAATGTACGCCTCGGTCCTGGGATCGGATGGCGTTGTGAACATATGCCCGGTCGGTGAAAATTCGATCAGATCGCCATTCAGCATGAACGCCGTGGAATCGCTGACGCGCGCCGCCTGCTGCATGTTGTGTGTGACGATCACCAGCGTGCACGAAGGTTTCAGTTCAAACAGCAATTCTTCAATTTTCGCCGTGTTGACCGGGTCGAGCGCGGAGCACGGCTCATCGAGCAGGAGCACCTCAGGGTCCACGGCGAGGGCGCGCGCAATGCACAACCGCTGCTGCTGCCCGCCTGATAGGGCGTATGCGGACTTGTGCAGCTTGTCTTTCACTTCGTCCCACAGAGCGGCGCGGCGCAGGCTTTTTTCCACGGCGTCGTCCAGGCGTCCGGCGTGGCCGTTGATGCGCAGTCCGTAGGCCACGTTTTCATAAATGGATTTTGGAAACGGGTTGGGCTTCTGGAAAACCATCCCCACCATGCGGCGCAACTTGGTGACGTCCAGCGTGAGGATGTCCACGCCGTCCAGGGCAATTTCACCTTCGAGACGCGTATGCCGTAGCGTTTCGTGCATCCGGTTGAGCGTGCGCAAAAGAGTGGACTTGCCGCAGCCGGAGGGCCCGATCATCGCCGTCACGCGGTTGGTGGCCACGTCCATCGAGACATTGTGCAGGGCGTGGTTCTTGCCATAATAAAAATTCAGCTTCGTCACTTTCATCCGAAGCGTGCTGGCGCCTGTGTTAGTCATCGCAGGAGTATGAGCATTTTCCTTAGCAGTAGAGGATGCCACAGCCGCCCCCGAGTTCGCCATGAGTGGGAAAGCAGAGTTCATCGTCAGGTCCTCTCATACGAAGTCCCGCGCGTAAGAAAAGCGCGAACCAGAATGTTGGTCACCAGGACCAAGCCGAGCAACACCAAACCCGCAGCCCAAGCCTGCTGGTGCCAGTCCTCGTACGGCCCGGTCGCGTAGGTGTAGATCACAACCGGGAGCGAAGATGTCGGCTGGTTCCAGCCCGGACTCCAAAACCGGTTGCCAAAAGCGGTGAATAACAGTGGCGCAGTTTCACCCGCCACGCGCGCGAGCGCCAGCAAGACACCCGTCAGGATGCCGCGCGAAGCTGCCGGCAGAACCACCGTGGCGATCATTCTCCACTTGTTCGCGCCCAGCGCGAAGGAGCCCTCGCGCAGCGACCGCGGAACGTCCCGCAGGAAACTTTCCGTATTGCGAATCACGGTGGGAATCACCATGATCCCCAGAGCGAACCCTCCAGCCAGCGTCGAAAAATGGTGCATGGGCATTACGATCAGGGCGTAGGCGAAAATGCCGATCACGATGGAAGGCACGCCATTCAGCAGGTCCGCCGTGTATCGCACCACAAAGGGAATCGTTCGCCCGCCGAATTCCGCGAGATACACGCCGCCCAATAAACCAATAGGCACTCCAAATAACGTCGCGAGGAGCAACAGCTTCAGGGTGCCAACAATCGCATTGGCCATCCCCCCACCTGTTTCACCCAGTGGGACGGGAAGCTTCGTAAAAAAATTCCAGGACAGATCCTTTCCGCCGTTCCATACGAGGTAACCGAGAATGAAAAATAGGGCCGATACCGTGATCAGGGCGCACAGGCCCGTAAGCGAGAGCATCGTAAAGTTCAGCGATTTGCGCCACAGCAAGCGGAGGGTCATGAAGGTAGCACCCCGCTCCCTCGTCGCGTCGTGACTAGGATCAGGAGCCGAGCGAGGCCATTCAGAACGAATGTCAGAAGGAACAGAACCAGGCCCAATTCGATCAGGGCGCTCAAATACAGGTTTCCGGTCGCCTCGGAAAATTCATTGGCCAAGACGGAGGCGATCGAATACCCCGGTGAAAACAGGGATGCGGAAATGATGGGATTATTGCCAACGACCATGGTTACGGCCATGGTTTCGCCCAAGGCGCGCGCCAGCGCCAGAAACACTGAACCAAAAATTCCGATCCGCGCCGCCGGAACAATCACTTTCCATGTGGATTCCCACTTGGTGGCGCCGAGTCCCAGAGCGGCTTCCCGTTGATCCCGCGGCACGGCCAGGAGGACTTCCCTGGAGACGGAAAGAACAAAAGGCACGATCATGATCGCCAGGACGATCCCGGCGGTCAGAAATCCGATGCCATAGGCAGGGCCCTGGAAGAGCGGCAGAAAACCCAGAGTCGCTTTTAGGGCCGGCTGAATCGTGGTGCGCATGATGGGTACAAGCAGGAACACGCCGAGCAACCCGTAAATCACACTGGGCACTGCTGCCAGCAAGTCGCTGACGAAAGTTAATGCGGAGGAAAGTTTGGGCGGGGCAAGTTCAGCAAGAAATATAGCTCCACCAACGCCCAGCGGAACCGCGATCACCAAACCTACCGCTGAGGTAACCAAGGTCCCGTAAATAAATGGCAATGCTCCGAAATCACCGGAAACCGGATCCCAGGTTTTCGTGACGAAGAAACTCCACCCAAACTTGGCCCGCGACTCCGCCGACAGAACCCAGAGTTGGTACACCAAAAGCGCAGTAATGAGGAGGAGTGTCGCAGCTGCAATAAGTGTAATGAGATGAGCAATCTCATCTGCATCCCGCATGCGTCGCAGCAGGACCCGTGGACTCCATGCAAATTCCGCAGGTGTCACTGCATTCGGTGTGGTGGCCATTTGGAGTAGGTTTGCCCTTTATTTCAAAAAAAATGGGGCGGGCTCCACCTCGCGGCCCGAGCATATCCCTCAAATGCGGAGCCCGCACGTCAAACAGTTACTGGATCATTGCGACAGCTTTCATTTCTTTGGCAACCACTTCCTTGGGCAGCTTCGCATAAGCCAATGCTTCGCAGTCATTTTGCCCGTCCGTCATCATCCACTTTAGGAAGTCCTTCACGGCATCGCGCTTGGCAGGGTCGGAAAACTTCCCGGGAATCAGCAACCACGTAAAGCTCGCAATTGGGTATGCCATCTTCCCTTCCGGGTTGGTGATGGAAACGCGGAAATCATCGGGCATGAACTTCGCTACGGCCGCTGCAGCCGCGGAGACGCTCGCCAGGTCCGCCTTGATGAAAGCGCCCGATGAATTCTTAACTTTTCCATAGGACATGTGGTTTTGGATCGCGTAAATCAGTTCGATGTAGCCTATGGAACCCGGCGTCTGCTCAACTAAGGCGGAGACGCCTTCATTGCCCTTGCCGCCCAAACCGACCGGCCAGTTCACTGAAGTTGCCTTCCCTACCTTTTTTTGCCATTCCGGGCTGATCTTGGAAAGATAATCGGTCCAGATATAAGTGGTTCCGCTGCCATCGGAGCGGTGCACGACTACGATGTCATCGCTTGGCAATTTCACACCCGGGTTCGCCGAGGCGATCGCGGGATCGTTCCACTTTGTGACTTTTCCGAGGAAAATTCCAGCAAGGGCCTCGGGAGTGAAATTCAAATCTCCCTGCACGCCCTTCACGTTATAGGCGGGGATGTCCGCGCCCAGCACGGTCGGGAAGTGAAGTACAGGGAAGCTCGCCTGTTTGAGCTGGTCGTCCGTCATCGGTCCGTCAGATGCGCCAAAATCAACCGTCTTGTCGGTCAATTGCCGGATGCCGCCGCCGGAACCGATCGACTGATAATTAATCTGAACGTTCGGGTGGGCCTTGTGATATTCATCGAACCACTTGGAGTAAATGGGATAGGGGAAAGTCGCGCCAGCCGCATTCAATAGGACCTGTCCGCCCTCTGCCACGGCAACCGTACCAAGCAGAAGCAGCACTGCAAGCACGCTGAATATCTTTGCGATTCGCATTTTCTCTCCTGAAGTTCTATGTGGATTCTGACTCCTCAATGTTACAGCCGTATTACAAGGTAACGATGCCGGCAAAAAATACAAAATTGTTATAACTACCCTATTTTGTGTGAGTTGCCACAAAAATGAGGATGGGCCGACGCCAGGGGAGCGTCGGCCCGGGGTGGGTATGCAACACGGAGTCCGATTTTTTGCACAAGAAATGTACAGACCATTTCAAGTTCTCTTGCCGGGATAGTTCGATTCTTCGACGCCAATTCGCGCGCGCCCGTGCCGCACGTCCAGGCCGCGCACCCAGAAAATAATATCCTCGGCAATGTTGGTGGCGTGGTCCGCAATGCGCTCGAGGTAACGCGTCGCCAGGATGAATTGCACGTGCGGCGCCGCTTGTGTTGGCTCATGAATCATTCCAGCCAGCAGGTGCTCAAAAATCTGGTCACGATAGCGGTCCACCACATCGTCCGATTCCAGGACTTCGCCGGCGAGAACAACATTGCGGAAAATCAGAGCGCCGAGGCTGCGGCCGAGCATGCCGCGCACGGCGCCGCTCATGGGCTCAATGTCCCGCGGTGTCTCGGTTACATTCATACCCGCAAGGGTTATGACGCGTTCGGAGATATTGACGGCAAGGTCGCCAATTCGCTCCAGGTCATTGGCAATTTTTTGCGAGGCGACGACGCGGCGTATCTCCTCATCATCGAGCAGCCCCGTTCGAAGCATCCGAACAGCGTGGTCGTCGATCAGCATTTCCATCTCGTTGACGCGCGGCTCGACCAGGAACACCTGGCTTGACAATCCGTTGGCGCGTTCCAGGTTCGGGGTCAACAACGCATCCAAGGCGTGCCCGACGCTTGTTTCCACCGTGCGGGCCATCGAGATCAGGTAGTTTGCGAGGACATCCTCGTAGATCGTTTGCACATTGCTGACAGGGGTCGCCATCACTTCACCTTTGGTCGGACCGGGCCTGGATTTGCGTGTCAACCGTCATGCTATCCGTGGTTTATGAAAGAGGGATGAAACCGGGATGAATTTCCCAAGAAAGGTCTTTGTTTGTTAAGCACTTGCGACGCTGAAATGAAAACGCGAGCCCTGGCCGATGGCGCTCTCGACCCAAATGCGGCCTCCGTGTGCCTCGACGATATGCCGCGAGATGGCGAGGCCAAGGCCTGTGCCGCCCGCTTCGCGGGACCTCGCCGCATCCACGCGGTAAAACCGCTCGAAAATCCTCACCAGATCCGATTCAGGAATCCCGATGCCCGTGTCGGCAACCGTGAACGTGACTTCGTGATCGCTGGAACTGGCCGTCACGTCAATTTGCCCGCCCGAAGGCGTGTATTGCAAAGCATTGTCGAGAAGATTCTGCAAAACCTCGCCCAACTGCACGCCGTCGCCGCGAACTGGCGGAAGGCCTTGCGGCAAGTGGACAAGGATGCGCAGGCCTCTGGCTTCGGCCTTGAGGCGCGCGGTTTCGACGCAATCGTTCACCAGCGCCTCCACACGGATTGGCCGCAATTCGAGTTCGAGTCTCCCAGCTTCGATTCGCGAAAGCTTCAGAAGATCATCGGTAAGACGCGCGAGGCGCACCGCGTGCTCGCGGATAATTTCCACGAACCGCTTTCGATTTACTTTGTCGTCCAGCGCGCCACCCAGGAGCGTCTCTGCAAATCCCTGAATGGCGGTCAGAGGAGTCTTGAATTCGTGCGACACGTTGGCGACGAAGTCCTGGCGCACACGTTCGAGCCTGCGCAATTCGGAGATATCATGCAGCACCAGAACGGCGCTGCTGGGTCCGGCGGCATGCACCGGCGCGGCTGTGACGCTGAAGCTGCGCGGACGCACGGTGCCAACCTCCACTTCGCCTGTAACTTCTTCGCCGCCGGGGAGCACCTGACGGACGGCGGCCACGAGTTCAGCTTGCCGGAGGGCCTCGACGAGTTTTTTGCCCGGCGAGCTTCCGATCGGCAACTCCAGGATTTGTTCGAACGCGCCATTGCAGTACAGAATTCGCTCGTCCGCGCCCACCACGGCCACGCCCTCGATCATGCTGCCCAGGATCGCGGCGGAGCGATTGCGCTCATCGGTGAGCGTGTGAATCGTCCGGCCAAGCTGAGCAACGGTCCCGCCTAGGGCATCGGCAAGGTCGGCAAGCTGATCGTGGCCATGATCGCGCTCGAGCGGAGTGAAATCCCCGGTGGCGGCGCGGTCGGCAAATTCTCTCAGGCGGCGAATGCGGATGGTCGTGGAACGCAGGAAGACGAAGGACGCGATCCCCGCGGCAAAAAGGATGATCAGGAGAACGGGGAAGATGCGCAGCATGGTTCCTGGCGAGGTCACTTCCACCGCAATCAGAATCGCAAGCACCAGGATCACGTAAATCAAGCCCAGACGCCAGAACAGGCTTACGCGCACGGTGGAATCACTCCTGCCTTACAGCTTGCGCGGCACTTTCGAACATGTAGCCCGCTCCACGCACGGTTTTCAAAAAGGCAGGATGATCGGCGTCGCTTTCTACTTTTTCGCGGAGGCGGCGAATGTACACGTCCACGCTTCGGGGAGTCACGAAACGTTCGGTGCCCCATACGGCGTCGAGCAACTGGTCGCGAGTAAAAACGCGGTTTGGGCGGGTCGCGAGGTAATACAGCAAACGGAATTCAAGCGTGGAAAGCGTTACCGGCCGGCCATCGTGCGTAACGCGATAGGAAGAAGGGTCGATGGTCAGGCCGCGCGCCTCGATCACCCGGGGAGTCTCGCTGGTCGGCTCCGTGCGGCGGAGCAGCGCCTTAACACGCGCGCCGAGCTCGCGGGGACTGAACGGCTTGGTGACGTAGTCATCGGCGCCCATCTCGAGGCCCACGACGCGATCGGCTTCCTCGCCTCGCGCGGTGAGCATCAGGATCGGCAGACGATTGAGCGATTGATCGCGGCGAATCTCCCTGCAGATTTCCAGGCCCGACAATTTCGGAAGCATCAAGTCGAGCAGCAGAAGGTCGGGCGGCGTTTTCCGCACCTGCGCGAGGCCCGTCGCGCCGTCGGTCGCCGCAGCGACTTGAAAACCTTCCCGCTCGAGGTTGTAGCGAACCAGCTCGACGATATCCCGGTCGTCTTCGATCAGCAGGACGCGCTTCATTTTGATGCTTTCATTCGGGCGATTCCCCCCTGGCTCCCAGGCTACAAACGTATCATCTTACATGGATCGGGCGGGGGCGATATTAAGAATGGGTTAAAAAGTGGTAGCGAGCCAGTTTCCGAGAACACGACTTGACCAAGAAAAGTGTAAGTGTTGATTATGCCAGAAACTCATGTCCGCACATGTGTCGGTTGGACGTAACATCGACGAAACGCCTACTCCGATTGCGGTGGGATTACGGCTTTCGGGACGCTTCTCTGCGGTGGCGGGCACACTGGCAGTGGCACATTCGGAACAGTAATGCGTTCGCGACCGTCAGGGCATGGTGGTGGCGGCCCAAATTCTACGACAAAAAAAGACTCAACAGATCGAGGCGTGGTGCCGGGCTGGTCGAGGACCAACATGGCCATTGGGCGGCTGCTCGCAAACTTCAGGGCGTCGTCGTTCAAGCTCGGATCGGTACTCGACAGGATCTCCGCCTCCTTCAAAGGCTCGTTGGGGAAGCGGACCCCATGCACCACAACTACTTGGTCGTTTGAGACTCCTTGTTGAAACGAAGTTGCCCAACCCATTCCGCGGCCGTGCAAAACACCGACTCCCACAGGATACATCCCCGACGGCTGGAATATGCTTGTGCTGGCGGCGGGCGGGTCGGACACGCTGTCGGTCTTCGCCTCGATCACTGTTCTGCCATTTTCCGAAATCGTGAATCCTGACCAAATAATCGAGCGATGGAAATGGATCGCATTCTGGTAGTTGTAGCGCACGTACAATCCGGGCACGGGCGAAGAGGTCATCAGAAGTCCGGTCTTGGAATCCACGCAATACTCGGACTCTCTGTAACTGCGGCCACTCGAGAAGGAATCTGCCGAAGTGACCCGAAAACCGATTGCCACCAGCACGCACTGGACTGGCACGCCGTCCAGACTAACCGTAGCGACGCGCACGGTGGCACTGCGACCAATTTTACGGTAGGCGGATAGAAAATCGCATGGCGGACTTGCAACAGGCGAAGCGGAATGGTCGGGTTTTGCTGATTGCTCGAAAACAGTCTGTCATTAAGCAGAAAAACGCCGGAGTACGAGGGCCCTTGCGCGGCCCAGCGGTAAAGATCGCCGGACCAAATATCTTCAAGCGTCCAGGCGCCGTCGGAAGGCAAAGAGCCGTTAGTGACGAAAGTTGTCTTCAAATCGTAGGGCTGCAGCCCCACATTGGAAAGGTGCTGCGCCTTCACCAGAAGTTCGTCCGCGGCTGCCCGCTCTTCAGGGCTGCTGACGAATTGCGCGTCTCTGGTCACCAGCTCCAATGGATCGTAGGGTATGGGGAGTTGCTGAAGTGGAGTGATCAACGGACCAGGCGGAATGACGGAACCAAATCCGGGAGGCGGAGGAGGGGCTTGGGCGAACGCAATGCCAGACAACACAGCAGCCGCTAGAACGATCCAACAGCAGCGCCAGAATGGCATAGCAATCTCTTTCCGTGCACTGTAATCGGGATGTCGATTTTGACTTCGCGGTCCGGTAGATAACGGTCAAGGAATCCGTCACGAACGCCAGACCAATAGCAAATCGAGATCCCTGTTTGACCGGGATCAGGGATAACTTTGAAGCCTTGGCGTGCCGTGCTTCCATTCCGGAGCCAAAGCCACGTGATCCCGGTTTGGCATTTTCACCTTCGGCAGGCTCTGGGCATCCATGACCTCGTCCTCCTGGATGACGCCGTTTTTGTAAAGAAGAAAGGCAGTCAGGGCATACACTTCATCGGGCTTTAGTGTCCCCTGTTTGGTGAGCGGCATGGCGCGGTTGATGTAATCCCACATGGTCGTCGCGTACGGCGCGCGCAGCGCCATGACGTTTGAATCGTTCACGCAAGGTGACAGGCAAGGATAGGGGTTCTTGGTCTTGCCGTCGCTCTTTATCAAAGTAGGAGCTGGGCCCCCTGAACCTGTTTGCCCATGGCACCCAAAGCAGGACTTAACCACAAAGAGCTTCGCGCCTTCCGCGGCCGTGCCGTGCCCTGGCGGAAGTTCCTTTCCGTCAGGGCCGATCACGATATCCCAAGCGCGAATTTCTTCCGCGGTGGGAGTTCTCCCCACACCGTAGGTGGGTGACTGTGCTTTGGCAATCTGGCATAGCCCCAGAATCATCACGATGAGGAGAAGTTTACGCGAGTCCATTGTGGACGCTCCCATCGGCCGCAACCCTCCACGGAAACACGGTATTGTCCGTGCCGGGCACATTGAAATTTTTGTCGTTTGGTTTATTCCAGTAGTTCGCGGCCTCGGCTCGCGTGGGTTGCGCGGTGCCCAGTTCGTCCGTGGAGCGTGACATGATCACCGACTCCGTCCCATCCCATTTCCAGTGGAAGCCAAACCGGGTATGCGCCATGGGATATGCCGGAGATCGAAGCTCAGCGGGCTTCCAGCTCTGACCGCCGTCGGTTGAGATGTCCACGCCGCGAATAGCAGCCGACCCCGACCAAGCCAGGCCAGTGATTTCAAATAATCCGGGGCCGGGCAGCTTTTGGCTCCCGGAAGGAAAAGTGATGACCGATTTCGGCCCAATCTGGCGATTGAGGGCAGCGACCCGGGAATCGGTGGTGATATGTCCGTAATCGTTGTAGGTCATATAGAATTGGTCCACCACCTTGATTCGCCGCAGATACTTCGTGTTATAAATTCCTTCAAAACCAGGTACGAGCAGCCGAAGCGGGAAGCCGTGCTGGGGACGCACTGCCTCTCCATTTTGGCCGTAGCATACCAAGCAGTCGTCCATGGCTTTGCCGAGTGGAACGCTTGTCGAGCCTTTTACGGTCTCCGCCCCTTCCGACACGATGAAGGACGCGCCACTCTGCACGCCAGCCTCCTTGAGCAACAAAGACAGGGGCACGCCAGTCCACTCGCAGCAACTGGTCATTCCGTGCGACTCCTGCACGGTTTTATGCGAGGGTCTCGCGCGATTTCCACTGCATTCGAGAAAATGCGTGCGGGTTACAAAAGGCAGGCGCTTTATATCCTCCACCGTAAAAATCAGCGGCCGGTCCACCATGCCGTGAATCATCAGCCGATGTTCCTCGGGATTGATGTCCGGGAGGTAGGAGCCTCGGTGGGTCGCGATATAATGCAGCGACGAGGCAGTGATGATTCCGACAGAATCCTGCAGCGGCGACGTTACGTGAAACGTCATTCCGAAATCATCGGGGGACATCCTCTCCATCACGGGGATACGGATCGATTTCACGTAGCGGGAGCGCTGGCCATAAGCGATCAACGCGGCGTCATCATGTGGCGTCTCAGAAGGCGATGCCATCTGGGCACCGGCGGCAGGCACTACCCCAGCTCCCGCGGCCAAACCAATTAATGTGGCGCCATTTTTTAGGAATCCCCTTCGACCAGATAGCTTTGAACTCATGGGCCCTCCTTCGCAGTTGATATTGCCAGGAATTATTCTTTTGGCCTTCCCAATGTCTGGGAGTATACATCCGTACAGGGTTACAACTCAAAAAAATCCTGTTGCGACAGGGTGTCGATCCGAACATGTTCTGGTGGCCAAGTCCCGAGGAACAGGGCGGTCTCAATGGGGTCGTCGCAACACTCGCTCCAAGTCTTCTTTTAGGAGTCTACGAGGCTGATATCGTTCGCGGGCGTCAGTTCAAACAAATCAAAGCCCTGTTTAGGTTCTGGTTGAGTACATCTGTACGGATCGATTCTCAACGGGAAGCATCGTCAGATCAACTGGTTATAGGGTGTTGCATCGACCGGTTGAGCCGACTGCGATAATCGGGGGTATTCGACGAAGAAGATCTTGTACTCTTGGAGTCGGTCTGGGTGTATACATGTGCCTGTTCGGAAGGTCAGTACGGAAGTCCCCGCGTCATGCGATCGACGGCATGGATGCCGTCTTCGAGGAGGCTCGGAATGTACAGATTTGCTGCAATCCTGACTATTGCGATCGTTTTCACCCTGGGGTCCAGCGCGGCCCCACAGCCTTCGAACGACGAGCCGTACAAGGTGCTCAAGACAGCGAGAGTCGGCGGTGAAGGAAACTGGGACTACATCTACGCTGACGCTGCGGGACGCCGGTTGTACATTCCGCGGCGCGGCGCGCCGGCTCCCGCGGCAACCGACCCGGCAGCGACTCCAATTCCAACACGGCTGACGATCTTCGACCTCGACACGCTTGAGCTGGTCGGACAAATTGACGGCGTGGGCGGCAATGGCACCGCAGTCGATCCGAAATCGGGTCACGGCTTCACGAGCAGCAAGCCTGTGTCGATGTTCGACACGAAGACAATGAAGTTGATCAAGACCATCGATGTCGGCGATGCCGCGCCAGACGGCATTGTCTTCGATGGTTTCAATCAGAGGGTCTACATTTTCAGTCACCCAACGAAGAGCGCGACTGTGATCGATGCCAAGGACGGCACTGTGCTGGGCACGATCGATCTGGGCGGCGTTCCCGAAGAAGGCGTGCCAGACGGCAAAGGAACGCTTTACGTCGTCATGCAGGACGCGCAGGGCAGCGTCACAGTCGTCGATGTCAAGACGATGAAGGCAACGGCGCACTATCCGTTCGGCGAGAATGGCGGGTGTAACGGGCTGGCCCTCGATGCGAAAAACCGCGTACTCTTCGCCGCATGCTCCCGATCGGGGAATCCGCCTGCGGACCCGCCGCAACCGATGATGGTGATCCTGAACGCCGACGACGGGAACATTCTCACCAAACTTCCTCTAGCAGGCGGCTCGGACGGAGAGATGTTCAACCCTGCGACGATGGAAGCCTACAGCACGCAGGGGAACGGTACACTGACAGTGGTCAAGGAGAACAGCCCGACAAGTTTTGAGGTCGAGCAAAATCTGCAGACGATGAATGGCGCCCGGACAATCGCGTTCGACAGCAAGATGAACCACATCTTCACGATGAGCGATGAGCGTGGACCGGCGCCACCGACTCCACCTGGCAGTGCCCGTCCGGCCCGGGGTGCGGCGATACCGGGATCGTTTACGATTCTTATGATCGGTAAGTAAAGGCGCGCCACTACCCTTACTGGTGTAGCGGCAAGATCGCGGCGTGATCCATTAGTCCCTGGATCCCACCTTCTCGGCCGCGTTGGGCTTGGGTTTCCAAAGCCACAATCCGATAACGCGACTTGGGCACGCTACGCGTGCGCCGCCATCGCTTTGAGTTTTGAGTTCCCTGCGCGATACACTCTTGCACATGATGCTTGCCGACCGATTCACTGTTCGTCCTTCTGTACTGGCCGATTGTGAGGGGATTGCACAAGCGCATATGGCTTCAATTTGGTCACTCGGTGCAATGTTTTACGATCGTGAAATTTTAAACGATTGGGGTGCTCACCGAACTGGCGAACCATACTCACGATCGATGGAGAACGGAGTGTATTTTTTCGTTGCCGTTGAGCTTAGGCAACCCGATGATGAGCGAATCGTTGGCTTCTCGTCCTATGCATTGGACAAAGGCAAGCATCGCACAGCAGTCTACGTCGTCGGTGACGTTGCCAGATGCGGAGTTGGAACGGCTCTCTTAACAGCCGCCGTGGACGTGGCTCGAAGCCGTGGGGCGGAAGAAATCAATATAGATGCGTCTTTAGGTGCAGTAGCGTTCTACAAAGCAAACGGTTTTGAAGAGTTGGGAAATGGCGAACACACTACCCAAAGGGGTAGAAGAATGGCCTGCGTGTTCATGCGAAAGTGCCTTTAAGATGGGAATCAGCCTTATGGGGCCAAAGGCCGGCATGACTTCACGGGACTTGGGTCGAGATGATTGGAAATGTTTGCGCTTTCGACCGAAATCAGCAATATCAAAATGAAGATGTTTACGGATGGCCCGATATGTTCAGTCCAACGGCGTGGGAATGGACTGAAGACTGCGCGCTGGTGAGAATAATATCCATAGGAAAGCCGACATTTCGCCAGTGGCGGCAATCGCGATTGCGGACCGCAATCCAATAATCTGCCCCCAGAAGGCCACCGGCCAATCCGCCCAAGGGCAATGTGCCCCATACGAGGAATCTCATTGTGGCGGTCATGCGTCCCTGCAGGCGGTGGGGCGTGATAGATTGGCGGAGACTAATTTGGTTAATGTTGTAAACCGGAGTCGCAAAACTGAAGAGCAAACGTGAAAGCATCAGCACACTGAATGCCGTGCCTGACGTTACGAAAGCAATCGGAACCATTCCTATTCCACTCAGGAAGATCGCGCCAATGATTGTGCGGCCAAGTCCAAGCCTCGCACTGAGCCACCCAGCGCCCACTGCTCCCAGCAGTCCCGCCACGTTTCCCAAGCCAAAGATGAAACCGATACGCGCTGGCCCCAATCCCAGTCCTCTCGTCGCGAAAATGATATATAGAGCAGAAATGGCAGCGAAAAAGAAATTGAAGGTCCCGGTGCAGCCAGCAATCGACCGAAGGAGCGGATTGCCAAGTACGAAAGCGAGGCCCTCCCGTACCTCCGTCAGCATCGGCGAACGCACACCTTGTGGCTGATGCGTCTCGCGCCGACCGATCATGCTGACCAATCCACCGGAAAAGAAATATGACACAGCGTCCAGAACGATCGCTGACGGAGCTGAAACAACCTGGATCACTACTCCGGCAAGACTCGGACCGATCAGGCCCGCCAAGGATTGGGTGGCTGCAAGCTTGGTGTTCCCCTCGATCAGTGACTGCTTATCCACCAGAGCTGGCAGGTACGCCTGGTACGCTATTTCGAAAAATACACTTAGAATTCCGACCAGAAATTCAACTATGAACAATTGGCGCATTTTTAACGAATGCGCTAGTGCCGCAACGGGAATCGAGAGTAAGACAAGTGCACGGCCCAGATCCCCGATGATCAAGATCGGGCGTCGCGGAAGTCTGTCAACCCAGATTCCGGCGAACAAACTGATCAGAAGAAATGGCGCTGTCCCGAGGGGCGCTAACACACCCATCTGCCTGGGCGAAGCGTCCAGCATCAACGTCGCAATCAATGGAACCGCGAGGTACGTGAACTGATCCCCTGTCGCTGAGATCGTTTGCGCCGACCACAATTTCAGGAAATCTGCATGCTTCCAAAGTGATTCTGTAGGGCGAGATTTTTCGGCTTGCGCCTCAAACATTTCATTTAACCCGCGCGAGGAATCTGGGCTGATGAATCCGGAGTTTCTTATACGCTGAATTATCTAATGCGGCAACGCTGAGGCTTCTCAGCGCAGACAATTCCAATTGTCCCAGTACATGCTTCTTTCGCGCTGGTAATCACTCAAGTCCCGAGAAACGCATTATAAAAGGGCGCCCTTTTCAGACTGTTACGAAACGAGAGTGAAAAAGCGATCCAGAGCGATGTTCCGAGTGCCGGAGCATCGCTTTTTTGTTTTGGGGAGGCAAATGTACGTTGTCGCCTTGTGATGACTGGTAGGAG
>Ga0182024_10004996_pt1 | contig 30055 bp, 21 predicted proteins | sample P32metaG_FD_120480 | JGI IMG/M metagenome (GOLD analysis project Ga0182024, IMG submission 120480) | Permafrost microbial communities from Stordalen Mire, Sweden - P3-2 metaG (Illumina Assembly) | ecosystem: Environmental > Terrestrial > Soil > Wetlands > Permafrost | place: Sweden: Stordalen...
CGCCGCGCCCACCTTGATGATGGCAACGCCGCCCACCAGCTTGGCCAGCCGCTCCTGCAGCTTCTCCTTGTCGTAGTCTGAGGTGCTCTTCTCGATCTGCGAACGGATTTCCTTCACGCGGCCATCAATGTCAGAGGACTTGCCGGCCCCGTCCACAATGGTCGTGTTGTCCTTGTCGATCGTGATGCGCTTGGCCTTGCCCAGGTCCTCGAGCTTCACGCCTTCAAGCTTGATGCCCAGGTCCTCCGTGATGGCCTTGCCGCCGGTGAGGATAGCGATGTCGCCCAGGATTGACTTGCGGCGATCGCCAAAGCCGGGAGCCTTAACCGCCGCAACGTTTAATGTCCCGCGCAGCTTGTTGACCACCAGCGTGGCCAGCGCTTCGCCTTCGACATCTTCCGCAATAATCAAGAGCGGCTTGCCGCCGCGGGCAACCTGCTCCAGCAGTGGAAGCAGATCCTTCATGGCGCTGATCTTCTTCTCGTAGATCAGGATGTACGGATCTTCGAGAACCACTTCGAGCCGCTCGGCGTCCGTAACAAAATACGGGCTCAGGTAGCCGCGATCGAACTGCATTCCGTCCACAGTCTCAAGCCCGGTGTGCATGGTCTTCGACTCTTCGATGGTGATGACGCCATCCTTGCCGACAACCTTGACAGCGTGGGCAATGATGTCACCGATCTCCTGGTCGCCGTTGGCGGAGATAGCGCCCACCTGGGCAACGGTACCTTCGTCCACGGGCTTGGAGAGCTTGCCGAGAGCGCCGCCCTCGGTCCATTTTCCGTCCTTGTCGCGGGTACCGATGATGACCGTGACTGCCTTCTCGATGCCGCGCCGCAGGGCCATAGGGTTGGCCCCGGCCGCCACAGTCTTCACGCCCTCGCGGAAGATGGCTTGCGCCAGGACCGTTGCCGTCGTGGTGCCGTCTCCGGCCACGTCCGAGGTCTTGGAGGCGACTTCCTTCACCAGTTGGGCGCCGACGTTTTCCATCGGATCCTTCAACTCGATTTCCTTGGCCACCGTGACGCCGTCCTTGGTTATGGTGGGCGAGCCGAACTTCTTCTCAATCACAACGTTGCGGCCCTTGGGGCCGAGCGTCGCCTTCACAGCGTCCGCGAGGATGTTGACTCCGCGCAGAATCGCCTGACGGGATTCTTCACCGTGCAGAATTTGCTTTGCCATTTGTGTAACTCTCCTAATTCAGCTTCTAGCTTCTAGCTATGAGCCGAAGCTGTTGTTTGGGACTACGAAATGCAGACAGTCAGCTGGAAGCTAGAGGCTAGCAGCTCACAAGCGCCTACTTCTTCACGATGCCGAGGACTTCTTCCTCACGCATGATCAGGAACTCCTCGCCATCGAGCTTGATCTCGGTGCCGGAGTACTTGCCGAAGAGGACATTGTCGCCTGCCTTGACGTCCAGGGGGAAGACCTTGCCTTCGTCGTTGGACTTGCCCTTGCCGACGGAGATCACTTCGCCCTCCTGCGGCTTCTCCTTGGCGCTGTCGGGGATGATGATCCCGCCACGGACGGTTTCGCCCTCTTCCAGACGGCGGACGAGGATGCGGTCATGCAGCGGAGTGAAAGTGGTTTTTACGGATGTTGATGCCATTGCTTCGCTTCTCCTTCAGGCCCCGGCAGGGTTGAGCCCCAGCCGCGGGATTGTGAGTGGTTTTACAAGAAAAACGCATTGAAAGCTACCCAGCGTGGACAGGCAAAAAAGGAGTTTTGCGGCCATCCAAGCAGTTCTGCCAGTCCGCCGCGGCGGGCTAGCAGTCAAGCCTTCCAATTGCTAAAGATAGGGAGTATGGGGCAACTTGTCAAGAGCGGCTTCGTTAAAATCTAAGTGCAACACACTCACAAAGTATGACGCTTTCAGCAGAAAGACTCGGCTTTATTTTAGTGTACGCGAATGCCATGCTATTTATTTTGTTTGGCTTCCGGCATAATCGCACCAGACAACGGCTCTTCAATCTGTTTTATCCCACTTCGGGCTTTATCTTTGATCTAAATCGGCTAGTATCGGGATAATGGAAGACCTAGTCCTGGACGGCCAGGCTCTGACACTTGCCGAAATTGAGGATGTTGCCCTGCATGAGCGGCCAGTGGCAATCGCTGAGTCGGCTCTGTCCCGGGTGACAGCGAGCCGGGAACTGATTGAGGGGATTCTAGCCGCGGGGCAGACGGTTTACGGGGTGAACACCGGCTTTGGCAAGCTGTCCGACGTGAGCATTCCGGCGGGGAGCCTGGCGCAGCTGCAGACAAACCTGGTGCGCAGCCATGCGGCCGGAGTGGGCCAGCCGCTTTCAGAAGCCGAGTCGCGGGCCATGCTGCTGCTCCGCGCCAATGTGCTTGCCAAGGGCTTCAGCGGATGCCGCAGGGAGTTGGTGGCCATGCTGGTGGCCCTGCTGAATGCCGGTGTCCATCCGGTGATTCCTGAGAAGGGTTCAGTGGGCGCCAGCGGAGATTTGGCGCCACTGGCTCACCTGGCGCTGGTGGTAATGGGCGAGGGCGAGGCGTACTACAAAGGCCAACGCATGGCCGGGGGTGAGGCGCTGCTGCGGGCCGGATTGACTCCGCTTGCGCTAGCGGCCAAAGAGGGACTGGCGCTGCTGAATGGCACGCAGGCAATGACCTCCGTCGGCGCGCTGGCGGTAGCTCGCGGACTGCGCGTTGCGCGCCTTGCGGATGTAGCGGGCGCCATGTCGCTCGAGGCGCTGATGGGGACGCCGGCAGCCTTCGATGCGCGGATCCATGAGGGCCGGCCGCATGCGGGACAAGTCGCCACAGCGCAGCACTTGCTGCGGCTGCTCGCCGGCTCGGAGATTCGCGAGGCTCATCGCGAACACGATTTGCGTGTGCAGGATGCGTACTGCCTGCGATGCATGCCGCAGGTGCATGGTGCGGTGCGCGATGTGCTGGGTCACGTGCGCGGCGTGCTGGAGATTGAGGCTGGTTCGGCTACGGATAATCCGCTAGTGTTTCCGGCGAACTCAACCAAGGCGCTAAACCGCGGAGCGGTGATTTCGGGGGGCAATTTCCATGGCGCGCCGCTGGCCTATGCTTTCGACTATGCAGCCATCGCGCTTACGGATCTTGCCGGCATCACCGAGCGCCGCATCGACCGGCTGCTGAATCCTGACATCAACGAAGGCCTGCCTGCGTTCCTCTCGCCCGATCCCGGCCTTTCCTCAGGCTTCATGATTGCGCAGATTGTTTCGGCGGCGCTGATCAACGAGTGCCAGGTGCTTTCGCACCCGTCGTCGACGGGCAGCATACCGACGGATGGGGGCAAGGAAGATCACGTTTCGATGGGCATGACGGGAGCGCTGAAGCTGCGCCAGATTGTCGAGAACGCCGAGCGGATTGTGGGCATTGAGCTGATGTGCGCCGCGCAGGGACTCGAGTTCCGCAGGCCGCTGAAGTCCGGCGCACAAGTGGAACAGGCTTACCAGGCAGTGCGAGCCGTGGTTGCGCGCCTGCAGCAGGATCGAGTGCTCGCGACGGACATCGATGCAATGGCCTTGGCCGTTAGAGCGGGAGCTTTCGACGCCTGGTGCGACTAAGCGGCTGCCCATCCTTCGGTAACCGGGTCGACTTGGGACGCGGGGCGCACTTTTCAGTTAATTCTTTTTATGACAGGCATTTGCGGGGAAACTGTGCAGAATCATACAACTGCAATTTGATGCGCAAACCGTTGATTTTGCTATTGATTTTTGAACAAAAAATACGTAAAATAGAACCTGAACTTCCCTCCGGAGTGACTGGCGCACCCCCCTGAGCCCGCTTCCGAGGCCGAACGAAGGACGTTCAAGAAAATCACACTTCTTTAAGGAAAACAAATCGATGGCAAAGCGTCGTGGAAATCCGAATTGGGGCAAGCCGGAGCCCATTGGCCCGGTTGTGCCCACAGTGACCTCCTTCGAGGTGATCGTGAAGGAGTTCAAGCTTAGCCCGGATCAATACATCCGGTCTACCCGGCTGCGCGAATGGGCGCGGAGGAACAAGAACTCGAAGTACATCCCGGAGGCCCTGCTTGAGGCCTGGGGATTCGAAATTGAGTCGACGTTGTAGGCCTTTGTTCTCAGCATGGTTCCGACAGAAGCGCCGCTTTCGAGCGGCGCTTCTGCTGTTTGCGGGATGGTGAAAAAGCCGAATTTGGGAAGATTTGCGCCGTTCTGCGCTCGAAAATGGCTGTTTTTTGCGAAATTTTATTACTCGTAACCCCTTTGGTATCTTGAGCCTCGGTGGACATTGTGAGGCTAAGTGTATGGTTATCAACGGAAGTGGGTAGAGGGGTGGGGGTACAAGGTCACGCGGCCTCTCGCAGTTGGGTTTTGGGGCGCGGGGCAACGACAGGGTTCCTGAGGGCGGGGAAGAGGTTTCCTTCTGGGCGCGGGGTGGCTGGGGGTGGGATGGCTTTGAGCAAGATGTCCTCCGTGAAGGCGAGGTTTGGCCTTCACGTATTGATTGTGCGCCGTGGGAGGGTAATTATCTGCAACCGCCTGCGGTGGGGCGGGCGGCGCTGGCGCGCCACGAGATTTGTGGGCACTCTCTGCCAGCATCCGGCGACTCGTTCTCCAAGGTCTTCGGCTGCGGCGGATGAGGGGGAGCGCCCGACTGTATCTCGCTCAAAAAATAGTGGGATCGCCGCTCAGGTGCTATCTTATGGGACATAGGATCACACGGATTAACTCATGCCGACCGAAGCGCCTAAATCGTCAGCGATCGCCGGGAGTGTCTTGGTTTGTGATTGGACCGCGAGTGTCCTTAGGAACGAGAGCACATTTCACCAGCTTTCTCCCTATATCGGAAAACTCAAATCCTCAATTGCCGCGTCGATGATCTCGCAGTTTACGAGCCCGGGAGATTTGGTTTATGACCCGTTCTCCGGATCCGGAACCGTCGCCCTCGAAGCGTGGGCTGCTAAGCGGCGCGTTGTGGCCAATGACCTGAGCCCATATGCCTACGCTTTGACACGAGCGAAGTTATTTCCCCTAGGTACGCTGCAGGACGCTCTCAACGACGTCGAGCAAGCGAGTGTTGCGGCAATCAAGCTGCGCGACGATGTGGATCTCCGTAGAGTCCCGCTATGGGTACGTGGTTTTTTTCACCCCGAAACGCTTCGTGAAACAATTGCGTGGACTAGTGTCCTCAGGCGGCAGCGTTCCTGGTTCCTTCTGGCGGCGCTTTTGGGCATTCTGCACCACCAGCGGCCTGGCTTTCTTTCATTTCCAAGCAGCCACACGGTTCCGTACTTGCGGCTCAAGAAATTCCCGCGTTCTCGTTTTCCCGAGATGTACGAGTACCGCTCGTTGCGTGACCGGCTTGAGGCAAAGGTTACCAGGGCATTTCGGCAGGCTCCCGAGTTGGACTTCGATATCGCCAGAGTCTGTGTTCAGAAGGACGCGAGCAAATTCTCCCTGCCGGAACCCGCCGACGCGATCATCACAAGTCCGCCGTATATGCGGCTACTGGATTATGCCCGCGACAATAGGCTGAGGCTCTGGTTTTTGGGCGCCCAAGACTGGCATTCTCTGGACAAGATTGTCTCTCCAAACCAGGATGCGTTCCTCGATCTGATGCGCCGGTGTTTCAGGAAATGGAAGACAGTCCTTAAGCCCAACGGTTATTGTGTTCTAGTGATCGGCGACGTGTTTAGCTAGGCCGCCAAGGCCAGTCTGCCAGAAGTGGTTTCGAGAATTGCGACAGAGGAGGTCGGCGGCTACCAGCGTGTGTGCGAGCACACGGAGGCAATTCCAAATGAAAGAAGGGTCCGCAGGGGGATCATGGGGAGCGCCTCTGAGACCATCGTTGTCCTTAGGAGCATGAGCAGCTAGCGGGCCCAGGCCTTCGTCGGAGAAGCGAGAGGATTTATGGATACACAGGACTTTACGAGTGGTGTAAAGTACATTGCGCTCGACGACATTGAGCCGAGCCCCGACAACCCACGAGGAGCGGTCGACATAGACGCCAGTTTCGAGCGGCTAGTCTCCTCGATTGAAGAAGTGGGGATTCTGGTCCCGCTCGTGGTACGCGAGCTGGCGAATGGCAAATATCAATTGGTAGATGGGGAACGCAGGTATCTTGCCGCCAAGCGGCTCAGGCTCCGAAAGGTGCCGGCACACATCTGGGGCAAGGTCGACACAAGCGAAAACCTCCGCAAATACATGTTCCATCTACACATGACCAGGGAACAGTGGGACCCGTTGGCCCAATGCAAATCCCTTGCCGAGATGTACCCGCAGCTGGAAAATGGGATAAGACTCGAGGAAAAGCTCAATTGGACAAAGAGGATAGCGGGGGAAACCTGGATGAACGCGGCAACAGCAAAGGACCGTGTTCATGTCCTGGCGTGGCCTAGGATATTGAAGAAGCGCATCTATAACTTCGACGCGAATCAGCCAGATAGGGATATTTATTCCTATGTGCTTGCCATCGAAGCCAGCATTATTGAACCGTCGGTCAAGAGCTTCGGCAATTTCTATAATCACGGCAGGCCTGTGGATAAGAGAGCCAATGAAGTGAGAACGGCTCTACTTCAGAAGACCCTGAGTGGGATACAGGTCGGATTGATAACAAGCCGAGACCAAATCCGCGCGGTTTCACCACTATTTAAGGCCGAATTGGGCCAACCGCAAGTAAAGGTCGCCTTGAGGATTTTCGGAGATCTGGTTGAGAAAGACGATTGCACGTACGACGATGCACTTTCACAGATTCAGACGCGTCTGCCGGAAATTCTTGCCGAACGGCCACCAAAACCCCAGAAGCTCATTGGCCTCGTAAAGTCGCTCACGGAGACGCTCAGGTCCTACCAAGTGAACTATATCGATGACAGCGCCAGAAGGGAGTCGCAACGCAGAAGGCTTAAGCAGGAATTGGGTTTGGCGCTGGATAGCCTTGTCGGCGAGTCAAAGCGAGTGAAGGACAGCCTGAAATGAGTTTGCCAGAGCTGTCGCGAAAATCCGAAGCGCAGGTTCTGCGCAAACTGTCCCATAGCTGCCCAGCGACCTCGACCAGCTTGGAAAGATTAATCGGTGAAAAGAAGCTCCCCGAAGATCTCAGATGGGAGCCGTCTTTGTGCATTGCGCGGGGCGACGAAACGATTCTCGTGCACATTCTCGCTTCCCGGGACTTTCCAGCTTATTTGGAAAGCGCGATTGAAAAGCTTCGTAAGGGTGGTTTCAACGATGTCTGCGTCCTGATCCTAGCCCGGGACGTGATGTTAGAGGCAACGGAAGACGCACCTCGGATCCCCCTCCCGGCTCCGTACGCGGCCTCTGCGGTTGCCGAGAAGGCGATGAGTTTGGGCTGTGCTCTGGCGTTCGAAGCTGAAAAGTCAGTTCATCTGGTCTTCGATGGCTCATATACCGCACCTCAAAAGTGTGCCGTTACCGAAAAGGAGACGGGCCATATCCCGAAGTGGCTGTATAAGAGTCTGGTAGAGAGCGCAGACTTCAGCCCGAAGCCACCAAAAATTCTGAAGCGGTTTGAGGCAGACTATGATCGCGCAACGCGCAAACGGTCCATCACAAACGACCGCGAGGCGACAATCCTGTTTGACTTCGCGAGGAGTTTTGCAAAAGTGGACAAGCGTTTCTTTCTGCCTGTCGAGCAGCTGGAGATACTTCGGCAGTTCGAGATGTCGGGCCCTACTCGCGCGAGGGACCACTTCTTCCACACGTTCAACAACCTGTTCCTAGGTTTTCACGTCCTTGGTCGGCTCTTCAGTGGCAAAAAGGAGATAGCTGAAGTTGACAGGTTCATCCAGGATGATTCAGGGGAAGCAAGACTGAACCCTTGGGAGGTGCTTTGGTTTCTGACGTGTATGTTCCACGACCCCGCCTATATGGCGGAAAACTTCTGGGCAAGTTTCCGATTTAATTTTGGCATCGGGGCCGGCGTTGGCAACGACGCCGAGATACCAGAACAGGTGAAGGAACAAATTCGGGACTTGTGGGATAGCCAATTCGCGGGCCCCAGGAGGGATCTCCATGATCTATACAATCGCACGGTTCGAAAATGGGTCCCCCCCACAATTATGAAGAAAGGCGCCGACCTGTTTGATGAAGCGCTTAAGAAGGCATACTTCGACGGAAGAGTAGCCAGCCACAGCTTGAATTCGGGTCTGCGCCTGATCAGCAGTTGCCGCACGCAAAAGGTGCCTAGGGCCAGGAAATTCAGTCCGGAGACGGCGCTCACCGCTTGCGTGATCGCAGCTCTATGCATGATGTTCCACGATCCGAGGTGCAGAGGCGCGCTCAAGCATTCCGGCATACCACCAATCGCCTTTGAGAGCTTGCCTTACGCTTGCGTTCTAATGTTCGTGGATTGTTTACAGGACGACCGCCGTGACATTTCAGTTAGTAGATTCAATGAACATGGGGTTCTCGTATCGGTCGACATCTCCCCCGAAGGTAGAACAGTGAAGGCGCAGGTCTGTCTCCCCGAAGTCCCGGACGGGGTTAAGGGTTGGCCGGGCCGAATCGCGGAATATGAATCGGTCATGGAGTGGATCAACGCCAAGTCCAGGGCCGAATTCACAATAGACTATCGTTCTAGAGCCAAGCTGCCCACTTGATATCAGGCAACGGGCTAGCTGGTCGAAATGCCGCTGGGCGAATGGAAGGCCGGAGGCTGGGATCGGTCCCGGCTAGTAAGCTCCTCGTCCTCTTTCCAACGTGCTTGGCGGCAGCCTTTTCGAGGACGGAGGGAGGGGAAAGACAACTGCAGGTCCCAATTAGACCCCGCTCAGGGCAGGCTTTCGGCTCCGCTGAAGAGCGCTTCGCTCAGGATGACAGCTCTGAAAATATCCCTCAGGGGTTAAAACCCGCGCTTATTTTTCGAGGCTTTCGGCACGACTGAAGTCGTGCCCTGACACAAAGCCGAATAGATGTTGCGTTCTTTGCCGTTTGTGGCTGGGATGGGCGAGAATGGGTTTGACGCTATGCCTAATAGTTCACGGACAATTGAGGCTCCATTTACTGACGTGCCTGGCGCGCTGAAGGAGATTCGCGCGGGGCGGATGGTGGTTGTGGTCGACGATGAGGATCGGGAGAATGAGGGCGACCTGACGCTGGCCGCGGAACACGTGACTCCGGAAGCTATCAACTTTATGGCGCGGTATGGGCGAGGGCTGATCTGCCTGACGATGACCGAGGAGCGGGCGGATTATCTGCGGCTGTTTCCGATGACGCAGCAGAACTCGTCGCGGTTTGGGACGGCGTTTACGGAGACGATTGAGGCGCGCGAGGGCGTGACGACGGGGATTTCAGCGGCGGACCGTGCGCATACGATTCGGACGGCGATTGGCGCGGGGTCGACGTATTCAGACCTGGCGCGGCCGGGACATATCTTTCCGCTGCGGGCGCGCAAGGGCGGAGTGCTGGTGAGGGCGGGGCAGACGGAGGCCTCGGTGGACCTGGCGCGGATGGCGGGGCTGAATCCGTCGGGAGTGATCTGCGAGATCATGCGCGACGATGGGGAGATGGCGCGGATTCCGGACCTGGTTCCGTTCTGCAAGGAGCATGGGCTGCTGATGCTGACGGTTGCGGAGCTGATCCGGTACCGGCTGCGGAATGAGCGGTACATTGTGCGCGCGGGCGAGAGCCGGATTCAGACCAAATGGGGCGAGTTCAGGATGATTGCGTACGAGAGCGAAGTGAATGGCGGGGAGAGCCACATTGCTCTGGTGCGCGGGGAGATTTGCCCGAGTTGTCCGGCGTTCAATGAGGGGCCGGCGATTGGCGCGGCGTCTGAGGGAGCGGGGCAGGTGCCGCTGCGGGTGCCTTGTCCTCACGCTGTGCTGGTGAGGGTGCACACGCGGTGCACGGCGGGGGATGTGTTTGCCGCCGACTGCCACTGCAGGGAGACGCTGGACCAGAGTATGCGGATGATTGCCGAGGCGGGGTGCGGGGTGGTGTTGTATCTGCACAATACTTCGCGCGGGTTTGAGGTGGAGCGGGCGCCGGCGCGGGAGGTGGCGTTTGATGCAGGCGGAGCCGCGGCGCAGGCGGCAACGGAGTCGGGCAGGCTGATGATGCATCAGGAGCTGCGGCGGCGGGAGGGTTCACAGGCGCGGACGGGGCGGATTTTGCGGGCTATTGGGCTGGGCGGGCAGATTCTATCGGACCTGGGGATTCAGCGCATACGGCTGTTGTCGAACACGCCGATGCATATTCCGGCGCTGGAAGGATTTGGGCTGGAGATTGTGGAGCAAGTAGCGATTCCGGTGGAGGAGCCTAGCCGGGTGGGTTGAAGGCGCGCGGCGTGGCGACCGATATATCCGCACAGATGCCGTTGATGCTTGATGAGGGCGCGGCCGCCGGTGGGTCGAACAACAACTATCCCAGGTATACGCAGCTTGGCGAGTTGAGATTCTGCGCATAAGAAGCTCTGCGCGTGCCGTGATCTGGCTGGATTGCGGAGCCGGATCTCGTTCGGGTAGTTCTGCCTGTGCCAAAAAGTGAATGTTCCAGGTTGAAGTCTTCTTGAAAGCCTTGCGGGGCTCCGTCGTGAAGTTCCGGCTTTGTTTCCAGGCGGCCCGTTCCTTCGGAGCGGCCAACTTGTGCCGGTGAATGTTCAATTGCGCGGCGATTAACAGATCGATGATTCATCGCATCTCTCCTCTTAGGCAGGTTCAGCATTGTGAAGGTTGTCAGGTTGCTGGGCGACTGTTGTCCGTAGGGAGCGAGGCGTCCATGACCAGAAACATGCCGATCGTGAGTTGCATTCGATGATGTCTTGCGTTGCGGGTCAGGCTGCCGATCCGACTGGATGACCCTGCAGCTTTTCCCGATGTGCAATGCGCAACAAGGCCGCTGGCGGTTTGGGTGCAGACGCAGCGACGGCGGAGGCACATACCGACTGATGCTCTTCGAGTTCGGTCCTGGCGCGCTCCATTTCGACATTCTTATAGGCCGCGAATCTCTTGCTGATCCGATAGTTCGCAAGGGAGGTAGCCTCGACGTACTCACTCCGTCTCGCCTCAAACTCCAGCTCCAGACTTTCGCAAAGCAGGCAGTGCATTTGTTCCTCCAATCATTAGTCCGACTTACAGTTGCCGCGGTTCAGGCGCGTGACTGCCTGACTGGCTCCCGGGTTGTGAGGAGGCAGTCCTGTCCCCGCCAGCTGGAATAGCCACAGCAGGATTCCAGCGGCTCGCTTGCCGCCAATTCAAGATGCTTTCGTTGGACTAACGTCTGGCGCTATCGCGAACCTTAGACAGAAGCTCTGTCAGGCGGCAACAATGCTAGCTTAGGTTGATTCCCGACCAGGACTAGATCTTGGGGAAACCTCTCAGGCCTCACGTTCCAAGAGGGAGTTGCTCCACCTGAACTGAATTCGATCAGAGAATCCACAAAGTGAGCAGGAGCGCTTCGGTCACTATAATTTCGGTGACCCGTTGCTTACCGATGGCTTGATGATGCGCCGAGGCCCCGCGAGAAGTCAAGAGTACTTCAGGATATTTTTGTGAATATTCATTGAGCGATGACGCGGCCGCGTATTGCAGCAGTTCGGCTGGTCTTCAGAGCCCGCTGCGCGGTACTAAAGGATTGGGCCTGCAAGAGGTTTTGACCAGGTATAGAGAGAATTCCTGTGCATCCCCATTCCGCTCTGGGAGTTGCGAACGTGGTAAAGTCGCGGTCCGATTCCCGGGAACTAATTCTGACAGTTCTTCGTACAATTTCTTGAGAGGTTACGACGATGAGAGAATTGCGCCTTGTTTCGGTTTGCGGTCCCCTTTTGGTTCTAATTGCCGGCACTTTTGCTGCCGGGCAGTCAGGCGGAGGGGATTGGCAGAAGTCTTATCCGACCCCAGGGAAGGCCTCGCTTACGTTGAGCACGGGCGACGCTTCTGTTGACGCTCGTTCCTGTGGCGACTGCCACGAAGTGCGGATTCGTGTGGAGTGGAGGGATCGCAAGCCTGGTGACTTCACTTTGAGCGAGTTCCAAAGCGGCGATCACGTGAGCTTCGAGTTAAAAGAGAAGTCTCATATGGGAATCCATTTCCAAATGGGGAACGTGCGCGAGCCTCAGGTGACAGTGGAGACGCCTGCTGCACTGGATCTTGAGGCGCGGACGGCTGATGGCGCGCTGAAGGTTTCCGGCGTGCAGGGAACGGTGGAGCTGCATACCAGCGATGGCGCGGTGGACATTGAGGATGTTGGCGGAGCTGTGCGGCTGACGGCCAGCGACGGGTCAATCAAGATCCATCATGTGACCGGAACGCTGGAGTCGCGCTCGTCCGATGGCCGGGCCACGGTCGAAGGGAAGTTTACCGCGCTGCAGGTACACACCAGCGACGGCAACCTGGACGTGACAGTGGCTGACGGCTCGCAACTGAACACGGCTTCGCACATTGAGAGTTCCGACGGGCAGGTTTCGGTGCGGTTGCCACGCGCAATAGCGGTGGACCTGGACGTGCACACCAGCGACGGGCAGATCAACTGCGCACTGCCGCTGACGATGGAGGGCTACAACTCAGCCAATAGCTCGGGTCACAATCTGCGCGGCCATTTGAATGGCGGGGGCGTCCCGCTGACCATTCATACCAGCGACGGGAATGTGACGATCGCGGGGCAGTGATGAGAGACATCCTGTTTGTCTTTTCTACAATCTGTTTCATTCCATCATGGGTCGTCCGCGACGGCGGACGAGACCTGGGGCACCGGGCAAGGATGGGCTCGTCGATCCCAGGTCTCAACTGACAGGCATGGGGGCTTCAGAACCCGGAGTTGGGGGGAGCCAGAGCCCGCCGGTTGAGGTTCATCGTCTCCCACATCTCAAAGGCGAGATGTGGGGCACCCTCAAATCTGATGGGGAGTTGAGATGTGGGTCACCCAAACGCTGAGACTGCTATTTGGGGACGGAGAACCCGCCAATAAAGCCAGCGCTGTGAGTGCCTTCGTATGCGGGGAGGAACTCGAACAAGTCGCCGATCCCGGAGCCGTCAATCATCGGTTCGGTTGAGCTCCCATTGCCACTGCTGTCGGTGGTGAATGCGCTCATCAAGTAGGAGCCGGAACTGTCGATGGCCACGCTTTGCGACTCGGCTGTTTGGTAGAGTGTGTCGGGAGATGCACCCGTCACGGCAAATGCGACCGACCCGTTCGCATAGGTCACGGTTCCGCTGGTCAAAGGAGACTGAGTCGGCCAGCGAGTGATTCCTGTGCCATTGACCGTGTTCTCGGGCTGAAACGTGGACATGTAGATCTGCGCGCTGGTGGCGGGCGTGGTGTTCTCAAAGAGATTGGTTGCGTATTCCGTGCTGCCGGAATAGACCTCGAAATCTCCGGCCCAACTGCCGGGCTGGGGAAACATTGTCGTAGAGCTTCCGCTTCCTGTCGCGTCTGTGGAGACGGAGCCCGTGTTGACGCAGGCGGGCGCGTTGGAACCGGTGCCCGCGTTGTATGCGGGACAGAACTCCACTGTAAACGTCGTACTTGCGGTAGCGCCGGTAAGCTGGACTGTCACGTTTCCCAAGGGGTCGATGGACACCTGCCCGACGATGCTGGATTGGTCGGAGGAAAACAGCGAGGCCTGATATTGCATGGCGGCAATCGTAACGAATTTTGAGGTAAAGGAGCCTGCCATGGCGGCTCCGGCAGAGCTCGTCACTCCCGTCACAGTCACGCTGTAGGTAGTATTCGGGGCCAGGGCGGCGGACGGCGTTAAGGTTGCCGTATTCGCGCCTGCGGTGTAGGCTACCGTGCCCGCAATCGAATTGGGATCCGTCACCTGGATGTTTGTCGTATTCACAGTTGCGGGATCGGCCGCAGAGGAGAATGTTATCTGGATGGTGGAATTCGTCGACACGCTTGTTGTGCCAGATGGTGGCGTGATCGCGGTTACCGAGAACGGGGCAGGCGAAACAGGACTTACCGGAATGGCGTGGCCACCGCTTCCACAACCGGTCAAGAGCGCGAAAGACAAGGCAGCCAAAGGGGCGAGAAAGCAGGACAGAGCCCTTTTGCAAAGCATGAGGAATATCATCGTCTCCTAGCTTGGATGCCGCGGAGGCGTTCGAAAGATGTATCGGGGGCGACTTCGCGGTTTCCGGCGCGACCTGGGGCGGCCGGCGTATGGCTGAGTGCTCAATGACCCGGGTCCAGAGCGCACTCGAAGCTGTCCGCTACGTTGCTGTCTCCATGGCCTTTGTAGCGAGCTACCCTGGGATAGGGGCATAAGGGACGCGTGACCTTGACGGGCGCGGAGCCGCCGATTTTGCCGCTTCCAATCAGCTTGTCTGGAGCCACGCCTTGCGTAACCCACCGGTCCAGGGCCATCAGCAGATCGTGGTCCGCATCGACAGGAGTGCCCGCTTCCGCTGCACCGTTCCCGAAACTCGTTGGCCCGGGACCGCCCGTGCAGTGCCCCATGCCCGGAACCATGAACAGCCGGTAGAAACCTTGAACATCCTTGGCATCCGCGGCTCGCGGATCGGGGCTGCTGGTAAGGAACGTAGTCACCTTCTCGTAGAAGTCGATCGAGTCTCGAGGGGCAATGGCTGCATCGCCCCAACCGTGGTATTGAATCAGCTTGCCGCCGTGGTCGCGGAAGGTGCGCAGATCGGGGTTGTATGAGTTGATGATGGGCGCATCCTTCTCATCCGCGGCCTTCACGTCATGATCGAAGTCCATCGTATGCCAGTCCCACTTGGGATCCTCGTGGACCACCAGCGAGAAAAACCCGTTCCCGAAAAAGCTCTGAATGGAGCCCGGAAACTGCGGCAAGGGCAGGATCCATCCCACCCACGTGCCAGGTTCAGCCTCGCCGCCCGGCTCATATCCCGGATAGATCTGCTCCCCTGTCCTCGGATTTTTCGGTCCCGCATAGATCAGCTTCAGAGAGTCGATCTGCGGCTGCGTCAGGCAATCCGCGCCGGAAGCGCCTTGGCACAACAAGACCGAGGGATCAAAGTGGCACTTGCGCGGATCCTCGATCAGGCCGTCCTTCACACCATCCAGCTCATCACAGGCCGCCAGCACCGCTTTCTCGATGGCCGGGAGCTGTTCCGCCGCGATCCGGCTCTCCGGCTTTCCGTTGAGCGCCAACTCATTCCACACGAACCCCGCAAAGTGGTGCGTCCAGTTATTGGCAGGGGCCCCGGCAATGATGCCGTCAAAGTCTTCCGGATAGCGCTCCGCTTCCATCAGCGCTTCGCGACCGCCATCGGAACATCCTTTGAAATAAGCGCGAGATGCCGGTTTATTGAAGTAATCCTTCAAGGCCGTCTTCGACAGGGTCGCGGTCTCATGCAATGCACGATAGCCGAAGTCGATGACCTTCTCAGGATGCCCGAGTGCCCAGGTCGGGGTTACCGAGCTAATCATGTCCGGATTTTGATGGCCGTCGTCCGTTTCGGCAACGGCATAGCCTTGGGCGAGGGGTCCAATCAACTCCTGGGGCTGAATACTGCCGCCCCAGCCGCCGCTCCCGAGCTGGAGGTACTTGCCGTTCCAGTCCTCCTGGGGTGGCATCCAGAGGGTGAAGTTAATCACCGAATCCGTGGTTGGCCGCGACACCACGTTGAGCTCACAATGGCGCATTACAGCGAGACTCTGCGGCTTTGGTGGAAAACCAAGCTGCACCTGGATCATCCCGGCCTCGACCCACTTGGCAGAGGCGATCTCCCCATGGTCGAGCTTGAGATTCTTGAGAGCCTCGCAACTGTTTTGAGCGATGGCCAAATGGGCGGCGGCGAGCAGCACGGCGCTACCAGCAAGGATGAGAACGATTCGCGACTTCATGAAGTCCCTTTCTCGGCCGATCAGACGGGTTGTCATCTTTCTGGCTTTTGCCAGACATCGAGAGAGCTTTGACCAAATGGTAGTCAGAATGGAGTGACCGGTCCAATGCGCTGACCGTGGGTTAGGCTGTGATTCTGGAATGAAGCACGACTCAGGGCCACAAGCGGAGAGGAACCGGCCATGAACGAAAAGGTACGATTTTTTGGTCTGGATGTCCATGCCGAGACGATACCTGTTGCGATTGCCGAGCCGGATGGCGAGCATTTTCGATTCACATGTTGCGATTTGCTGATCTTGTAAGGTGGCTTTTACTTCCACCCCATCGACGAAGGCCTGTCGCCGGGGACCCCGGGCGGAAAAAAGCCGACCAGCTTTCAGGTTTCTGTAAAGAGCAGAATTGAAAATGCTGCTGAGGCCCGGGTGGGGGGTCTACTCGTTGCGCAGGGCGATCATGGGGTCGACGCTGGCGGCGCGGCGCGCTGGGACCCAGGCGGCGAGGAGCGCAAGAACACAAAAGAGCACAGGCACCAGCGTGTAGGTGAGCGGGTCTAGCGGGCTGGTTTCGAAGAGGAAGCGGCTCATGAGGCGCGTGGTTGCGACGGCTCCGGCGATGCCGAGGATCGAACCTGCGATGGCCAGAGCAAGGCTCTGGCCGAGGACCAGTTGGGCGATCTGCAGGCGGTTGGCGCCGAGGGCCAGGCGGAGGCCGATCTCGCGGGTTCTCCAACTCACGGTGTATGAGATGAGGCTGTAGACGCCAATGGAGCCGACCAGGATGGCGAGCGCGCCGAAGGCCGTGAGAAGCATGGTGAGCGAGCGGGGTGCGGCGGTGGACGAGGCAATGACACTTTGCAGCGTGCGAACCTTGGTGACGGGCACTGACGGATTGAGTTGATTGACCAGGCTGCGCAGGCTGTCCGCCAGTTCGGTGGAGCTAAGGTTGGAGCGAAGCAGGATATTCATCACGGGCTTCTCGTTGCGCGGGGCCATGGGAAGATAGGTCTCCAGGCCGGAGTCGCTGTCGAGGCTCTGGTGGTGGGTGTTGCTCACAACGCCAACGATGATGTAGGCCACGTTCGGGTCCAGCAGCGACGGAGACGGTTCGTCGACCACGTATTCAATGTGTTTGCCGATAGGGTCCTGGTTGGGCCAAAGCTGGTTGGCTTCCGCGGCATTGATCAGAGCCGCGCGCGTGCTGCCTGAGTAGTCCGCTGCGTTGAACAGCCGGCCGCGAAGCAGATGAATGCCCATCAGATTGAAATAAGAGGGCGAGGCAATGCGTCCTGATGATTCGAACCCACGCTCCCTGGCAGTGCGTGGATGGCTTTCCGCATCGAAGTCGAACCACTCGTCGTTGCCGGTCATGGGCAGCCGGTCGACCATGGCTGCGGCTTCAACGCCAGGCAGGCCCTGGGCGCGATTGAGCAGGTTTTCGAAGAATGCCAGGCATGAGCCCTTCTGCGTGCAGTTGTCGCGCACCGGGCCGCGATTGAGCGAGATTTGCGCGGTCATGGTTTGCTCCGCGCGGAATCCCGGGTTCGTATTGGCCAGGCGCGCGAGGCTGCGGAGCATGACGCCGGCCGCGGTGATCACAATGACCGCGAGCGCAATTTGACCCACAACCAGGAGGCGCGAGATGCGAAAGCGGTGTGCGGTGCCAAAAACATTGCCGGCGTTGGTGCGCAGGCTGCCTTGCAGGTCTCGATTGCCGGCCTGCAAAGCCGGAACGAGGCCGGAGAGAATTCCTGTGAAGATTGAGACTGCGGCGGCAAAGAGAAAGACATCGCCATGGAGGGCGAGGTTGGCGAGGCGCGGTGTGTCCGGCGGCAGAACCAGCTTGAGGGTATTCAGGCTCATGGCCGCGAGCAGAACGCCTAAAGTGCCGGAGAGAAGAGCGAGGACGGCGCTCTCGGTTAGCATCTGGCGAACAAGACGGCCCGTGTTGGCTCCGAGGGCAGTGCGCATGGCGATCTCGCGCTGGCGAGCCGCTGCGCGAGCCAGCATGAGGTTGGCAACGTTGGCGCAGGCAATCAACAGCACCAGTCCCACAGCGGCTGACAGCAGCAGCAGGCGCGGGCGCACGTCGCCTACAGCGGATTCGAGCAGCGGCGGCACGCGCACATCGCTGGCCCAGTCGTCGGGCATGATCCAGGGAAACATCGCCAGCATTTGGCGGTGAACCGTTTGCAGCTCAGCTTGAGCCTGGCTGGGCGTGAGGCCGTCGCGCAAGCGGCCAATGGCCTGGTAGGAGAAAACCGTCCAGGGGTCATACATGTCGCCTGCCTTGAAAGCTATGGGAATCCAGAACTGGGTATCGAAGTCCGGGAAGTGAGTTTCGGGGGGAGCTACGCCGATGATCTCTCGGTTGACGCCGTCGAGAAGGATGTTTCGGCCGATGACATTGGGGTCGGCTCCAAACTGCTGGCGCCAGAATCCGTTACTCAGCACGATGACGCGGTCCTGGCCGTCTACCGCGTCGGCGCTGGAAAAGAACCGTCCGAGCACTGGACGGACGCCGAGCGTCTCAAACAGGTTGGCGCTCACCGTGCTGCCGAAGGCGCGAGCGGCGTTTCCGATTCCGGTCAGATTGAATTCAGTGTTCATTGAATAGCCGGAGACGCTGGTCAAGGCATGCGAACGGACTTGATATTCCCTGATCCAACCCTTGGGAGAGTTGGAGGAATTGGGGTCGGCAATGACCTGGACGAGGCGGTCCTGATGTGGGAAGGGCAAGGGCTCGAGGAGGATGGAGTCGATAACCGAGAAAATGGCGGTGTTTGCGCCAATTCCAAGGGCGAGAGTAAGAATGGCAACTACCGCGAACCCGCGGCTGCGGTTCAGTTGACGCAGCGCGTACCGAATATCCTGACCCAGCCTGCCCATGCGAGATCCTCCGATCGGGAACGTAACTCATTTGAGTTGCAAGCCAGCGGCCAAAGCGCCTTGCAGCTAACCTGCTTGCTTCCCAAAATATAGCAGCGAGCAAAAAGCGATGCCCAGCCTGGAGGTGTCCGTTGGCGGTCGGAGGCGTTCGGAATCGAACACGGGCAGGGAGGCATTCTGGCATGTGCGCCGCAGTCAAAAACGGAGGAACTGCGAAGATTGTCTGAACTTATATTCATGAACGCCAATTGTGAGCAATATTGACCAACCTGCTTTGAGTTAAACTCGTTAATATCAGCGCACTGTCCAGTGGGAAAACTCGCCGTCGCCCATCATGGGGGAAAATCTACCCGCCATTGATTTACACGATTACGAAGACGCTCTCTGAGGCCACTTTACCCGTTCGAGGAAAGGTTGGAACTATTGAGCGTTCATCTGGTCAATCCTAGCGACAATTCATTTGGAACCGCGGTGATAACGCCGCGATGGCTGTTTGTGCTTGCGGCAGCAACACCTGGCGAGGTGGGCGATCCCATTTTGGTGGACGAATCTCTTGAACAGATCGTCCCGGAGTCGATTCAGCCCGGAGACATTGTGGGCATAAGCGTGCACACGGGGAATGCTTTGCGCGGCTATCAGGTTGGCAGAATGGCACGCAGCCGTGGGGCGTGGGTTGTGTATGGCGGCATCCATGCGACTCTGTTCCCCGAGGAAGCGCTGGAGCGCGGCGAAGGGCACGCAGTGGTGAAGGGCGACGGCGACATTGCATGGGGCAAGGTTGTGCGGGATTGCGTGGCAGGGAAGCCGGAGCGGGTGTATGAAGGCGGCCGAATTGAAGGCAGCCAGTTTCTGGCGGCGCGCTGGGACCTGATGGACCCGGCGAAGTATATGTGGGCCTCGGTGCAGACCATTCGCGGCTGCCCCAAGCACTGTTCATTCTGCAGCGTGTGGCGGACGGATGGACAGAAGCCGCGCCAGCGCAAGTTCCAGAGCGTGATCGATGAGATTGTTACGCTGCGGCGGCTGGGCTTCAGATTTATTGCACTGGCGGACGATAATTTTTACCCCGTTACGTTTACCGACCTGCGCCTGGCGCGGGAGCAGGGGAACACGGCTAAGCTCGAAGAGCTGACGGCCATTCGCGCCGAGCGGTTGCAACTAATGGATGAGTTAGCCAAGCTGCCCAAGGACATGGTGTTCTTTACCCAGATGACCATGGAGGCGGGTGAGGACGGGAGTTATCTGGATGCTATGCGCAAGGCTAACATCAAGGGCGCGCTGGTAGGTGTGGAGGCTGTAACTCCAGAGGGGTTGAAGGCGGTATTCAAAGATTGGAATTATTCCGGCGAAGCGCTGGCGAAGCAGTTACAGACCTTCAAGAAACACGGCGTGCATGTGCTGGGATCGTTTATTTTTGGGCTGCCAACAGACAGGCCGGCTACCTTTGACGCGACAGTGGCAATGGCGCTGAAAGCGGGCGTGACGTTTGCGCAGTTTGTGATGATGACGCCGTTTCCAGGCACCGTGGATTTCAATCGCTGGGAGAAGGAACAGTCGCAGCATCCGACCATGGTGGGCGACGTGCCGATTACGCGGTATTGGATGATTCCCACTGAAGTTCGCCCCAAGATGTTTACGCCGCATCCGACCATGAGCTCGGACGAGATCAGAGAGCGGACGCAAAAGGTCTGGGACAGATTTTATACATGGGGCGCGATTTGGGAGCGGTCGGCCTGTACGCCGAATCTGAAGTCAAGAATCGCGTTTATCTTTCTCTCCAAGCTCTACCGGCAGATGTACGCGGGGACGGGCATCTCGACTGACAGCGCGCGGCGTAAGAAGTCGAAGGCGTGGGCCAAGTGGACGGCGCGACAGTGCAAGAAGCTGTTTGAGGCGCGGCCGATGCCGGAACTGGCTGGGCCGGAGTGGGAGCTTAAATTGCCATCCCTGGGACAGCCGGCGTTTGGCGGCGGAGGCCAGATGGCGGGCCCGTTTGTGGTTATCAAGAAGAGCTGAATCACGGGCGGATCAAGAGCGTCCGCAAATGGCTTCCCGATTTAGTATCTGTTCATGAGTTCTTCGGTGCGGTGGATTCGGCTCGTAGCAGGAATTGCCGGTGCCGGGTTGGCGCTGTGCGCGGCTGGGTGCGGCGCCGGAGGCGACTACGTGCCGAACCCGCCGCCGATTAGCGTGATGGTGCCGACTACCGTTACGGTGTCGCAAGACGGAAAGCCAGTCATCGTACAGATATTCATTGATTCGCCCAGCGAGACCGCGCTTGTAACCTTCGTTGGTTTGCCAGGCGGAGTCCAGGAAAAATATTCGGCTTCAGATACCAGCCCTTCTGGAGATCTGACCTTTACCGGCAGCGATACAGCCTCGCCAGGGAGTTATAAAGTTACAGTCATGGTAAGTTCGGCCGGGCAAACTGCGTCGACGAGCTTCACCCTGGTTGTGAGCGCGTCAAGCAATTGAAGCATGAAAGACTACCAGCCAAGGACATAGGCGAAAATCAGCGGCGCGACAATCGATGCGTCGGACTCAATGATGAATTTGGGCGTGGTCTCGCCTAATTTGCCCCAGGTAATTTTTTCGTTGGGCACGGCGCCGGAGTAAGAGCCGTAGCTGGTGGTGGAGTCCGAGATCTGGCAGAAGTAGGCCCACAGCGGCACATGCTCGCGCTGCAGATCCTGGTGGAGCATGGGGACCACGCAGATGGGGAAGTCACCCGCGATGCCGCCGGCAATCTGGAAGAAGCCGAGCGGTGTTTTCGCCGTGGTCTCTGCGTACCATTCGGCAAGCTCCATCATGTACTCGATACCTGTGCGGACGGTGTGGACGTTTTTTACGTCGCCCGAAATGCAGTGGCCAGAATACATGTTTCCGAGCGTTGAGTCTTCCCAGCCGGGGACAAAGATGGGCAGATTTTCTTGTGCGGCGGCGAGGAGCCAACTGTTTTTCGGGTCGATCTGGTAGGACTTTTCGAGATCGCCGGAGAGCAGAATCTTGTACATGAACTGGTGGGGAAAGAAGCGTTCACCGGCCTGGTCGGCGCGGGTCCATTCTTTGAGCACTTCGTTTTCGATGCGGCGCATGGCCTCCATTTCGGGGATGCATGTGTCGGTTACGCGGTTCATGTGGCGGGCGAGGAGTTTGACTTCGTCGGCGGGAGTGAGATCGCGGTAATGCGGGACCCTTTCATAGAAGTCATGCGCGACGAGATTGAAGACGTCTTCCTCCAGATTGGCGCCGGTGCAACAAATGCCGTGAATCTTGTCCTGGCGAATCATTTCAGCCAGCGAGAGGCCGAGCTCGGCCGTGCTCATGGCGCCGCCGATAGTAACAAACATTTTTCCGCCTGAGGCAAGAAGCTTGTTGTAGGCTTCAGCGGCATCGACGAGAGCGGCGGCGTTGAAATGACGATAATGGTACTTGATAAAAGAGGTGATGGCAGACATAGCTTCTTCGAACTCCATCCATTAAACTACCACATTTCATTCTATGGATTGTTAATAGCAGGGGCGCCTCTTTGATGTGCAACGAGCGTTGTGTTTCCCCATTTCTTCAGACCTAAACCCGTGGCTCAGATTCCTCTTGAAGCCGCTACGACGGTTCTTCCGTGGGTTCGCGCGGTGCAGGGAGCAGGGCACAGGAGGATGTGAGCAATATCACATTCCAAGGATGTTTCTGAGATGTCTGCCGTGTGATGGATAAACGGGAATTTGAACGCATTGTGAGCACGGCGATTTGCACCTGTGGTCCTCATCACATACGGCGGAATAAGAAACGTACTATCACTCGTACTGGACTGGGCACTGCCAATGCCCGGCGAAGGAGCAATTTTATGACTCATGGATTGAAGATGGCGGCCCTGGTTGCGATGGCTGCCTTGATTGCGGTGCCTGCAATCGCGCAGGGGCCGGGAGCAGACACGTATAAGGCCAAGTGCGCCATGTGCCATGGGGTCGACGGACTTGCGGCCACGCCGATGGCCAAGAGCATGAAGGTACTTTCGTTCAAGGATTCGACGATGGTCAGCGCGCCCGATGCACAGTTCATCGCATCCACAACGAACGGCAAAGGCAAGATGCCGGGCTACACCGGCAAACTTACCGACGGGCAGATCAAGGATGTTATCGCCTACGTTCGCACCCTGCAGAAGTAAGCGGGCGCGCTGAAGTAGCGCAACCGTTTGGGTAGGTTGTCTCAAAGGTCTCATCTGCCACGGCAGACGGGACCTGGGACACCCAGCCATTGATTTGGATTTTTACGACGCGGACTCTGTCGGGATTAAGAACCGACAGGCCTGCCGCGCGGTTCTAAGAACGCGGAGTTGAGATGAAGACCTTTTTCTCCCTCCCACTGACATTGGTTGCCTGTGCGCTTCTGATTGGGGCTGCGCCGCTAAGGGCGCAGACGAAGAGCGATTGCCTGGCCTGCCACGCGGATGCAAGCATGCAGGACGCATCGGGGCGCAGCATCAGTGTGGATGAGCACAAATTCGGCTCGAGCATTCACGGCAGCCTGGAGTGCGTGAATTGCCACGCGAGCATCAAGGGTTATCCGCACCCGGATAAAGTGACGCCGGTGAAATGCGAAACCTGCCATACGGATGAGGCAAAAGGGCTGGCAGGAAGCGTGCATGCAGACGGAGCGGAGCATCCCTGCACCAGTTGCCACGGCGATGCGCATTCCATTTTTCCCAAGACGGATCCGAAGTCGGCGGTGTATCCGCTGAACATTCCGCGGACTTGCAGCGCCTGCCACGGGGACAACGGCATGGCGAAGAAGCACGGGCTGGACAGCGTGTATCCGTCGTACATCGACTCGATCCACGGGTTCGCGCTGAGCAAGGAAGGATTGCTGGTGGCGGCAAACTGCCAGAGTTGCCATGGATCGCATCACATCCTGAGCCGCAAGGATCCGGCGAGCCCGACCAACAAGGCGAATGTGCCGGCCACGTGCGGAAAATGCCATGCGGGCATTAACGAAAACTACCTCGGCGGCGTGCACGGCAAGGCTATTGCGGCGGGCAATATGAAAGCGCCGGTGTGCTCGGACTGCCATACGGCGCATGCGATCGAGCAGCCGACGGCGGATGCATTCCGCATGCGATCGACGCCGATCTGCGGCAACTGCCACACGGACAAGTTCAGCACTTATAGAGACACGTTCCACTCCCAACTGGGGTCTCTGGGTGGTTATGTTGAAACGGCGCGTTGCTGGGACTGCCACGGGGCGCACGATGTTCTACCGGCTTCGGACCCGCGCAGTCCGATAGCGCCGGCCAACCTCGTTCAGACCTGCGGCCGATGCCATGCGGGCGCCAATGCCAGCTTCGTAAAGTATCAGCCGCATGCCAATGCACGGAACCGGAAGCTGAATCCGGCTCTCTACTACATCGGGCTTTTCATGAACCTGCTGCTTGTGAGCGTGCTTACGTTCTTCTTGATTCATACAATTCTGTGGCTGATCCGCTCGCGATACGAACAGATCAAAAGAAGGTCGGCAAAGGGAGGAAACCATGCCTGATCTGGAGCAGACGGCAGCTGCAAATGGTGTGGGCGGAAGCGCGGCGGGACAGTTTATCACGCGCTTCACGCCTGCACAACGGTACATGCACGGCGTGCTGTTCAGCACATTTCTTGGCCTGGCGGCGACGGGGCTTCCGATGCGCTTCAGCCAGAGCTTCTGGGCGCGGAAGTTCGCCAGCGGCGTGGGCGGATTTGGCGCGATCATCTTTTTTCACAAGCTTTGCGCGGTGGTTCTGACGCTGGCATTCCTGATCCATTTGCGGGAGATCTTCAAGCGCGGAATCCTGAATCGTGAGAAGGGAATCTTCTGGGGTCCAAATTCAATGGTGGCCAATTGGAAGGACGTGAAGGACATGGTGGGCCATCTGCGCTGGTTTGTGGGACTGGGAAAGAGACCGCAATTCGGGCGCTACGCGTATTGGGAGAAGTTCGATTACTGGGCGGTTTTCTGGGGCATGATCATCATTGGCTTCTCAGGATACGCGATGTGGTTTGCACCGTTCTTTGCGCGGTTCCTTCCCGGCTGGGCGCTCAACGCTGTGCTGGTGGTGCACAGTGAAGAGGGGCTGCTGGCGATTTTGTTCATCTTCTCGATTCACTTCGTGAACACGCATCTGCGGCCGGACACATTCCCGATGGACATGGTGATATTCACAGGCGTGGAGCCTGAAGAGGAGTTCAAGGAAAAGCGCCCTGAGGAGTATCAGAGCCTGTTGAAGCAGGGGAAGCTGGAGTCAAGATTGGGTGCGGCGCCGCAGACCTGGTGGATCAACTTTGCCCGGGTGATTGGCTTTACGGCGATCTTCATCGGGCTCACGCTTCTGGTGCTAACGCTGAGCGCCTACTTCAGAGAATAGTGGGGTCGAGAGAGTAACGAGGCGCGGCATGGCCGGGTTAAGAAAGCTGGGGCTGAGCAGGTTGGGGCCAAGGGGTTCGAGGGGGAACAGGAGCGGTAAAGTTCTTATCGAAGTATTCGTTGCAGTTGCCATCGCGTGGAGCGGTCCGGCGTGGGGCCAGCACAAGCTGAAGGACCAGGATTGCCTGCAGTGTCACTCCGACGCCACGTTGACCAAGGACGTGAACGGCAAGCAGGCCAGCCTGTTTGTGGATGGCGGCAAGCTGAAGCACTCGATTCACGGCGCGATGTTTGCGTGCGTGGATTGCCACAAGGACGTGACGAGCCTGGTGCATGAGACGCCGCCGAAGAAAGTTGTCTGCGCTCAGTGCCACGCAGATGCGCAGCAAGCCTACGAGCACAGCCTGCACGCCAAACCGGCGAGCGCGAATAACACTGAAGGTGCAAACTGCCAGGACTGCCACGGCGGGGCGCATGAGATTCTCGCCTCGGACGATGCGAAGTCGCCGGTGAATCACGCTAACATTCCCTCCACCTGCGGGCGATGCCACGGGCAGAAATTTTTGATGGAGTCAAACGGGGAGAGCGCGCAGCCGTTTATCTCTTACCAGGACAGTGTGCATGGGCGGGCCGTTGAGAAGGGCTCGCAGAAGGCCGCGGTTTGCACCGATTGCCACGGCACGCACGAGATTCTTCCGGCCAGCGACGCGAAATCGCCGATCTACAAAGCAAGCGTGCCGGGCACATGCGGCAAGTGCCACACGGCGATCGAGAACACCTTCAACCAGAGTATTCACGGGCAGGCGATTGCTCGCGGTAATCAAATGGCTCCGGTGTGCACGGACTGCCACGGCATCCACTCGATCAAGCCCCACACTGACCCCAACTCACCGGCGGCAGAGCAGAATCTTTCGCGCGACACCTGCGCGCGTTGCCACGAGGGCGTGCGGCTGAGCCAGGAGTTCGGCGTGCCCGGGAACCGCGTGGCCAGCTACTTTGACAGCTATCACGGCCTGGCCGCGGAGGGCGGGTCTATGGTTGCGGCCAATTGTTCGAGCTGCCACGGCGTTCACGACATTCTGCCATCGAGCGATCCGCGCTCGACCATCAACAAAGCTCACCTGGACACAACATGCGGCAAGTGCCACAAGGGCGTAACGCAGAAATTCACGCTGACCAGGGTGCACCTGGAGGATGGCATTCATCCGATGGACATCGGTTCGATTGTGGTCCGGTGGGTGCGGCAGATTTATGTGGTGCTGATTTTGCTGGTGATCGGAGCGATGTTCCTGCACAACGCGATCATCTGGCGCAGCAAGGCGATTGCGAAGCGGAAAATCCAGAACCCGTTCATGATGCGCATGACCACGAATCAGCGCTGGCAACATTTGATTTTGCTCACAAGTTTTATCGTCCTGGTGATTACGGGATTCGCACTCAAGTTCCCGAATTCGTGGCTGGCCGAGGTGCTGGGCATGGGCGAGAAGCTGCGCAGCATTACGCATCGCGTGGCGGGTGTTGTGCTGATTGTCGCGGGGATATATCACGTCTTCTATCTGGCGATGACGCGGGAAGGACGGCGGCTGATCTGGGATTTTGCGCCGCGACCCAAAGATGCATTCGATGCGTGGGGAACGATGCTCTACTACCTCGGCCTGGGCAAGGAGCGGCCGAAATTCGGACGCTTCAGCTATGCGGAGAAGGCGGAATACTGGGCGCTGGTGTGGGGCACGGCGCTGATGGGCCTGACGGGCATCATGATGTGGGCCAAGGTTTCGGTGGGCAATCTGCTGGCGCGCTGGTGGGTGGATGTGGCTACGGCCGTCCACTTCTATGAGGCAATTCTGGCCACGCTTGCCATTATCGTGTGGCACTTCTACCAGGTGTTCCTCGACCCCGATGTGTATCCGATGAACTGGGCGTGGTGGGATGGCAAGATGCCGGTAGAACTTTACCGGCATGAGCACGGACTGGATGCGGCGGGACTGGCGCAGGCTGAGGGGAAGGCTGGTGATTCGCCCAAGGAGTAAGGGCTGAGAGCGTGGTCTACGGCGGCAATGCAGGAGCCGCCGCGACGAGTATGTTGCTCAGACGCGCCAGTCGTCGGGACGCCAGCTCTTGATGCGTTCCTTGATCTGCTTGCGGCCAAGATTGTGTTCCAGCGCCTGCTTGGCCAATTCCACAACCTCGTCATCGGCGGCAAAGCGGAGGGCGATCAACTGGTCCTCGGTCAGGCGATAGATCTGAGTGTGCCACTCAGTTGGAGCCAGGGCCTGCAGGCGGATGCGCTCTTCGAGGCGGATGACGCGATCCTGCACCTTAAGTGGATAGCTGCGCAGCTTTACGACCGGGATCCATGCGGCGATGGAGAGGATGACTAACCACGCGGAATACATGCTGAGGTGCTGCCAGGCGTAGCAGCAAACGATGAACAGGTTAGCGGCAAGCACTGCGCTGAGGACAAAGTGATATGGGGGATCGAAGCGCGCGTGTTTCTTGAAGCTCTGCGGTGCGGAATCACTCATGCGTAGCCTTCAATTCTTTCTGGCCGATGTTTGCTGCCGCAAGAGCCTGCGCTTCCGCAGGGCTGCCGGCAGCGGCGCTGGAGGCCTGAATCGCCGCGCTGCTTGAAGTTTGCGGGGCAGCAGGGGCGTATGTCAACCTGGAAAGGCAGACTGGTGAGAGAACGTGTACATCCCTTGGAACGAGCCGATAGCGGCTGCGGACCAGGTTGTCACGCGACCGTGTGGATAAGTGGTCTCCCAGGTCTCCCCCCGCGGCGGGCGACGCCTGGGGCACCCACGGTTTGAGGTTGAAAACCCAAAATCACACGGTCGCGGTATTAGTCGACAAAGAACCCTCCGGAGGATTCGGATGAGTCCGCGCAACAGAGACGGCATATCTTGTGGTGCCTGGAACCGCTTGCCTCTGATAGATTTCTCTTTCCGAAGAATTCAGCGGCGTTACGGCGCGGAAATTCTGCCGGCATTCTGATTTGAATGAGGCTCCCCTTGAAGCTGCGAATTGCTGTTCTGCTCGGCTTGTTATCTGCCGCGAACCTGTCGCTGTCCGCGCCGGCGCAGTTGACGCTTCCCAGTGTCCTTTCGAACCACATGGTGGTTCAACGGGACTTGGCGGTTCACATCTGGGGACTGGCTGCGCCGGGGGAAGCGGTGCAGGTTAGCTTTCGCGGCGAGACGCGGGCTACGACCGCGGGGCAACTCGGCAGATGGAGCGTTTATCTTTCGCGGGGCGCGGCGGGGGGACCGTTTGAACTCACGGTGAAGGGAACGCCCGCGACGGTGAGCGGAGAAGCTGCAGCTGCAATTCCCGGCCAAACGATTACGTTCAGCGATGTGCTGGTGGGAGACGTGTGGATAGCCTCAGGGCAGTCGAACATGGAGTTTGCCATGCGCCAGGCGGCAACGGCGGAGCAGGACCTGCCACATGCAGCCAACGATCGAATCCGGTTAATGATCGTGAAGAAGAAGGCGGCCGAGTATCCGCTGGACGATGTCGAGACAGAGGGATGGGCGGCGTCGACGCCGGACACAGCGAAGGATTTTTCCGCCGTGGCGTGGTACTTCGCGAGGGAGATTGAACAGCGGGAGCACGTACCTGTTGGAGTGATCGACTCGACCTGGGGCGGCACGGTGGCCGAGGCTTGGACGCGCATGGCGGCGCTGGGCGCGGATGCGGCGCTGGCCCCGGTGTTCGTGTCATGGGGACAGGTGACGGAACGCGAGGAAGATGCGCTGCTGCGAGACAAGAGCGAGCAGCGCCAGCGCGCGGAAGCAAAGGCCGCGGGCAAGCCCGAGCCGCAATTTCCTTGGCATCCGCAACTGCTGAGCTGGGGTCCGGGAATGCTGTGGAACGGAATGATTGCGCCACTGACGCCGTTTCCGATTCGCGGCGTGATCTGGTACCAGGGCGAGAGCAACAGCGCATTGGCGCGTGCGCCCCTGTACAGCCGTGTGTTCGGGACAATGATTGAGGATTGGCGGCATGAGTGGGGCGCTGGTGATTTTCCATTTCTGTTTGTGCAGATCTCGAATTTCAAATCCAGCGCCAGTGAGGACTGGGCAGAGCTGCGGGAGCAGCAGTTGAAGACGCTTGCACTGAACAATACGGCAATGGCGGTGACCATCGATATTGGCAACCCCGACAACGTGCATCCGACAGACAAAGTGGATGTGGGTTTAAGGCTGGCACTGGCGGCGCGGGCGCTCAGCTATGGCGAGGACATCAGCTATTCAGGGCCGATCTTCCGGCAGGCTACTACCGAGGGTGGCTCGATCCGCGTATGGTTCGACCATCACGCAAAAGGGCTGATGGCAAGGGGCGGGGAATTGACGGGCTTTGAGGTTGCAGGCGCGGACGGGAAGTTTGTCGCCGCTACGGCGAAGATCGATGGCAACACGGTGGTCGCTTCGAGCGACGCCGTGGCGGAGCCCAGGTTCGTTCGCTACGGTTGGGCCAACAGCCCGCAGTGCAATCTGTTCAATGGAGAAGGATTGCCGGCCTCGCCGTTTAATTCGGCGGAGTGAGAACGAGAACAGGTAGGGTGACCGGCTTATCGTCGGCCGCATCCCGATTCCTTGGCCGTTCCTTCACTAATCCATCCGCCGATACAAGCCCGAATTTACAATTGCCTTTCCCGCAGCGTCGCAACCGCGCTGGCAGATCAACATCGCCCTCCCGTCCGCGGTCACTTTGCGCGTCCAACGGTCCACTGCGACGCCGTTCTTCCAAGCCACGCTCTCTATGCTGCCGTCTTCGAGCATCGCAAAGGAAACAGTCACCGGATACCCCTCGTGCGGCCGGGCGACTCCGTCCAGTTTCCCGCCGTAGACCACGCGCATCGGATTGCCGTCGGCGTCGTCGGCATCCAGCTCAAAGCTCAAGCCATCTTCGGTTTTAAGAGTTTATCCGTAAATAATGATCAACTTGATTCCCTCCCTCAAAGTTCTGGAAGTGGGGGCTCAATCGGGGCGAAGATACCTTACAGGATGGCACAGATAAAATCGTGGACG
>Ga0182024_10004997_pt1 | contig 30053 bp, 28 predicted proteins | sample P32metaG_FD_120480 | JGI IMG/M metagenome (GOLD analysis project Ga0182024, IMG submission 120480) | Permafrost microbial communities from Stordalen Mire, Sweden - P3-2 metaG (Illumina Assembly) | ecosystem: Environmental > Terrestrial > Soil > Wetlands > Permafrost | place: Sweden: Stordalen...
ACCCGGCTGGGCATTCAGCTCCGGCGAAGATAGAAATAAACTCGATCGCGATGCGCCTTATTTATTCCTCTCTCGTCCGGTTCGTTTAGTCGTTCGCATCCTTTTGGTCAGTATCAGCATGATCTCCATTTACGACTATCTGAATATCGGGTTTTACGTCGTCTTCATCACAGGGGTGGGGATCGTCTTTTCACGAAAAAGCAAAAACACGTCCGATTACTTCCGGGGTGGCGGCGTCATGCCGTGGTGGGTGGCGGGCGCATCCTCCTGGATGGCCAGCTTCAGCGCCTGGACCTTTGTCGGAGCCGCGGGCGAGATATACGATGAAGGCCCTTCGCTGATCCTGCTCTATTACAGTTCCCTTATTCCGCTGGTCGTCACGTTGTTCTATACTTGTTACCGCTTCCGCCGCATGAGGGTCGTAACGCCCATCGAAGGGGTGCGTCTGCGTTTTGGGGCCACCTCCCAGCAATTTTACACCTGGATTCGGCTGCCTCTTCTCTTTTTGTATGGCGGCATTGGATTGAATTCGGTCGGCGCCTTCATGTCTGGCGTCTTCGGCCTCAACGTCATCCTGGTGATGATCATCCTCGGGATCATGGTCACTTTTGTCGCCCTGCTGGGGGGATCTTACAGCGTCGTGGCCAATGACTTTGTCCAGATGTTCCTGGTCGTCACGGTTGCGGTCACGGTCGCGATTCTCGCCCTGGCCCAGCCCGCCATCGGCGGCGTGGCGGGGCTGATCGCGAAGGCTCCCCATCACGACTTGCATTGGAACGATATCGCCCGGTCGCAATTCTTTCTCTTCTTCTTTCTCGGCCTCACGCTGAACAATCTCTTCGACATGACCAGGATCGATAATTCGGCCAAATACCTGATGGCCGCCAGCGACCGTCATGCGCGCAAAATGTTGATTATTCCACTCGTCGGCACCCTGATCGGACCGCTCATCTGGATCATTCCCCCCATGGCAGCCTCTGTTCTCTACTCTCATGCCGACATGGTCCAACGCTTCCCGCTCCTGGCGCCCCACCCGGAGCACGCCGCCTTTCTGGCGACCGCGCTGGATGTGCTGCCGCAAGGGATGTTGGGGCTGCTCATCTGCGGCATTTTCGCTTCGACCGTGACAAACCTGGATGCAAGCCTCAACCAGGCGGTCGGCATTTTTGTGCGCAATTTCTACCTGCCCATCCTTAATCCGAAATGTCCTGAGAAAAAACTGCTCGTCATCAGTAAGGCTTCGACGGCCTGCTTTGGCGCGATCTGCATCACCATCGGGGTCATCGTCAACCCACTCATCAATCAATCCTCGGGCCTCTTTCAATTTCTCACGCAAATCGGCATCAGTCTCGGTTTTCCGCTAACGGTCCCCCTCGTCCTGGGTCTTTTTTTCAAGCGCACCCCCGCCTGGTCGACCTGGTCCACGGTACTTATCGGCCTTTTCATTTCCTACGTGATTGGGCGCCACACCGATCCCTCCCTGCTGGGCTGGTTCGGAATACCGGGCCCCTATTCCGAGCAGGAAACGAAATACTATTACATGTTCGCCACACCGGCAGCGGTCGGCCTTGTGGCCATCTCCTGGTTTTTCTTCACCTCGCTTTTCTACGAATCCTCCCCACCCGAATATAAGGCCTCGGTCGAAGATTTTTTTACCCGCCTCAAAGAACCCGTTCAAAAGGCCGCCGGTCAGGTCACTCGGGAAGACACTTCCATCGCCACCTCCATCGGCAAGCTCTGCCTGATTTACGGCTCCTTCGTCATGCTTTCGGCCGCGATTCCCAATTCTCTGGGAGGCCGGCTCTGCTTCGTCTGTTCGGGCGGCGTGATGGTCGCCACCGGCTATTTCCTGATTCACTTTTACAGAGCGCTGGACCAAAAGAATCTCCAGGAATTCGAAGCTGCCCAGCTTGCCGCCCTGGCAAAGAGCAACGACAAAGCCTAACTATATGTTCAGTCCCGGAGAGAGGTGGTGTTAGACGCGAGAGAGGGCGTGTCGTCAAATATCGATAACTTTGTCGGAGCGAGGGGTATTGATGTCCACGCGGCGGACAGAGACCCGTCTTTCATAACCGGTAAAAAAGCCGGTGATGAGACTGAGCAGCACGGAACCAAAGAAAGCCGAGAAGAATCCGGGTACATGGAATCCGTGCACGAAATTCGGCAAGGTGTAGAGAATAATGGCGTTGATGATGAGCAGGAATAATCCCAGGGACAAAACCACCAACGGCAGCGTGAAGAGAATCAGGAGCGGTTTGATGAAAGTGTTGACTAAAATCAGGACCAGCGCGGCCCAGGCCAGATCCTTGGGCGCGTCGAACGAAATCGGGGTAATCAACGTAATCAGGTAAAGCCCGAAAACCAGGATCGCCCAGTGCCAAAAAAGTCGAATGAGCATGGGAAATTTTAAACCCGCTCAAGCGCCAGCGCGAGCGGTTTTTATTTTTAGTGAATGGCCTGAAAATTTTCGGTCCGCATTTCGAACTGGTCTCCCAACTCCGTGGCCGTTTGGGAAATGAGACCGGCCGGAAGTTCGAGGACGCTGTGGGCCGAAAAAACCATTTTCGATATCCGCCACGGCTTCATCTCGCGCACGAGATGCACAACCCGCAGATTTTTATCGAGAAAGATCGCGTCAAAAACGAATTGCATGCCGATGCTGTGGATTGAATTGCAAGGCACAATCCACATCCCGTCGCCATACTCGAGCGTCTTGTCGCGCAACAAGCCCACCAGCCGCGTGTAAAAGGTGTCGGCGACGCACCCGCATTCCATCAACCTGACTCCGCGCGTGACGTTGATCGCGGTCAGCAGGTCGCTCATGAGAACAAAGAGATTTTACTACCAAGCGCAGTATTAACTGCCGTGCGCAGCACTTACTTGCCGAAAATGCGGTCGGCTTCTTCGAGTGTTTCCTTGCTGCCGATGTCGAACCAGCGGCCCGGCACGCGCCACGTCCGCACCGGCACGCGCGGATAAAGCCACTGGATGAAGCGGCCCGGCTGATCGGGATTGTTTCCCTCGGCGATGTAGGTTTCGATCATTGCGACCACGTCAGCCGGGAAATAATAGAGCGCGATGCCCGTCAGGGTGCTGGTCGGATTTTTCGGTTTCTCCTCGAAGAAGGTGATGACGCCATCCTTATCAAGCGTGATGCTGTTGTACTTCTTGATCGCTTCGAGATCGCCCACGTCGTAGACCGCCAGGACGGCGGTTTTGCCCGACCGCGCGAATTCGACAAACGGGGCCAGCGACGAATCGAAAAGATTATCTCCCGCCACCACGAGCAGATCGCCCTTCACTTTTTCGTTCGTGATGACGAGACGGATATCCCCGATCGCACCCAGCTTATCGGCGTCACTGGTCGTGCCATCGTTGATAATCTTGAAATTAAACGCGGTTTTTTCCTTCTTGTACTTTTCGGACCAGTTCGTGAAATGCGAAACGAATTTCTGGTTGGTCACGATGAACATCTCGCCCAGGTCTTTCACCGTGGCGAGGTGATCGATGATGTGTTCCAGCATCGGCTTGCCCGCGACAGGCAGGAGCGGCTTGGGCTGATTGAGTGTGAGCGGGTAAAGACGGGTGGCGTAGCCAGCAGCGAGAACGAGGACTTGCATAGGTCACTCTTTTTAACGCCTCCACGGCGGAGAGCAAGACTGGAGAGGTGCAGCTTCGCTTTACCGCGAAAGCCACGCGAGGGCATCGCGGAGTTACAAAATCTCGGGATAAAGACGCTGCGCCATCTCGAGAAGTTCCTTCTGATTGGCTTCCGCGGATTCATTGAGCACGCAGCGGGCGACGAGTTGGCGGGCTTCCTCGTAATTGAGGGCCTGAATGGCGCGCTTGATGCGCGGAATCGAAGTCGCGCCGGCGCTGAGTTCATCCACGCCGAGACCGACAAGCGCCGGCATTAGCACAACATCCGCGGCCATTTCCCCGCAAACGCCCACCCAGATGTTGTTGCGATGAGCCGCCTCAACCACCGTCTGCAGGAGACGCAATACGGCCGGGTGCGCGGGCTGGTACATCGCGGAGACATTTTCATTGCCGCGATCGATGGCCAGAGTGTACTGGATCAGGTCGTTGCTTCCGACGCTGAAAAAATCGACATGGCGGGCGAGGATGTCGGCGGTCAGCGCGGCGGAGGGGACTTCAATCATCACGCCGACCTCGAGCTTTTCGGCCTGGGGCACATTCTGCTGGCGCAATTCCTCGCGCACCTCGTCGAGGATGCGTCGGGCGGCCTTCAACTCGTTGAGGTCGCAAACCATCGGAAACATGATCCGGACATTCCCCTCCGCACCGGCCCGGCAGATGGCGCGCAGTTGCGTGCGAAAAATTTCCGGCCGCCCCAGCGAATAGCGAATGCCGCGAAAACCGAGGAAGGGGTTCACCTCTTCCTCGATGCCCAGGTGCGGACGCTTCTTGTCGCCGCCGACATCGAGCGTGCGGATGATGAGATGGTGCGGCTTGGAGGCCTGCGCCATCTGCAGGTACATCTCCACCTGCTGCTCTTCGTCCGGGGAGACATCCTGGTTGAGAAAGAGATATTCGGTGCGAAGCAGGCCAATGCCCTCGGCGCCATGCTCCTTGATCAGGGGCAGATCGTCGAGAATCTCCACATTGGCCGAGACGATGACGCGGCGCTGGTCAACTGTGACCGGCAGGGTCTCGCGCAGGAGGTCGAGTTTGACATCGACGTCGTGATGCAGCTTCTCGCGCTGGCCATACTCGTATTTCGTCTGCTCGGCCGGGTTGACGATGAGCAGGCCCTCGTAGCCGTCGATCAGCACCTCGACGCCCGGATCCAGTTTGCCAATGATCTCGCGCAGGCCGACCACCGCTGGCAGGTTCAGCGACCGGGCCATGATGGCCGAATGCGAGGTGCGGCTGCCCGCTTCGGTGGCGATGCCGAGAACGAGTTTGCGATCGAACCCCGCGGTGTCGGAAGGCGACAGGTCATGGGCGAGAACGATGGAGGGCGCGTCGAGGCTGTGCAGTTCCGTGTCGATCTTGCCCTGAAGGTTCCGCAAAACGCGGCGCGAGACGTCGAGGAAATCCCCCGCCCGCTCCCGGAAATAATCGTCGTCCAGTTCGCGCATCCTGCGGGTGTAGGAACGGACCACCTGTTCGTAGGCAAAGTCGACGTTGACCAGCCGGCTCTGAAGCTGCTCCTTCACCGATTCGATGAGCGAGGTGTCTTCGAGCAAAAGGATATGCGCGTCGAAAATACTGGCGTCCGCTTCGCCAATGGAACTGGCCAACTGGTTGCGGATGGTCTGGATTTGCTGGCGGGTTTTGAGCAGGGCAGCTTCAAAACGGGTAACTTCGCCCTGGACATCCTCCGGCCTGATCCGGCGTTTGCGGATGATATGCTCGTCCGCATAGAGGAGCAGGAGCGGACCGATGGCGATGCCGGGAGAGACGGCTGTGCCTTTGTAAATTTGCTGCTGGGCGGGTGCTGGCGGCTCCGATATCTCGTCTGGCATCTCGCGCCAAATTGCTTACTCTTCGTCGAATTTGCGAGCTATTAATTCCTCGAGAGCTTTGATCATCTCGTTCGCATCGCCGCCGGTGACCGTTACCTTGAGGCGGGAACCGCATCCGGCAGCCAGCAACATGAGGCCCATGATGCTCTTGCCGTTGATTTCCTCGCCGTCCTTTTCCACCTGGATGTCCGACGCAAAACGATTGGCCACCCGGACAAACATGGCCGCTGGCCGCGCATGGAGACCGAGCTTGTTCCCGACGACGAGATCCCGCACGACGGAGACGCCTGATTCTTTGTTTTTTGCCGCTGATGCCATAACTTATTAGACGTAAGAGACTTACTTATCCCGGTTTGCGATTGCTTTCAACAATCTTTCATTAAATTCCACCGCTGAATTTTGGCCCATGCCCTTGAGCTTCTGATCCAGCGCCGCTACTTCGACCAAATTCGCCAGATTTCTCCCTTGGCGCACAGGTATGGTGACATGAGGTATTTTGATTTGCAAGATTTCGTAATAATCTTGTTCCAAGCCAATTCGGTCGATTTCCGGCACCTCGTGCCAGTCCTGCAAAGTCACCACCATGTCGAGCCGCTTCTCGAACCGGATGCTCCGCACGCCGTAGATGCTGGCGATGTTGATGATGCCCAAACCCCGGACCTCCATGTGAAAGCGGGATAGGTCCGAAGAAGTGCCGATAAGTTCCCTCCCCTCCAGGGAGCGGATTTTGGTCACGTCATCGGCAACCAGGCTATGGCCCCGTTCGACCAGGGAGAGAACGCACTCGCTCTTGCCGATGCCGCTGGCGCCGCGCACCAGCACGCCGATGCCGAGAATATCGATCATGCTGCCGTGCTCGCTGGCCGTCGGGGCGAAATCGAGTTCCAGACAGATCGTCGACATGTTCATGAGGCGCATGGTCGTCAGGGGGGATTTGAAAACGGCGATGTCCTCTTCCTCCGCCTCCTCCAGCACCACGCGCGGCGGGTTGATGTTGCGGGCAAAAATCAGGCACGGAATGCGGTGCTTGAAGAGTTCTTTCAGACGCTGGCGGCTGACCGCCTCGGGCAACGACTTCAGATACTGGGTCTCACCGCTGCCGATGATCTGGATGCGCTGAAAGGCGAACGAGCGGTAAAATCCCGAGAGGGCCAGGCCCGGACGGTTGACGGCCCCTTCCGAGATGCGCCGCTGCAATCCCCCGGCCCCGGCGAGCAGCTTGAGCTGCAATTGATTGGCGTGATTGGTGTAAAGCTGTCCGACGGTGACATTGGGAAGGCTGGATTTCTTCTTCACGGAAAGCAAAGGTGGGTTGGAATGACGGGACAAGGCTAACGTGCGCGATTACAGCAGCTTTCGCAATTGAATTATCGCGGTCTCAAGCCTTGCCGCGACCCCGTTCATCAGCATCGACCTTCACTTGGGGCGCGCGCTTTGCGCGGCAATAGCCTGCACTTTTGCCAGAATATTTTGTGCGGTGCTATCGTGAGGATTCAGTCGTACGACCTCCTGAAACTGAGCAATCGCCTCGTCCACCTGCCCCTTTTGAAGAAGAGCCACGCCAAGGTTGTTGTGGGCGTCGGCATAGTTGGGATTGATTTCCAGGGCCTTTTGAAACTCGACTATCGCCGCATCCACGCGCCCTTTTTGGACAAGAGCATTGCCAAAGTAGTAGTGGGCTTCGGCATAGTTAGGATTGATTTCCAAAGCCCTTTGGTATTGCGCAATCGCCTCGTCCACCTGCCCTTTTTGGACGAGCACATTGCCAAGACTGCTGTAGGCTTCGGCAAAGTTGGGTTTGATTGCCAAGGTCTTTTGAAATTGGGCCACCGCCTCGTCCATCTGCCCTTTTTGAGAAAGAGCGATGCCGAGATTGTAGTGGGCTTCGGCATAGTTGGGGTTGATTTCCAGCGCCTTTTGAAACTCGACCATCGCCGCATCAAGCTGCCCTTTTTGGGCAAAGACGACGCCGAGATTGAAGTGGGGGTCGGCATAATTGGGGTTGATTTCCAAGGCCTTTTGAAACTCGACCGTCGCCGGATCGACCCATCCCTTTTGTAAGAGAATACTGCCGAGGTTGTAGTGACCCACCCAGCAGTTCGAATTCTTCGCCAGCGTATCTGTCCAGAGCTTCTCCTCGCTCTCATAAACCCAACTCCGCTGCCAACTCAATATCCCGAGGATCAACAACAATCCGGCACAAAGACTTGATTGCAGCCACGGTTTCTTCGGAATGATGAAATCCAACAACTGGGCCATTCCTGCCCCGACCAGCGCCAGCGGCCCCATGCTGGCCAGATACTGGAAATGATCGAAGACCAGGGAATAACGAAAAATAGGATTGTCGACTAATCCCAGCGCCGGGAGTAACGCCACCAGAAAATAAGTGAAGCCGAAAAACCAGGGGCGGCACCACGACTCGCGTTTGAGCCACAAAATAAACAGGACGATAATCACCACCAGCAGCGGCAAATACGAGACCCCCTGCCCGGCATCGATCTCCCAGCGCGGATAAATGGTAATCAGTGGATGCGGCCAGAGCAGCTTGCCCAGATAAAACCAGATCGCGTCACCCGCCGTCACTAGCCGCTCCGGCCAAGTCTGCACCGATTGGGAATCAGTGGCTTTCGCCAGTTGCAGCCCTTGCGTCCATATGGACAAAGCGCTGGCGGCGACCGATATGAGAAAAACGGGAGCCGTTCTCGCAAGGTTGCGCCAATGCCACCGGCCCTCCATCCACCAAGCGCACAAGCACAGGACCACCGGAAGAATCACGGTAGACGACTTGCTGGCCATGGCCAGAGCGGCGAAAATCAAGGTTAGCGCATAGTTCCAATCGTTCCTGGTTCGTTCATCGAGGTCTCTCGCTTTTAGCCATCTCAGAAAAAAAAAGATCGAGAGCAGAAAGAACAAACCTGACTGCGTGTTCTTCGTCTCAGTAATCCATGCCACCGATTCCACCTGCACCGGGTGGAGGGCCCACAACGCCGCTCCCAGCCATGCGCCGGGCACACGCAAACTCCGCAAAACCTGCCAGAGCAAAACCGCGCAGACCACGTGCATGAAAACATTCACGAGATGATACGGCAGCGGCGCCAATCCCCACAGCGCGTGTTCCACCCAAAACGTGGTAAACGTCAACGGACTAATATCCGCTGCGCTTGTCGTCCAAATTTCTTTCAGCCCGCGCAACCCAATCATGCACGGGTTAGCCGTGATATACTTATCGTCGTCCCAAATAAATCCAGCCCACCACACTGGCTGATAGGCCAGAATCACGACCAGAATCAGGATCAGACCCCAAAGCCAGTCTTGATTCGTTTTCTTCGATGGGTTCGCCATGCGATTACGCCCTATGCGGACGAAGCCGCTTCCGTCTCCTCCACGCTTTGAACCTGGAGCAGGCGGGCCGCGCCCTGGTAGCTTTCAACCTGACCGCGCACGACCACGGTGGTATCGAGCCATTTCTTGGCCGGGACATCGAACGAGGCCGGGTAGATGCAGCGCAAATCGGGCAGGTTGCCGCCGTCGATGCGGCGCAGGTCGAACCGCCGCAGATCGAGGTCGATGGCGCGCACCCGCCCGCGAAGCTCGACCACCTCATGGCTCAAGACGGGCTGTTCCAGCCAGGCGCGGACTTGCAGGCGCGTCTCCGGAGTGAGCAGTCGCCATGCGCCCTTTTGCAAGGCCCGGCCTCCGATCTCCAGCGAGGAGACGCCCCGCCGTCCGGACGGCGCCAACTGCCCCACCGCGCTCAAGGCCGCATCACGCAACTTCGGATCGGCGAATTCGCGCCGGATCAAATCGTAGGCATTCGGTTCATTGATATGCTGGGTCACCGCGCCGAGGGTCGTCAACGCCTGCCGCGAGGCGGCGAAAAGCGGGTCGCCCGTCAGCACCACATAACCGGGGTTGGGTTCCGGCAGGGAAAAACCGAGATAGAGGCTGCCCTGTGCGAAGGAACTGAGACCGAGATCGATTTCGCGGGGAAGTTCCACCGCTTCGTTGAAGGAACTCACCAGTGTTTTGATCATCGTGCCGACCTGCTTGCGCACATCGCCCATGATCCCCGTCACCACTGACAGGCGCGGACTCTGCGTCTGCAAGCCCTCGCCGTCGAGATGCAGCAAAAGATCCGAGCGGTCCAGGGCGCGCGCAATGGGCATCTCTTTCTCGTAAATTTCGTCGAGCAGGCGGTAATAGGAGGTGCAGGCTTTCGCCAGCATTTCCTCGCTGCCGCCTGACTCGGTCACCAGCCGTTGCATGGCCGCGATCTGCTGGTGAAGAAGTTGCGCCCGGCGTTTCAGCACGCTGGACCAGTCGGGAAATGTGGTGGCACCATTCATAATTTGATTCGCACAATGCCCTTTCTCGCCCCTTCCCTCAGCCCGAGGGGTGCGGCGTCCTGGGGACGCAGATATTGGAAAAAACGCCGGAAATCACTCAGCCCGCCGGGAAACCCCTCGCACCAAAAATGAAGATGCACGGAGTACTTCGTGTAAATCGCGTCCAGGCCCTCGGCAAAGAAAGGTTCCATGGCGGCAAAGGCCTGCGCACCGTACTGTGCGCTCGTTTGCAAAATGACGTCAATGTCTTCCGGGTTGGATTTATTCGTGATGAACCCCCCGTCAATATACGCATGAGAAAAAGAGCCGGTAACAACGGCCCACCGTAAAAATTCCTGCAACCGATCCCAAAGAACCACCCGTTTCGAATTGATGACCAGTCGCGCGTGCAATTGATCGAGCGTCGTGTCATGCACGCCTTCGGGCAGATAGCCGTGATAATTAAACGGCGGCAGCGGAGGAAGGGCGTCGGGTTCCATAGTCCTCTCACATTCAACTTTGCCGAGCCAGAAATTCCTTCGCGAGTTCCCGGTAGCTCTGCGTGCCCGCTCCCGACGGATCATAGTCGACGATCGACTTGCCGTGACTGGGCGCTTCGCCGAGCCGGACGGACCGTGGGATGATAGTCTCGAAGACTTTCTTGCCCAAATGGCCACGCACACTCGTCACCACCTCGTGGCTCAGGTTCGTGCGCGCGTCGTACATCGTCAGCACGATGCCCTCCAGCGCCAGCGCGCCGTTGCCGCTGATCTGCTTGATCCGCTCGATCATCTCGAGAATCTTCGCCAATCCCTCCAGCGCGAGATATTCGCACTGGAGCGGGACCAGCACCGAATCGGCTGCGGCCAGCGCGTTGGTCATGAGCACGCCAAGCGAAGGCGGGCAGTCGATCAAGACGAATTCCACGGCGGGCTGACTGGCGCGATAATTTTCCAACACCCGGCGCAGGCGGGTCAACCGATGCTCATCCGCCGCGAGTTGAATTTCGCAGCCGGCCAGATCGAGTTCGGCGGTGACGACACGCAGGCGTTCGATGGACGTGGGTTGGATTTGTTCCGCAAGCGAGCGCGTACCCCCATCATCGGTGAGGACAGCGTAAAGGCTCCGGCCCTCGGTCGCGGTCATGCCCACGGCGCTGCTGGCATTGGCCTGCGGATCGAGATCGATGAGCAAAACTTCGCGCCCAGCCTCCGCAAGACACGCGGCGAGATTGACCGCGGTGGTCGTCTTGCCGACTCCGCCCTTCTGGTTGGCGATGGCAATAATTTTCATGAGGGGCCTGACTTATTTTGAAGACACACCTTATCTTTCGCTATCTTTATCGGACACATCCTGCGCAAAATTAAAACTGTGTAAGAAAACACTCCGCAGGCTGCGATAAACTTGACACCGGAAGCAATTCAATTTTCTCTAGACTGGCGTTTACTTTTCCTAAACCGCTCCATTCCGCTTTATGATCGAAGTTGAAAATCTCTCCAAAACCTACTCTGGATTCCGCGCCGTGCAGGGCATCAGTTTTCACGTCAAGAAGGGTGAAATCGTCGGATTTCTCGGTCCAAACGGCGCGGGCAAGAGCACGACCATGAAAGTCCTGGCCGGCTACCTTCCCCCGACGGACGGAAAGATCCGCATCGCCGGCTTCGACGTCGTGACCGACTCGATCGAGGTGCGCAAGCGCATCGGCTACATGCCCGAAAACGTGCCCCTTTACACCGACATGCGGGTGAATGAATTCCTCCGCTTCCGGGCCGAACTCAAAAAAGTGACCCGGCGCAAAATCAAGGACCGCGTCGAGGCCGTCAAACAACTTTGCAGCCTCAAGGACGTGGAAAACAAAATCATCGGCACGCTCTCGAAAGGCTACCGCCAGCGCGTCGGCCTGGCCGATGCCCTGGTGCACGACCCCGACCTGCTCATCCTCGACGAACCGACCATCGGCCTCGACCCGAATCAAATCCGCGCCGTGCGCGACCTGATCAAGGACCTTGGCAAGCATCACACCATCCTGCTCTCGACCCACATCCTCTCCGAAGTGGAACTAACCTGCGCGCGGGTGCTCGTGATCAATCGCGGCAAGATCGAAGCCTCCGACACGCCGGCCAACCTCACCAAGCTCGTGCGCGGCGGCGGTTCGATCGTTTTGGAAGTCAGGGCGCCGGGCGCGGACGTTGTCTCCAGGATCAAGGCGTTGCCGAATATCGAGGACGTGGAAATCGACCTGCCGGGCGACGGCGAATGGACCCATGCCAAGATTTTCGCGGAACCGGGCGTCGATGTCCGCGAGGAGATTTACGGCGTCGTACGCCAGAACAATTGGCCGCTGCGCGAACTCTCCCGCGTGAAGGCCACTCTGGAAGAGGCCTTCGTCGAGTTGACGCAGGATTAATCCTCAGTTTTTCCCTATTGGAATAAAAAATTATGGCTTTCTGGACCCTTTATAAACGCGAACTCAACAGCTATTTCCAATCCGCGGTCGCCTACGTCGTCCTCTTCGGCAGTGCGGTGATTCAAAGCATGTTTTTCGTCATTCTCGTCCGCTTCATTTCGGATGCCAATTACAAGGACCAAAGCGTGATGCAGATTTTCTTCACCTGGCCGCTCTTCTGGCTCCTTCTGCTCGGACAGGTACCGCTGATTACAATGCGCGTTTTCTCAGAGGAATTTAAGCTCGGCACGATCGAGATGCTCCTGACCGCGCCGGTACGGGAGTGGGACGTCGTCCTGGCCAAGTTTTTTGGCTCGCTCAGCTTTTTCCTGATTCTCTGGCTTCCCATCGCGCTTGATCTCGTCGCGCTCCAGCTTTTTTCCAATCCGGAACCGCCCATCTATTGGAGCCAGGTCGGCATGACCGCGCTGACCATTACGCTGGCGGGCGGGTTTTATGTCTCGCTGGGAATTTTCAGCTCCGTCCTGACCAAAAACCAGATCATCGCGGCCGTCCTTTGCTTTGCCTTTCTCCTGGCCTTCTTTGGCATTTCCCTCTGGCGCTGGGTCCAGCACACCGACGCAACCACCCTGGCCTGGATTTCCTACGTCTCACTGCCGGAACACCTGCAAAACGCCGTCGTGGGCATCTTCGACACGCGCCCCATCGTCTTTTACGTGAGTGTGACCGCCTTCATGCTGCTGGTCACCAAGACCATTCTCGAAGGCCGACGCCTCCAAGGTTAATCCAGGATTAATTTTGCCATGAACACTGATACTCCTTCCGCCCGTTCCTCCCGCCATACCGCCAGCCTGCACAGCATCATCAAGCTGATCCTGGCCGCCTTCATCCTCGCGATGATCAATTATGTCGGCTTCAAGCATTATACCCACAAGGATCTCTCCGAGTCCCAGTTCTACACGCTCTCGCCGAAGACGGTCGACGTTCTCAAGCAACTCGATTCTCCCATTACGGCGTACACCTTCCTGAACGAGCAAAATGCCGGCCAGGCGGAGGAGATTATTAACCTACTCAAGGAATACCAGCTGACTGCGGGCAAGAACATGGTCGTGGAAAAAATCGATCCGGCGTATGACATCACGCGCGCCGCGGAGCTGCAAAAGGAGTTGCACTTCGACGGGAACGATCACCTGGTCATCTTCACGTACAAGGACCGCTCGCCCCGGTTCGTCAAACAGGATGACTTGTTTGAGATCAATCCCATGACCGGCCAGGTCGGCGCCTTCAAGGGCGAGCAGGAACTGACCGCCGCGATCATTGGGCTGGTCGAAGGGAAACCCTCCAAGATTTACTTAACCGAGGGGCACGGGGAACATTCGATCCAGGACACGACCTCTGCGCAGGGCTATGGAACCGTTGCGGCGGCGTTGAAAAACGAAAACGTGGAGACGGAGAATCTGAACCTCGCTCAAAAAGGCGATGTGCCGAGCGACGCCGAGGCCGTGGTCATCGCGGGACCGGCCATCGCGTTCTCCGCGATTGAAGCGGACGCCCTGGACAAGTATCTCGCGAACAACGGCAAACTGCTCGTCCTGCTCGACCCCTATGTCACGCTCGGCCTCGACAATCTGCTGAAAAAATATGGCATCCAATACGATGACGACCTTGTCCTCTATCGCGTGGCGACGCCCACCGGCGAGCAAATGACCGTGCCGCTGGCCGCGATCTACCAGGGCGGCTTCTCCGCCGAACCAATCACCACGAAGTTTGCCCAGTCCAATCTCCAGCTCCTGATTCAGGACGCCCGTTCCATCGCCCTTCCACCCACCGACCCAACTCAGCCTCCGTCCAAAACCCAATTCCTTCTCCAAACCGATGCGAATGCGTGGGGCTGGATCAGCAAGAGCGGCGCGCCGCCAGCCGATCCGAAGCAACTCACCTTCAACAAGGCCACCGACATCCCGGGGCCCGTGACCGTTGCCGCCGAGTACGATGGCAGTACGACGACCGATCCGACGACCAAGGCCACGATGTTCGCCACGCGCATCGTCGCTGTCGGGGCTTCGAAATTCCTGGAGAACGATGCCGCCGACCCGGTGGCGGCGAATTTCTTCACGAACAGCATCGATTGGCTCGTGAAAAAGGACGCCGTCCTCGACATTGCCCCGAAAAAGCCCCAGCAGTACGGCATTTCCCTCAACCCCATTTCATACCGCACCGTGGTCTGGTGCGCCGCTTTCTTCATTCCGGGCGCGGCCCTGGCGCTGGGCATCTTTACCTGGTTCTCGCGCCGCAAATAAGAGCCGTTCCGTTATGCTTCGAAACAGTTCCACCTATATCTATCTGGCCGTGGCCGTCGGGCTGTTTTGCTACCTCACGTTCATCGATAAAAAGATTCCCGGCACCAAGGAGCGCGAGGATGCCGAGACCCAGTTGTTCAATTTGAACCCCGACGACGTCACCGCCCTGGAAATCAGCAACGTCCACGGATTTTTCTTTTTTCAAAAGGTTGACGGCCATTGGGAGATCCGGACACCGGTCAACACCCCCGCCGACGGCGCAACCATCGACGGCATCATCAACCAGATCGCCTTCGCCCAGCCGCAGCGGATCATCGAGGTCGACGGAAGCTCCGAAAAAGACATTTCCAACCTGAAGGAATGGGGTCTCATCCCCGCCGCTGAACGCGTGGTCATCCACACCCCGGCCAAAAATTTTGAACTGCTCGTCGGTCGCAAAATGGCAATCAACGACAGCGTCTATGCCCGCGCGTCGGGCCGAAAAAGCGAACCGGTGCGGATCATTCCCAGCACGATCAAGGACACCCTGCAAAAGGACCTTTCCGATTTCCGCAGCCGCAACGTCTTCGATTTTGACGTCGACAAAGTGACCCAGGTCGCCACGCGCATCGCCGACACGTCCACCACTCCCGGCGGTCAGCAGTGCGAAGTTGACCTCAAAGACGGCAAGTGGACCCTCCAATTGCCCCTTGTGGCGCGGGCTTCCGACGCGGACGTGCAGGCTCTCCTCAATAAGATCCTCGGCGAGCGCGCGGTCGATTTCGTCAGCGACGACGCCAGCAATCTCAGTCCTTACGGGCTCACCTCGCCCACGGCGACTCTTTCCGTCACCCTCAAAACGGACGAGCCCATGGTCCTCGAGATTGGCGGCCCCGTCCCCGGCAAACCCGACCAGGTTTACGCCCAACGGCTCAAGTCCAATTCGGTCTTCACCCTCACCAGGAGCAGCGTCGATGACCTTCTGAAAGCCGTGCCCAATGTGCGCGACCGGCACGTCTTTCCCTTTGACCCCAACAAAGTCCTCGGACTGACCTTTTCCTTCGGGGCCAAAAAAGGCCAGGTGCGCGCCGACCACGGCGTCTGGAACACGGTCGGCCATGCCGAAGGCCTCGCCGATGTGGGCAAAGTCACCGATATACTCGCCAAACTCAGCCTGCTGGAGACCACACCCGTCCTGAAGGATTCCGCCACCGATTTGAAGCCCTTCGGCCTCGACAAGCCCCAAGGCAAAATCACGATCCAATCTCCCGAATTCAAATCCGACTCCAGTCTCACCCTGTTCATCGGCAAAGCCGAAAACAAGCTCCTCTACGTGCGTAATTCTGCCGAGCCCTTCATCTACACCATTGCCGACAACACGTTCGATTTCCTCCCCGCGAACAATCTCGCGCTACGCGATGCGCGCGCCATCAATCTCAAACGCGACCATGTCAAGACCATGACGATCACCGCCGGTTCCGAACCGCCTGTCGTCCTCACCCGCAGTCTTGGAGGCACCTGGAGCGCAACCAACGTCAAGGATCGCATGGTCAATTCGCTTCAGGCCGATACGCAGGCCAGCCTCTTCTGCCAATTACAGGCCAAGACCTGGCTTGGGCCGGCGCTGCCCTCCTACGACCTCGACAAACCGGTCCTGACCATCGCCGTCCTGGCTGACCAACCGGCGCCCGTCATCCTCCATATCGGCGCCGCCCTGCCCGACGGCAGCCATGCCGCGCAGACCGAGGGCGATTCGACCGCCTTCGCCCTTGCCGATGGCGACTACGGCATCCTCAATGCGAGTTCGCTCCAACTCATCCCGGCGGTGCTCTCCGCCACGAACGCGCCTTCCGCCGTCGCCCCCGCGACGAATGCCGCGCCCGCCACGAAATAGGTAGCCGTCTCTGAGGCAGCCGGCACAGGCCCTTGCGCCGGTGCAGCTTTCGCCCAGATTTAAAGTGCGACGGTCGTAGACCACCGCTACACTCCGAAAGTGATCTCCTTCCTGCGCGGCACCGTCATTGAAGTCTTGCCCATGCGCCTCATCATCGAGGCGGGCGGCGTTGGCTACGACGTCCACATCCCTCTCTCCACCTACGACAAGCTCCCCCAGCCCGGCGCGGAGACCAAAATCCTCACGCATCTTGTCGTCCGCGAAGACGCGCATATCCTCTACGGCTTCGCCACGAACGAGGAACGCGACCTCTTTCTGCTTCTCGTCAATAACGTCAGCGGCGTCGGCCCGAAGCTCGCGCTGGCTGTCCTCAACGGCATCACGCCGGTCATCTTTCGCGGCCTCGTCGTCGCGGGCGACATCGCGGCGCTGAGCAAGATCAAGGGCGTTGGCAAGAAAACCGCCGAACGGATCATCGTCGAGCTGCGCGACAAAGTCGGCGTCTCCGCCGCCTGGGAAGCTGCCTCGGCACAGCAGGGCCTCTCGCCCGAGGAGCAACACGTCAACGACGCCGTCCTCGCCCTCATCTCCCTCGGCTACAAGCAGGCCGAAGCCCACAAGACCGTCAAAGCCATCCGCGACGCCCAGCCCAAGGCCACGTTGGAGGAGTTGGTAAAGGAAGCGCTGAAGACGCTATAAAAGCAGTTCGTCATCCTGAGCTTGTCGAAGGATCAGCTTCCATGAGACTATTGTGCTGCGCCATGAAGCGGCATCTCCTTCTAATCCTGATAGTCTTTCTCTCTGGATGCATCGCGGGTTATGCAGGCATCGTGATAGCTCTGCATCATATCCAGGAACCTCTCGCACAGTCCGTCCATTTCGCTTGGTACGACTGGTTCATGTACATCGCTTGGCCGGGCTTCACCTTGGCCGGATGCTTTTTTGATCCAATGAATCCGGCTTCCAAAAGTTTCTGCGTGCCTGCGATCTCTCTAGCCAACGGCCTGCTTGCATCTTTGGCCATCGTTTCATTTTTTCTATCATCGCACCTCATCAGAATGGGCCTTCGCAAAGCGTTGCGAGAATCGCTTGCTCCATGAGCGCCAAACCCGCCTTTGACCCGAACCCGCCTGATCCGCGCATCGAGGAACGCCTCGAAGACATGGAAGACCTCATGGAACTTCGTGCCGCTGTCGAGCGCAATGCCGGAAAGCCCGGCGTGCCTTGGGAACAGGTCAAGACTGAGTTGGAGATTGATTAGAGATCGCTGACGCAAACAGATGCAGACTGTAGCGGCGGTCTATGACCGCCGACTTTTTCCACCATCTTCGTTTTCGCGTCGGCGGTCATAGACCGCCGCTACAACTGAACTGAACCCGCAGCACGAGTGCTCGACAACCTCGGGATGACGGATTTCAATAATGCCAGATGAGCCCCAAACCCGCCTTTGACCCGAACCCGCCTGATCCGCGCATCGAGATGACGCTGCGGCCCGCGCTGCTCGACCAATTCGTCGGGCAGTTGCGGATCAAGGAGCGACTCGACGTCCTCATCGACGCGGCCAAGCAGCGCGAGGATTCGCTCGAACATCTCCTCTTCTGCGGCCCGCCCGGCCTCGGCAAAACGTCGCTGGCCCACATCGTCGCCAAGGCGATGGGCGCAAACATCACCACCACGTCAGGCCCCGTCATCGAAAAAGCGGGCGACCTCGCCGGACTCCTCACCACGCTGCAAAAAGGCGATGTTCTGTTCATCGACGAAATCCATCGGCTCAATAAAAACATCGAGGAATATCTCTACCCGGCGATGGAGGATTTCCGCCTCGACATCATCATCGACCAGGGCCCCAACGCGCGGAGCGTCCGGCTCAACCTGCCGCGCTTTACCCTGATCGGCGCAACCACCCGCGCGGGCATGATTTCCTCGCCGTTGCGGTCGCGCTTCGGCCTCGTCAACCGGCTCGATTATTATCCCGCCGAGGATTTGCAAAAGGTCATTCTTCGCTCGGCCAATCTGCTTGAACTCCCCATCGATCCCGCCGCCGCGTTCGAGATCGCCCGCCGTTCGCGCGGCACGCCACGCATCGCGAACAACCTGCTCCGCTGGGTGCGTGATTATGTCCTCGTCCGTTCCGCGCCGCCAGTCACCGTCGCCGCCGCCGATGCCGCGCTGACCATGCTTGAGATCGACGCGGACGGCCTCGACGAAATGGACAAGCGGCTGCTCGAAGCGCTGATCCACAAATTCGACGGCGGCCCGGTCGGGCTCAATTCGCTCGCGGTCTCCGTCGGCGAGGAAGCCGGCACGCTGGAGGAAGTCCACGAGCCGTACCTCATCATGGAAGGCTTTCTGAAACGGACGCCGCAGGGCCGCGTCGCCGCCAAACGCGCCTACGAAAAGCTCGGACTCAAGCCGACCGGCCCGCAACAAGAGCTGTTTTAGACAGGAGGAACATGAGGGTCATGAAATTTGGTGACAACCCTTCTTCTTATCCTTCATGTTTTTCATGTAACTCCTGTCTAATTTCCCTATGAAAACCTATCGCCACGAACTGATCTTCACGCTCCCGGCGCGGCGTGGCTTCGTGAACATCACCAGCAAGATCGCGGACTGTGTCGCGGAAAGCAAAGTGCAGGAGGGCCTCGTCCTGGTGAACTCGATGCACATCAGTTCGAGCATCTTCATCAACGACCACGAAAGCGGCCTGCTTGAGGATTGGGAACGATGGCTCGAAAAGCTCGCGCCGGAAAAACCGCACAGCCAGTATCGCCATAACGATACCGGCGAGGACAATGCCGATGCGCATCTCAAACGGACCATCATGGGCCGAGAGGTCGTCGTTGCCATCACCGGAGGAAAGCTCGACTTCGGTCCCTGGGAACAAATTTTCTACGGCGAGTTCGACGGCCTGCGGCGCAAGCGCGTGCTAGTGAAAATTATCGGTGAATGAGCCGATTTTTAGACAGGAGGAACATGAAGGACATGAAAAACGGACCTGTGAACGGGGAGGGTTTTCCTTCATGTAATTCATGTCTCTCCTGTCTAAAATTCCGTTAATTCCGTCAACGCTTCTGTTCTTTTTGAGTTCTTTGTGTTCTTTTGCGGCCAATCTGTCCGTTCGCTTCACCACATATCACCAGCGCCCTGCCGCTTCGGCTTGATCCATTGATCCTCGGGAATCCAGCCGCGCTTATACATATAATCGGAAAATTTCGCGGTGATTTCCCGCGCGGTGCGTTTAGTATCCTCGCTCAGGCCGTGCGCGGCTCCGGAAACCCCGCCGATGGCGATTTCGAGCGGATCGGTCGTGAAGGCCAGGATCGCACCGGGCTCGGAGCCGCTGCCGCCCGTGGTCGAAAAAGTCAGGAACGGCGTGCCGAAATTTTGCGCCAGATCGTAAACCTGCACCCTCGTCTCCACCGTGGTCTGGCCGGCGCCAAACCCGACGGCGCTCCTGAGCAAACGGCTGCCCTGGTCGACGGTCGTGAATTCGCCCCGCACAAGCCAGGCGTTTTGGTGACGCGACCAATCTGATTTCGTCCCCGGCACGGCGGGCAACAGCCGGTCGGTCAGGTCGGCCACCATCGCCGTCTTCAGCATGAGCTGAAGATTTTTCTTAAATTCGGCGAGTTCTTTGCCCGTGCGGTCCACCTCCCAATCGCCATGCGCCGTGCTGAAATCGAGGACATAGATCATCTCTGGCATCTTTTGCGTGGCGTGCTCCGTGCCGTCCTCCACGCTCACCGACGCGCACGAGACCAAGGCGAGCGTCAGGAGCAGGCACACCGCCGCTTTTGTCATTACGTTTCTCATCCCGGCTCAGGATGACAAAGGATTAAATCTCCTCAAAGACTTAAATATCCTGTGCTTCGGGCCGGCGAAATCCCGGGAAGAACGGATTACTCATCTTCTCCTGGATCACCGTCGTCAGCGGACCGTGCCCCGGCGCGAGGATTGTCCCGTCCTGCGCGGAAAGAATGTTATCGCTGATGCGTTTCAGCGCTGCGCGATAATCGGATTTAATTCCACCAACCGATCCGGCGAAAAGCGCGTCGCCCACGATGGCTAACGGACGGTCGAGGCCGTGGATCACGTAGGTCGTCCCGCCCGCCGAATGCCCGGAGGTGTCGCGCGTCTCGATGTGCAACCGCCCCAGCGAAAACGTGACGCCCGGCTGAAACGTGGCCGCGTTGTCCAATGGTTCCGCCGCGTTGACGTGAACGCCAACGGAACCGCCCGCCTTCTCAATCAGGCGATCCAATTCCATCACGTGGTCGACATGCGTATGGGTCAGATAAACATCCTGAAGCGTCAGGTTGCGCTTCTTGATTTCCTCCACGAGCGGCGCGCAATCGGCCCCGGTATCGAACGCAGCGGCCAGTCCCGTTTCCGCGTCCCAGACCAGATAAGCATTGACCCTGATTTCGCCGCCGTAGGGCGTGTTCGCCTGGAAAAAGCCGGTCTTGGGCTGCGTAACGCTCGGATTATATTTTCCCTCGGCCATGGCGACCAGCGACCTCGGCCCGAGTTCGAGCGCCTTCGCCAATTTGTCCACCTCCGCAAAAGCGACGCCGCGCACCTGCTTCACCGCTTCCAATTCGCTGATCTCGATCCCGACCCGGTCCGCCAGATCCGTATCGCTCAAGCCCAGACCGCGTTGCGCTTTTCCGATAATATCCGTCACCGTGTCTTCGAGGGGAATGCTCATAACCCAAGCCTAGGCCCGGATTGCACGGCGTCAAAGACCGTCTTATGCGAAATCCTTTTTCCTTTTGCCCTTTTTCTTTTACTCTTCTCCATGATCTACGCCGCCATCACCGCCGCGCAGGCCGCGGGCGAACGACTCCGCCAGGCCTTCGGGCACGAACTTCACGTCAACGAAGCCTCCGCTCACGACATCAAACTGGCCGCCGACGTGGAATGCCAGGCCCTCATTTACAGCATCCTTCTCGACCACTTTCCCAAGACCCGCTGCATCGGCGAGGAAGGCGACTCGAATAACCCCGGCGATCCCAAGGCCGAAGTCGAATGGATCGTCGATCCCATCGACGGCACGATGAACCTCGCAATGGGCATTCCCCACTTCTGCGTCTCCATCGCCGCGCGCGAAGCCGCCACGCAACGCATCCTGCTCGGCGTCATCTACGATCCACTGCGCCACGAACTCTTCACCGCCCAGCGCGGCTCGGGCACGTACCTCAACGGCATCCGCCAGAAAGTCAGCACACGCGCCAAACTTTCCGAAGCGGTGCTCGCCGTCGGCTTTGCCAAAAGCCAGGACTCGATTGATCACTGTCTCAAACTCTACCAGTATTACGGCAACGCCGCGCGCAAGCTCCGCGCCATGGGTTCTGCTGCGCTCGACCTTGCTTACGTCGCCACGGGTCGCCTCGACGCCTACATCGAGCAGGGCGTGAATCTGTGGGACATCGCCGCGGGAATCGTCCTGGTCGAGGAAGCCGGCGGCGTGGTTGAAACCGAGGTGAAAACGAACGGCTCGTATCGCGTCTGCGCCAGCAGCGGACTCATCGAGTATCCGTTGAAATAGGCCGCACAAAAACCCAGAGTTGAGTTCCACCAGAAATCACGATAGATTACATGGCAATGACAGCCCTGCCAACAACGCCAATTGTACAGGTTGGAAAAATTAAGACTTTCGGAACCGACGGACCGAAATATGAGATTACCGGTAGCGGTCACCCCTCGAATGAGGGGGAATGGCTCGTGCCCATCCGGGTAATCGAGAGTGGCGAGGAACTCGATTATCGCTACTCCCGCCTTCTGCTTGATCCGGAAGCGCGTTGATGTTCGCCATCGCTTTCGATCTGGTAGTCGCTGAAGCCGAGAAATCTCACCCGAAAGGCTTCTCGCAAGCCTACGCGGATATCGGACAACTCCTCAGCCAGTTCGGTTTTGAGCGCGTACAAGGCAGCCTCTATGTCACAAAGAACGAAGACATGGCCAATTTATTCTCAGCTATGATTGCGCTTCGTGCGATGCCTTGGTTTCCGTCTACCGTTCGCGATATTCGAGCATTTCGTCTGGAACAATGGTCTGATTTTACGCCATTGATGAAGCAACCGTAAAAACCACCTATCGGCAAATACACGAGGTATTACCTCTTTCATTAGCCTTGATCCTTTCGTGCACGCTCTGGCGTGCCCTCACGCGAAAAGAAACCGGCCAGCTCTCCACTACGCACCCGCTTCGGGAAAAACGTCTCCAAGTTGAGGTATGAGCGCGGCCTGACCCAGGAGAAGTTGGCCGAGAAAATCGATCGGTCAGTGCGTTATATGCAGTCCATCGAAGCAGGCGAATACTGGCCCAGCCTGCCCACGCTTTCGCTTTTGCGAAAAACGTTGAAATGTTCGTGGGACGATCTCCTGGCTGGAACTTGAGGCCCTCATGCCAGACAAAAAAGTCACGCCGCGCCGCCCAATTCTCACCCGCAAAGAGCAAACCCTCCTCGCCTTTATTCTTGCTCTTCTTGTCGTCGGTGGCATCGTGCGTAAATTAAGAATGGATTGGCAAACGACGGGACCGGTGCCCGTGCATAAATCCTGATTTAGAAACATGGCCAAAATTAATTTCGCTGAAGTGGTGGAACAGATTTGCGAGAAGGACCTGCGCTTCTCCTCCGACGCGTACCACTTCGTCCAGGAAGGTCTCAACCACACGCTCAAGTCGCTCAAGCGCGGCGGCCAGCACGCCCACCGGCATGTCTCCGGCCAGGAACTCCTGCACGGCCTGCGCGAATTCGCGCTCAAGGAATACGGTCCGATGAGCAAGGCCGTCCTCAACGAATGGGGCATCAAAACCACTGACGACATCGGCCAGATCGTTTTCAACCTCGTCAATGCCAGCGTGCTCGGCAAGAACGACACCGATTCGCCCAGCGACTTCAAGAACGTCTTCACTTTTGACGACGCTTTCGTCAAACCGTTCGTCCCTCGCAACGTCGCTCCACCCGTGCGCAAGACCACCAGCACCAAGACGAAAAAGCGCTCGTCCACCGGCAAGAAGAAAAAAGCCGGTTCTCTGTAGAACCCTTTATGCCGTCCGATTCCCACGCAGGCCTTCACGCGAAGGCACAGAACGCCCATTCATTAATCCCGGATCCGACGGTCGAGATTCGCGAACTTTCCAACGGCCTCAACGTTCTCGTCCAGCCCGACTTCACCGCGCCGGTCGTCTCGATCCAGTTCTGGTGCGCCACCGGCAGCATCCACGAAACGCCGTGGCTCGGCGCGGGCCTCTCCCATCTCCTCGAGCATCTCATGTTCAAAGGCACGCCGACTCGCGGCAACAGCCAGATGGCGCAGCAAATCCAGGACCTGGGCGGCCATCTCAACGCCTACACCTCCTTCGACCGCACCGTCTATCACGTCGATCTTCCGTCCGACAACGCACTGGCCGCGCTGGAAATCCTGGGCGACGCCGTCTTCAACTCGACCATCCCCGCCGAGGAATACGCCAAGGAAATGGAAGTCATCCGCCGCGAATTCGCCATGGGCCGCGACAATCCCGATTCCGAACTGGGCAAGCTCATCTTCCAGACCGCCTTCATCCGGCATCCCTACCGCCATCCCGTCATCGGCTATCTCGATCTCTTCAACCAACTCACCCGCGACGACGTGGCCGCCTACTACCACGAGCGTTACGCCCCGCAAAATCTCAGCCTTATCGTCTGCGGCGCCGTCGCGCCTGAAACCATCTTTGCCCACGCGGCGGAACTCCTTGAAAAATATCCGCGCCGCAAGATGGCCGACCTCTATCTCCCGCACGAACCCCGCCAGCACCAACGCCGGGCGCTTCGCCGCGAATTTTCCACCCAGCTCAGCCGCGTCGCGCTTTGCTGGCCCATGGGCGGATTCGATCACGCCGACACGCCCGCGCTCGATCTCCTGGCCATGCTCGCCGGCGGCGGACGCAGTTCGCGCCTCCACCAAAGTTGCGTTGAAAAACTCGCCCTCGCCGAGCAACTCGACGCCTTCGCCTACGCTCCCGCCGATCATGGCCTTTGGGGCATCGAAGCCCGTTGCGCGCCGGACAAAGAAGAAGCCCTGATCACTGAAATCGGCCACCAGATTCTCCTTTTCCAGGAGCAAGCGCCGCATCTGCGCGAACTCGACCGCGCCAAACGCCAGAGCCTTCTCCACCAGGTCCACAGCCAGAAAACCATGTCCGGCAAAGCCGCCTCCCTCGGACGCGGCTGGCTCTATCAGCGCGCCCCCCATTTGAGCGCGCGCTATCACGAACACCTCCAAGCCGTCACCCCGGAGGAAATCCTGGCCGTGGCGCGCCGCTACTTCCACACCGACCGCGAAAATATCGTCTCGCTTGTTCCCCAGACCGGAAAGCCGTCCGCCGCCGCGCTGGCTCGTGAAGCTCCCGGACGTCCCGTGCCGCAATTCATCTCCCTCGGCGCTTCCAGCCGCAGCCTTTATATGCCACAGCATACGCTGCCGCTCCTCTCCCTGCGCGCCACCCTCCCCGGCGGCCTGCTGACCGAACCCGCGGGCAAAGCCGGACTCGGACGCCTCGCCGCCAATCTTCTCGTCAAGGGCACGCGCCATCGCAATGCCGAACAACTCGCCAGCGATGTCGAACAACTCGGCGGCTCGCTCCATTCCGACGCCGGCAACAACAGCGCCACACTCTCCCTCGAACTGCTCAGCCCCGATTGGAAGCCGGGCCTCGATCTCTTCCTCGAGATGCTGACCGAAACAGCCCCGACGGAAGCCGAATTGCAGACCGAAAAACGCAAGCAGCTTTCCCTGCTCCAGGCTGAAAACGATTATCCCATGGCCGCCGCGCGCGACCTCGTCCGCGCCGCGCTCTATCCCGGTCATCCCTACGGCGGTAAAAATTTTGGCACCGTCGAGAGCATCGAATCGATCACCCTCAAGGAAATCGCCGCGTATCAAGCCTCGCGCCTCCTGACCCAGGACCTGATCTTCACCGTCACCGGCCCGACGCCTCCCGAAGACTGGCGCGACATCGTCGGCAAGGCCGTCGACTCGCTCTCCCCGCGTGAGGCGAATCGTCGAAAGAAAATCGCCATTCCCGCGCTCACGGAAATCATCCGCGTCGAAAAAGTCGTGCCCAAGGAACAAGCCGTCCTGCACCTCGCCTTCCCCACCGTACCCGTCGCCCACCCCGACCAGATCGCGCTCTCGATTTTGGACGAAGCGCTCTCCGACCTCGGCTCGCGCCTCTTCGTTCGCATCCGCGAAGAACTCGGCCTCGCCTATTTTGTCGGAACGTCCCAATTCCTCGGCCTCGAAGCGGGCCACTTCTTCTTTTATCTCGGCACCGACCCGGCCAAGCGGAAGGAAATCGAAGCCGAGCTTTTGCGGGAAGTCGCCAACCTCGCCCGTAGCGGCATTACCGCTGTGGAATTCGCCCGCGCCCGCGCCAAAATGCAGAGCCAGGACAAGCTCGACCAGCAAAACCCGTCGCAGATCGCCTACGCCGCTTCCCTCGACGAGCTTTTCGGCCTCGGCTACACCTATGGCCAGACCCGCCGCGATTGCATCGCCGCCATCACGCTCGACGAAGTCAATGCCATCGCCGCGAAATACTTCTCCTCGCCCCACTACGTCCTCGCGACGGTTTCGCCGCAGTAATTGGTTGGTGGCCTGGACTACTTCGTTGTCCGGGTCGTCCCGCCCAAGCGGGACGACAGGAAGCGATCTTTGGTTGGCGACGGCGGTCATAGACCGCCGCTACAGACTGCAAAATCAACTTCATCCATCATTCGACAACAGACATCAGCATGTTACTTTAATTAACCACCATGGCTGAAATTGACAAAAAATCCTCCTCCATCGGCAACGCCGAACTGGCCCAGCGCTTCGTCCAATTCGTGATGATGCAGGTCCAAAACATCTTTTACGTGCTCGGACGCATCCCCTCCCCGGACGGACGGCCCATCCCGCCCAACCTCGAAGCGGCTAAACTCCTCATTGACCAACTCGAGATGATCCAGGAAAAAACGCGCAATAATCTCTCCGCGCAGGAATCGTCGATCCTCGACGACGCACTCAAAAACGTGCGCCTCGCCTTTGTCGAGGTGAGCGGGGGCACGCCGGCCAGCATGATGCCCAAATCGAATCTGCCCGATTATCCCCTGGATGAGGAAGAGGAGGCTGAGCCGTCTCCGCGGCCTGCGGAAAAACCGAAGCCCGGGACGCCTCCTGCTGCCGCCAAGCCGGCCGAGGAGCACGAGAATAAAAAGAAGTTCACGAAGACTTACGGTTAATTTTTCGATGTAGCGCCGGTCATAGACCGTCGCTGGCTCAGGCTTCAATAGACGATTCCAATCTTTGATTCATGCCAAAATGAAATCATGGATTCTATCTCACCCGGTTAAAGCCATCGGCATCGCCGCATTTATTTTGATGTGCAGCTTCGTCGTCTTTATAATTGTTTCCTTTATCCGGGATCCGTTCGGCCCGGCGACAATTATTCGAGAAGAGGCCCCCCTGACAGTTGATCAAGCTAGAGCGAAGGACTGTCCAATCCCGCTCCCGGACAGCGCGAAGAATGTTGAATTTGCCTATTACAGTGAATGGATAAACCTCGAAATACTTGTCCGTTTCCAAGCGCCTGCCGATGACTGCCGAGCCTACGCACAACAACTCGTTGACGCGGAGGCAAAGGAGCAAAAGCGCCCTTCAGTTAAAATATCTTTTGATCCCGTTACTTCGCCTCCCAAATTCGACCCAGAAGTTGATCTTCTAGGTCCCGTGCCTTGGTTCGATATTAAGCAAATGTCTCAAGGGATGACCGCTATTGTTCCCATAGGCAACTATGCGCAAATCTGGATCGACGACAAACGGGGCGTTTTCTACTACCGGCAAACAGATTAATTAGCGCGAAATGGAATTTCGCGAAGAACAGGTGGCGTTCCCAAATGAAATTTGGGAACGAGGGGAAAGGAAAAGAACCCGCGCTCGGAGATCGCGGGCTACCCCAGAACCTGCTTCAGCAATCGCGCCTGGGCGTTCGCCATTTCCTTCGCCAGGTCGGGCGTGGTGTCGTCGTAACCGGTCAGATGAAGCAGTCCGTGCAGCGCGTAGAGCAACACCTCCTGCTCCACTTCGAGGCCGTACTCAGCCGCCCGATCCCGCGCAACGGCGGGGCAGATGAGGATTTCCCCGTAGGGAAAAGTGATCACATCGGTCTCGGACGAATCGCCGAGAAAGTCGCCATGCACCCGGGCCATGGTCGCGCGATCGACCATGACAAAGTGGATTGCGAGGAGATTGGCCGGAAGCGGGCGGGGAAGCAGCGGCAGCGATGCCTTAAGCCGCCGCAGAAGCGGACGGACCCGCACTGGAACTTCGCTTTGTTGGTTTGACAGTCGTACTCGCACTGGATTTCTCCTTTTTCGCGTAGGAGATGCGGGTGTGCATCATGTTTTTCAGCGTGATGGACATGGCCTCCGCCGCCGTGCGAATTTCGTTCATCGTGAGGTGACATTCATCGAGCTGGCCGGTGGCGATCTTGTGCTCGACGATCTCGTTGACCAGGTCCTCGATCCGTTGGGCCGTCGGCTTTTCCAGGGAGCGCGACGACGCCTCGACCGCATCGGCGATGCTGAGCAGGCCGATCTCCTTGGTCTGCGGCCTGGGCCCCGGATAGCGGAACGAGTTTTCCGAAACGTCGGGCACGTCTTCCTCGCGCATGTTCATGATCTTCCCGCCGACGCGGGCGTCCTCCTGCTGTTGGAGCGCGCGCTGATGAAAATAGGTCACGACCGAATCGCCGTGGTGCTGCTGGATCGCGTCGAGCACCTGTTTTTTCAGCCGGTACTTGAGCGCCAGGTCGATCCCTTCCTTCACATGCGCAATGATGATGAGCGCGCTCATGCTCGGCGTGAGGTTCTCGTGCGGGTTCGCGCCGGGCGGAACGTTTTCCGTGAAGTACTCCGGTTTGATGATCTTGCCGATGTCGTGAAAGTAGGCCATGACGCGGCAGGCGGTGGCGTCGAGGCCGATGGCCTTCGCGCCCGACTCGGCGAGGTTCGCCACGAGCAGACTGTGATGATAGGTGCCGGGCGCCTCCATGGTCATTTGCTGCAGGAGTGGATGATTCAGGTCGGCCAGCTCAAGCCAGGAAATCGTCGTGGTGATCTGGAACGCTCCTTCCACGAGCGGCAAAATCGCGCTGACGACCAGCGCCGTTCCAATTCCGGCGCCAATCCCAAAAATCGCCTGCATGGCCAGACTATCCACGCCGCCTCGATGAACCAGGCCGAGGATGATGGCGCAGATGAGATTAAGCGTTCCCACGGCGAAGCCCGCCTTGAGCAGGTCGGCGCGCTTGCGGACGTTCTGGGTAAAATAGACCGCAGTGAAACCGGTCAGGAGACTGATGAGCAAAAAGATAAAGTTCCGGTCGATGAGCAGCGAAGCGAGCATGCTAACCTGGATCACGGAGAAGAGTCCCACGCGGGCGCCCAACAGCAGCGTGATCAGAAAGGGCGCAAAGGTGCAGAGGCTGAGAAAATAAAACCGCGCCATGCTGGCCTCATCATGCGCGGGCCAGTCGAGGTAGAGCCCCTTGACCATCACGAGATTGAACCAGACGGCCCCGAGGATCAGCACCAGCCGCGAGTTGGAACGCCACATCTCTGGGCAATCGAGTTCGAGCAACATCAGGCCGCTGATAAAGATGATAAACGCAAGAATTTGGTCTTCGAGATAATCGCCCTGATGACCCCAGGCCACGCCGACGTGAAGCAGCGCGATAAAAAAACCGAGGATCAGTAAACGCAGTTTCCAGCTCGAATCGGCCCGGCTTTGCAGGGAGTCGTCGGAATGACTTAGGCGCGTCTTATCACACGCCAAGCCCTTGCGGACGAGACGGCGGCGTTCGAGCCAATCGGTAAACATAGCGGGTACTATAGCGTAAGACTGGTGGTTTTCTCGCCGCGATGCGCTTTGTAAGAGCGAATAATACGCTGAACCAGTTCATGCCGAATAACATCCACCTCGTCAAATTTTGTGAAGGAAATGCCCTCCGTGCCGTGCAACGCCTGCAGAGCCTCGATCAATCCCGATTTGCGATTGTAGGGAAGATCGACCTGGGAGGGGTCGCCGGTGACCACACATTTCGAGCCTTCGCCCAGGCGGGTCAGGAACATGAACATCTGCTCGGTGGTGGTGTTCTGCGCTTCGTCCAGGATGATGAAACTGCGGCTCAGCGTGCGGCCCCGCATGTAGGCCAGCGGTGCGATCTCGATGATCCCCTTGTCCATGCAACGCTGGATTTCCTCGTTCTCGAGCATGTCGTTCAAGGCGTCGTAAAGCGGGCGCAGATAGGGAAAGATTTTTTCCTGGAGATCGCCGGGCAGGAAACCGAGCGCCTCGCCGGCTTCGACGGCCGGCCGGGTGAGGACGATGCGATTGACTTCCTCGTTTTTCAACGCGGCTACGGCCATCGCCATGGCGAGAAAGGTCTTGCCCGTGCCCGCCGGGCCCACGCCGAAAATCAGGTCGTGGGTTTTGACCGCCTCCACATATTTTTTCTGCTGGAGAGACTTGGGGATGATGGGCGGCTTCTTGGCCGAAATTTGAATGCGCGCGGCATGGAGATCGGGCAGCTTGATCTCCGTTCCCTTGGCGACCGATTCCAGGGCGAAATTGA